>Ga0307408_100000469_pt1 | contig 35249 bp, 33 predicted proteins | sample 322Cmetagenome_FD_202116 | JGI IMG/M metagenome (GOLD analysis project Ga0307408, IMG submission 202116) | Maize rhizosphere microbial communities from greenhouse at UC Davis, California, United States - 322HYB-C-3 | ecosystem: Host-associated > Plants > Roots > Rhizosphere > Soil | place...
CCACGCAAGGTTCAACGCCAGTAGCAACCCGCCGCCGATATACCCGACGGCGTATCCCGCGCTCGAAACACGGTCTATCTCGTCGTCTGCCGCGATATGTGGCAGCAATGCATCGTAGAAAACCGTACTTGCCGTTGCACCGATCAGTGAGATCACGAAGAGCACCAGCGCGAGTCTGTAGTCTCCTTGTTGTACGAAGAACATCCCAGCAACTGCCGCTGCTCCGACGATCATCGACGCTCCCAGCATCCGCTTCTTGGCGGCGACGTAGTCCGACACGGCTCCCAGGATGGGTGACAGCACCGCGAGAATTATCGCAACCAGCGTATTCGCAGTGGCGATTGCCTGAGTTGTTCTGCTCTCCCCTAAATCCCCCTTGGCGATGTTGGCGAAATACACGGGGAATACGGCGACCATGATCGTGGTTTGAACTGACGAAACGGCCCAGTCATACATCGCCCAAGCACGAAGCTCCGGTCGATCGAGACCAAGGCGGCTCAAAACCCCGCGATTACGCGAGCTCCTGTTCACTGCCGCGCTGTCATGCGCACGCTCGCCCATTCGTGCTCTCCGGTGTATGAAGAGGTGTTACGGCTAGGAAAAGGCTAGGCTCTCTCAGTGACGGGGCCCATACGTCGCCTGACGTAGCTTACCCGCTATCGCCCGCGTTTCATTGACGATGGGGGTTGGCCATACAGATTTCGTTGCTATGCACCGGTGCCCCCCAAGCCCTCGGCATTCGCCCCGTGAATCGCTTGCGGTCCTGCTCCTTGTTCTGGGAGTCGCCTGTGAGCGTAGCACCCCGGTCGCGGGCCGAAAGGATACGGTTGTACCCTCAGTGCCGCTACCAGAAAGCAGTGTCGTCGCCAAACCGGACGCATCACCATGGGATTCATCAGCCGGCCCCGCACTGTTTGTCGCGGGCTCCACTCCCACGGAAGCTTTCCTGATCGCGCCACAGTACACCCACACCGCTGCTCTCGACTCCGTACAGCCTGACTCTATTCCGCTCCGCTCTCTGCGGCTCGATCTATTCGGAAGCGGGAAGAAAATCGGAACCGCTCGTATCAGCTCGATGGTAGCGAGCACGCGCACTGACTCATGCCGCATGTGGCCAATCGCTCGACTCGAATTAGCGCCCGGCGATACAGGATCCACTCAGTCGTGGAACGTTGCGTTCGAGAGTGGCCACGCATCCGAGCCGGTCGTCGATTCCATTGAGGGACTACCGACAGCCGATTCTGCCAGGCTTGCAGCCGACATCGCTCGAATTGCATCAGCATTGCCTGGCGATACATCTGCTGTCTTCCGCGGACTGCCCTTTGTGGTCAACAAAGCGTGGCGTGCGCGACTACCAAACGGTCAAACGCTACTTGCTGCCGTCGTCGTACGAAACGTGAATCAGGAAGCCAACCCACGACAGGAAAGGATTCTTCTCGTCGCCGAACGGGACAGCGCAGCTACTCGATTCACGCCGCGCTACACGGAGCGCAAGGTCGGTCTTGAGGAAACGCTCGAGACAACTGATCCAATCGCTATCGTCTTGCTCGGCGTCGATCGCCATCCCACCGTGATCATCGCCCGCGACGCCGGCAATGGGCTCTCGTACGCGCTCGTTGAGCGTGTTGCGGGGCAGTGGCAACGTCGTTGGGCCAGCGCCTACGCCGGGTGCTGACGCTGAGAACGGAGTCGCAGGACAAGAATCTCCGGTGGACACGCGATGCGAATGGGCAACGGCAGTTGCTCACCAAGTCCGCGCGTGACGAGGAGTGGCGCGCGCGGATTCTGAATCCACCCGTGAGCGCTTCGCCGTCCGCACGTCTGCGACATCGTCACCGGCGCGCCGTACCATGGGATGACGACCTGACCGCCGTGCGTGTGTCCTGCCAGCATCACGTCGACTCTCAGTCGCGGGTCAAGTCGCCGGATTCCGTCGGGTTCGTGAGACAATATCACAGTAGGCGGTTGGTCTATCAAACAGCAGCCGACCAGCGGATCCGGCCTTCCTTCTTTCAGGTCGTCCAATCCGGCGATGCGCAGCGCGCTACCGGGCCTGACCACACATGTCGGCGAGTTGACGAGCACATAAGCGCCAGATGCGCGGAGCCACTCTCGTACCACCTCGGCATCGGCGTAGTAGTCGTGGTTACCTAACACGGCAACCACACCATCGCGTGCGCTCAGTCGACGAACCTCGCCTGCCATGGCGGGCAGTGCTCGCGCATACCAGGCCCTCGACACAACCGGCGTCTGCTTGAAGGACGACGCATAGTCGCCGAGCAATGCTACAAGATCCGGCGACACCGCGTTCGCGCTGTCGACTGCGTGACGAAGCCAGCGAAGATCCGTGAAGGGGTGCCGATGGTGAAAGTCGGAGAGTACAACGATCGTGTACCCATCGAAGGGGTCACCCAAATCAGGAACGATGCTTCGGTATTCAGTGACCCGAGCGAGAGCACGTCGTGGCGCGAACGTGCGTCCGGCAACCTCCAGGATGCTGGAAACGACGGCGTTCATCACGGATGACGACGTGCGCGCAGTCACGCGAGTGGCGCTTTTGCTGGCGCGTCATGTGTGTGCATGCACGAGCCAGCTCGATCAGGAAGTACGAAACCACCCGCGACCAAGTGCAGCTGGCGGAGCATGTCGGCCGGCGATACCGGCGAGAGCGACCAACGTCAGAAGGTAGGGTAGAGCCAGAAATAGCTGGTACGGCACGTTCCAGCCAAGTGACTGGAAGACGAATTGCAGGGCACTCGCCGCGCCAAAGAGCAGCGCAGCGAGCGCGACGCCCAGAGGTGACCAACGGCCAAGCGCCACGATCGCGATCGCGATGACTCCTCGGCCAGCAGACATCCCTTCCGCGAACGTACCGACTTGGGCCACCACGAGACAGCCCCCGCTGAGACCACCTAACGCGCCACCGAACAGCAATGCGAGCCAACGTACCCGGTCAGGCGAAATGCCGGCCGCGATGGCTGCAGTAGGACTCTCGCCGACTGCGCGGAGTGACAATCCAGCGCGCGTTCGTGATAGCCACCATGCAACCAGTGGTACCAGCCCATACATGACATAGGTCGTTGCCGGTTGTACAAATAACGCGCGGCCGATCACCGGGGCAGAGGACAGAAGCGGAATCGCGATCGGCTTGGCGGTCGGGATCGTCAGCGCGACGCCCGTGGTTCCGAACATCGTCCGATACAGAAGTCCCGTCACCCCCAAGGCGAGCAGCGTCAGGGCGGTGCCGGCGACGATCTGCTCGGCGCGCAGTGTAATGATCAGGATACCGAGAAGAATTGTGCATGACAGCCCGGCAAGCACCGCCGTAGTAAACGCACCTGAAATGCCTGCAACTCCTGCAGTCGCGGCCGCGGCGAACGCGCCAGCAATGATGACGCCCTCGAGGCCGATGTTGACTACGCCGGCGCGTTCGACGATGGTCTCGCCCAACGCCGCAAGAGCAAGTGGCGTCGCGGTGCGAATCGTCGCTTCGAGAAATGGGCTGCTCGCGTCCGTCACGACCGGCCTGGCATGGAGCGGCTAGTAGAGGAAGCGCGATCGGCGGCGTTAGGACGCGGCGCGCGCAATCGACGCAGCACCGATCCTGGAACGCGAAGTTCGCGGAATGCGATCAGCAGCAAGATGATCGATGCTTCGACTACGGAGGCGAGAACCGACGGTACACCGGCGTCACGTTGCATCGCGGCAGCACCTGCCTCCAGTGCGCCGAACAAGATGCCGCTCACGGCCGTCAGCAGTGGGTTGAGGGCCCCGACGAGAGCGACCGCGATCGCGGTGTACCCATACCCTGGGGAAAGGTTTTCGTAGAGCGAATACGTCACTCCGGTGACTTCAATCGCGCCGGCGAGCCCGGCAAGCGCGCCGCTGAGCAGAAAGGCGCGCATGGCCGTCCTCCGGACGTCGATCTGCGCGGCGCTGACAGCGGCATCGGGATTGATACCCAGCACGCGGACGCGGAAACCAGCCGCGGTAAAACGCAAAGCCCACCAAAGCCCGACGGAGCAGAGAGCCGCAATGGGGAATCCCCAGTGGAGGCGCATGCCGCCGGCAAGCACTGGGAGTCGCGCTACCGCCGGCAGCGTTTCACTCTGTGGGTAGATGTGAAGCGGCTCCTGCAGCGGTCCGCGCACGAGATAGCCCACGAGGTACAGCGCGACGAAGTTCATCATGATCGTGCTGATGACCTCGAGGACACCGAATCGCTGACGCCACCAGGCAGGGATGAATGCCCACAGAGCGCCCGCCAAGGCGCCAAGCACGAGTTCGAACGGGAGTGTCACCAAGCGCGAAGCGGATTGACCTGTCACCAAGCCGACAGCAACCGCCGCGGTCGCACCCGCGAGCAGCTGCCCTTCTGCGCCGATGTTCATGAGGCCCGCGGTGAACGCGAGCGTTACCGCCAACCCGGTGAGCATGAGTGGTGTCGCACGTACGAGTGTAGCCGACAACACGGCGTATTCGGTGCCTAACGATCCACGCCAGAGCGCGCCAAGCGCGACCCGTGGGTCGTAGCCGACGATAGCAGTCATCGCGGCAACCAAGGCGCCGATCACCGCCACCAACGCGACCGACGGGATGAGTGCGCCGCCGGCACGCAGTGCGCTGCGCCGTACGGCGTCGATCATCTACCGATGACGGCGGAACACTCGGTACTCCACGATCCCCCGGTCGCAGACGGTCCGAACCTCGGAATACGGGATCGCGAAAAACGTGTACGCACGAACTCGGGCGGTTTTTCCACCGCAACCGCCGGCATCCGCGCTCACCACCGTGTCCACACTGACTACTCGCACTAGACGAACGATGCCGGTGCGCTCAATGGGGCGGTCCCACAGTGTCAAGGCAGTCGCTCTTGCCTGGCTAGCATAAGGCTGCATTGCGGCGGGAATGTGTTCGAGCCCGTCATCGATGAGCCAGCGCGGAACTGCCGCGCCCAACGTCAACACGAGGACTTTCCACGCGACGCTGATGCCTAGCAGCAAAAGCCACGGCCGCCACCGGGAGCGGCTAAACGGCGTCTGCTTTCGAATCGCGGTGGAACCCCGAGCACGAGCCATGGGCGATGAATAAGGTGTCACACTCCCTACCGGCAACGGCCAGTCAGGTGGCGTGACGAAAGAATCACGAGGCACCGCGAGAGCGCGCTCGCCACAAGGGCCACATCGCAAGAATTCCTGCAGCAGGGCCGATGGCTAGCGGCACGTACGCCAGTTCCCAGCCCCACAAATGGACCCAAACCGGCACGAGGCGGATCGTGACGATCGTCAGCAGAAACCCGAGACACGTTTGGAGTGTGATCGCAGTTCCCACGTATTGGCTGGGCGCGAGCTCTGTAATCGCGGCAGAGAACTGCGCCGAATCCGCCACAATAGAGATCCCCCAAACGACCGCAACAACCGTCACGACAACCAGCGGAGCCGTTGCGAGGGAACCGATAGCGAGCGCGCACGTCGCGCTGATCGCCATCGCCACGATCGTCACAATGGGCCTGCCCACCCGGTCGGCTGCCAGTCCTGCGACAACGCAACCGACCGCTCCCGAGGCAACGGTCACGAACGCAAATACCGGTGCAAAAGCTGCCGCCATCGCGCGTGGTGCTATCACGTACGCCCAGAAGGCTCCGATCGAGCTCCACATCGCGTAGAGCTCCCACATGTGCCCGAGATAGCCCGCGGTTGCCAGCGCCACCCAACGGTTGCGAACTACGGTCGAAAGTGCTCGCGGATTGAATGGTGCCGATGCCGCCTGAAATGGCCCGTCTCGAACAGCACGGCCGAATAAAACAGCCGACACAAGAGCGCAGGATGCGGCGGCAAGAATGATCGACCGCCATTTCTCCACGGGAGCGACCGCGCGAAGGAGGTTCGGCATTGCCGACCCAATCGTGAGGGCGCCGACCAAGATGCCGATCGCCGTGCCGCGGCCTGCTCGCCACCACCCTGCCGCGATCTTGATCCCTGGCGGGTACACGCCGGCCAGTGCGACCCCGGTGAAACCACAAAGGACGATAGCCGCCGTCGGGCCAGTATGGCGCCAGGCGAGCGCCGCGGTCGCAACGGTGACTACAAATGATGAACCCGAAGCAAGCCGTCGCGCGCTTAACCGGTCGCTCAGGAGGAGCACCGCACTCACGAACGTCCCGAGCACGAATCCAAGTTGGACCGCGATAGTCAACCAAGCACTCGCACTTGGCATCGCACCCCACTCGGCCATCATGCCCGGCGCCGCCACGGTCGCACTGAACCACGGCGTCATTCCGAGAACCATCGCTAGGGCAAGTACGGCCAGCTGTTGATAGGCCCCAGGCGGTAGATCCGGCTTCGTCACGCGGCGCCCAGCATCGCTCGACCTATGACTTCAGCGTCAGGCACCACCTCGCGAACGGAGCCGTTGTACACCACGAGCACTCGATCAGAAATCGCGAGAATCTCGTCAAGATCAGCTGAGTGGAACACAATCGCGACACCTTTCGAGCATGCCTCCAACAGTCTATTTCGTACGTCTACTGTTGCTTGTACATCCAGCCCACGCGTCGGATTCTCTGCCACGAGAGCTGCGGGCATTCCGTGAAGCTCTCTGCCAATGATGAAACGCTGTTGGTTCCCGCCGGACAGCGTCATCGCCGTCGCTTCGACGCTCGCAGCGCGCACATCAAAGTCCCGTACAATTCCTTGTGCTGCCATCGCTGCGTCGCGCCACTTGATAACCCCTCGACTCGCCCCGGCCCCTTTGAGCACGTAGTTCTCGATGAGTGACATCGTGAGCACCAACCCGTCCCGGTGGCGGTCGTCCGGTACAAAACCCACTGACGTCGGTAGCATGAGGGTCCCGCTACTCGCTGCCAAACGCCCCGCGATTGCCCGGAGCAACTCGCGATGGCCTGATCCGTCCACCGCCGCGACCCCAACGATTTCTCCGCCGCGAACGTCGAACGTTGCGTTCCGCAGGCGAGGCAATCCACGTGAGTCGACAATCGAGACGTCTCGCGCGGCGATCAATGCATCGCCGGAAGTCATCCGCCGAGTCGCGACACTCGACCCAGTTGGGCGCCTTCCCAACATGGCTTCGATCAGCTCGTCTTCGTCGACGTCAGCGCCCGGGCTTGAAAGACTGGTCGTACCCTGACGCAGCACCGTGACATCATCGGCGATACTCAAAGCCTCACGGAGCTTATGCGTGACTAGCACGACTGCCCGGCCGGCATCCGCCAGACCCCGTAGGCGCCGTAGCAGGTCATCCGCCTCAGCCGGCGCGAGCACCGCGGTGGGTTCATCAAGAATCAGGATTTCTGCATTCCGTGCCAGGACCTTCAACAGCTCGAGTCGTTGCTGGGCCATCACCGAGAGATCGCCCACGCGTGCGTTCAGGTCTATCGGTGATCCTGCTGCGCCGGCCAAGTCTCGGAGCGCGGGACTCATTTCGTCCGAACGAGAAGTTCCGCGACCGCCGAGTGTGAGATTCTCCGCGACCGTCATCGTGGGCACGAGCGTGAAATGTTGATGCACCATTCCGATCCCGCGTGCGATCGCATCAGCGGGCGATCGGAGGCGGACGTGGCGTCCATCCACGCGAACCGCACCGCGGTCCGGGGTCGCCATTCCATAGGCGACTCGCATCAGGGTTGTCTTCCCTGCCCCATTCTCGCCTAACACCGCGTGGACCGTTCCACGGCGAACCCACAGCCTCGCGTCACTGAGAGCCCGAACCGTCCCAAACCACTTGTCGATGTGCTCCAGCACGAGTGCTGGCGGATTCTCGGTCACAAGCCGGTAGGCGCGGCGATGAAAGCGGACGGGATGTCGAACGTAGATGTTAGGTGTTCGGCGAGCGCGTTCACGCCGAGCGTTTCAGTGGCATAGTGACCCGCGTAGATGACGACGATTCCAGCATCATCGGCTGCAACGGCCGTGTGATGTGGACCTTCGCCGACGATGAGCGTGTCGATTTCCATTGCCTGGGCTTCGAGCAATGTCTCAGACGATGCGCCTGCTCCCGTGCAGATTCCCCATCGTCGTGTACGCCGAACTGGCGCGATCTCGGTCGAACGGGCGACACCACCATGCGTTCGCGCGAAAGCATCCGCGCGTGCGAACAAGCTGGCGGTCTCGCAGTCACACTCGCCCCGAATACCGACATCGATTGTGCGGAATCGTGCGAACCCACCAGCGGGCTCGAGTCCGAGTGTGCGAGCAAGAAGCACGTTATTACCGAAGGTTGGATGTGCGTCGAGGGGAAGATGCGAGGAGTACACCGCGACGTTGTGAGCCAGCAGCAATCGCAGGCGCTCATACGTTCCGCCAGTGATCCGCTGGGCTCCTCCCCACATCATTCCATGATGAACAAGCAGCAAATTCGCCCCGCTGCGGATGGCTGCATCGATGACGCGCCGCGACACATCGACTGACGCCGCGATGCGCGTGATCGATCCCTCGTTCGCCACCTGGACCCCATTAAAGGCGCCCGGATAATCAGGAATGGTCTCCGTTCCGAGCACCGCATCAAGGTACCTGGCGACAGCCGCCAGGTCAGTCATTGACTGACCGGCATTCCGGTGGAGTCGACTAACCGCAGCGATCCATCGAGAAGCCGACGTTGGACCAAATCGATCGCGGCTCGAGTCGACGGCGGAATGGTCGCCTGCAAGCTCGGGTTCAAGACGAGCCTAACGACATTCTCGCGGACCCCCAACGACACGACTCGGGGTTCGAACGCGTGAGCCTTGACTTGTTGGGCCACGAGTAGAAATGCGTGTCGCAGGTCAATGACGACGCTACCCAGCGTCACCTCCGGGGCAACTGCATTTTGATCGGCATTTGCGCCGATGACATAGGCAGCGCGAGACTCCCGCGCCGCTTGGAACACGCCGAGACCTGCGGCATCGGCATTCTGAAAGATCACGTCAGCCTTCCGGGCGATCTGTGCAAGCGCCTGCTCCTTTCCGGCGCTGACATCCTCCCAATTCCCTACATACGAAATGATCACATTGAGGCCCGGCTTCACTGATCGGGCACCCGCTGCGAACGCCGTGAAGCTTCGCTTAACAGGTGGCAGCTCCGTGCCGCCGATGGCTCCAATGGTGCCTGTCTTCGTCATGTTCGCTGCTAGAACTCCGGCGAGGTACGACGCTTCCTCGAATGCAAACTGAATCCCAGCGACGTTCTGCCGGACCGTATTGCCGGACGTCGTGACGTACAACGTTTTTGGGAAATCCGGTGCGACCCGCACCGCCGCGTCTTGATACTCGAACCCGTGACCGATCACGAGATCGTACCCCTGCGCGCCGTACTGGCGGAAGTTCTCCTCGAACTCAGCGGGCGTCTTCGTTTGCACGTGGCTGATCTGCGCACCGAGGGAGTCTCTGACTGCAACGAGCCCGTCGTACGCGCTGCCATTCCACGCGCGATCCGAGATTGGTCCGGGTGTCAGCAGGGCGACTCGAAAGGCCGGTCGCGCAGTAACGCCTGTGTCCGCCGACTTGGAATTTTTCGGCGAGGGACCGTTGCACGAAAGCACCGCCACTGCTGCAACGAGAGGCGCCGCAGCGGCAATCCGGCGGGCATGTCTCGTCATAAGCTTTGATTGCACCACGTCATGGAGCGTGTGCAGAAGCAGATGTTTGCCGACGAGATTAATGCAGATCGCCGACGGCTGTGACCCGACTCGCGACGTCTTGGCCGCGTTACTGGCTCAGTGCTAGGCCGGGTCGAACCGGAGTCTCCGGAGCGTCGCGAAGGTCCCGTGCTTCTTGGACAGCGGTTTCGCCCATGCGCACGGTTCCGTTAATGACGCCGCCTTCGAGCACCACGATGGACTTCGTGTGGATGTCGCCCTTGACGCTGGACGTCCCCTGGACCTCTACGCGCTCGTCCGCGACGATTGTCCCCACAACCGTTCCGCCGATGATCACCTCATGAGCACGGATGTCGCCATGTATGGTTCCTTGGCGGCCGAGCAAAAGCTGGCGCGCACCACGGACGGCACCTTCGACGGTGCCTTCGATCTTCACCACCCCTGTGCTCTCAATATCGCCGACGATCTTCATTCCTGATGCGATCACGGACAATCCGGTTTCAGGGATGGGGGCATCGTTTCGCATCGGAACCTTCTCTGTTGTCGGCTTCGTGAAGATCGACATTAGTACCTACGGGGGTTGCGGTCGGACGATAGAGGATCGTGCGAGCGTCTGAGCCTACGGGATGGCTTTGGTGGTGTCCGGCACAGACGCCGGCATAGGCTGCGTGTCGCGTTCGGCGGCTTTGGCGTTAGGCGCTGTTCCGGTCGTAGCAGCTGTCGACTCCTGGCGTGCAACGGTACCTCCGCCGACCGCGAGCATCTGGCGAACCTGCTCGTAGCGGCCATGCATGCGCGACAGCGCTACTTGCAGCGAATCGATGCGGCGATTGTCTCGCTCCAACTTCGCAATACGAATGGACAGCACCGGAACTCGTACGCTTTGAGCCGCAAACAGCAGCCAAGTTGCAATAAACACTGCAACCACCGCGAGGCCAATGCGAGAGCCAATAATCCGTAGCAACGCGACTTGGCGTTGGCTCAGGATGATCGTCCGGTTCGCGAGGCCTGTCTCTCGCTGGACCTGGATTATCATGGAACCGGCATGTGGGGTGTAGATGTTGCCGTACCCATTCCGCCGATTCATGAATCCGAGACGCATCAGATATCCTCTGTCGTGTGGCCGATGATCAATTCGATCAAACGGTTGAGGTCGTCTGTCGAGTAAAAGTTGATTCGCAGGTAACCCCGGTCCTTGTCGTCAATGTCGACGGCAACATCCGTCTGCAAGCGACGACGGAGCCGGTCAGTCAGGCGACGAAGCTCGGCGTTTCGTGCTCCGCCGTTCTTTTGAACTGCCGCATTGGGTGGACGCGTTGACGTGCCTGCCTGTTTCACCCTTCGCTCGACATCGCGAACAGAATAGTTCTTCGCTATCGACTCTCTCGCGAGGTCGACCATCACACGCTCCGAGGAAATAGCGAGCAACGCGCGAGCGTGGCCGACCGACAGTTGGCCGTCCTGCAACATCCGACGAATAATAGCCGGTAAGTTCAGTAACCGCAACGAGTTAGCGACAGTCGACCGATCTTTGCCGACAACCTCGGCGATCTCCTGCTGAGTCAGGGCAAACTCAGTACTGAGGCGGCTGTATCCTTCCGCCTCTTCAATCGGGTTGAGGTCGCTTCGCTGGAGGTTCTCGACGAGCGCCAAGGTCAGGAGAGCCTTGTCGTCGTAGTCTTTCACGATCGCGGGTATATCCGTCCATCCGAGTCGTGTTGCGGCACGCAGTCGTCGTTCACCAGCGACGAGCTCATAAGTGCCGCCAGTACGACGGACCGTGATGGGTTGTAGGAGCCCGTTCGCTGTCAAACTCGCCTGGAACTGTGCGAGCTCGTCGTCACGAAATTCTTTACGTGGCTGGAATGGGTTTGGACGTATCTGGTGAATCGGTATCGGGCGGTACGGGAGTTCCTGCGGAGCAGTCGACGTTGAGCCAGTTGGGGAACCCGTCGAGGTGCCAGCGGGAAGAGAGCCGATGAGCGCCTCGAGTCCGCGACCGAGCCGCCTGGGTTTGTCAGTCATGGCTAAATGGAGTATTGCAGCACTCGAGTCGTGGCACGGGGAGCCGATCCAAAGACCGGTGCTTCAATTTACGACCTGCAGTGTGCGCTCTACGAACCGCTCGCTTGATTTGCAAGCTCCGGTGGCGGTGGTGCGGTGTCTGGTGGTGTCGGTGTGGTCGGCTCGTTCTGGGATCCGTCGGTTGCAATCGAACCGTTTCTCGTCAGTAGCTCCTTCGCGACGCTCATGTACGACTGGGCGCCGACTGAAGCCACGTCGTAGACGATAATGGGCTTCCCAAAGCTGGGAGCCTCCGCGAGGCGGATATTCCGGGGAATCACCGTCTCGTAGACCTGATGGCCAAAGTACTCTCGAGCGTCTGCAGCTACTTGTCGCGAGAGGTTCAATCTGGCGTCGTACATCGTGAGGAGGACGCCTTCTATCTCAAGACGCTCGTTGAGGCTTCGCTGAACGAGGTGGACAGTATTGAGCAGCTGCGACAGACCTTCCAGCGCATAATACTCACACTGGACGGGGATCAAGATGCTGTCGGCGGCGGCAAGCATATTGACCGTTATCAGCCCGAGTGAAGGTGGGCAATCGATCAGTATGTAGTCGTAACGGTCTCTTACCGGCGTGAGGGCACGCCGCATCGCCCTTTCCCGGTCGGGTTGATCGACCATTTCGACCTCTGCAGCCGCGAGGTCAGCGGTCGCCGGCGCGACATCCAAGTGACGAAACTGTACGGCGGGATGGATGACGTCATCGAGCGAGGCTGCTCCGATGAGCACGTCATAGACGGTTGTGGAAACCGATTCACGCGGAAGGCCGATCCCGCTCGATGCGTTGCCCTGAGGGTCTCCGTCGATAAGTAGAGTTCGCTGCTCCGCGACAGCGAGACTTGCCGCAAGGTTGACGGCTGTTGTGGTCTTCCCTACTCCGCCCTTCTGGTTGGCGACTGCTACGACTTTAGCCACTGCTCGGGAGTTGAGGCAAAGATTTCCGATGTGGGCCGGAAATATAGGAATGTCGGTAGCTCGTTGCTACAAAGTGTTTCACGTGAAACAAGGCTACGATTTTGTTTCACGTGAAACATTCTCGGAGTAAGCCGACCATGCGAAACGCTGAATTGGTGCCAGCCGGCAGCATCTCAGCTTGCCGGGCACGTAGTCGACTGTCCATCTCGATCTGCGTCGGAACGAGCGACGATGAGTACCATCGCTTCAAACATTCCGAGAACGTAGCGGCACCGCCTAAAGCGTCGATTCAGATTCCTGCCCGGAGGATGTCGGTGAGCCTGGATAGCACGCGGGTAGGTAGTCGCATATCGAGAGCTCGAGCAACTCTGGCCGTATTGCTGGCGACCGAACGGTGGCAGGAAGCTCTTAAGCACCACCTTTCAGAAGACAGAGCTGCCAGCTTCATACGAAGGCGTCCTAATCAATGCGATCCTGATCGCAAATAACCGTGCTGCGTAATGCGAACAACGGCAGATTGGAGATAAAGCCCACCGTATTCACGGCGTTAATATTCACAATTAGCTACTAATTACCAATAGGCCGCTACGCGTGGTAACCCTCGATATCGGAGGTGTAAATACGGAACTGCCAATGCCTGCGGATCGACGCGTTAGGCGAAGACGCTCCAGCTAGTTACGCCTGCTCCTACCATTGCCACAAATCGCGGGTAGTGTCTGAGACGGGTCGTGAATGCCGGGCACACAAACCCTGCCTCGTACCAACTCAGGCAAACCCGTGAATGCCTAACGTGTAATCACTCCAGGGCCCCCCAGGCGACCTGAAGGGAGTCACGCTGCAGCGGCAAGAGCTGCGGCATTGCACCGATCGCATTGGTTGTCGGACGCAGGAGATAGACGGGACGATTCGGGTACCGCCGCACCAATGCAAGGTTCCGCTCGTGCATGTCTCGGGCGTACACGTTCGTTCCCCAGTCCCTGTACAAGAGCGGCGCGAGCAGTGTGAATCCAGCCCGATCTTCCGAGAGCCGCTGGATGCACGTGGCGGTGTATGCCACGCCGGGTAGGTAGCGCTCCGTGACATCGAGCGAAAACGGCGACTTCACCGTGCGTGCGGAGTCGACGAGCAATGGAAAGAGCGCAGCAACTGCTGCGGTGTCACGCGCGCCGGCATGCTCGAGGGTAGTCAATCGTTGTTCCAGGAGACAAGCGTCGACCTTGCCGTACAGCAACTCCGTCTCGCTACGTGGAACGCCGAGGGACCACATACGCACCATGAGCTGTGTCCCCCAGCTCTCGCGCACGAAAATCAGCGCGTTGGTCACCTGCGCTCGACGTGCAGCGGCAAGGTAGTCGAGACGCATCGGCACGAAGGAATGCGCGTATTCACGCACGCGCGCCGGAACCGAAATGACCACCGCCATGATACCGGCGACCGCGATGCCGTACCACGTCGTCCGATAGCCGACACCCGGGCCAAAACGTTCGCGAACGAGTCCCGGAAATCGCGCCGTCCAAAGCGCGAGCAGCGGAAGCAGCGGGAAGACAAAGCGCGGACCGAAGAGGAATCCGTCGTGCCAATAGGCGAAGTACATGCCGAGCAACAACGCGCCGGACGCGAGCAGGTAGCGATCGAATCGATCCACCCGGCGCGTTAGGTAGAGCGCACCGATAACAGGTATCAGCGACGGGACTGGCGATTCGTATAGATACGTCTGGAGACGTAGGAAATAGAGGCTGAGCAACCCAAGCCCCCGCGCTGGTGTATGGGCCAGTCCCCACGGCGCGCGATGGAATCCGAGGTCATGGCTGTGGCCCCACAGCACCTGGTAGCCGAACAGCAATGGCCGTCCCGTGGTCTCGCTGTTCACCCACATCATGGCGCAGATCGGAATCGCAACCCCGATTGCCGACGCGAGCGCGTCGCGCCACCGAGCCCGAGAGCCTAACGATTGTCCGAGGTACCAGGCTCCCGCCGGGAGCGCAAATGCAAGCGCGTCCACCGGGCGGATCGTCGCCGCGCAACCGAGCGACAAACCATTGAGGAAGGCATAGCCAAGCGCCGGTTTCGACGAGGTCATCACGCGTGCCATCGCTGCCATGCCGATGAGCAGCCACATGAGCGTTGGCACGTGGTTCATGTGGGACCCGGACATGAACACGGCGAACGGCGTGAACGCGAACAACAACACCGCGCCAATGGCGACCTGACGCCGCGGCTCTACGACACGCAAGTACGCCCAGAACGCCGCAACGGATACGGCTCCACAAACGGGTCCAACCAGCCAGGGAGCTCGCACAAGCACGCCGAGAGCAAGCATGGCCGGGCCACCCGGCGGGAATTGAGCGTAATACCGGCCATTCGCGTCCACCATGTTCAGGACGCTATAAAACTCGGGCTCGGGAGAAGCAGATTGCCACAACCGGCCTGCCGCGAAGATCCGAGCCTGAACCATCTGTACCAGCTCGTCGATCGAGATCGGCACACGCGAAAACACCATCGTGGCAACGACCGTGTATAGCGCGAGCGACGCGATTGCGGCTCCGAGACCGAACAATCGGTCCTGGCGGGGGGACCAGGAGGAGAACGATACGACTGCTTGTTTTCGCCAGAAACCCTCAATACGCCGCGAGAGTATCGCGAGAACGACGCCGGTGCCGACGACAATCGCCGAACCACTTATCCAGCCCGAGAGCACAAGCGGGAACCAGGGCGCCGCAGGCTGGGTTTGCACCCAGTTTGCCACGGGAAAGAAGCCGAGTACCGTGACAATGGCGGCGAACGCGACGGCGAGCCATCGCGAATCGAGACGCGTCGTGAGGGTCGGGCTGGCCACGTGCGAAGATTTGTCCGAGAAGGACCGCGCTACGAGAGGGCGGATTCGTCACCATCCCGGCAACGCCCGCAGGAGACACTCCGCTTAGGACGCCCCTGAGTTTTGGACGGCAACTCGCCGATAGCGCTCGACTTCAATGACGAGGTTCTGTAGATCGCTGGCGCTGATCCCCGATATTCGCGACGCCTGCGCAAGGGTGCGCGGCCTGATGCGCGTCAACTTCTGGCGGGCTTCGGTTGAAAGCGAGCGCATTTCGGAGTACGGCAGGGTCTCCTCGAGCGAGAACTCGCCCATGCGCCTCATCTTGTCCGCTTGCGACCGCTCGCGCTCGAAATAGCCATCGTACTTCAACTCAAGCTCGGTGGTGGTCAACGCGTCGGAACCTATTCCGGCACCAACACCGGCAGAAGTAAACAGATCGCCCAGCGCGATACCCTGTCGCTTGGCGACTTCGGCGATCCGCATCGCGTGCGGCAAGGGAGCACTTCCAGCAGCAGCGAGGAAGGGCGCCGCGGCTTCCGGACGGATACTGGTCGATTTGGCAATCGCCATCGCTTCGTCCTCCGCCGCGAAGCGTTCGACAATTCTCGATTCCTCGGCGCGATCGTACAGACTCAGATCGAGTCCGAAAGGTGCAAGACGGCGGAGAGCGTTGTCCTGCCGCACCGTGAGTCGGAACTCGGACCGCGACGTGAAAAGCCGATACGGTTCGTCGACGCCTCTCGTTACAAGGTCGTCAGCGAGGACTCCGATGTAGGAGGTATGCCGGCCCAAGTAAACAGGTGACCGCCCAAGCGCTGCCAACCCCGCGTTCAGGCCCGCGACGACTCCCTGTCCTGCTGCCTCTTCGTACCCGGTGGTTCCGTTGATCTGACCGGCGAAGAAAAGGCCGGAGAGGGCTTTGACCTGGAACGAGGGATCGAGCTGTGTGGGTGGGAAATAGTCGTACTCGATCGCGTATCCCGCTCGAGTCATCCGAACGTTTTCCAGACCTGGTACGGTCCGAAGTACCTCGAGCTGCACCGCCGCAGGGAGGGATGTAGACAGCCCGTTTACATACAGCTCGCTCGTGTCCAGGCCTTCGGGCTCAAGGAAAATCTGGTGGCGGTCCGCATCGGGGAACTTGACGACCTTATCTTCAACCGATGGGCAATAGCGCGGTCCACGCGACTCAATCGCGCCACCATACATCGCTGATGCCGACAGATTGTCCGCAATAAGCCTTTTTCCGCTTTCGCCGAGGAACGTTATCCAGCAGGCTCGCTGCTCCAGCACAGGCGGACGGACGGGAAGTGCGGAGTCCTCGTTCGCGGATTTCTCGCTGGCGTTGCAGCTCCAAAAGTGGGACCAGGAATACCTGAACTGACCGAGCTCGCTCTCCTGGCGCTCCAACGCGCTAACGTCAACAGAGCGGCCGTCAATGCGAGGTGGAGTTCCAGTCTTGAACCGGGCGATGGTCAGGCCGGCGTTCTCCAATTGCTCGGCGAGGTGGGTGGATGACGCTTCGCCGGCCCTGCCGCCGGAGATGCGAGTACCGGTCCCAATGTGAATGCGGCCGCGAAGAAATGTCCCCGTGGTGATCACAACCGCCCGAGCCGTAAACAACCGCCCTTCCAATGTCTCAACACCGTGGACGCTCGCTGCGGCCTGGTCGAGCAGGAGACGGGCGACAGTCCCCTGAATACAGAATAGCGAAGCCCTCTGCTCCAGTAGGCTGCGAATGGCACGCCGGTACATCCCTCGGTCGCATTGTGCGCGAGGCGCCCAGACGGCCGGACCCTTGCCGCGGTTCAGCATGCGAAACTGTAGGGTCGCCATATCGGTGGCGCGGCCCATGATTCCGCCAAGCGCGTCTACTTCACGGACAACCGTACCCTTCGCCACTCCGCCGATGGCCGGGTTGCACGACATCTGCCCGATACTTTCGAGGGCGCTCGTGATAAGCCCAACGCGCGCGCCGAGCCGCGCGGCCACTACCGCCGCTTCTGTGCCCGCGTGGCCGCCTCCAACGACGATCACGTCGAAGTCATCTTCGGCTGACTGTGACGGGTGATGCGACATATCAAAAAGCTACCATCACGGACTGGGTAACCCCATGGCGCAAGAGATCCCATCAGGACAATCGATGTTGATCATCAGACGCGAGGCTTACGAACGCGCGGGCATAACTCGACGATCGATCGACGAGCGTCTCAATCTCACGCCCGAAGAATTTCGTGTAGACGGGCGCCTCGTGATGATCGGCCCGATTCCTGATGACCTGGGGATTCACGAACTTCTCGACGACCTCGAGGGCACCGGCCTCGCGTACTTCGATGATTATTTCGAATTCAGCGGGAACTGGCCGTCGTGGATTCGGCTCTACGTGGCGGAGCGATAGAAACCAGCATGGACGGCGCCCTAGCTTCGCTGCCTGGAGCTACGCTAGCGCTGCCGTGTGAGCGTTTTATCGGAAGTCACCGACGTCTCGCTCACCGGTCCAGAACGCAGCATTCCGCTCCAGCCGCACTCGATGCACCAGGACGATCGAAGCCAAGGCATCCACTTGCCGAGCCCGCGAGATTGAACTCGCAGCGTGACCGCATTGCAGTTTGGACACCGGTCGCTGTCCGGCAGGATCCAGTAAAACACGAGCGTGGCGGCCACGATTCGCAATACGAAAATCGACACGAACACTGTCGCGAAAATCGCTGCGTCGGACATGACGCCACCTCCTCAACAAGCCAGCCGGTGGTTACGTATCGACTGGGTTCGGCCGATATGCCGATGGGAGCGTGAGGAGCGCTCAAAGCCTTTGCTCGACCTGCACCCACGGCTCAACATAGGCTACACCATTTTCGACGCGGTCGATAATCACCTCAGTTCCCACCGCGACCGGCGTGCCGTCAAGACTCTGGGCGGACACGGAGTAGCGTGTCCCGCCTACGATGTAAGCAATCTGCCCGGTGGCGGTCGTGGCAATCGCGGCAACCACTTCAGCAGGATGGCCCTGGAGCAGGTAGCGTTCGTCCACCACGTCCTCCTTGGCAGCCTGGGTGGCCCAGTGGGACACCGCACGCGTTGCTACGATCGCACCGAGTACACCGACAGAAATCGCGACTGCGAGCTGTGCCGGAATTGCGAGCTGACTGTAGCGCCAGAGTACATACCCAGTGATTCCGAACACCGTTGCGAACGCGCCAGTGGTGGGCGCGGTGAGCGCCATTCGTGCCGAGCCAACGGGACGTCCCAACGCGTCGAGCTCAGGCGAACGCCCGGAACCGATTCGCTCGACGCCTCGGATCATGGCGTACACGCCCAACACGAGTCCGGTCAGAAAAGCTGCGAGGTAGAAGAACTGCATCGAGGTAAGGGCAAACGGCGCGCGACAGGCCGGCGGTCAAGACTATCTCGCGTAAGAAGCTCAGTTGACGCCTGATCGTAATGCTGCGGTCGAGGTACCGTAAGTCACGGGGATGGCGCGTTCAAGAAACTCGGCGACCCGCCACTCGGCGTAATAGAACGGCCGAAACGGATTCTGCCCAGAGACGAATCCAACGTGTCCGCCTTTCGCAAGGAACTCTACCTCGAGGTGCGGATTGCCACGGGCAACGCCTTGAACTTGCTCGAGGACCTCGCGCGGAAGAAACGGATCGTCGGCCGCGCTGAGGAGGAGCGTTGCGACGCGAATTCTCGAGAGAAATCGAATCGAGCTCGAACGTGCGTAATAGTCGTCTGCGTCGGCAAAGCCATGCACCGGAGCCGTCACAACGTCATCAAAATCATACAGCGTGCGCGCCGAGAGGACGCGTCCACGCGAGGCGAGATCGGGATACCGCTCCAGCTTTGCCAGCGCCTTCTTTCGCAGCGATTGCAGGAAGTGTCGCTGATACACGCGGGAGAACCCACGATCGATGTGCCGCGAGGCGCGGGCAAGGTCGAAGGGCACGGATACGGCAGCGGCAGCGATCACGCGGCGATCAACAGACTCGCCGCATTCACCGAGCCACTTGAGCAGCACGTTTCCGCCAAGGGACACACCAGCGAACAGAAACGGCGCGCGGGCGTCGATCGCCAACAGTCTCCGGACAACGGCATCGATGTCACCCGTGTCGCCGGAATGATAGAACCTGGGGGCGCGATTCGGTTCGCCACTGCAGCCACGAAACAACAGCAGGTCAGCGGCCCACCCACGCCGAACGGCTTCAAGAAGCAACCCGCGTGCGTAGTGCGAACGCGCGGTTCCCTCGAGCCCGTGCAAGATGACCAGGTGCGGCTGCCCTGGTGGGGCATCGAGACGAACGAGATCGATGAAGTCCCCATCGTCGGTCTCCCAACGTTCGACACGCGTTTCGGGCGGCGGGGTGCGCCGGAAGAAGCGACCCCAAATCGTTCGGGCGTGTGGGCCAGGGAGCCACCATGCCGGCGAATAGGCGGGCGCTACCACTGACGTAAATTTCCCGTTGCGCGTGGATGGGCAGAGACTGTCATCGCGTCGGGAATCACACTCGCTTCGGCTGCACCGTGGAAGTACAAATCTTCGGGATCAAAAAAAACGCCGACACTCGTAAGGCACTCCGGTTCTTCGCTGAACGACGTGTGAAGACCCACTTCGTCGATTTTGCCGAGCGAGCAGCGTCGTTCGGTGAGCTCAAACGATTCGCGCAGCGGTTCGGTGTGAGCGCTTTGATCGATCGTGAATCGAAACGGTATCAAGAGCTCGGATTGGCTCATTCGCGCTACCACGATGAACGATGGCTTGAAAAGCTGACCGAAGAGCCATTGCTCTTGAAGATGCCACTGGCGCGGTCGGCGAATCATCTCACGATCGGGCTCGCCGAAACCGAATGGCGATCATGGCTCGGCACCTGATGCGCCGATGACGCAGATCGTCATGTCCGGTGTCGCCGTGGAGTTCGGCGACACCGAAATCCTGAGAGATGTCACCTTCACCGTCGCTGTTGGTGAAAGGTGGGGCATCATCGGGCGCAACGGGACGGGCAAAACAACCCTCTTCAACCTCGTTACCGGCGCGCTCGAACCGACTCGAGGCGCGGTGGTACGATCGCCCGGGCTTCGGATGACGTTGCTCGAGCAGCACCGAGACTTTGGCGACGCGATCACGGTATGGCAGGCGGTTGCCGGCGCGTTCGAGCAGCTGCTCGACCTCGAGCGCTCGCTGAGCGAGCAGTCGACTCACATCGGAGAGCTCGGTGAGGCAGCAGCGCCGGGGATGCTCGATCGATACGCGCACGATCTCGAGCGATTCGAGCGCGAGGGTGGTTACGAGGTCACCGCCCGTGTCGATGCGGTGTTGCATGGGCTGGGGTTCGACCCGGCCGACGCGCGCTCGAAACGACTGGATACGTTGAGCGGAGGCGAACGAGGACGGGTGGGTCTCGCCCGACAACTCGTGGCGCCAGCTGACGTCCTGCTCCTCGACGAACCGACGAATCACCTGGACCTCGAGACGACAGAGTGGCTCGAGGAGTACCTCCGCGGCACGAGCGCCACGGTACTGTTGATCAGTCACGATCGTGCATTTCTGGCCGCGGTGATCGACCACACGCTTCATCTCGAGGACGGTACGACTGCGTCGTACATCGGCAGCTACGAATCGTTCGTGGACCAGCGAGTCGAACGGCGGCTGACGCAGCAGCGCGCGTTCGATAAGCAGCAGCAGCAGATCGCGAGCGAGACCGACTACATTCGGCGGAACATCGCCGGCCAAAACAGCAAACAGGCCACGGGACGACGCAAGCGACTCGACCGACTCCCTCGTCTGAGTCCGCCGCCTGACGAGTCGGGCGGCGGCACCATGGCGATTCGCTTCGACATCGCCGAGCGCGGTGGGGATCTCGTGGCAGTGGCCGAAGGCGCGCGGATCGAGATCGGGAACCGCACGCTGATCGAGCAGTTCACGGGTCAGGTCAACCGCGGCGACCGACTCGGGTTGATTGGACCTAACGGGGCCGGGAAGTCGACGCTCCTGCGCACATTGGTCGGCGAGCTGACGCCGGCCGCCGGAACAATGCGAACCGGCGGCTCAATCAGGGTTGCCTACTATCGCCAAGACCTCGCTCAGGTGCCGACTGATCGCACGCTGTATGACGTGATAGCGGATCTGCGACCGACGTGGGAGCGTGGGCAGATTCAGGGGCATCTCGGCCGCTTCGGATTCTCCGGCGATGAAGTGCAACGGCGCGCGGATTCCCTATCCGGCGGGGAGAGGGCGCGGGTAGCGCTTGCGATGATGATGCTGGCTCGCGCAAACCTGCTCATTCTCGACGAGCCAACGAACCATTTGGACGTCGAGTCGATCGAGACGCTGGAGGATGCCATCGAACGGTACGATGGCAGCGTGATCATCGTCAGTCACGACCGCGCGCTCCTCCGTGCGCTCGCCAATCGCGTTTGGGTGCTTCACGATCGACGCATCTCGGCGTTCGATGGCAGTTTTGCCGAATGGGAGATCGTCAGCACCGAGCGTGTCCATGCGGCCAAAGTCAGAGCGGCCGAAGAGGCCGCGATCCATCGCATGCGTGAGCGCCAAACCGTCGCGCGACGGGACACGGGCTCTCGTGACCATCGCGACGCCATACGCAAGGCCCAACGCGAGGTCGACGTTGCGGAACAGGATGTCGCCCGCCTTGAACACACGATTTCGGAGTTGATGCAGACGCTGTCCGACCCGGAGCTGTACACGAAACCGGAAGGCGCAGCGTCTGCAACCCGACTTGGCGGCGAGCTCGATCGCGCGAAGTCCGATCTGGAACACGCGATCGGACGGTGGACAACCGCGACCGAGCGTGCCGAGTCGCTCTCGAAATCAACGAACGTGGGTAGACAGTCTCGTGGCTAGCGGCGAATCGGCGTGGCAATGAAAAACGTGACAGGAGGTGGCCGATCGACTCGGTGATGTGGGTCTGGGGAGGGTTCCTTCTCTTCATCCTGCTCGTACTCGCGCTCGACCTGGGCGTTCTGAACCGCAAGGCTCACGTCGTCTCGGTGAAGGAAGCCCTGGCCTTCACCTGCGGTGTGCTTGCGCTGGCAACGCTGTTCGACGTGTTCGTGTATTTCGCGTATCAGAACCATTGGCTTGGGCTCGGGCAGCACGTCGATCGTGTGGATGGTGTCGTCAACGACGGTCGGCTCGCGGCGGTGAAATTCTTCACCGGCTACCTCATCGAGGTGTCTCTCAGCGCCGATAACGTGTTCGTGATCGCAATGATCTTCGAACACATGCGAGTACCTGCGAAGCTCCAGCACCGAGTGCTCTTCTGGGGAATTCTTGGCGCGCTCGTAATGCGGGGGACAATGATCGGTCTCGGCGCACAGCTGGTGTCTCGGTACCACTGGGTGCTGTACGTCTTCGGCGTATTCCTCGTCTATACGGCGCTGAAAATGCTCTGGTCGAAGTCGGATGAAATGGCTGACCCCGACGAAGCGCTGGTCATGCGGGTGGTTCGTCGCGTGTTTCCCGTGTGCGACGACTACCGAGAGTCGCGTTTTCTCGTCCGTGACGCCGGCAGGTGGATGCTGACACCGTTGGCCGTTTCACTCGTACTCGTGGAGACGACGGACCTCATCTTCGCGGTCGACTCGATCCCAGCCATTTTCGCGATCACGACGGATCCGTTCATTGTCTTCACCAGCAATGTCTTCGCGATCCTTGGGCTCCGATCGCTGTATTTCGCGTTGTCGAGCGCGATCGCCAAGTTCCGATACCTCAAAGTGTCGCTCGCCGCGATATTGGGACTCGTGGGGCTCAAGATGCTCGCTGCGGAGTGGTTGAAGGACGTAGTCGGCCCGAGCTTCAACTTCTATCTGCTCGGAATCGTGGCGGTGATCCTCGGCATCGGAGTGCTCGCGTCGATAATCGTGACGCGCCGAGAGGACCGTCAGGCGGAGCCCGCGAAGTAGGCAGATTCGATGGTCGAGCTGTTCCTCGTCGCCGTGATGCAGGGGATTGTTCCACCCCCGGTCGATTCGGTCTACTCCACGACACGAGTCCGGCAGCTGGTCGAACGGGGGTCAGTCTCGAATCGGCGCGTCCCCGAAAACCTTTCACGATATGATGCTCGGGTCGAGAGCGAGATGGCCTTCATCGCTCGCCAGCCGGACGGCATCGAGCAGACGTTCACGGTCGAACAGGCAGCGACGATGGTGCATTGGGAGCGGTCGGGCCAGTTCGAGCAGCGGGTCGTCGGCTACCGATCGCAATCCGTAGGCGTCACCATCTCTGCGGTCGGCATGTTTCAGCAGGCGTGGGTGGTTCCCATCCTGTACGGGAACCGAATGTCGTTGCTGTTCGGCCAACAGGACTCGACGCGGCGAAAGACTCCCGGTCAGCGGCGACGTGCCAACGCGGTCGTCGCCGTGCATCCATTCGCGGAGGATCGCGACCGGCTGTATCGGTTCTCCGGTGGCGATACTGTCGTGACGATCAGGCCAGACGGTCGGGAGATTCCGATCGTTCGCGTCCATGTCGAGCCGCACGGCGATCGCCTAACGCGGGAGGCGACCACCTTCCGCGGCGACATCGAGCTGGACGAGCAGCGCGCGCAGATCGTCCGCATGCGTGGGTACTTCGAAACTGTCGGGCCCAGGCCCAGAGGACGATCGCGGTTGCTCGCCTCGCAGGTGGAGGCGATCGCGTACCTGGAGCTCGAGAACGGAGAATTCGAGGGCCGCTACTGGCTTCCCACGTATCAGCGCATCGAGGCGCAGGCTGCCATCGTGCTCCTTGGCGATCAGCGAGCCGTCTTTCGCGTCATCTCCCGATTCCGGAACATGACGGTGAACGCGCCAGGGTCAACGACTGCCGTCGCATTCGGCGATTCGATCCCTGGCGTACGCACTGACGCCGACTCGCTGGTCTCGCACGAGCCACGACCCGTCGATGCCAGCGACTCGCTGCGGGTCACGAAGCACCGGCTAACGTTTGCGCCGCGGGACAGCATCGATCGCTTTGCGGATTGGAGTCGCGACATCGGAGAATCGACGGGGGGCACCCGCGCCGACGACTTTCTCGACATCGCGCCTGATTCGTGGCGACCGACAGGACCTCCCATCGTGCGGCTGCGATTTCAGGAACCGACCGATCTTTTCCACTACAATCGGATCGAAGGTGCCTACACCGGTGTCGCGGGCGAAGTGAAGCTGCGCGATGCGTCGCCCGGAGTCGTAGCGCGCGGGAATGTCGGATGGGCCTGGGCGGAGCAGACCGTTCGCGGGCGCGTGTCGCTGGAACGACAGACGGGCTCCTGGTGGCCATACGTACGGGCTGGTCGGTCGCTCGACGTCACCAACGATTTTCGCGAGCCATTCGACAGTGGATCGACGCTGGGTGCTCTCTTTTCGGTGGACGATTACGACTATGTCGACCGAAGGACCACGATGGTCGGCCTAACGAAGTATTTGAACCGGCGGCGCGACGTTCGCGTTCGCCTGGAGGCCGGAATCGGCTCGGATCGGTACGTGGTGGCGCAACGCGAGCATGGACCCTTTACCCCGGGCGATTCCGGATTCCGCTTCAATCGCGGTGTCGACGACGGCAACTATCGCATCGCCAGTGCCAAGGTTGAGTTTCATCCCGACGTGAACGCGGCGTTCGTTCGCCCGGGCATTGGCGCCGTGCTTCAAGCCGAAGCCGCAACCGGCGATCTCGCGTGGCGCAGGGCCGAGCTTCGGGTCATCGCACGACGAATGCTCGGGCCGTTCATCTACGCCGCACGGGCAGACGCCGGTGTGGTCGTCGGCGACTCGATCCCGCCGCAACAGCTGTTCGAGCTTGGCGAGAACCAGAATTTGCCGGGATACGGTTACAAGGAGTTTGCCGGCAACCAGGCTGCCGTGATTCGCGGACTCGTTATGTATCCGCTGCCGCTCTGGCGGGCGCCGTTACGGCTCGGACGATTCGTATTGCCCAGCGTAGGGCCGACGCTTTCGTTCGGCGCGCAGGGGGGATGGGCTGCCGCAACGAACGATGCGGCACGATCGGCGACTTTCCGCCTTGGAACGGTCGGGGATTCAGTACTTGGCGTGCCCGGGGGTAATCCCGGCGGCCCCGTCTCGCGGCCAACCGACGGTTTCAAGTCGTCAATCGATTTTCGGCTGCGTTTCCTGGGCGGAGCCGTGAGCATTGGGGCGGCCCGCGCGACGGATCACCACGAGTCGTGGCGATTCGTCGTGGGGTTCGCGCAGGTGCTCTGATCAGAACTCCCCGATGAAGCCTATCTCGGGCTCGAGGTGCTGACCGAAGCGCTCCTGAACGCAGTGCTGTGCATGTGCGATCAGCGCCCGGACATCGGCAGCGGTCGCATGACCCAGGTTCACCATGATGTTGGCGTGGATGTGCGAAATCTGAGCGTCTCCGATGCGGAAACCTTTGAGCCCGCACTGGTCGATCAATCGTCCTGCACCGACGCCTTCGATCTTCTTGAAGATCGAGCCCGCGCTCGGATGGATGTCGAGCCACGGGTGACGGGCACCACGCCAGCTGAGGTTCTCCTGCATAATTCGATGCATCGTCCCCACATCGCCCGGGGAGAGACGAAACGTGACGGACAGCGCGACCTCACGGCCTTCGTGAAGGACGCTGGTGTCATAGCCAAAACGCATGTACTCAGGACCGACGGAGTGCCGGACACCGTGCTCGTTGAGCAGCTCAGCCGACTCGAACACTTCCTCGATGAACATGGTCCGCTCGCGGTCGGGCGCCGGCGAGAGGAAATGGAGGTTCTGCCACACCGCACCGCCAACGGTGCTCGGAATACCGACGTAGTGTTCCAGTCCCGACCAGCCACGCCGAACCGACTCCGCGATCAGGTCACGCACGATCACGCCACTCTCGCACCACACACGGCCGTCGTCGGCAAATCGCGTGTGGTGAGCGGCATTTCGTATCACTAGGCCTCGAAATCCTCGGTCGCCGACAAGGATATTTGCTCCCAGCCCGAGGACGAAGTAGGGCATACCACTTCGACGCGCGGCAACGACAGCGTTTGCGAGATCGTCAGCGGATATGGCATCGTAGAACAGATCCGCCGGACCTCCAATGCGAAACGTCGTGTATGACGCGAGTGGTTCATTCCGCTTGAGTCGCGCCGCTTCGAGCCGGTTGCCGAGTTCCATCATCGGGCCGGCCAAATTAGTGAGAGGCATTGATGTGGAAAGAAATCCGGGCACGCTCGAGCCGCCAGCTATGACGAACCGATCAACCGCGCAGCTCCATGACTGCGCCGGCAGGGCAGACGATGGACCAACCCCGCAAAACCGCCCATCCAAGCTGAGCGTCGCGTGGCTTCACGTGGCAATGCTAGCCGCCGTGGCACTGACGGCCACGCCGGCCTACGGGCAACGAGCCGAACTGGACAAGATCATCAAGCGGCGAGTTCTCTCGAATGGTCTCGAAGTCATTGTGGTCGAGAATCACGGCGTCCCGCTCGCGACCGTTGAGATCGACGTCAAAAACGGCTCGTTCACGCAGACGCCGGAATATGCCGGGCTCGCGCACATGTACGAGCACATGTTCTTCAAGGCGAACGAGCATCTGCCGGAACCGGACCAGTTCATCGACCGAGCTGCCGAACTTGGTGCCGTGTTCAATGGACGTACGGACGAAGAACGCGTCGCGTACTACATGACGCTTCCGGCCGACAGTCTGGCGGGCGGAATGGAGGCGATGGCCGATGCACTGCGCGATCCGCTCTTTCTCAAGGAAGAGATCGAGCGGGAGCGTCAGGTCGTGATCGGGGAGTACGACCGCAACGAGTCGAATCCGTTCTTTCGGCTGCAGGAGGCGATGGGGAAGCAACTGTATCCCGGCCAATGGAGTCGCAAGAACGTGATCGGCGATCGCAATGTGATCCTGACCGTCACGCCGGCAAAAATGCGCGAGATCCAGCACAAGTACTACGTGCCTAACAACTCGGTGTTGATCGTAACCGGCGATGTCTCGCCGGACAGCGTGTTCGGGCTCGCGGAGAAGACGTACGGAGACTGGGCCCAGGGAGCAGACCCATTCGCCACCGACCCGATTCCCTCCATCCCTCCGCTGCAGAAGAGCGAGGCACTGATTATCGAGCAGCCGGTGGGCGCCGTAACGGTACAGATCCAATGGCAAGGACCGAGCGTGCGCAGAGATCCAAACGCCACTTATGCCGCCGACGTGTTCTCAGATGTGCTGAACCAGCCCAACTCGACGCTTCAGAAAAAGCTCGTAGACACCGGCCTCTGGCAGTCGATAGGGGTTAACTACTACACGCTCGATCACGTCGGGCCGATCACGATTAGCGGTCAGACGACGCCCGACAAATTGAAGAGCGCTCTCGCGGCCCTCGACGCGGAAATTCAGCGGTTCACCGACGCGGGCTACATCTCGAAGCCCGAGCTGGAGGCGGTGCAAGCGCAGCGCGCGGTGAGCTCCGCGTTCGGTCGGGAGCGAGCGTCCAGCTTCAGCCAGACGATCGGCTTTTGGTGGAGCGTCGCTGACCTCGAGTACTACATGGGTTACGTGGACAACATGGCGAAGCAGAGCCTCGCGGATCTCCGGAGTTATGCCGCGAAATACATCGTTGGCAAGCCGCGTGTGACCGGCGTGGTGATACCGGCCGACGCCCGACAGTCGATCGCGCTCACGACGGCGGATCTGTTGCCGCGGAGCATCGCCCAGTGAAAAACACCGTCGTGACAACGCTGTGGCGCGGCGGGCTCGTTCTCGGAACACTATCCATCCTGGCCACCGGCGGTGTCGTGCAAGCCCAGGTGTCCGGAAGCGCAATACCGGGGACGTCGCGCACGAAGGCGCCGCTCCACGACAGCCTAACAACGACCTACGAGATTGGTGGCGTACGGGTCATTCATCGTTTGACGCCCGCGAATGATATCGTGGCCGCGAACGTGTACCTGCTGGGCGGTGTCCGTCAGATCAACGACGACAACGCGGGCATCGAGCCGCTCCTCCTCGAGGCCTCGGATCGGGGCACCCGGGAATATGCCGGCGAGAAAGTCCGCACAATGCTCTCCCGTCTCGGCAGCACCATTGTGGTCGATCCCGAGACTGATTGGACGATGTTCGGCCTGCGCGCCACGCGAGACGGCTTCGATTCCACGTGGTCGGTGCTGGCCAGCCGGCTGATGCACCCCACGCTCGATTCCGGGCAGGTCAAGCTGGTTCGTGAGCAGCTTCTTGCCGCGGTACGACAACGCGGTGACAACCCTGACGCTCTCGTTTCGTTCATCGCCGACAGCTTCGCGTTCTCGGGACATCCGTACGCGCGCAGCACGTTAGGCACCGAACACTCGCTGGCCCGACTGACGGTCGCTGCGCTGCGGCGATATCGCGACGCACAGGTCGTGAAGTCGCGCATGCTCGTGGTCATCGTCGGAAACATTTCCCGGTCGCAGGTCGAAAAAGCCATCACGCGGACACTGGCCAAGCTCCCAACCGGGAATTACCGGTGGACGCTTCCGGATACGCTTCCGGTGCGAGGCACCGGCTTTGCGATCGAGTCGCGCTCGCTGCCTACGAACTACATCCTTGGCTACTACCTCGGCCCGCCAGCCGGGAATAAGGACTATCAGGCACTGCGGGTCGCGGCCGCGGTGCTTTCGGGCCAACTGTTCGCCGAGATCCGTTCGCGCAGGAACCTCACCTACGCCGTTGATGCTCCGTTCGTCGAGCGTGCGATTGCGTCGGGAGGCCTGTACGTCACCACTGTTTCGCCGGATACGACGCTGGCGCTCATGCGACAGCAGATCATGGCGCTGCAACAGGGTACGATCGACCGCGAGGCACTCGAGCGCCTGGTGCAGCAGTTCATCACAGAATACTTCCTCAACAACGAAACGAACGCCGAGCAGGCGAACTTTCTAGCGCGGGCGCAATTGTACCGGGGTGACTTTCGGGTCGCTGATCTGTTCGTGGATGAGCTGCGCGAAGTGAGCCCCGAAGATGTCCAACGTGTGGCGCGACAGTACATGAGGGGTGTGCGGTTTGCCTACGTCGGTGACTCACTCCGTCTTTCGTCTCGCGCACTGAAGGGGTTCTGACTTTCCGCCTTGTTCGGGCTTCAGTCGCGACGGCGCGAGGCGAGCACCCGGCGCACGTCGTCGAGCGACGCCCCGACTGAGTGGAGAGCCACCAGTGTGTGGTACAACATATCGGCCGCCTCCTCGATCGCCCGGGCGCGATCGCCATCCGCACAGGCGACGACGAGCTCGGTGCACTCCTCGCCGAGCTTCTTGAGCCGAAGATTGCGGTCGGTGCCCAGACGCCGCGTGTAGCTGGGCCGCTCGCCACCAACAGGCAACGGTACCGTCGGCGTTAGGCGAGCCGCGATCGTCGCATCGAGCTCCGCGATGGCGTCCCCACGAAGCGCCGTCGTCCGGAAGCACGACGCCGCGCCTGTGTGACATGCTGGCCCGGCAGGGATCACGCGTGCGAGCACGGCGTCGCCATCACAGTCAGCCTCGAGCGAGACGACGCGCTGGGTGTTCCCGCTTGTGGCGCCCTTGTGCCAGAGACCGCGGGAGCGAGACCGAAAATGCATTTCTCCGGTCTCGATCGTTTTCTCGAGCGCTTCGCGGTCAGCAAACGCGGTCATGAGCACAGCTGCGGACGTCGCGTCCTGCACGACGACGGAGACGAGTCCCCCGCCCTTCTCGAAGTCGAGCGTTCCGAGATCGAGCGTTGTCACGTTAGGCCTGCTCGGCGTTCGCCGGCTCCGTTTGGGTCATTCGCCGGCGGCCAGGGGACACCGAGCCTCGCGCGCAGCCGGGCGGCCATGGCACCGTTGCTCGCCATCGCACCGCTTCCAAACGCTGTAATGCGACCATCCCAGTCACTGAACTCCCCACCAGCCTCGCGCACCACCGGGATGAGCGCGGCGGAATCCCACGGCGACATGAGATTGTCCACCATTAACTCGGCTCGTCCGGTCGCGACCAGGAGATAACCGTAGCAATCACCCCATGTCCGCGCGACCGCCGCCTCGTTTGCCAGTGCCGACCATCGTGCTGCCCTGTCCGGATATCCGACAAACCTGATATCTGTCGTGAGCAGCGTCGAGCCGACGATCTCGGTGTGCTCCGAAACGTGACATCGTGCGTCGTTCCACCAGCAGCCTTCGCCGACGGCAGCGACAACGATCTCGTCGACAGCCGGGCAGTAGACCGCCCCCGCGAGCACGGTATCCCGGCTAACGACACCAATCAGCGTGCCCCAGAGCGGAACGCCACGAACGAAGGTCTTCGTCCCATCGATCGGGTCGATCAACCAGCGGCGCTCTCCTTCGTCACCTTCGGGGCCAAATTCCTCGCCGAGAATCGCATCGTGCGGGAACCGAGCGGCGATCCATTCGCGGGCTGTTTGCTCAGCGGCGCGATCGGCGATGGTCACCGGGCTCCCGTCGCGTTTTGTCTCGATGTCGAGGCGTGTGCGAAAGTGCGTAAGCGCGACTCTACCACTCAGTCGAGCGACCTCGGACACCGCCTGCAGCAGCGTCTCGTTTCCGACGGCGCTCATGCTGCGCGCACCGGTATGCCGTGACGGGCCATCTCTCCCTTGATGTTTTGCACTGTTGTCACCCCCTCGTGCAGGATACCGGCGACCAAGGCTGCGTCTGCACGGCCGCGCACGAGCGCGTCACAAACGTCACTCGCCGAACCTGCACCACCGCTCGCGACGACGGGAACATGGACCGCGGCCGCAATCGCCGCGGTCAGGTCGAGGTCATAACCGGTGCGTGAACCATCGCGGTCGATGCTCGTGATGAGAAGCTCGCCCGCGCCGCGCCGAACGCATTCGCGCGCCCATGTCACCGCGTCGAGGGACGTCGGCGACCGCCCGCCGCGCGTGTAGACGAGCCAGGTCTCACCGTGCCGCTTGGCATCGATGCTCGCGACGATGCACTGCGAGCCGAATCGAACGGCGCACTCCGTCAGGATCTCCGGCGACTCGACCGCCGCGGTGTTCACACCGACCTTGTCGGCTCCGGCGCGCAATGCGTGCGCGACGTCATTGGCCGAGCGAATCCCTCCCCCAATGGTCAGCGGGATGAATAGACGTTCGGCGGTCCGTCTCGCGAGGTCGAGGAGTGTCGAGCGTTCTTCTGTGCTTGCTGAGATGTCGAGATACACGATCTCATCCGCGCCATCGGCCTCGTAGCGTTGGGCGAGGACCACCGGATCACCGACGTCTCGTAGAGCCTCGAACTGGACGCCTTTGACGACGCGATCGCCCTTCACGTCGAGACAGACGACGAGTCGGCGCGTCACCATTGAACGCTTCCCTTCGTGCTGAATACCGTGCCGGAGTCGATGAGTGCATCGTGTAGCGCAAGGCCGAGCGCCTTGAATGCAGCTTCGATGATGTGATGCCGATCGACGCCGCGAAGCACCCGCACATGAACCGTGGCGTGCGCGTGGTCCGCAAAGGACCGAAACCAGTGATCGTACAGCGAGCTGGGAACCGGGCCGCGGTAGTAGGGCCGCCCTCCGAGATCGACAGCGACGTCCACCAGCGCGTCATCCATCGGGATGGTGCGGTGCCCGTAGCGTGCGCACGTCGCGGGCGTATGGTCGGCGATGGCGGCGCCGAATGCGATTCCGACGTCCTCGATGAGGTGATGCTTCAGATCGCCGGACGCGCGAAGCGAGAGATCGAGGCGGGAGTATTTCGCGAGCGTCACCATCATGTGATCGAGGAAGCGATTGCCGGTCGCGACAGTCGAGCGCCCGCCGCCGTTCGTGATCTCGAGGCGAATGCTCGTCTCGGCTGTCTGCCGTTCAACGACACTCATTCCGCGAACTCCTCGGCTGCTTGCCAGGGATCGATGGCGCCTGTGTAGAGCGCCATACCGACGACCGCCGCCGCCACTCCGCGGTCAGCGAGGGCGCGGAGATCCGCGACGGACGCGATGCCGCCCGATGCGTATACCGGGAAATTTGCCGCTTCGACCACGTCCTCCATGAGAAAGAGGTCCGTGCCCTGCATCCGCCCCTCGCGATGAACAGCTGTGACGAGTAATCCTGCCAGTGGCAGCGTGCTCAACTCTTCCGTCACGTCGATGATCTCTCGCGGTAGCGTCCGCGTCCAGCCGTGCGTCACGACGCGCCGATCCCGCACGTCGGCCGCAACGACGATCTCGTTAGGGTAGGCGTTCGCGACACGCCCGAGCCAGTCGGTGTCCTCGAAAGCGCGGGTACCGAGAACAACGGTGCGCGCTCCAGCAGCGACCAACTCTTCGATCGCGGTTGTGCTGCGAACTCCGCCGCCAACCTGTATATCGACGGGAATCTCCCGGAGGATCTCGTGCACGACATCGCGATTCGATCCGCGGCCCGTCGCTGCGTCGAGGTCTACCACGTGGAGTTGACGGAATCCATAACGTGCCCACTCGCGGGAGACCGAAACCGGGTCTGCAAGACGAACACGTTCGTCGGCGTAGTCCCCGCCGACGAGCTGGACGCACGCGCCCTCCCGTAGGTCCACCGCAGGTATGGCAATCATGGCGTCACGTCGTCGAGGAAGGCGTGCAGAAAGCGCAAGCCGGGGCCCGAGCTTTTCTCGGGATGGAACTGCACGCCGACGGTACGACCCGTGCGCACGACAGCCGCGAATCGGTCATCCTCGTGCGTGCTCCATGCGCGAACGACCGAGTCATCGACCGGCCGGCACACGTAGCTGTTGGCGTAATAGGCGTAGGAGAGGGGCGCACGCACAAACAGTTCATCGTCCGCGGCGTCGATGGTATTCCACCCGATCTGGGGGACGCGCTCGGCCCGAAGTCGTGTGACGCCTCCAGAGAAGACTCCGAGACCTCGAGCGTTAGGCACGCTTTCGTCGCTGGCGGCGAACAGCAGCTGCATCCCCAGACAGATGCCAAGACACGGAAGCCCACCGTGCAGCGCCGCCTGCATGGCGAGTCGGCCGGGCGCCAGACGCTCAGCAGCAAGTCCGAACGCACCCACACCGGGCAGTACCAGCACGTCGGTATCGATCGCCAGGCTGGGGTCCGGTTCAACTTCCACCGTTGCCCCGAAGGCGGCGATTGCCTTCGCGAGAGAGTGAATATTCCCGGCGCCGTAATCGAAGATGGTGACTCTCATCCCGCACGCTCGGGAGTCGCGGCAGCAGCCGGACGCGCTGCGAGCAGCGCATCCAGCGCGAGCTCCATGAGGGCCCAGGGCCCTATGGTGATGCGAAGCGCATCGCCGATACCCGGCAACTCCGGATACGGACGAACCGCAATCCCACGCTCGCGCATCCGCTGCGCGACGAGCGCGGCGTTTGCGATCGGAACCAGGAGAAAATTCGCTGCTGACGGCATCGGGGCGAGCCCATTGGCTCGGAGTGCGTCTGCGAAACGCTCACGGTTCTCGACTGCCTTGGCCGCCAGCTCCCGCATCCACGAGACGTCTTCGCGAAGAGCGCACGCCGCGGCACGTTCGGCAGGAGTGTTCTCCTTGTATGGCCCCCGTACTTTCTCGATCTCGTGAACGAGCGACGCGGCTCCGGTTCCATACCCGATGCGAAACCCAGCCATTCCGAATGCCTTCGACAGCGTGCGCGTGACCAGCACGCGCTCATGCTTCGGGGCTTCGTTCACTCTGCCATCGTCGGTGAACTCGCCGTACGCCTCGTCGATAATGACAATCCCGGGCGCGCTCTCGATGACGCGATCGACCGACCGACGGGTAGCCAGACTGCCCGTCGGGTTGTTAGGCGAACAGACGTAGATGATGCGCGCGTCGGTCGCGAGCAACGCGTCGGGGTCGATGTCGCCGGAGGAGGCGAACCGGACGGGTATAGGCACGAGTCCATTCACCTTCGCGAACACCGGGATCATGCTGAAGGTCGGGTCGGAGTAGGCGAGACGCTCCCCCGGTTCCGCGAAAGCGCGCACCGCCGAGTCGATCACGTCGTCAGATCCACAGCCACTCACGACCTGGTCCGAACCCACGCCAGCGTATGCTGCCAATGCTTCACGGAGACGTCGCGCGTGCAGGCCGGGGTATCGCGTAATCTCGTCGCGGCCAGCCGTTGTGAGCTCTCGAAGCGCGGCAGGCGGGGCGCCGAACAGGTTGGTATTCTCACTCAAGTCGGCCGCACACGGCGAACGCTCCGTAGGGTACGGCACGACATCGCGAATAGTCGCGCGTCCGAGCCGAAGCGACTCGCTCGGAGACGATGATGGTGTCGACTGCGTCATGCCGAGTGCTTCCAGGCCCGGGCGGCGGCAGCGTGCGCCGGCAGATGCTCTGCCTCGGCGAACACGGCAACGTCCTGGGCGAGTCGCGCGGCTGCGTCGCGGTCCACACGCTGGTACGTCGTCCAGCGGACGAAGTCCGCCGTGCTCAAGCCGGAGTACGAGCGTGCCAACCCGCCTGTCGGGAGCACATGGTTCGCACCGGTAATGTAGTCGCCGAACGTCACCGAGCTCGTTTCGCCGACGAACACGGTGCCCGCCGAGCGGATGTCGCCGAGCAACTCGTCGGCGTCGCGCGTCGCAAGCAGTAGATGCTCCGGCGCGAATAGATTCGCGAACGCGACCGCCTCGCGGAGCGATGGCACTGTGAGTATGGCGCCTCGTTCGGCGAACGCGCGCTCGATGATCGTGCGACGCCCTTGAACGGGCAGGAGGTTCTCGATCGCGTCGACCACCTTGATGCCTAACGTTTCATCAGTCGCGACGAGTGCGACGACTGCCTCTGGATCGTGCTCCGCCTGAGCCAGCATCTCGGCGGCGAGGTGCGCTGGGTCGGCCGAGTCATCGGCAACAATCAGTACCTCGCTCGGGCCGGCAGGAGAGTCGATGCCGACGACGTTCGACACCAGGAGCTTGGCCTGCGCCACG
>Ga0307408_100000470_pt1 | contig 35205 bp, 22 predicted proteins | sample 322Cmetagenome_FD_202116 | JGI IMG/M metagenome (GOLD analysis project Ga0307408, IMG submission 202116) | Maize rhizosphere microbial communities from greenhouse at UC Davis, California, United States - 322HYB-C-3 | ecosystem: Host-associated > Plants > Roots > Rhizosphere > Soil | place...
GAGCCGGCGGCGATGACGCTGGCTGCGTTGATGTTGCGCGAGAACTTTTATCGCCACCCGCTGTCCAACCAATTGAAGTACCTGACGCTGGGCACTCTTTTTGTCAACGTGTCGATCGGCGGCATGTTGACGACGTTTGCCGCGCCACCGGTGCTGATGGTCGCCAATGTCTGGGGCTGGACCGTGCCCTTTATGCTCGAAACGTTTGGCTGGAAAGCCGTGATCGCCATCTTGCTCAATGCCTCCATTGCGGCCTATTGGTTCCGCAAGGAATTGGCCGCTATCGATGGCAAACCAGAGCAGGTGGACGCGGTGCCGCTGCCAATCGTCATGGTGCACCTGGCGTTTCTCGTGGTGGTGGTGATGTTTTCGCATCACCCTGCGGTGTTTCTCGGCGCGTTCCTCTTCTTCCTTGGTTTCGCGCAGGCGTACGGACGTTACCAGGACCCGTTGATCCTGAAAGAAGCGCTGCTGGTCGCCTTTTTCCTGGGCGGGCTGGTGGTGCTGGGCGGGCAGCAGGGCTGGTGGCTCGAGCCGCTGCTGCTTGGGTTGAATGAAAACGCCGTCTTCTATGGCACCGCCGCGCTCACCGCCATCACGGATAATGCCGCGCTGACGTACCTGGCCTCGCAGGTCCAGGGCCTTTCTCCCCAGTTCCAGGTCGCGCTGGTTGCCGGGGCCGTGACCGGTGGCGGCCTTACGATCATTGCCAACGCTCCGAATCCGGCGGGCGCCGCGATTCTGCGGGAAGGGTTTGACGACGGTGCGATCCGGGCGGAACTCCTGTTGCTGGGCGCCCTGTTGCCGACAATCGTCGCGGCGTGCGCCTTCCGTATCCTGTGACTGCCGCATGGAGCAGAACCGGTTACTTGCTTAGGCGGGCCGTAAGGCCCGTCATGCCTCGCTCGGCGAGGTGCTTCAAGGTTGGCTGAGGTATCCATTGAGGAGTTCATCATGGCAATCGAAAGATCGCGGTGGCGGGCCGGAACCGCGTGTGCGCAACAGGTCCGCCAACAGGATACAGGCGGCGACAAAACAACAGCCGATCCGCATGCTCAACCGCCCCTGCCACAACCAGTCGGCGAGGATGGATCGAGTGAATTGAACAATTCTTCGAGCACGCCGACTTTCCGGTGCGGATGGTGTACTGGCTGGTGTTCCATGACGTGCCGCTCCAGATTCCAGGCTGCCGGTTTATGCGGTGAATTTGACTTGGCGGATGGGGCGCGTACCGCCCGGCTGCTACACTTTGATTGTCGTAACATTAGCTGAAGGATTGCATGTCCGTCCACCACTTGCGCGAAGCGCTGCTGTTCCTGGCCATGGCCGGCATCCTGGTACCGTTGCTGCAGCGCTTGCGCGTCAACCAGACCATCGCCTTCCTGCTGGCCGGTATCCTGTTCGGTCCCCATGGCTTCGCCAGCTGGTTCCCTCATGCGGCGCAGTTGGCCTGGGTCAGCTTCCAGGACGTGGAGCGCGTCAAGGCCCTGGCCGAACTGGGCATCGTTTTCCTGATGTTCATGATCGGGCTGGAGCTGTCGCCCGGGCGCCTGTGGTCGTTGCGCCGCGATGTGTTCGGGACCGGCCTGGCGCAGGTGGCGATCACGTCGGTCTTGATCGGCATGTTCGCCTATGTGTTTGGCAACTCCGGGGCAGCGGCGGCCGCGATAGGAATCACACTTGCCATGTCGAGCACGGCCGTGGTGATGGACCTGATGATCCGGCAGCATACTTTGCGCACTACGCTGGGCCAGAAGTGTTTTGCAATCCTGATGCTGCAGGACCTGGCGGTGGTGCCGGCATTGATCCTGGTCGAAGGGCTGGGCAAACCCACTGGCCAGGCCTTGTGGCTGACGCTGCTGCTGGCGGTACTGCAGGCGGTTGCAACCATCGGGGTCTTGTACGTCATAGGCAGGCGGATCACCAAGCCGCTTTTCGCCTCGCCCGCGGTCCAGCGCCAGCCGGAGGTGTTCGTCGCGCTGATACTTCTGTTGACACTTGGCATCGCGGCACTGACTGCCTCGACCGGTCTGTCGCTGGCTTTGGGGGCGCTGCTCGCCGGGCTGTTGTTGGCCGACAGCGAGTTCCAGTATGAGGTTGAAATCATCGTCGAGCCCTTCAAAGGCTTGCTGATGGGGCTCTTTTTCATGTCGGTGGGCATGGAGATTGACCTGCGTGTGGCGGCGGCATATCCGCTGTTACTGCCGGCCTCCGTGGTCGCGCTGCTGATGCTGAAAGGTGCGGTGGTTGCGATCTTGCTGCGCCGGCTCGGCTGGCGGCGCGCTGTGCATGGTGGATTGTTGCTGGGGCAGGGGGGCGAGTTTGCGTTCATCATCCTCGCCTATGCGCTGAGCACGCATGTGCTGACGCGCGACGGCAGCCAGTTCCTGCTGCTGGTCGTCGGGATGGGGATGCTGCTGGCGCCTGTCGCGGCGGCGGCGGGCGCCTGGCTGGTACGGCGCGGTGAATACCTTGATGAAGGTGCGCATGCGGTGGCGGGGGACTTGGTGGGGCGGCTCGATGGCCACGTCATCATCGGTGGATATGGCCGTGTCGGGCAGCTGGTCGCGGATGTGCTCAAGCGGCAGGGTTTCCGCTATGTCGCGGTGGAGCGCGACCGGCACCTGGTCGATACCGCGCGGCGCGAACGCGGGGAGGCATGCGTCTTCTCCGGGGATGCCTCGCTGCCGGAGATGCTGCAGCGTTTGGGATGCACGCGCGCCGCGTGTGTCGTACTGACCATGGATGATCCGCGCGCCGCCTTGCACGCGGTGAGCGTGCTGCGCCGGCATTATCCAGGATTGTGCCTGCTGGCGCGGGCGCGCGACGAGCGGCATGCGCGCGCGTTGAAAAATGCCGGCGCCACGGAGGTTGTGTCGGAGGCTGTGGAGTCGGGGCTTCAACTGGCGTGCTTTGCGCTTGGCGCGGCGGGCGTGCCTGTCGGGATGGCGGACTTCCATATAGGCGTCGAGCGCGAAGAACTGCGTGCGAAGATTGACGCGCCCGATCGGAAGGAGCAATCACCCGGGAGAGAAAATGGCGATGTATAAAACCGTCCTCGTGCACCCATTGGCAGCGTACCTGTCGGCACCCGGAGTCCACGCGCGCCTGCGCGAACTGATGCCGGGTGGCGTGCCGGCCACGGTGATGCGCGGCCTGCGGGTGCCGGCGTTGTTCTCGCATTGAATTGGGGATCGTGGTTCCCAGCCTTGAATCGCGGTTGGCCTTATTGAGAGTGTGCCCGGCGTGCCGGAAACGTGACGCGTGCGCGCAAGCCCGGTGTGCCGTCGGGCTTGTCCATTAGCGCAATGCTCGCCCCGATCTGGCTCGCTATCGATACGGTGATTGCCAGTCCGAGGCCGGAACCGATCTCTCCGCTGCCCAGCACGCGATAGAACGGTTCGAACACGCGTTCACGCTCTTCCCGGGGGATGCCTGCTCCCGTGTCGTCGACATCGAGCATGATGTTTCCGCCACTTTCCGTGATGCCGATGTCCACCCGTCCACCCCCCGGCGTGTAGCGGATGGCGTTGTCCACCAGGTTCTTGATGAGGATTTTAATATCCAAAGGACGCCCGGCGACCACCGGGTCCGCATCACCCACCACGCCCAGGTCGATTGCCTTGGCTTCCGCCAGTGGCACCAGGTCTTCCAGGCATTCCTGGATGGCTTTCTTCAGGCCGACATGCGTCAATCCACTGTCGGTGGCTTCCTGCGTGCGGGCCAGCGTCAGTAACTGCTCCAGCAATACGCGGGTGCGTGTCAGGCCGGCGGACAATGTGCCGAGACGTGCGCGGGCCTCGCCGGGCATCTCGCTTGCCGCCAGCCTTTCCGCCTGGAGCGACATGGCCGTCATGGGCGAGCGCAGCTCATGCGCCGCGTCGGCAATGAAGCGCCGTTGCTGCGACAGCACGCGTACCATGCCTGTGATTAACTTGTTGATTTCGGTGACGAATGGCCAAACCTCCGACGGTAGTGCGGTTGGATCAAGTTCCCTGAGATGATTGGCATGGCGCGCGTCCAGTTGCGCGGCCAGCCTCTGCAGTGGCTGGAACATCGTACGCACCAGCAATGCCACCATCAGCACCAGGACCGGCCCCAGGAACAGGATCGGCATGACCGTGCGCCAGGCGCTCGTGCGCGCCGCCGCATCGCGCACAGCGGTCTGCTGCGCCACGGCGACGCGGACCCCCTTGCCATTGGTGCGGACAAAGACCCGCCAGGTCTCGCGGCCGACGGCAACCGTCTGCAGGCCGTCGGGCAGGGCGGCGGAGAAGTGGGGCGGCCGCACCGTATGCGGCGGAACGCCACCCGGAGCATCGATGAAGCGCACCACCAGGCGCGCGTCGAAGTCCACATCGCCGACCTGCTCGCGCGCCATCGGCGACGTGGGTATGGCATCGAGCCGGCTGATCAGGTAGCCGACCTGGCGCAACTGGGTATCTTGTCCGCGGTGCGCGTCGTCGGTCGCGGCGGCATACGTGTACAGGCCGGCAATGGCGGCGCCAGCCAGGATGGCAGCCGAAATCCATAGCGCCAGCCTGAACCGCAGCGATGCCGCTAGCGGGCCTTGGTGACCATCCATCCCACGCCCCGCACATTTTTGATCACTTCGCTGCCCAGTTTCTTGCGCAGCGAGTGGATCAGGAATTCGATCGCGTTGCTTTCGACCTCCTCGTTCCATCCGTAGACCCGGTTTTCCAACTCGGAACGGGACAGGATGGCCCCGGGCCGTACCAGCAGGGCTTGCAGGAGCGGAAATTCGCGCGCGGTCAGGCGCACCGTCGTTGTGCCGACGCGGGCCTCGTGCGTGGCCGGGTCCAGTTCGACGACGCCATTGCCAAGGACGGTCCGGGCCGATCCGTCCTTGCGCCGTGTCAGCGCGCGCATCCTTGCCATCAGTTCGCTCATGGCGAACGGTTTCACCAGGTAGTCGTCGGCGCCGCCATCGAGGCCCGCGACGCGGTCCTCGGTGGCCTCGCGCGCCGTCAGCAGCAGCACCGGCACATCGTTGCGCGCCTTGCGTATGCGCTGCAGCACGGCCATCCCGTCGATGCGGGGGAGGTTGAGGTCGAGCAGGACCAATTCGTACTCCAGTGCCAGCATGGCCGTCAGCGCGGCTTCGCCATCGCGCACCCAGTCGGCCGCATAGCTGGCGTCGCGCAGCGCATTTTGGACCACGCTGCCGATCATGGGATCGTCCTCCACCAACAATACTCTCATTCGCCGACTCCCCGGATCGAAGGCATCCTGGCCATGCCGCCAGGCGTCAACGGGCGCTCGAACACTTCGCTGGCCACGCGCGCCAGGTCGTTCATGCCGGCCCCGGCCGCCATATGGGCGGTCAGCCAGCGCGCCTGGCCGCCCTGTTGCAGCAATTCTTCGATCAACAGGCAAGCCTCCGGAAAGCCGGGGTCATCCGAGCGCGCCGCCAGGCGCGCCAGGTCGTCGCGCACCAGATTGGCGATCACGTGTTCGTTACCGGTACACGGGTCGATCCAGTTGCCCTGGATGCCATCCTTCGCCGCGTTGAACCGGTTCCAATTATATAACTCGCGCGTGTTGCCAGTTGGCCACCGGCCCGGCTGGCTGGCGATCTCGATGCACAGTTCCCGCGCATAGCTGGCCAGCGCCGCCGCGTAGGCCGGGTGCAGGGGGGTGTCCAGTACCCGCAGTTCGATCGTCCCGTATTCCGGCTTGGGCCGCACGTCCCAATAGAAATCCTTGATGCTGTTGACGATGCCGTGCCCCGCCAGGCGCTCGAAGTGATCCGCGAAGTCCCGCCAGCTGCGCAGGTCCGACGGCATGATGCCGCTCATGGGGAACGCGCCGACCACGTTGCTGCGGGCGCTGCAGAAGCCCGAATCCTCGCCCTGCCAGCACGGCGAGTTGGCCGACAGGGCGATGAACAGCGGAGCCCGCTGCGTCAGCCATGCGCCCACCCGCACCGCCTGGTCGGCGTCCGGCATGCCAATATGGACGTGCATGCCGAATACCGTGAACAGCTTGGCCAGGTAGCCGTACTTTTTCGCGGATGCGCGGTAGCGTTCCTTCGGATAGATGCGTTGTTCGTTCCACTTCTGGAACGGGTGGGCGCCCCCGCCGGAAATCGCGGCGCCGACCGCGAAGGCGGCCCGCTGCACGCTGGTGCGGATTTCCTCGACCTGCGCCGCAGCCTCGCGGTAGCTGCCCAGCACCGAGGTCGCGACCTCCAGCATCGAGGTGGTGATTTCCGGCGTCGCCACCCAGGCCTTTTGCTGCTGGTCCAGCAGGCGCAGGATGTCCGGCGCGGCCGGCAGCAGGTCGTAGGTGAGCCGGTCGAGCACCATCAGTTCCAGTTCGATGCCCATGCTGCCAAGCCGCGAGTGGGCGAACGGCGGCAGGAACGCCGGGCCGGCGCCCGCCACCGCGCGCGCCTGCGCCGCGGCGCTGTCGAGTTCTGCGATCACATCAGTCATGGTTCACTTCCTTCATGTGTTTCTCCGGCCAAATGCAGACCCGCCCAGGTAATGGCCGGAGCCACCAGGACGTTCAGGGCCAGCAAGGCCTGCATCACCCCGATGGCGGTGGCGCTCAGGTAGGCGGCGTTCGACATCGAACTGTCGACCACCAGGGAGCTGAAGCTCACCAGGGACCCGGCGCAGAGTGCAATCGCATGCTTCTTGCGGGCGCTCCATGCCTGCCCCGAGATGAGCGCGAGGCGTGTCACGGCAATCCGCGCGCCGAACACCAGCAGCGCGATCAGCAGGACCGGCCAGTGCAGCAGTTGTTCGAACTGGACCAGCGCCGCCGACATCATGAACAGCAGGGCGTAGCCGATGTCCTGCACCGTCCTCAGTTGTGCCTGGAACACGTTCTCGCGTTTCTCCGCGTTGCGCAGCAATAAGCCCATCAGCAATAGCGACAACAGCGCGCTCGATGCGGTGACCGAGCACAATCCCAGGTCCAGCATCAGGGTCGCCAGCAGGATGCCGGGCCGCAGGCCGGCCTCCGCCCGGGTCATGGACGAGGCGACCTTGTACACGCCATAACACAGCAGCGCGATGGCGGCGCCGAGCAGCAGCTTGCCGCCCTGGTGCAGGAGCTGGTCGGCGAACGGCAATTCCTCGGTGACACCGTGGCTGCGCAGCCACGCCAGCGAGACCGAGACCGCCACCAGCGCCACCAGGTGGCTCAGGCCGATGGCGTTGGCCGCTGCGTAGGTCGCCACGCCCGCCGCGTCATGGTCGGCCACCATCGAGGTGAAGACGACCGGATTGATGGCAATCAGGATGGAGGCGATGAAGGCCGCTTCACTCCAGCCCACGCCGAACGGCACCAGCAACGCAACGGCACAGGCACCGCGCAGCACGCAGCCCAGCACCAGTGGCGCGCCCTGCGCGCGGCTGCGCCACAGCCAGGCCAGGTCCATCTTGCGGCCGGCTTCGAACAGCACCAGGGCCGAGGCGGCGTTGAGCAGTTCCTGGAAATAGGCCAGCAACGCGGCATCGACCAGGCCGAATCCGCTCACGCCAAGTATCAGTCCGGCCGCCACGGCGCCATACAGCCGTGGCACGCGCCGCCTGTGCAGCAGCACCCCGAAGATTTGCGACAGCAGCAGGCCGGCGCCGATGATCGCCATCGGTGAAAAGAGAAATAACGGCAGGCTGGTGGATTCATTCATGGCTGGCCGCCCACTGGATTGCGATCGCCTTGAGTTCATGCTCAACAGCTTGCTTGATCTTGAGCGTGGCCGAGGCGCCCTCGTCCTGCCCGGGTGCCAGGCGGGAGCTGACGCGCACCCGCACCATGGCCGCGTTGCCTTTCGCCGGCATCCAGAGCTGGCCGACCACCTCGCGGTTTTCAATCCAGGTTGCGACGAACTTGGCGCCGCTGGGCAAGCCTGCGGGCATCTCCAGCATCTTGAATTGGGTGAGCCATCTGGCGTGCGGGTACTGCCTGCTCAGTTGCAAATGCATGGCCGCGCGCTGTTCCAGGCGGCTGTCATTCGGGCTGTACGATAGCGCCAGCACCGGCTGGCCGGGCAACGGGTCACTTGCCAGCAGGCAGAGGCCAGCGGACTCGAGCCACAGGCCCTCGGCGCGCAATTCGCCGGGCCTGGCGCCGAGCACGCGGCGCAACACCGTCCGCATCCGCGCCGCGCCGGGCGCGACGGTATTGGCGCGTCCGTCCCGCAGTTGCGAGAAGGCTTCTTGCAGCGATAGCCAGCGTTCTTCCTGCCAGCGGCGCGTGTCGGGGCGTGGATGCGGATTCCAGCGCCAATCGCTAGCCTGCCAGTGGCGCCGATCGACCTGCCGCAGCAGCAGCATGCGCTGTTCGTCGCCGAACCTCATGTTCAGGGTTTGGGTTGTCCAGTGCGCGTCCCAGACGCTGCGCGCGGCGCCAGGCGGCAGCCCGGCCTGGGCCCAGTGCCACCAGCGCGCCTGCGCACTGATGCAGGCAGATGCGGCGTCCTCGCTCCAGTGCCAGCTTTGCATGCGCAGGTGGTTTTGCCAGGCGCACCGGGCCTCGGCGCCCGGCCACATGATGCCGCCCTCGGCGCTTGCCAGCGGCAGGCAACCCCACATGCGCTGTCGGGCCCATGACGGCAAGTCGGCCAGGACATCCAGGGACGGCGTCTCGGCGCGCTGAGCGACGGGCGCGGCATGTGCAGGCGCAAGGTAAAGCGCCGCCAGCAGCGCGCAGGCGAACGCAAGGGATTGCTTAGCCGGGATCGGGTGTCTTGTTATCAATTTTGGTCAGTGAAAAGTTGGCTCTACCGAGCAATCGATGAGCGCTTTCCATGCTATGGAGCGACACTTAGTTCACACTTAGTATTGTCTTGAAACAAATATTGACCCTCCAGCTGAAATGGGGCCATTCCGGCGGGGGCGCGCTCCCGCTTTCCTTTGGGCTTGCGGCGCGGAACGTTCCCAGCCACCTTAAACGGCCGGAGCGTAAAGTACATTTGTACAAATATATCGATATAATCAGGTATCCCGCGTCAACTTCATCCCCGGATACCTATGCCGCAGCACCACAATATGCGCCAGGCCTTTGTGCGCGAATTCGCCACTCCCGGGCTTTGGTGGTCCCGAACGGTTGTGATCGGTGCGGCCGCGCTGGCCGGCTTGACCGTGGTCGCATTCACCTGGCTGGCGGAATCGGCGCTGGAGGTGTTCCAAACCTGGATCGGCGCCCGCTGGTGGGCCGCGCTGTTGTGGACCCCGCTGACATGCGCCGCCATTGTCTGGGCCACGCGGCGCTATGCCCCCGGCGCCTCGGGCTCAGGGATTCCCCAGGTCTTGGCGGCGCTCGATCCACAGGTGCGTGGCGGCCATCGCGGCTTGTTTGCCTCCCTGCGCCTGAGTGTGGCAAAAATCTTGCTGACGTCGGCGGGCTTGCTGGCCGGACTGTCTCTCGGACGCGAAGGTCCGTCGGTCCAGATTGCCGCGGGCGTGATGCTGGCGGCCAGGCGCTTCCTGCCACGCCGGCCCGTGGTGAGCGCGCACAGCCTGCTGGTCGCTGGTGGTGCGGCCGGGATCGCGGCCGCGTTCAATACGCCGCTGGCCGGCGTGATGTTTGCCATTGAGGAGATGTCGCGCTCGCCGGAGCGGCGCAGGAGCGGCCTGATCATCGTTGCCATTGTCCTGGCGGGCCTGGTCGCCGTCTCCATTCACGGCAATGGACCGTACTTTGGGATCATTCATGCGGGACCGATCGGCGCCGCGCTGTTGCTGCCCGGCCTGATGGTTGCGCTGGCCAGCGGCGTCGCAGGCGGCCTGTTCTCACGGCTGCTGCTGAACAGCCTGGGGGGCGCGTCCACAGACCGTTTTACGCGGCTGCGCCAGTCCCATCCCGTGGCCTTCGCCGCGGCGTGCGGCGGCGCGGTGGCCATTATCGGCATCGTCAGCCATGGCGCCACCTATGGCAGCGGCAACGCCGCCGCCGCCGGCCTGTTGCGCGGGGAGGGCGATGTGGCGGGAGAATTTGCGTTCCTGAAGTTCCTTGCCACCTGGCTGTCTGTCTGGTCCGGCGTGCCGGCCGGGATCTTCGCCCCTTCGCTGTCGATCGGCGCCGCGCTGGGCAACTTCATCGCGCTGCTGGCTGCCTACCCCTACGCACCGGCGCTGATCGCGCTGGGCATGGTCGGTTTCCTGGCCGCCGCCACGCAGGCGCCACTGACGGCGTTTATCATCGTCATGGAAATGGTCGACGGCCATGGCATGGTCTTGAGCCTGATGGCGTGCGCGGCCGTGGCCAGTTCGGTCTCCCGCGTGCTGAGCCCGCCCCTGTACGCCGCGTTGGCGGACTTGCAGTTGAAGCGCGTGCCCGCGCCGCCTGTGCGCCCGTGAGGCGGAGCCCATGGTGGATATCCATGGAAACGCGTATTGTTATGCAGATGTATTTGCTGCAATATAAATTACAATACGAAAAGATTGCTGTGCCCGCCGGGCATACTGACGGCCTTGGCCAGACTTTATGGAACCAGATCCCATCCCCGACGACGTACGCCGCTTCATTGTGCAGTGCATCCCGTCGGTTCCCTATCTCGAAGCAATCCTGCTGCTGAAGGACGACCCGGCTGTCACCTGGACGCCCAGGCAGCTGGCCAGCCGCCTGTATGTCGGCGAGGCCGATGCGATGCAACTGCTGCTTGAATTGCAGGCGGCGGAAATCGTGGCGCCGGCGCCGCAGGCGAACACGTTCGGCTTTGCGCCGGCGACCCCGCAAATGCGGGAAATGTTCAACCGCGTGGCAATGGCCTATCGGCGCCACCTGATCGATGTCACCAAACTGATTCATGTGAAAGCCAACCGGAAGGCGCAACACTTTGCCAATGCCTTCATCTGGCGAAAGGAGTCGTAATGGCAGCCTCGATTTACCTGCTGTGTGCGGCGACCGCCCTGGCGTGCGCCGGCTTGCTGTTGCGCGGCTATGGCAGGACGCGCCACCGGCTGTTGCTGTGGAGCGGACTTTGCTTTCTCGGCATGTTCCTCAACAATATCGTGCTAATCCTTGACCGGCTGGTGTTCCCCGACCGGGATTTGTCGACCTGGCGGCTGGGGCTGGCGCTGCTGGCCTTGCTGCCGATGCTCTATGGCCTGATTTGGGAGGATGACTGATGATCAATGCCATGCTGGCTGGCGCTATCGTCATGGGGGCGCTGGTGGCGGCGCTGTTTTTCCTGCGCTTCTGGCGCCATACCCGCGACGCGTTTTTTCTCTGCTTTGCGCTGTCGTTTGCACTGGAGGCGCTGCATCGCCTGTTGTCGGTGGCAGCGACGGCCGACAACCCGGATGCGCCGATGTACTCCCTGATCCGGCTGGCCTCGTACGGCCTGATCCTGGTTGCCATCTGGCGCAAGAACCGCCGCGCCCCATCCGGGCCGCAGCGTTGATGACCGCTCCCAAGCGGCATGCATTAAAGGTCGGCTAGCGGCGTCTTGGCGCCGTCGTCTTCGACGCGCAGTTCGGCAATTAACTGTCCGAGGTCGGCCTCGAGCCGGATCAATATCGCGGGGTCCAGATTGGACAAGGCGCTTGGCAGCACGCCGCTAAATGGCGCCGGAGCGCTGGAAAGCAACTCCTGCCCGGTGTCCGTGACATACAACGCCATGGCGCGTTTGTCCTCCGGGCGCCGTTCGGCCCGGATCAGGGCACGTTCCGTGAGCGCCCTGACCAGGTTGCTGGCCGTGGATTGGTGGATATCCAGCGTGGCGGCCAGTTCGTTGACGCCGATGCCCCCGGATCCGGCGATTTCACTGAGCGCCCACAGTTGCGCGCCACCGATTCCCGCCTCGCGCTCGACCTGGCGGAAATGGCTGCGCACGGCGTTGAATACGATGCGGAACTGGCGCAGCACGCGGGTGGATGCCGCGGGAGCGGGGTTCGAAGTTGAATGGTGTTGGGACATGCGCGCATCATAGCGCAGGTGCGTCGTCATTTGGGATGGCCGGCGAGTCCATCGGTGCGCCACGTGCTCCATGGAAAGAATTCCTGATGGCAGACATGCGGGCGGGGCGGGCGTAAAATGCGATGCATTGAAGCGTGCTGGCTGGCATGCCTATCCGGGAGGCGCCTGTGTTAGACGATCACCGCATTCCTCGCCCCGATGCCGACGACGCCCGCGTGGCCGCCTTGCGCGGTTATGGCCTGCTCGACACGGCAGCCGAGGAGGATTTCGACTTCCTCACTGAACTGGCCGCGACGATCTGCGGCGTGCCCTATGCGTTTGTGTCGCTGGTCGATGCGGACCGTGTTTGGTACAAGTCGACCTATGGCAACAAGGCCGCCATGCAAAGTCCGCGCGACGATGATTATTGTTCGTGGGCGATCCTGGAAGCATCCCACCTGTGCATCCCCGACCTGACGCGCGACGCGCGTACGTCCGGCATCAGCCTGACAACCGGGGCGCCGTTCTACAAGATGTATTGTGGCGCCAACCTGTTCAGCGCCAGTGGCCACAGCATCGGCGTGTTGTGTGTGCTCGACACCAAGCCGGGCGCGCCGAGCGCCCGGCAGGTGGCGTTGCTCGAGCGGCTGAGCCGCCAGGTGATGGCATTGATCGAGTTGCGCGCCAAGGAAAGGGCGCTGGTCGCCGCGCTGGGCAGGATGGAGCAATTGGCCACCCATGACGAGTTGACGGGCTTGCTGAACCGGCGCGCGCTGATGGCATTGCTGCAGCGGGAAGTGGCGCACAGCCGGCGCCTGCAGACGCCGCTGGCGGTGCTGATGTTCGACCTCGATCATTTCAAGTCGATCAACGACACCCATGGGCATGCGCTGGGTGACGCGGTGCTGCGCGGCGTGGGGACGATCCTGCGCGAACGGATGCGGGTGTCGGACAGCGCCGGCCGGTACGGCGGCGAAGAGTTTTGCGTGATGTTGCCGGGTGCCGATGCGCACGGCGCCTGCCAGCTGGCCGACGAATTGCGCATCGCGATTGCCGGCGCCGTCTATGCGGCGGCCGGTGTGCAGGTCACGGCCACTGCCAGCTTCGGCGTTGCCGCTTGCGCGGGAGGACGTGACGCGGATGCCGACCAATTGTTGCTTCAGGCCGACCGGGCGCTCTACCAAGCCAAGGTCGCCGGACGCAATTGTATTTGCCGCGCTTAGCATTGTCGGCGGCGCCAGAACTGCCGGCGCAGCGCCGCCGTCAGGCCGCGTGCGGGCCGCCAGCCCGCGCCGCGTCATTGCGGAACCAAGTTTCCAATTTGACCTCGCGTACCTACGCAATCCCCAGGATTGCCGGCGATCACTTCTGACGTTCAAAAACATGTCGGCTATTGGCGAAAAATATAAAAGACGGTCGCGGTCCTGTTCATTAGACTTACCGCGCATGGAAGGTCTCGATGCGAAACAAGGAGAAGATATGAGACATGTATGGGCCGCGTTACTTTTCACCACGCTCATTGCATGTGGCGGGGGGCCAAAAGCCATAAGCACTTCAACACCAGCACCAGCATCGGGATCAACATCCTTGACGCCCGTCGCCCCGCCGGCTACCCACACTGCCGGCTGTGGAGGCGGTTCCAAGTTGAGCACTGGCATGCATTCGCTCGCGAGCGGCGATACCCAGCGCAGTTACTGGATCGAGATGCCGGCGGCCTATGACCGGAACAAGGCCTATCCGGTGATCATCGGGCTGCACTGGCGTGATGGCAGCGCCGCCGATGTCTACGGTTGGAGCGGCTTTTTCGGGCTGAAGAATTTATACGGCGACAATGCCATCTTTGTTGCCCCGCAGGGCCTGGATAAGGGGTGGGCCAACACGGGCGACCGCGACATCCGCTTCTTGCGCGCCGTGATCAGCGAAGTACAGCAGGGCGCGTGCACCGACACTCGGCGTGTTTTCGCTACCGGCTTCAGCTTTGGTGGCATGATGTCCAACGCCATCGGATGCCAGATGGGCGACGTGGTGCGGGCAATCGTGCCCATGGCCGGTTCGCTCTGGAGCGGCTGTGCCAGTTCTTCCAGCAAGGTGGCGGCCCTGTTCATTCACGCCAAAGACGATAACGTCGTGCCTTACACCGCCGGGATTGCGGCGCGCGATCTTTTCCTTAAGCGCAATAGCTGTAGTGCCACCGCTGTGTCTATCGGTGGTAACGGTTGCGTAGAGTACCAAGGCTGCGACAGCGGCAAGCCCGTGATTTGGTGTGGCACGGAGAGTGGCGGCCACTGGTACCCCAATTTTTCGGCGCAGGAGTCCAAGGCCTTCTTTGATCGGTTCAAGTAGCCCCCGCGACCTGGCACGGCAAGCGCCATTGCGCTCCACACGCGAACGACAAATTTAGAGAGACGATGACCTTGTTTCGATTCCCCTTGCTGGCTGCTCTCATGGCCGCGTGCTGTATCGGCAACGCACAAACAGTGCGGGGCGCCGATGCCCACTTTTCCTGGTTCCGCTACCAAGGGCACAGCCTCGAGGGGCTGACGCCGGATGCGAAGCATTTCGTCAATCCGATCGTCTCCGGCTATGCGCCAGACCCCAGCCTTACTCAGGTTGGCAAGGACTATTATCTCGTCACGTCCAGTTTCGCGCATTTCCCCGGGCTCCCGATCTATCACTCGACCGATCTCGTCAATTGGTCGCAGGTCGGCAATGCCATCGATCGGCCGGCACAACTGGATTTTCGCGGCCTGCAGGTTTCGGACGGCATGATGGCGCCGGACATTTCGTACCACGATGGCATTTACTACATAGTCTCGACTTTCCGCAGGAACTTCGTCATCACCGCATCCAATCCCGCGGGGCCCTGGTCCGACCCCCACTGGCTTGATTTCGAAGGGATCGACCCATCGATCTTCTGGAACAGCGAAGACGGCAAAGCATATATCGTCAATAACGGTGCTCCTGAGGGAGCGGCCCGCTATCCGGGCCACCGCGTGATCTGGCTGCAGGAATTCGATCCGAAAACGCATCAGATGGTCGGCGAGCGCGTGCCCCTGGTGGGAGGGGGCGAACACCCTCCATCCATTTTCTGGGCCGAAGGGCCGCATCTGTTCAAGCGTAATGGCTATTACTATCTGCTCGCCGCCGCCGGTGGAACCAAGCCGCATGAGCGCCATTCCGAACTTGTGTTCCGCAGCCGCGACTTGAAAGGGCCGTATGAGGCCTATGCCGGGAATCCAATTCTTTCGCAGCTTGACCTGCCTGCGGACCGCAAGCATCCAGTTGAAAGCGCGGGCCATGCGAAATTCGTGCAAACGCCAAACGGCGACTGGTGGGCCGCGTTCCTCGCAGCCCGCCCCTACGCGCCGCAGTTGTATAACACGGGGCGAGAGACCTTCCTGTTGCCGGTAAGCTGGAAGGACGACTGGCCAACCATCCTGCCGGCGGGCCGGGCACTGCCGCTGGTGGTTGCGCGCCCAGAACTGCCGCATGGAGTCAAGCCGACGCCGCCGCTCAATGGCGACTATGGCTACACCGACGAATTCAATGGCCCTGCGCTCAAGTTTGGCTGGATGAGTATCCGGAGCGACGGCACTCCGCACTACACTTTGCGGAACGGTGACCTTGTGCTGCGTCCGTCCACACCGCTTGGCGATGCGTCGGCCGTGCCATCGTTTGTCGGGAGAAAGCAGGCCCATGCGCACGCCGAAGCCAGCACGTCGATGCGTTTTACGCCGGCGGCGGATGGCGAACGGGCTGGTCTCGCCGCCGTGCAAAGCGACCAGTCGTGGTTGTTCTTCGGCATCGAGCGTATGGATGGCAGCCCGATGCTGGTATTGGCCGAACGCGATGGCGAGCAGGCGCCTCGCGTTGGCCGGGTGCTGGCGTCCCGGAAGTTGCCCGGCTCGCTCGCGCAACCCGTTCGCCTGCGGCTTGCCTTCGATGGGGGGCGCGTGTCCGCCACGTACGCGCTGGACGATGGCAGGTGGCGGCCGCTTAAGCAGGATCTGGACGCCAGCTTCCTGAGCACGAAGAAGGCCGGCGGATTTGTCGGCACGGTAATCGGGCTGTACAACGCGGTACAGCCCTGATCATCAACTGGCTGGCAGGAAGCGGGCGCGGGCGCCGCCGTCGGACATTATGATCCTCTTGTCGCATCCGGGCGCCGATGCAGGCAAAGATCCCGCCGCAGTTTGTAAATATGCAATATTTCGACAGGAAGGCGCTCGTCGCCTGCAATGAAAAAGGCATGCCGGTCTCGTTGGATCTCACGTGCCCGAACTTTCCGGAGCAATGCGGACCTGATCGTGGCCGGATTGTCGCCACTTGCTCCTGAGCTGGAACTGGTCTCAGCCAGCCGGATTTTCTTGGGTGAGATTGACACTTGCATTCGGCGGCGTAAAGTTTTTGCATTTGAAACCACGTCGGCCGGGCTAGGCAATCTGAAACTGCTGCGCCAGCCACATGCCAACGGCTGGCGGTTGAATATTCAATTGCAGCAAAGGGCCGCCTCCGCGATTGTTGTTGGTCGATTCCAGCGGGTCCTTTTCAGCGGAATAAACCTGATTTCGCATGATGAAATTCAGGTTTCAGTTTCCCCGCCAAGATTTCTCAATCTACAGAAATTCGTCCCACATTGTGGAAGTGTGCTGTAAGTCATTCTTTTTATGTGAAAAATCCCACTCCTTTTTGCTTTCGAAGTGCCAGGCCCGGGTGACGATGGCCCTTATGATGAAGTGAATGATGTGCGATCCGCCGCAAACCGGCGTTCGCAAGCGCAACAGCTTTCGATTCACTTTCTATTCAAGGAGTCTCACATGGAACTGCATTCTGGCAATAACCGATCGATCCCCGCGATGCCTGTTTTTTCCCGATATGGAACGACCGGCATGGAAAACCTGGCGCCTTTCAGTCGTGTCGGCATCATGGGCGCGAGCGAGACCGGCATGGGCATGGCTGGCAGCCTGCTGGAGGCCAATATTCCGGTCACGGTCTTTGAACTGGCCCGGGAACCGCTCGATCTGGCTACCGCGTCGATGCGCTCGGCATACCAGGACGCGGTGAATGACGGTGAACTGACGGCCGCCCAGCGCGACCGGCGCGTGGCATTGCTGGCTGCCACCATCAACCTGCATCACTTGAAGGACTGCGATGTGATCGTCGACGCCCTGTGCGCGGACGCCGCCGTCAAGGACGGTATGCTGCGACGGCTCAATGAACTGGCCAAACCCGGCGCCGTCCTGATCGCTTGCGTCACCGGGGCGGACGCCGCCGCCGAGGTCAGTCGGATTGCTTCGCTGATGCGGTTTCCCGGGAATGTGGTGGGTATGCGCCGCCCGGACGGCGCGGGGCAGTGGGAACTCGTGCCTGCCAAGGGAACGTCGGAACGCGCCTTGGAGACCGCAACCAGGGTCGTGCAGAGCCTCGGCATGTCGCCGGTGGCTGCGTAGCCATCCGTTGTGCGACCGGCCTGCGCGGATTGGCAGCGAGGCCCACGATGACGCGAATGGAATCCGGTCCGGAAGCGTGATTGTCGGTGGTCGTATTTCTCATGGAAGCGCCGCCGGTTGAATAATGGCCCCGAGGGAGCCATTATTTTTGCCGGCATTATTTATGGCGGCGTCCCAAGCAAGCTCTCGATCACCTTCGCACCACACGTCGGACCGTCGACACTGCGTACGTCGCGCCGCATGCCGTCCAGCGCGGCGCGCACGTCCCGCTCGCCCAGCAGGCGGTCGGCGTGCGCGCGCAACATCGCCGGACTGTGGCGCACACGCGATACCCGTGCGCCGACGCCGAGCTGTTCGAGGCGCTGCGCGACCCAGGTCTGGTCGAACACAAAAGGAAACGCAATCATCGGCACACCGCAATACAGGCATTCGGCGGCCGTGTTGTAGCCCCCATGCGCAAAGACCAGGTCGAAGTGCTCCATCAGGTAGAACTGGTTGACGAACGGCCTGCCGACGACGGTGGCCTCGAGCGGCAAGCTGGCGAGCGCCTCGCCGAGCAGGTCGGGCGGCGCAGAAAACAGGAACAGGCAGTCCGCCTCATTGTGGGACAACACGATGTTGCGGAATATGCGCAATGCCGACGCACGGTTGTGTGCCATGCCGGCCAGCACCGAGCCCAGCGAAACGAAGAACTTCTTGCCTTTGAAGCGGGCAAGCTGGGCCGCCAGGGCCTGGTCGTCGGCGCTCGGCTCGCGCCGCACAAAGGCCGGACCGACAAAGGATACCGGCACCGTGCCGGTGGTGCCGGTGGCGCCGGCACCATCCATGACGCCGTTGATGCGGGCAGTGCCCGGATCGCCCGGCGCCGCCGCGCAAAAAGCCGGCGTGGCAAAGCAGAGATAACGCGCCGGCAAGGGCTGCGCGCCCGCATGGTTCGCCAGGCTGCGCGCCAGATCCGCGCACAGCGCGTCGAACAGCGCATTGAACGCGCCCGCCATGCCCTTGCCAACGCAGGACGGCAGTTCGTCTTTCGGCAGGAATTCCAGCGGCGAGCTGATCGTGTAGGCAAAGCGGCAGGACAGTTCATCGGCCAGCAGCGGCGCCAGCGGCAGCAACTGGTCGAACAGCAGCAGGTCCGGCGCGAACTCCCGGCAATGCCGCAGGGTGTCGGCATGGACCGCCAGGCAGAACTGCTGCAAGGCCTGCAGCGATTCCGTCACCAGGCGGCCTTCGGCCACCGCGCCGATCGCGTGCTCAATGTTGAACGAGGGCACCGCGACGCGCCGCAGGTCCGGGGGCAACCAGAACGGCCGGCTGAAATAGTCGATCACCAGCACCTCGTGGCCGCGCGCGCGCAAGCCCTCCGCCAGCGCCACCAGGGGCGTCATGTGGCCGAACAGCGGCGGCGCCGCACAGACGATGCGCGCCATCGCTAGCGCGCCACCGGAAACAGCGCCGGCGCCGGCACGGCCGCTGGATGCCAGGCCGCGTCGGGCAGTTCGGCCAGGAACGCTTGCAGGGCTGCCGCGACGGCATCGGCGCGCTGGATGACGAAATCGTGTTCGCCTTCCAGGATGGCCAGCGAGCAGTCCTTGACCAGCGCCTGCTGCCGACGCGCGTAGTCATGATGTCCGGCGCGGCTCGAGTAGACCAGGGCGGTCTTGCAGGCGATGCCCTGGAATGCCGCGTCGCTGTAAGGCTGGTCGCTCAGCACCTCTTGCCGGAAGCGCGTCTGCTTCAAGACATCCAGGCGCGCCTTGACGTTCATGAGCGCGCGCCGGCGCCGCTGTATGTCGCCGCGCAAGCTCTCCTTGAGTGGATCGATGAATCCGCCACTCGGCGAAAAATCGCCGCCCAGCACCGCGCTCACGCCGTCGAGCATGGCATCGATATCGTTCGCCGCCACCGGCAGCGGCGGCGTATCGAGGATCACCAGTCCCGCCGCCGACTGCGGATAGCGCATCGCCCATTGCGTGGCAATGTGGCCGCCATAGCTGTAGCCGACCACCACCACCGGACCGTCGGTGTGGCGGCGCCGCACCCGTTCCAGGTCGTCGGCGTGGTCGGCCAGCCGGTAGCCGCCCGGCGGCGCCGGCGACAAGCCGTGACCGCGCTGGTCGTAGGCCACGACGTGATACTCCTTCGCCAGCGCGAAGGCATAGCCGAGCACCCACAGGCCGGCGGTGCCGGCCATGCCGTGCACGAACAGGACCGTGCGCCGGTTGGCGCCGCCCAGCGACACCGCATTGAGCTCGGGCGCTGCGACGGCCGTCACGCCGCCCGCTCCGGCCGCGATCCGGCGAAGGAGGCAGTGATGGGGGCGGCGATGAATCCGGCGATATCGCCCACCGTCAGGCCGACGATCCGCTCCATGGTCATCTGCCCGAACCAGGACTCGAAGTCGACCGCGGGAAAGCGCCTGAGCATGATTTCGATCACCTTGGCGATTTCGATGCTGTCGAGCTCCAATCCCCCGCTCAGGGTGGTGTCGCCATCGATGACCATTTCCTGCGCCCATTCCTCGCCCACGACCTGGTGTACCGCGTCGCGGATCGCCTCGATGGCCTGTTCTGTTGTGATTGACATCGTTTTTTTCCTGGTTATTGTCATAGTTCGTGTTGCACTTCCCGCTGTTCGCGCACCCAGCTGATCACGTGACCATCCTTGTGGCGGCGTGCATGGAACGCGGTCCCTTCGACCAGTCCGCTCCATCCGGCGCCGTTTCCGTGCACCTCGCGCACCCTGATCCGGCGCGGCGCGCCGGCCAGGCCACGGCCGTTGTATTTGCCCCAGGCTTCCTTCGCGGTCCAGAACAGGGTCTGCCAGAAGGCCCGCTCGGCGTCCGGTTGCGCCGCGAAAAAGGCGATCTCGTCGGCGTCATAATTGAGCCGCTCGAAGGCCTCGCCGCGCGGCTCGATGCATTCGACGTCGATGCCGACGCGCCGCGCACCGCCGACGATGACGGCCGCGATGTCGGGCTTGTGGCTGATCGACAGCGCCAGCGGCGCCGCTTGCCCGGCCACGATGGCGAGCGGCGCGCCATGCTCGTCGTGGCCGATTTCGATCTCCGACGGGAACAGCGTGTCGACGCCGCGGTGCCGCGCCAGCCACTGTTTGAGGCCGTCCTTCGCCGCCACCATGCCGCGCAAGATCGCGTTGCGCTGACCCATCGTCTTGCTGCCGTCGACCCGGGCGGTTTCCCGCCCGGTCAGATAGCTCTTGGTCAGCATCACCCTGGTCCAGTTGGAGCGGAACGCCAGGTCGAACACGAACAGGCCGTCCTCCAGTTGTTCGCTGATCGCGTTCAGGCGCTCGGGCGTGCGGAAGATCGCGAACAGCGAGGGGTCGCCGCTGAAGCGGCGGCCGGTGAATTCGCTCACCCGCACCCGCACGCGCCCGTCGCGGCTCAGCTCGAGGTCGTAGACAAACTCGGTTTCGCTGATGCGGCGCGTGAAGACATGGCAGTCATAACGATCCGACCGATCGCGCAGCGCCGCCAGCGGCGCGAAGAACTCGAGCTTGCCCACTTTCAGCGGCAACACCACGTTGTCCACATCGTAGTGCGAGCAGAACCACACGCCGGCCACCTGGAAGGCGCTGTCGACCAGTGCGCCCAACCCGCCGGCGGCGGCCACCTTGCCGGCCATGCCGCTGGCGTCCATCGGCCCCAGTTGCTTGATGCCCTGGTACAGCGGTCCGTGGAACAGCCAGCGGTCCCGGTAAATGTGCTCGAGCCGCAAGGGGAAGGGCGGCACGTGGCCGGGGTCCAGTTGGCGCCCGGCGCCGGCCGGCGGTGGCGCCACCGGCGGGCTGTCGGCCACCTCGACCTGGCAGGAAAAGCGGTCTTCGACCACCACCGCATACAGGTTGCGCTCCTTGCGGTAGAGGCGCGCCTCCAGCGCGAGCGGGCCGCGCACTTCCACGAAACGGAAGGAAAAGGCCTTGTGGACGGCGCTGATATTGCAGCCCGGCAGATAGTCCGACACCACCGCGCACGCCAGTTCGATCATCATCGTCATCGGCACCACGGCCGAACGCTCGGCGATTGGCCGGCCCGTATGGGACTGGTAAATCTCGTGATCGTACAGCTCCGGGTAGCGCGCATGGTCGATCGCGATGGTTTGCCGGTGGACGATTGCATGTGGGTCGAGTGGCGCTTCGGTCTCCGCCTTGGCTAGCTGTGCCGGTGCTGGGGCCTGGTCCGGTGCGCGTGCTGACGCGGACACCGATGCAGGCGCAGTTGCAGACGCGAACGCCGACGCAGACGCAGACGCAATAGCAGTTGCAGGCCCCGGCGCTGGCGCGAGCGCGGAGGACCGGCCGGCGGCCGCGCCAAAGGCCGCCATGACGTCGTGATGCGCGCGCTGGAACACGTCCATGCTGAGCGCATGCAGTGCCGCGCAGCTTTGCGCGCCGGCAGGCGGCAATCCGGCTGGCGGCGGCAGCCCCGCCGGCGCCGCCGGCCCCTCCAGGAACGGCAGTGCCGGCATGGCATGCAGTTCATTGAGGTTTGCGTCTAGCGACATCGGCGCGGTGCGAGGCAGCGGCGGCGTTGGCGCCAGTGCCGGCGCCGGGGCGGCCGCTTCGGCCTGCTCCTGCAGGCACAGCCCGAAACGCTTGAAATCGATGGTCTTACCCTCGGCGTACAGGCCGGCCGCCGCGCGCCGCAACATCTGCTCGCTGCTCTTGTCGGCGCTGCCGGCGTCGAGCGTCATGCAATCGCTGCCCTTGAGGGTGTCGGCGACGAAGCCGCTCAAGCCGGCATTGCCGACCTGCAGGAAGACGCGGAAGCCTTCCTGGTGCAGCCGCGCGACCAGCTCGCGGAAGCGCACCGGCGTGGCCATGTTGTCGATGATGACTTCCTTGACCTCGGCGGCGGCGCGCGGATACGGTCCGGCCAGGCTCGAGGACCAGATCGGCATTGCCGGTTCGGACAGCACGATCTGCTCCACCAGCGGTCGGATGCTCTGTAATCCCGCGCGGATGTACGGCGTATGGGACGCCGCCTCGACCCCCATGTCGACCGACAACAGCCCTTGCGCGCGCAGGCGCTGCCGGGCCGTCTCCAAGGCTGCGGCGCTGCCGCAGATGACGCAATGGCCGGGACAGTTGTCGACCGCGACGGCGACGCCGTCGATGCCGGCAAGCAGTTCGCGCACGTGCTCGGCGCCGCCCCAGACCGCCACCAGGAAGTAGCCTTTGCCCATCACGCCGTCCTGCAGGGCGAGCAGGCGCTCGACCAGGATTTCCAGCTGCGCCGCGCCGATCATGCCGCTCGACACGCAGGCGATCCACTCGCCCAGCGAGTGGCCGGCGATGGCATCGGGCGCGATGCCGAGCGCGCCGAACACATGGTACAGGGTGTTGGCGGAAAACACGGTCTGCAGGCTGCTGCTGACCAGGGCGTCGTCGCCCTTGGCGGACAGTTGCGTGAGGTCGAGGCCGAAGCGCTGCGCCAGCTCGCGGAAATCGGGATTGACCTGGTTGCCCAGTCCGGGGAACAGGAAGGCCAGCTTGCCGCCGGCCCCGAGCAGGCCCTCGGGCGTGAAGAAAATGTCCTGCTTGCCGCGCCAGGGCAGCCCGCGCGCGACGATGCGCCGGGCCTTGGCCAGCCGTTCGGGGGTGGGCGCGAACAGCACCAGCCGGCACGGCCCGGCGCCCGGATGCAGCGCGCCGCTATCGAGGTCCGCCAGCAGGCTGGCCGGGTCGGGGCGCGCCAGCGCCAGCACGGTTTCCCGCGTGGCCAGCCGGCGCGATTCCAAGTCGAGCGCCACCGGCACGCTGGCCTGTGCCGGCGCCGGCGGCGCGCTCATGACCAGGTGGGCATTGATGCCGCCAAAACCGAAGGCGCTCACGCCGGCCACCCGGTCCGCAGCTCCCCACGGCGTGCTGTGGCGCGGCACGTGGAAACCTTGCGCGGCCAGGTCGGCCCGCAATTCGCGGCAGTGCAGCGACGGCGGCAGCACGCCATCCCTCAGCGCGCAGGCGGTCTTGATGACGCTGGCGATGCCGGCCGCGCCCAGCGTATGGCCGATCATCGACTTGACCGATCCCAGCGCCACCTGCCGCCTCTGCATGTGCGGTCCGAAGAAACGCAGCAGCGAGCCGCTTTCCACCTCGTCGCCGCGCGGCATGCCGGTGCCGTGGCATTCGATGTAGCCGGCGCGGCCGGGATCGATGCCGGCGCCGCGCCAGGCGGCGTCGAAGGCCTGGACCTGGCCGTCCGAGCATGGCGCCAGCAGGCTTTCCGCGCGGCCGTCGCTGCGGCTGGCGACGCCTTCGATCACGGCGTGGATCCTGTCGCCGTGGGCCAGCGCCTTTGCGAGCGGCTTGAGCACCACCAGGCCGGCGCCTTCGCCCAGCAGCAGGCCGTCGGCGCCGCGATCGAAGGGGCGGATCTGTTCCTGCCGTGACAGCGCGCCGATGTTGGTAAACATCGACCAGTAACCCTGGGTCAGCGGCACATGCACGCCGCCGGCCAACATCACTTCGCAGTGCCCCAGTTGCAACTGCATGATGGCGTTTTCGATCGCCACCAGCGACGACGCGCAGGCGGCGTCGAGGATGTAGCTGGGACCACACAGGTTGAGCCGGTTGGCCAGGCGGGAAGCGGCAAAACCCGGCACCAGGTTGCGCGTCAGGCTGTTGTCGAAACCAGCCTTGCGTTCGGCCACGAAACGCTCGGCGAAGGCGTCGAGCCGGGCCGCATCCAGCCCCGGGAAACTGTCGCGCAGGCCCTGGCGCAACTGCGGCAGCAGCTTGATGCGGTCGAGGAAGCGCATCGTCACCGGACCGATCGGCATGGTGCGCCCCAGGATCACGCCCACCGGCAGCGCCGGTTTCTCGCGTCCGCTGCGATAGACGCCGGCGTCGGCCAGCGCGCTGCGGGCCAGGTCGAGCATGATGAACTGGTCGGCCTCGGCCTCGTCCACTTCGCGCGGCACGATGCCATACTCGAGCGGATCGAAGGTCATGTCCGCCACCACGCCGGCGCGGCCACAGTAAGTCTGCTCCAGGCCTGGCGCGCTGCCCGGTGTGTAATAGTTGCCTTGCTTGCCCCAGCGCTGCGCCATCGGATAGGCGCTGATGGCGTCGACGCCGCCCTGGATGTTGCTCCAGAACGTGGCCACGTCCGGCGCCTGCGGAAAGCGGCACGACATGCCGATGATGGCGACCTTAAATCCCATGGCGGCGCCCCTGTGCGTGTGTCGGTGTCCGGTGGCTCATGCGGCTTCCTCGTTCCAGAACAGGGCCTCGTCCTTGACGCAGGTGGCGATCAGGCGGCTGGAACGCTTTCCGGCGCCCAGTTCGTCAAACAGGAAATCGACCCCCTGGCGGCGGTTGATGGCGTGGATGCCCATGCCCTCGAGGTGCTTTTGAAGCGTCTCGTCGATCATGCCGGCGCCTTCCCACGGGCCCCAGTTGACCGACAGGTAGTGGCCGCCGCGGCTGGCGTTCAACGCCATGGCGCGCTTGTCGAGGTAGGCGTTGGCGGCCGAGTAGTCGGTCTGGCCACGGTTGCCCAGGGTGGCCGAAATGCTCGAGAAGAACACCACGAAGGCCGGCTCGGTCAGGCGGTCCAGGCTGTCGAGTACGTTTTCCACTCCGCTGGCCTTGGTGTGGTAGACCCGCGCCAGCGAAGTTTCCTGCTTGTCCTTGATGAAGCGGTCGTCCAGGATGCCGGCGCCAAACAGCACGCCATCGATGCGCTGGTAGCGCGCCATCACCTCGCCCAGCGCCGCGTCGACCTGGGCCGGCTCGGTGACGTCGGCCTGCAGGTACAGGATCTCGCTGCCGAAGCCGTCGAGCTCCTCCATCGTGCGGCGCATCTGCTTGTCGGCCAGGATGGCGCTCACCGTCGCCTCGATGTCCCTGGCGCGCATCGCGCCGTCCTGCCGCGCCAGCAATGCCTGGCGCAGCGCGGGCGCCGTGTCGACGCCGGGGAAGGGCTCGGCGCCGGTTGGCAGCGGCGAGCGTCCCAGCAGCACCAGGCGGCAGCGGTATCGTTCGGCAAAGGCCGAAGCGAACCAGCTGGTGATGCCCTTGGCGCCGCCAACGATCACCACCACCGCTTCCGGCGCCAACGCCAACTGCCGCGCCTCGGTCGAGCTCACATACGGTGGCCTCGGCAACGCCTTGCGCACATGGCGGACGCCGTCGCAATAGGCGACCGGCTGGGCCAGTATCTCGGGCTGGCTGAGGATTTCGCCGAGCACACGCCCGGCCAGCGCCTCGCAATCGAGCCGCGCCGCGTCGTGCAGGATCAGCGGGCGGATCATCGGCACCTTCGGCCATTCCCAGCGCAGGCTCACCAGCATGCCGCTGGCGCCGCTGCCGCACGAGGGCGCATGGTAGCGGCCGTCCGCATGGCGCAGCGGCGACGGGTCCGTCTGGATCGTCATCACCGTGTCGATGGCGCGCGCATCGCAGGCGCGCAAGGCATGGAACAGGCCCAGCACGTCCTGGTAGGGGTCGTCATCGCGGTTGAAGTACAGGATGCCGTTGGTGTCCAGCTGCAGTCCGGTCTGAAGCGCACCGCGTTCCAGCGGTAGCAAACGGGCGCCGAGCGCGTCCAGTGCCCGGCACAGCGCGTCGTACAGCGCCGCTGGCGCGCCGACGCAGTGAATGGTCTTGCCAGCCAGCCGCGCGGGCGCGGCCGGCAGCAGCGGCTGGGCTGAATACAGCACCTCGAGCACCCTGAGTGGCACCGCCGGGGCGGCCGGGGCGGGGGAGGGCGACACGGGCTGTTGTGCCGGCTCCCGTACGGGTGTATGTACCGGTACCTGCACCGATTCCCGTACCGAATCTTGTGCCGCAGGCTCTGCCTGCTTGGGCTGGCTGTAGTCGGCCAGCCAGGCGCTGATGCCGCGCAGAGTCTTGATCCTGGAGACTTCTTCCAGGAATTGTGCGGCGTCGTCGCCCAGTTCGTCGGGCGCGCCGGTGCCGGCCAGGCCGAGTTCCTTGCCGATCTCGGACAGCAGTTCGACCCGCTTGATCGAATCGATCCCGAGGTCGGCCTCGAGGTCGAGATCGGCTTCGATCATTTCTTCCGGATAGCCGGTGCGGGCGCAAATCAGCGCCTTGAGCCTGGCTTCGATGGCGCCCCGGTCATAGGCCATGGGCGCGGCCGGTTCAGGTGAGGGCGCCGACGCCGACGCTATTGGTACAGCGGATGGCGCGCTCCGGCCCACATAGTCGGCCAGCCAGACGCTGATGCCGCGCAGCGTCTTGATCTTGGAAACTTCTTCGAGGAATTGCGCCGCATCGTCACCCAGTTGATCGGGCGCGCCGGCGTCGGCCACGCCCAGGTCCTTGCCGATCTCCGACAGCAGTTCGACACGCTTAATGGAATCGATGCCGAGATCCGCTTCCAGGTCGAGATCGAGCTCGATCATTTCCTCGGGGTAGCCGGTGCGTTCGCAGATCAATGCCCGGAGTTTGCGCTCGATCGCGGCGCGGTCCGCCAATGGCGCGGCGGACGTGGAGGGGGCGCCGGGTGCGGCAGGTATGGCCACAGCCGGCGCGGCGGCAGGCAGTGGCGCCGCCATCGCCAACTGGGCGGCGCCATTGACGGCGGCCGGCATCGGCATGGCCAGCGGCGCCGGGGCCGCCCCCAGGTAGCCCAGCATGACATCGCGCTGCTGCTGGACGAAGTGACTGACGCTGTCGAAATAACTGCGCATCACCGCCGCGCGCGCGCCGTCATCAAGCAGCACTGGCTGGGCCGTCGACGGCGCCAGCGCCAGCTTCTTGCCCAGCGCGGGATCGTAGGCGTGCGCAGGCAGCTTGCCCTGCAGCGGCCGGGCGTGCTGGCCGTTGACGCTCCACATGGTCGGGGCCAGCGCCCTGGGCGCCAGATCGAGCACGCGCAGGCGCCGGTTGGCGTACAGCGCGCCCGGTGCCAGCGGCGCGCCCAGGGTGGCCAGCCGGGCCAGCGTGTTCATCAGCCCTTTGAGCGGCGGCGCGTCGCGCAACAGCAACGGCAGCGCCTGGACCGGCGCGCCGTCGAGGATATTGTTCACCAACGAGCACAGCGCGCCGCCCGCGCCGACCTCGACGAACGTGCGCACGCCCTGTTCGTGCATGGCGCGTATCATGGCCTCGAAACGCACGGGCGCGGCGATCTGCCGGCCCAGGCAATCGGCCAGCGCATCGGTGGCCATGCCGCCCGGGTAAGGGGTGGCGTGCTGGTTCGACCAGACCGTCGTGGCCGCCGGGGTCGGGGCCAGCGGCAACTGGCGCAGGTAGGCGCCGAAGTGCGCGGACGCCGGGCCCAGGGCGCGGCTGTGGAAGGCGCAGGCGACCGGCAGGATGCGCGCGCGCACGCCGCCCTGTTTGAACTTTTGCAGGGCCGCCGCGATCGCCTCGCCGGGGCCGGCCAGCACGGTCTGGCGCGGCGCGTTCAGGTTGGCGATGTCAAGTTCTCCCAGGTCGTCGAGCCCGCCCAGCACCGCATGTACCAGCGCCGCGTCGCCCTCGACCGCCAGCATGGCGCCGCGCTCCGCGCCGTCAAAGCTGCCCAGGATGCTGTCGGCGCGCTGGCGGCTGACTTCCACCAGCGTGCCGGGGGCGATGCTGCCCGCGTGACACAAGGCGCTCAGCTCGCCGAAACTGTGGCCGGCCAGTTGGCTGGCCTCGATGCCGAGCGAACGCAACACCTGCGCCGCCGCCAGGCTGACGGCGGCCAGCGCCGGCTGCGCCATGCGGGTGTCGGTCAGCGCGGCTTCCTGCGCGGCGCGCTGCTGGTCCGACAAGGCGCCGGGCGGATACATCGCCGCGCACAGCGCCGGCTCGCCGGCCAAATGCGTCCGGGTGGCCGGGAAGTAGGTGAACAGGTCGGCGCCCATGCCGACGAATTGGCTGCCCTGGCCGGGGAACAGGAAGGCCAGCTGGCCCTCCAGTGGCAGGCCGGCGCCCACGTGGACGCCCTGCGGATCGGCCTGGCCTTGGGCCGCGCGCGCCAGCCGGGCGCCGAGTTCGGCCACGCTGGAGGCGACCACCGCCAGCCGCACCGGGCCCTCGCCCTCGTTGCCCAGGTGGTGGCTGTAGGCGATGTCGCACAGGCGTTCCTGGTGACCGCCGGCCAGCCAGGCCTGCAGGCGCTCGACCTGCAGGCGGGCCTGCTCAACGCTGTGGCCACGGAACAGCAGCAGCTCGCAGGGCCAGACCTGCGGCGCGGCCGGGATGGTGGCGACGTCGCCGGCATCGCCACGGTCGATCACCAGGTGGTAATTGGTGCCGCCGAAGCCGAAGGCACTGACGCCGGCCTTGCGCTCCTGCTCGAGCCAGGGCATGGTGCGGTTGGGGAAGTAGAAGGCACTGTGTTCCGGCCGGTAATAGGCGTTGGGCTGCGCCACATGCAGGGTCGGCGGCAGCAGGCCCTGTTCGACCGCGTAGGCGGACTTGATCAGGCTGGCGATGCCGGCGGCGCACTTGGTGTGGCCGATCTGGGTCTTGACCGAGCCCAGGGCGCAGCCGGCGGGGGCGCTGCCGGCGCTGGAAAACACGGTTTCCATCGACGCCAGTTCAGTGCGGTCACCCACCACCGTGCCGGTGCCATGCGCTTCCATCAGGCCCACTTCGGCCGGCGAGATGCCGGCGCGCCGGTAGGCCCGGTTGAGTGCGCGCTGCTGGCCTTGGCGGCGCGGCGCGGTCAGGCCCAGCGATTTGCCGTCGCTGGCGCCGCCGATGCCGCGGATCACCGCGTAGACATGGTCGCCATCGCACAGCGCGTCCTCGTAGCGCTTGAGCACCACGGCGCCGGCGCCTTCGCCCAGCGCGATGCCATCGGCGGTCTCGGAAAAACTGCGGCACTTGCCGCTGGACGACAGGGCGTGGGTGCTGGAAAACATCAAATAGTCGTGGATGCCATTGTGGAAATCGACGCCGCCGGCGATGGCGACATCGCTTTCGCCGTAGCGCAATTCCTTGATCGCCGCGTCGATCGCCGCCAGTGACGAGGCGCAGGCGGCATCGACGGTGAAGTTCTGGCCGCCGAGATCGAGCCGGTTGCTGATGCGGCCCGACACGACGTTGCCCAGCACGCCGGAAAAACTGTCTTCCGTCAGGCGCGGCAAGCCGGCCAGCGCCTCACCGAGCGCCGGCTCCTCGAGCAATTGCGGCAGCATGATGCGCAGGCCATAGGCGCCGGAGATGTCGGCGCCCGGCTCGATGCCGAAGATGACCGAGGTGCGCTCGCGGTTGAAAGGCCGCTCGAGATAGCCGGCGTCCTGCAAGGCCTGGTAGGCCACCAGCAGGCCGGCGATCTGGGCCGGGTCGATCGAGCCCAGGCTTTGCGGCGGGATGCCGAACAGGGCCGGGTCGAAATGGAAATCCGGCACGAAGCCGCCCCATTTCGAATTGGTTTTTTCGCCGCGCGCGCCAAGCGCCTTCGGATCGTAGTACAGTTCCTGGCTCCAGCGCCCGTCGGGCACTTCCACCACGCTGTCCTTGCCCTCGATGATATTGGCCCAGAATTCCTGGGCCGTCAGCGCGCCGGGGAAGATGGCGGCCATGCCGACGATGGCGATGTCGCATGGTGAACCACGCCGCGCCGCATGCGCCGCGCGCGCCGGTGCGCGGTCATCGCTGGATTCGCGCAGCAGCTCCTCGCTGGCCGCCAGTTCCTTGTGCAGGCCGGCGATGCTGAGTACCTGCTGGCGCAGGCAGGCGACGTCGCCGATCATGTACATGCCCTCGTTCAGCTGGGTGTCGGCGTCGACCGCGGTGGCGACTCCGTCGATCCGCTTGCTGCCCTTGGAGGCGATGCGTAAATGGCCGGCGTTCAACTGTTCGAGCGCCAGGAAGATCTCGTCGCGGTTCTTGCCTTCGGCGCGCAGCCGCAGCCGTTCCTGTTCCAGGAAGTCGACATACGGGGTGCGCAGGCAGCGCGTGACGTGGCCCGGCCGGGTCTGCACCAGCGCGGTTTCGCTGCTGGCAAGGGCAAGTTCCTGATAGGCCGCCAGGATCGCGCCCTCGCGCACCGCTTCCTCGGTAAACAGGTAGGCCGTTCCCATCGAGATCCCGATCTTGGCGCCCAGCGCCGCCAGCGGCGCACACATGGCGGCCAGCATCGCGCCGGACAGACGGTCGTGCAGGCCGCCGGCAAACAGCAGCGACAACTCGGCGCAAGCGTCGGATTCGAGGGCGCGCGCAATCTGGCCTTCCCACAAGGTCATCGACGACAGCGGCCCGACATGGCCGCCGCACTCGCGTCCTTCGAACACGAAACGGCGCGCGCCACTGGCCAGGAAACGCTCGAACAGGCCGGTGGTGGGGCAATGCAGGAAGACTTTGACGCCCTGCTGCTCGAACACCCTGGCCTGGTCGGGCCGGCCGCCGGCCAGGATCACGTGGGATGGCGCCATGGCCAGCACCAGTTCGGCCTGCGCCTTGTACAGCTCGGGCGGCAGGAAGCCCAGCAGGCCGACGCACCAGGGTTTGCCGTCGAGGCGCTCGCGGGTCTGTTCCAGGATCGGGCGGGCCCGCTCAGGCGGGAGCACGGCCAGCGCGATCGACGGCATGGCGCCGGCCTCGGCCACCGCAGCCGCGAAGCCAGGCCGGTCCGACACCTGCGCCATCGGCCCCTGCACCAGCGGATAGCGCAAACCATACTGTTTGGCGAACGGGGCATCGGCGCCGAACAGCGGCGCGCGGCTGGCCTGGCGCAGGTGGCCGGCGATGGCCTCTTCGGTCGCGTGCACCAGCGCGGCGACGTCGCCGTAGAGGGAGTGGAACAGCTGGGCCAGCGCCAGGTCCTCGCCGGCCAGCAGCGGTGCGGCGGCGGTGCCTAGCTGCGCCAGCATCTGTTCCCGGCCGGTCTCATCGGGCACGTCGGGCAGCAGCTTGTGGCGCAGGAAGCGATAGCCGCCGGCGACGGCCGTCTCGGAACCGTTGATCGCCCTGAACACCGGGTGCAGCCCGGGCTGGCTGCGCGCCGCCGGCATCAGCGCCAGTTGCGCGTCGTACAGCACGCCCCGGGCGCCCGCCAGCACCGCCGCCGCCGCCCCGTGCGGCCCCATGCCGCCCTGGGCCCAGAACGGCAGCGCCAGGCGGCCATGGACCTGCTGCAGCAAGATGAAACTGCTGAAGGCGCCGACCCGGCCGCCACTCTCAGCGCCCTTGAGGATCAGGCCGTCGGCCCCCAGGCGCTGCGCTTCCAGCGCCTCCTCGAGCGACACCACCTGCACCAGGTGGAAGAAACCGGGCAGTGGCTGGAATTCGGCCGGCGCGGCGTGCATCAACACCTTGACGCGCCCGCGCAGCGGCGCCAGCGCCGTCTCGGCCAGGCGCATCCCTTCGGGAAGGCGCAGGCCGAAGCCGCCCGGCGCCGCCGCCTGGACCCGCTCGATCGCGGCGAGCGCCTGCGGCCAGTCGCGCCCGACGTCGAGGAAGGCGAAAGCGCCCGCGCGCATGGCGTCGGCCACCAGGCGGTAGTCGGGCGTCTCGAAGGGCGACACGATCAAGACACTGTTCAGGGTGTCGGGCAAACCAGCCTCAGTATTCATACTTGTCTTTCCTTGCGGTTCAGATTGTAGGTTTATTTCTTGTGAAACCACGTGTGCGATACTCGACTACAACAGCGCGGTTCTCTCCCAAACCCGCCGTCTGCCGCACTTTCAAGGTCCAGCCCTCACTGGCGCCACGACCATTTGCTGCCATGCCACTTTTGGATTATTTATCCGTACTACATAATTTTTAGCGGGACAGTATGGGTGGCGGGCTGGCGTCAGTCTTGATCTTTTTGCATGGGAAAAGGTGTTAAATCGGCACAATGGCGGGCCCCTCCGACGCACGGTGGACGAAACCGCATGCGACGATATGCCGTTCAGTCAAGTCCACTTTGTGTCCGCGTTGTGGCTGAGGGTTTGACAGTGCGCCGAGCTGGTCACTACCATGAGGACTAACGAGGTCGCTGTTAAAAAATTTTGCATGCCACGAACCAGAGACTGATTGGAAGCGAATTGATGTTCCGTTCTTTGGCCAAACAGGGCCGCTGCACCATCTCTCTGGCGTGCCTGTTGCTGTGCGCCATACTCCTGTGCCAGCGCGCATTCGCCGCGGAGTTGGTGGTGGCAATCTCCAACGGCAGTGGCATGCCCATGACGGACATCCATGACGACGAGTTGAGGGGCGGGATACTGAAGGAACTTGGGGACGCGTTAGGTTCGCGGTTGCACCTGCAGCCGCGATACCTGATACTTCCGCGCACCCGGGTGGAAGGCGCGCTGTTGCGCGGGCACGCCGATTTGCTGTGCGACTTGCGGCCCGAATGGCTCGATAATCAGACCTTCCTCTGGTCTGATGCGATCATTTCCAATCGCATGATCATTGCCATGCGCCGGGAAACACCGGCGCCGCCATCCCTGAACGCGCTTGCCGGCCTGCGGGTGGGCACGATCCAGGGATACCGGTATCCGGAGGCCGAGCAACTGCGGCCGAAGATCGTGCGTGACAATGCGGCCAACGATAGCCAGAACCTGGAAAAATTGCTGGTTGGCCGTTTCGACTTCGTTTTCACGAATCGCATCTATTTCGACTATCAGCGCAAGGTCCATCCCGAACGGGCGCGCCTGGCCTCCCATCACTTGAAGATCACGGACTTCGATACCTATTGCGCGGTGCGTGCACAGGGCCGGGTCGGTATCAAGGACCTGAACCAGGCGATTGCCACCTTGAAGGCGCGTGGCGTCATCCAATCGATCCTTGGGCGTTATCGGCCGCATGACGCCGGCCGATAACGCCAGTAATGAGCCGGCATTATTCCCGGTGCGGGGCCGCTCCTACTTCAACCGGTCCCACAGGAAGCTGTACACCATCCCATAAAGGCGGGCCTGCTGCTCCCCGTTCACCGCCCCACCATGCCCGCCGTCCATGTTTTCCCAATACAAGACCGGATGCCCCTGTTCCTGCATGCGGGCCACCATCTTGCGCGCATGGGCCGGGTGCACGCGGTCGTCCCGGGTCGAACTGGTGAAGAACACCGGCGGGTACGTTCGGCTCTTGTCGAGCAGGTGGTAGGGCGAATAGCGTGAGATGTAGTCCCATTCCTCGGGACGGTCCGGGTCGCCATACTCGTCCTTCCACGATGCGCCGGCCAGCATGTGGTGGTAGCGCTTCATGTCGGCCAGCGGCACCTGGCTGACGACCGCGTTGAACAGGTCGGGGCGCTGCAGCGCGGCGACCGAGACCAGCATGCCGCCCAGGCTGCCACCCATGATGCCAAGATGTGGCGGCGACGTGATCTTCCTGGCGATCAGGTCTTCGGCAACCGAGATAAAGTCGTCGTACGAGACTTGCCGCTTTTCCTTCAGGGCGGCTTCGTGCCAGCGTGGCCCGAACTCGCCGCCGCCACGGATGTTCGACAGCACGTAGACGCCGCCTTTTTCCAGCCAGGCCCGGCCGACAGTGGCGTTATACGACGGCTTCATGGAGATCTCGAAGCCGCCATACCCGTACAACAGGGTCGGATTGTTGCCGTCGAGTTTGACGTCCTTGCGCATCACGGCGAAATACGGAATCCGCGTACCGTCGCGGGCGACGGCAAAGTGCTGCTCCACCTTGAGGCTGGCCGCGTCGAAGAACGACGGCTGCGATTTCAATTGCCGCCGCTGGTCGCTGCCGACTTCCCCCAGGTGCAGCGAGGTCGGGGTGAGGAAGTCGTTCAGCACCACGAAGTACTGGTCCGATTCCAGGTAGTCGAGCGGCGCGACCGACACGTTGGCGAATGCCGGCGTCGCCACTGTCCGGCGTTCCCATTTTCCCTTTTGCATGCGCCACTCGTGCACCTGGCTGCGAACGTTGACCAGTTCGTTCAGCAGGACGGCGCTTTTGGTCGTGGTGACCGATTGCAGCGAACGGGTGGCGTCGGGCTGGTACAGGACCGTGAAATCGCGCTTGCCCGCCATAAAGCCGGCAAAGGCGATCGCCAACAGCGAGCCTTGCGGGTAGTGACGGTTGCCGACCTTCCAGTCCCCGCGCAGGCGGATCAGGAGCTGGTCCTGGAAGGTGAAGGCGGTCGCACTGTTCGGCTTGTCCAGCTTGACCAGCTTGCCGCCCTGGCGGTAATACAGCTCGTTGGTGAAGAACGAGGTCGACCTCAGGACAAACTCGCGGTTGACGCCCGGATACTGGTCGGCATATCCGGCGGCGCTGATATCGGCCTGCTCCCCCTCGAACACCAGCTTCGCCGCCTGCAATGGCGTTCCTCGTTGCCATTCCTTGACGATGCGCGGGTATCCCGAGCTCGTGAGCGATCCGGGACCGAAGTCGGTGGCCACCAGCAGGCGGTCGCGGCTGACCCAGTTCACGTCGCTCTTCGCCTCGGGAAGGGCAAACCCTCCCGCGACAAACTGCAGGCTGCCGGTGTCGAACTCGCGCACCACGTGCGCATCCCCGCCGCCCCGGGTCAGCGAGAACAGGCAGCGCTCGGCTTTGGGCTTGAGGCAGTCCATGCCGTGCCATACCCAGTTTTCCTTCTCATCGCGCGCCAGGCGGTCGACGTCCAGCACCACTTCCCACCGCGGCGCCTCGCTCATGTAGCGTTCGAGCGTGGTGCGCCGCAGGACGCCGCGCGGCTGCCCGGCGTCCTTCCAGAAGTTATAGACGTACTTCCCTTGCTTCTCGACGAAGGGAATCCGCTCGCGCGAGTCGACCACTTCGCGGATCGCGTCCGTGGTCTTCCGCATGCCCGGCAGCGCACCCAATTGGCTGGTGGTGCGCTCGTTCCACTGCCGGACCCAGTCCAGCGCCCGCTCGGAGCTCACTTCCTCCAGCCACAGATAAGGATCGGCTTCCGGCGCGGGCGCCGGCGCCTCCGCATGCGCACTGGCGCACAACAGCAGCGCGGCGGCTGTTGCAAGGCCTCGTGCCCTGATTGGTG
>Ga0307408_100000471_pt1 | contig 35204 bp, 23 predicted proteins | sample 322Cmetagenome_FD_202116 | JGI IMG/M metagenome (GOLD analysis project Ga0307408, IMG submission 202116) | Maize rhizosphere microbial communities from greenhouse at UC Davis, California, United States - 322HYB-C-3 | ecosystem: Host-associated > Plants > Roots > Rhizosphere > Soil | place...
CCGATGACCCGACCGCGCTGACCGGCCTGCCATTGATCGCCCTGACCGGCATGCTGCGCAATGCCGGCGTGTCCTTCTTTCATCCTGCTCAATAAACCCTATGACCGGCACCCTGTTCCTGATCCCGAATACCCTGGGCGACACCGAGTCGCTGTCTCACGTCATCCCTGAACACGTACAAGCCACCACGGCAGGCCTGGTGAACTTCGTGGCGGAAAACGCCAAGACCGCCCGCGCCTTTTTAAAACTGGTCAGCGCGCATTACCCGCTGGCGAAGCCCATGCAGGAAATCCGCATCAGCGAGCTTAACGTCAATACCCCGCCCGCCGCGCTGAAAGGCTTACTGGAACCGCTGCTGGCCGGAGAGGACGCGGGCTTGCTGTCGGAAGCCGGGGTGCCCGCCGTGGCCGATCCCGGCGCGGACCTGGTGCGCCTGGCGCACCAGCATGGCATTCCGGTGCGACCGCTGGTGGGCCCGTCGTCGCTGCTGCTGGCCGTCATGGCGAGCGGCCTGAACGGCCAGAGTTTCGCCTTCAACGGTTATTTGCCGACCGACGCGGCGCTGCGCGGCAAGCGCTTAAAGGAACTGGAAATCCGCTCGCGCAGCGAAAAACAGACGCAGCTGTTCATTGAAACACCGTACCGCAACGGCGCCATGCTCGAAGCCATCACCGCCAGCTGCCACGGCACCACCCTGGCCTGCGTGGCCACCGACATCAGCCTGCCCGGCGAATCCATCCAGACCATGACGGTGGCGCAGTGGAACAGCCAGCTGAAGGCGGGCAAGGCGCCGGACTTCCACAAAAAACCGACGGTGTTCCTGATCCTGGGCCAGTGACATCAATGCAAACAGGCCTGGTACGCATTGACCCAGTCATAGGCTTCCACCTGGATTTCAAACAGGTCGCCCGGCTCCAGCCCCAGGTTGTCCAGCGCGGCGGCGATGTCATCGCCGTCGCCGGCGCGCTCCACCTGCTCGATCAGTGACAGCATGTCGCCATATTCGCCGCGCCGGTGCAGCAGGGCCGCGCGCACGTCGTCGAGCACATTGACGCTGTCGAGGATCTCTTCCATCGGCACCGAGAACAGCGTGCTCATCAGCGACATGATGCCCACCGTGAAACCGATATCGGCCCCGGTGCGCTGGCCGGGATGCAGGCGCTCCATCATCAATTCCATCATCTTGCCGCGGGTGGTGGCCATCAGCAGCAGCGGCGAATCAAATTCCTGCTTAGGCCCGCTCTTTACATAGAGCAGTATCTGCAGCCACCGCTGCAACTGGCGCCGCCCCAGCACGATCAGCGCATGGCTGACGGAATTGATGCGGAAGCGCGCGCCCACGGCCGGCGTATTCACCAGGCGCAACAAATTCAGGGTGATCAGGGCGTCGTGCTTGACGCTGCGTTCAATTTCTTGCTGGTCCGCATCGGTGCTCAGCAAGTTCAGCAGGTGCAGGATCGCCATCTGCGATGGTTCGATTTTCTTGCCGCTGAGGATGACGGGGCGGGCAAAGTAATAACCCTGGAAGTATTCAAAACCGAGGTCCATGCAATGCTGATATTCCTCGATGGTTTCCACCTTTTCCGCCAGCAATTTTTGCGGCGCGTTTTTCAGGCTGAGCGCCAGCGAGTCGAGGTCCGCGCGCGGCATGTCGCGGATGTCGACCTTGATGACATCGGCCAAGGGCTGGAACTTGCGCACATCTTCGCTGTGGTGAATCACATCATCGAGCGCAAAGCGGAAGCCCTGTTCCTTCAATTCTTGCACGCGCGCCAGCACATCCGGCGTGGCATGCACGGTTTCCAGGATTTCGAGGATCACCTTGTCTGTCGGCAAGAAGTGTATGAAATCACTCATCAAGCCCACTTCGTCGACATTGACGAAGGCCATCTGGTCGCCTACCACTTGCTCCATGCCCAGCTCGCTGGCATGGGCAATCACGGACGCGGTGGCGGTGGCGTTATCCGTCACATGGGCCGCATCCGCGTCGGCATGGCGGAACAGCAATTCATAGGCAACCAGGCGCTGGCTGCGATTGAGGATGGGTTGGCGCGCCAGGTAAAACTGGTTCGCGATTGCAGGTGAAAAGTCTGCAGGCGTGGTCATGATCGGCCTCAATCTGCACGTTGGTCGTTCCGCCGCGGGTTGACACCGCGATGCGGCAGGCAGACCGGGCAGGTTGATTTGCCGTGCCCGGTTAATACTAGCCTATACCTAAAAATGCAGGAGTGACAACACCTTTCGTTATAACTTTTTTAACCTTTGCGGGGGCCGTTGCGCGGCCCCGACGTCCGGCCGGTCCCCGCGAACGGTTTGCCGGACGGACGGGCGGCGCGCTGGCCCGCGCCATTGGCCGCGCCGGAGCCACCCATGCCGGACGGCCGGCCGCCAGTGCGGCCGGGAACGCCACGCTGGTCGGCGCCGCGCGGAGGACGGCTTTCATAGCCACTGCCGCCCGCCGGACGGGCATCGCGCATGCGCTCGCTGCCGGGACGGCCACGGTTGGCGCTGTCCGAACCCGTGCCACTGCCGGCGCGGTCACTGCTGGATCGATCGCTGCTGAAACGATCCCCGGCGGGACGATCGCCGCCCGGACGGCCACTGGCGAAACGATCACTGCCGGAACGCTCACCGCCGGTGCGATCGCCCCCGGCACGCTCGCCGCCAGCGCGCACCGTGGCGCCGCGCGCCTTGCCGCCACCGTAGGGGCTGCCGGCCTCGCCGCCAGGCCCGCCGCGCGGAGCGCGGCCGTCGCCGTCGCCGCGCCAGGCGCCCTGCCCGCGTCCACCATCGCTCCCCGGACGGCTGCTGCGGCCAGGCTCGCCCGCCCGCTTGCCGCTACTGCGCGGCGCGGCGGCGGCACGCGGGCCATCGGCGTGCGGCGATGCCGTCAAGCGCGGCGTGGTGGCCGCCAGGCCCGACTCCAGCACGAACGAGGCGCCGGCATCCTCACCCAGCACCTCGACCAGGTACGGCATGACTTGCTTGAGGGTCGCTTCCAGCGTGTATGGCGGATTGATGATGAACATGCCGCTGCTGTGCAGGCCGCCGAAGCCATCCGGCCCCGGGGTGCGGATCGTCAGCGACACATTGAGCCACTCGGTGCCCGGCATGTGCTTCAGGCGTTCGGCGAAATTGCGCGCTTCGATGCGCTGCAGGATCGGATACCACACGGCATAGGTGCCACCCGGGAAGCGCGCCAGCGCTTCGCGCACCATGTCGGTGACCTTGCGGTAATCCTGCTTGTCCTCATAGGGCGGATCGCACAGCACCACGGCGCGGCGCGACGGCGGCGGCAACAGCGCTTTCAGCGACTGGAAACCATCGGCGCGCGTCACCAGCGCGCGCTGGCCGCGCACGGAAGGACGCTGGCCCTGGGCGGCCGCGTGTTCGGCCAGCTTGCGGAAGTTATCCGTGCACAGCTTGAAATCGGCCGGGTGCATTTCATACATGCGCAGCCGGTCCTGTTCGCGCGCCACCTGTTCGGCGCAATATGGCGAGCCCGGATAAAACCGCAGCTTGCCGCTCGGGTTCATGCCCTTGATTAAATTCACGTATTCGGCCAGCGCCGCCGGCAAATCGTCGCGTTCCCACAGGGGCGCGATGCCGGTGGCGGATTCGCCGCTTTTCGCCGCATATTCCCCGTCCAGCTGATACACGCCGGCACCCGCATGGGTATCGATATACGTGTAGGCCGTGTCTTTCCGGTTCATGTATTGCAATAACTGGATCAACACGAAGTGCTTCAACACGTCGGCGTGGTTGCCTGCGTGGAAGGCGTGGCGGTAACTGAACATGGGATTTTTCCTCTTGGGTGATGGCGCTGCAAGGGGTCCATTATACAGGCCGGCACATTGGCGGCAGGTGGCCATGCATACATGGATAATTTCTACTCGGAAATCATACTTTCCAAATGGGAACTATAGTTAGCGTAGGAAAATACAATGAGACATTCGCCCGAGCTCTGCTATCCTGAAGTCACCAAGAATAAAACAGACCAAGAGTAGCCGGCGGCGCAATTTGAACCCGGATGATGTCGACGCCAGCGGCGCTGCCGCTGCGGATATCCGGCCAGCGAAACGTGCCCGGCCCGCTCCACCACCCGTCCGGACGGGTGCTGTGAGCGCATCGACCGCACCGCTGGCGAACCAGGGTGCGGTTTTTATTTGCTTATTTCAGTTTGCCGCGCGCCACCAGCACCCCATCGGCATCGGCATAAATCCAGTCGCCCGGCCGCACCGTCACGCCGGCCACCTGCACTTGCGTATTGATGTCGCCCACGCCTTTCTTGGCGCTCTTTTGCGGATGGGCGCCCAGCGCGCGCACCCCGGTGCCGCAGGCATTGATTTCATCGGTGTCGCGGATGCAGCCATAGACCACGATGCCGGCCCAGCCATTGTTTTGCGCCAGCAGGCCCAGTTGGCCGCCGACCAGCGCGCGGCGCATGCTGCCACCGCCATCGATCACCAGCACCTGGCCCTTGCCGGGCTGCTCCAGCGCGGCGCGCACCAGCGCATTGTCTTCGAACACTTTGAGCGTGGTGGCCGGTCCGCAAAAGCGCATATGCTGGCCATAGTTGTGGAATACCGGCGGCAACACGGCCAGTTCGCCGCTGTCCAGCAATTCCGCGTTGTCGTCGCACAGGTCGGTGGTGGCGAAACTCATGGCGAAATTCATGGCAAAACTCCAAGGTCAATAAAACTTCAGGGTACGCCGAACCGGTGTTGCACCGCAATAGCGGCTCAAGCCTTTTGCAGGCGCAGTGCACGGGTATTGCCGCCGACGCCCACCGCCGTGGCGATCGCCATGGCCTGGAACACGCCGATGCCGATAAACAGCCAGCCCGGGCGGCTGGCGTCCATCAGCGCGCCAAACAGCAGCGGCGCCACCGACAGACCGCTGTCGAGCCCCGAATACACCACGCCGAACACGCGCCCGGTGGCATTCGGCGGCGCCGCCGCCTTGATCAGCAAGTCGCGCGAGGGTCCCGCGATGCCGGCCGCAAACCCGATCGCCCCCATCAGCACGAACGCCAGCCCGGCCGGCACCGTGGCCGACGCCAGCACCACGGCCAGCAGCGCGGCCGTGGTAAAAGCAAAAGCGATGGTCTTGTCGTGGTCCTTGCGGCCCGCCGCCAGGAAGCCGCCCAGCACCATGCCGAGCGCCGACGCGACCATGTACGCCGTGTAGCTGGACGTGGCCATCGCCAGCGACATGCCATACAGCGACACCAGCGCGGGCGAGGCGAAACTCTGGATGCCGCCCAGCGCCAGCGCCGTCACGAAGAAGAAGGCAAAGCACATCCACACCGATTTCAGGCGCAGGAAATCAAGCGAACCGCCGCCCTTCGCCGTGTCATGGAGCACGATGGGATTCGGGCGCAGCGCCTGGCGGTTCAGCAGCAGCACCGCCAGCACCGCGAACGGCAGCGCCGCCGCGCACAGCAGGGCCGTGCGCCAGTCGGTCAGCACGGTCACGGAGGTCATGAACAGCGGCGACAGCGCCCAGCCGATATTGCCGCTGATGCCGTGCACGGAAAACGCGTGCGCCAGGCGGGCGGGCGAAACACGCTGGTTCAGCAAGGTATAGTCGGCCGGGTGGAACACGCTGTTTCCCAGCCCCGCCAGCATGGCGCCGGCGATCAACATCGGGTAATGCCGGGCGCCGGCCAGCACCAGGGCCGAGACGCCCAGCAGGCCGACGCCGGCAAACAGCACGGCGCGCGCGCCGACCCGGTCCACCACGAAGCCGGCCAGCGCCTGGCCGATGCCGGACACGACGAAAAACACCGTCATCAAGAGGCCCACTTCCACGTGGGACAGGTTGAAATGGGGGATCAGCCACGGGAACAGCGCGGCCAGGATCACATGGTAGAAGTGCGAAATGCCGTGCGCCAGGCCGACCAGGCCGATCACGCGCGCATCGCTGCGCAACGTGGTGTTGTCAGTGGGTGCCATCCGTGGACTCCAGGTTGATACATTGATCGCACCAGTGTAAGCAAATTTGCCGCGTCTGGATTAAGATAGCAGGACATCATTTGTCGCGAAACCGCCAATCCCGCCATGCCAGTCCCTGTCGTCCACCATACCGGTCTCGACCTGCCCGGCGCGGACCCGAGCGAGACCCGCCCGGTCACCGTGCGCGCCCGCGATCTCGATGCCACCTACCAGATGGAGCCACACCGCCACGCCTGGGGCCAGGTCACGTTTACGCTGGAAGGCGTGGTGCGCGTCACCGCCAACAACAGCAGCTGGATCGTGCCGCCGCAGCGCGCCATCTGGATTCCGCCCGACGTCACGCATTCGGTCGACATCCTGGAAACCGCGCGCCTGCGCCCCCTGTTTGTGCTGGCCCGGCGCGCGCCCTTCCCCGGCCAGGAATGCAAGGTGCTGGCGGTGTCCGCGCTGATGCGGGAAATGCTGGTGGCGCTGGAACAGCTCGACCCCGCCGACCATGGCACGCGCGCCACCTTGCTGGGCGAATTGATCCTCGACGAAGTGGCGCGCCTGGCCACGCGCCCGATCCGCGTGCCACTGCCGGACGACAAGCGCCTGGCCAGCCTGTGCGCCGCCCTGATCGCCGATCCCGGCACGCCGCACACGCTGGGCACGTGGGCCGGCCAGGTCGGCGCGTCCGAACGCACGCTGGCGCGGCTGTTTGAAAAAGAACTGGGCATGACGTTTGGCCAGTGGCGCCAGCAAGTGCGGCTGGCCCATGCCACCCCGATGATCGCGCGCGGCGTGCCGCTGGCGCAGGTGGCGGAACAACTGGGCTATGCCAGCCAGTCGGCCTTTTCCGCCATGTTCAGGAAGACCTTCGGCACCACGCCGTCGGCCTTTTTTGCCGACAGCGTTTAACGGCGCGCTATGGCGCCGCGACGCCGTCCAGCAACGCGCGCGCCAGCTGCAAGTCACGCGTCTGGAATCCTTCGGAAAACCGGTCATATGCCGCCAGCAGCGGCGCCAGCGCTTCCCCCACCCGGCCCTGCGCGTGCCGCAACCGCGCCAGGCTGATGGCCGCGCGCAATTCCCAGCCGGTGGCGCCCTGTTCGCGGGCGACGTCCAGCGCACGCTGGAACAGTTGCCCGGCCTGCTCCGGCGATCCGCCACGGTGCAGCGATTCGCCCCAGCTGCGCAGCACTTCGGCGCAGCTCCAGCCGGCCTTGCCCGCATCGGCGCGGGCGATGGCGCGCGCGCTCAGCAGGCGTGGATGCAGCGTCGCCATCACGTCGACCTGCATGTCGCCGCAATACGGGCTTTGATGCAAGGCCAGGATGGCGGGATCGTCGGCGTCGTCAGCGCCATGCGGCAAGCGTTGCGCAATGGCGAACCCTTCGCCCCAGAAATGCCAGTGCGGCAGCGAGCAGCGCCGCGAATGCTCCAGCAGCAGTTCGGTGTAGCGCCCCGCTTCGCCCGCATCGCCCGACCAGGTGGCGACCGTGCAGCCCAGCAGCAGCGCAAAGCACAGCGAAATCCCGTGGCCGACCCGCATCGCATCGTCCACGCATTGGCGCGCCACGTGCGCCGCCTGTTCCGGGTAGCCTTGCAGCCACAGCACGCGGCCCTGGATCGCCAGCGTGGAAATGTGCTGGTCGAACTGAAAGCCCCGGTGCAGCGCATGGCGCCGGTGGCTGAGCGGATGGCGCGCCACGTAATCGACATGGGCGCGGGCGCGCTGCTGGTGTCCAAGGTAATGCATGCTGCGCGCCAGCATGCGCGCATGCCCCACTTGCGCCAGTTCGCCGCCGTGCGCGGCCGCCGCGCCATAGCGCTCCGCATACCCCAGCGCGGCCAGGTAATCGCCGCCGAAAATCGCATCGGTGTAGCAGCCCCACAGCGCCGCCATGCGCGCCGCGCCATCATCGAGGCACTCGGCCAGCGCCAGCGCGCGGGCAAAGGCATCGGCGCGGCGCCGGCTGTCGGCCTGCCCGCCCACGTGCACCAGCGCATGGCCCATGGCCAGCTGCAGCCGCATTTCCGTGCCGGCGTCGATGCGCAGCCCGCCGGCGCGCACCCGCCGCATCGCCTGTTCCAGCCGGCGCCGGTATTCATCCATCAGCGACAGCTGGTACCACAGCGTGGCCGATGCCGCGCACAGGCGCAGGCCCAGCGCGAAGCGGTCGTCGGGGTGTTCCATCCCATCGGCAGCGTCCAGCGTCCAGTCCAGCGCCGCCCGCACATGGCCGATGCTGGCGCCGTAACGCGCCAGCCACTGCGCCAGCGGCAGCTCATCAAACAAGCCTTGCGCCTGTTCCATCAGCGCGCAGCAGCGCTGCGCATAGCGGCGCGCCACCCATTCCAGCTCGCCGCTGGCGCACAATTTATCGAGCGCATAGGCGCGCGTGGTGCCGAGCAGTCGGTACAAGGTTTCACTGCCGCTGCTGTCCACGCTGAGCAGCGACTTGGCCGCCAGGTTGGCGATGCTGTCGGTGACGAAATCGCGATCGGCCTGTTCGCAGCGCACCACGTCGATCGCGCAATCGAGGCCGAACGGCGCGCGGAACACGGCAAAGCGGCGCAGGATCGCCTGCTCCAGCGGAGGCAGCATGTCATAGCTCCAGTCCAGCGTGGCGCGCAGGGTCTGGTGGCGCGGCAGCGCCGTGCGGCGCCCGCGCGTCAACACGGCAAAGCAATCTTCCAGGCGCGCGGCCAGGCCCTGTACGCCAAAGAATTCCGCGCGTCCCGCCGCCAGCTCGATCGCCAGCGGAATGCCGTCGAGGCGGCGGCAGATCTCGGCCACGCACTCGGCATTGCCGGGCGTGAGCCGGAACCCGTCCATGCCGTTGGCCGCCCGCTCGACAAACAATTGCACGGCGGGACTGGCGGCCAGCGCGGCAAATTGCGCCGCCCCGTCATCCGCATGTCGCGCCAACTCCGCCGATGCCGGCGGCTCGGGCAGCGCCAGCGGCGGCAAGCGGTGCACGCATTCGCCTTCCGCGCGCAGCGGTTCACGGCTGGTGGCCAGGATGCGGATACCATTGGTATCGTGCAGCAGGCGCTCCGCCAGCGCGGCGGCGGCATCGATCATGTGTTCGCAATTGTCAAACACCAGCAGCGCCTGCATCCCGCGCAAATGCGCCAGCAAACCCGGCACAGGGTCCTGCGCCAGCGCCGGCACCCCCAGCACCACGGCCAGCGCGCCGCCCAGCTGCGCGGCATCGGCCAGCGGCGCCATGTCCAGCACATGCACCGGTTCGCCCAACGCCGCGCAGCGCGCCGCGGCGGCCAATGCCACCGACGTCTTGCCCATGCCGCCGGGACCGGCCACCGTGACAAGTCGGCCCTGCGACAGTAATTCGTCGAGCCGCTGCAGCGTGTCGCGCCGGCCGAACAAACGCGGCTGCCGCAACAGCGGCACGGTGACCGGTACGACCTGCGTTGGCGGCAGGGGCGCCGCCAACGCGGCCGCCTGGCGCCGCACCGGCGCAACGAAACTGTAGCCGCGTCCCACCACGTTGTCGACATACGGATGGCCGCTGTCATCCTGCAGCACCTTGCGCAGGGCCGCCACGTGCACCCGCAAGTTGCCTTCCTCGACAAAGGTTTGCGGCCACACCCGCGCCAGCAACTCGTCCTTGGCCACCACTTCCCCGGCCCGTTCGACCAGCGCCAGCAGCAGGTCGAACGCGCGCCCGTGCAGGCGCACGGCGCCGCCACTGCCATACAGCGCGCGCTCGGCAGGGACCAGCCGGAAAGGACCAAACAGGAAGACGGTATCGGCAGCGGGCATGTCGTTAAAACATGTTGGTTTGCAAAGTTTCTGCTTAACACCAATTTACAAGAATTTATGCGCGGGTGCAGCAATTAGTTTTTAAAATGGCACGGTTCCCTACCGGAGACTGCCTGTGGTCCAGTCCGTGCCATCCACTGCTCATCCCGATGCTTGGTCCCGCCTCGATGCGCTGGTGCGCCGCGCCGACAGTGCGGCCGGCGGCTTTGGACTGAGCCACGCCGCCACGCGCTGCCGCCTGCTGCAAGCCATTGCCAGCGAACTCGATGCCCAGGCCGAGGCATTGCAGGAAGCCGCGCGGCGCGAACTGGGCGCAACCAATGCCAGCGTGATGCTGGAGCGGGCCGCGATCCGCCAGCAAATCGATGCGCTGTGCATGGTGTTGCAGCGCCACCACTGGCAACAGGCGGCGCTTGAAACCGCGCCGCTACGCCTGGCCGCCGAACATGTGGCGCTTGGCCCCGTCGCCATCCTTGGCGGCGGCGCCACGCCGGTCCATGGCGCGATCGGGCCCGACGCGCTGGCGGCGCTGGCGGCGGGATGCCCGGTGATCGTGCATGCCCGCGCCAGCCATCCGCTGTGCCATGCGCTGGCCGGCCAGGCCGTGCTGCGCGCCGTGCGCGCGGCGGGCTTGCCCGATGGCGTGTATGCGCTGACCCCGGAATTGCCGGGCAGCGTGGAGGCGCTGCTGGCGCATCCCGACGTGCGCGCCGCGGCGGCCAGCAACCGCGCCGACGCGCTGCGCCTGATGCGGCGCAGCCTGGACCGCGCCGAACCGATCCCGGTGCTGGCCGAACCCGGCGGTTGCAATCCCGTCTTCATCCTGCCGGGCGCGCTCAACGCGCAAGCCGAACACCTGGGCCAGCAACTGGTGCGCCAGTTCGCCGCCGCGCCGGCCGCGCACCGGCCCGCGCTGGTGTTGGCGCCGGAAGCCGACGGTTTTGTGGATCTGCGCGAGACCATCATCGATGCGGTGGCCGCGCTGCCCGCCATCGCCATGCCGGATGACGCGCATGGCCACCTGCAGCGGGTCGACTGGCTGTTGTCGGCGCCGCGCGTGACCATGCTGGCGGAAGGCGCCGTCCCCGCCGGCCCGGTGACGCGCGGCATGGTGCGCCCGATGTTTGCGGAAACCGACGACGCCCATTTACCGGCGCCGCCCCTGCTCGATGACGCTTGCCGCAGCCCGGCCGGATTGCTGGTGCGCTGCCGCGACGCGCACGCCATGCTGGCAGTGGCCGCGCGCCTGGGCCGCCAGCATGCGGCGGTGCTGCACATCGGCGGCGACGACATGGCGCTGGCCGGCCGGCTGCTGCCACGGCTGCAGCGCATGGCGGGCCAGATCGGCATCAACAGCACCGTGGCGCCGCCCGCCTGGCATGTTGCGGCAGCCAGTCACGCGATTGAACGCTTCCTGCGTCCCGTGGTCTATCAGGACGCCCCTCCCATCCTGCTGCCCGCCGCGCTGCAGGACGACAACCCGCTACACCTGTGGCGCGCGGTTGATGGGGAAATGCGGCACTAGTGGGTCAATTGACACCTGGGCAGGAGAACCGTATGCGCATCAAGCAAATGGAAGAAAAAGTCGGCGTGGCCAAGATCCGCATCCGCCAGCAGCGCAGCTGCACGATGGCGGTGCTGGGTTCCTTCGTGGCGGCCGACAAGCTGCTGAAAAACTGGGCTTCCGCGCTGCAGGCCAGCGCCGAATGCGATTTTGAAATCGAATACCTGGATGGCTACACGGTGACGGGCCGCTACCCGATGCGGCAAAAGTGCACCACCAAGCAATCGCTGGGCGCGTATATCAAGCGGGTGTTCGAAAGGGGGGCGGCCGGCGCGCAGCCGGTGGCGATCGCCGGGATGGAAGCGGCGGGCTTCCTGGAGCGCTACGAGGTGGAGGATTTTGCCGAGCGCGACGGGCGCAGGACGGCGGCCTGAGTTTCAAGGTCCTCGGGCCGCCGCGCCGGCACCACCTTATTTGGCGAACGCCAGTTCGCCATCCCGGACGTCGACCCTGATCGTGTCTTTCGGACCGAAGCGGCCTTCCAGGATCAGTTTCGACAGCGGGTTTTCAATGCCCTGCTGGACCGCGCGCTTCAATGGCCGCGCGCCGTACACGGGATCGTAGCCGGCTTCCGCGACCTTTTGCAGCGCCGCCTCGGACACGTTCAAGCCCATGTCCATGCGGTTCAGGCGCTGTTCCAGGATCTTCAGCTGGATCTTCGCGATCGCGCCGATGTTCTTGTCGTCCAGGCCATGGAACACGACGATTTCATCGATGCGGTTGATGAATTCCGGGCGGAAGTGGGAGCGCACTTCGGCCATCACGGACAGCTTCACGACCGCCGGATCGGCATCTTCCATCGACTGGATTTTTTGCGAACCCAGGTTCGACGTCATGATGATCACGGTGTTCTTGAAGTCCACCGTGCGGCCCTGGCCATCGGTCATGCGGCCATCGTCCAGCACTTGCAGCAGCACGTTGAAGATATCGTGGTGCGCCTTTTCCACTTCATCGAGCAGGATCACGCTGTACGGCTTGCGGCGCACGGCCTCGGTCAGGTAGCCGCCTTCGTCGTAGCCGACATAGCCCGGTGGCGCGCCGATCAGGCGGGCCACCGAATGCTTTTCCATGAATTCGCTCATATCGAGGCGGATCAGCGCATCCTCGGTATCGAACAGGAAGGCCGCCAGCGCCTTGTTCAGTTCCGTCTTGCCGACACCGGTCGGTCCCAGGAACATGAACGAGCCATACGGACGGTTCGGGTCCGCCAGGCCGGCGCGGGAACGGCGGATCGCATCGGCCACCGCCGTGATGGCTTCATTCTGGCCCACCACACGCTCGTGCAGCTTGTCTTCGATGTGCAGCAGCTTGTCGCGTTCGCCCTGCATCATGCGCGAGACGGGAATGCCGGTCGCGCGCGACACCACTTCGGCGATTTCTTCCGCCCCCACCTGGGTGCGCAACAGCTTCGGCTTGTCGGCCGCCTGCGCGCCGCCGGCCTGCGACTCGGCCTGCTTCAGTTGCGCTTCCAGTTGCGGCAATTGGCCATACTGCAGTTCCGACACGCGCTGCCAGTTCGAGGCGCGCGTGGCTTCCTCCATTTGCTGGCGGATGCGTTCGATTTCCTCCTTGATGTGCGTGGTGCCCTGCACATTGGCTTTTTCCGCCTTCAGCACTTCCTCGAAGTCGTTGTACTCGCGCTGCAATTTCGCGATTTCCTCGTCGATCAAGTCGAGGCGGCGGCGCGACGCGTCATCCTTTTCCTTCTTGACGGCTTCCTTCTCGATCTTCAGCTGGATCAACCGGCGTTCCAGCTTGTCCATCACTTCCGGCTTGGAGTCGATCTCGATCTTGATCTTCGACGCGGCCTCATCGATCAGGTCGATCGCCTTGTCCGGCAGGAAGCGGTCGGTGATATAGCGGTGCGACAATTCCGCGGCGGCGATGATGGCCGCGTCGGTGATCGCGACCTTGTGGTGCAGCTCGTACTTGTCCTGCAATCCGCGCAGGATCGCGATGGTCGCTTCCACGGTCGGTTCGTCGACCAGGATTTTCTGGAAGCGGCGCTCCAGCGCGGCATCCTTCTCGATGTATTTGCGATACTCGTCGAGCGTGGTGGCGCCCACGCAGTGCAATTCGCCACGGGCCAGCGCGGGTTTCAGCATATTGCCCGCATCCATCGCGCCTTCGGCCTTGCCGGCGCCCACCATGGTGTGCAGCTCGTCGATGAAGACGATGGTCTGGCCTTCATCCATCGCCAGCTCCTTCAGCACGGCTTTCAGGCGCTCTTCGAATTCGCCGCGGTATTTGGCGCCCGCCAGCAAAGCCGCCATGTCCAGCGACAGCACGCGCTTGCCGCGCAGCGAGTCCGGCACTTCGTTGTTGACAATGCGCTGAGCCAGGCCCTCGACGATGGCGGTCTTGCCGACGCCGGGTTCGCCGATCAGCACCGGGTTGTTCTTGGTGCGGCGTTGCAGCACCTGGATCGCGCGGCGGATTTCATCGTCGCGGCCGATCACCGGATCGAGCTTGCCCTGGCGCGCCCGTTCGGTCAAGTCCAGCGTGTATTTTTTCAGCGCTTCGCGCTGGCCTTCGGCTTCCTGCGAATCGACCTTGCCGCCACCGCGCACGGTGTCGATGGCCGCTTCCAGCGATTTGCGGGTCAGGCCGTTTTCGCGCGCCAGGCGGCCGGCGTCGGACTTGTCGTCGGTCAGCGCCAGCAACACCATTTCGCTGGAGACAAACTGGTCGGCGCGCTTTTGCGCCTCCTTGTCCGCCAGGTTCAGCACGCCGATGAATTCACGGCTGGCCTGCACGTCGCCGCTGTTGCCGGACACCTTGGGCAAGCGTTCCAGCCCGCCCTTGATGGCGTTGGTCAGGCCGCCCAGGTTGACGCCGGCGCGCTGCAACAGCGAACGGGCGCCGCCGTCGTCCTGGTTGATCAGGGCCGACAGCAGGTGCACGGGTTCAATATAGGGATTGTCGTTACCGACGGCCAGGCTTTGCGCGTCGGCCAGGGCTTCCTGCAATTTCGTGGTGAGTTTGTCTTGCCGCATGATAAACCGCTCCGGTGATGTTCTATGACGAACAAAGTTGGGATGGCCTGCGGCTTTTCAAGTCACGTGGGCAATCCCGTCTGCCATTTCTTGAGGGCCGCATCGTCGCTGACGCGCGCATCGACCCAGCGCGCGCCGTCCGGCGTCTGCTCTTTCTTCCAGAACGGCGCTTCGGTCTTCAGGTAGTCAATGATGAATTCGCACGCGGCAAACGCTACGCCCCGGTGTGCGGACGTGACCGCCACCATGACGATCTGTTCCATGGGCTTCAGTGGACCGATGCGGTGGATCACCAGCGCGCCGTAGATCGGCCAGCGCTGCTGCGCCTGGCCGATGATGGCGGCGATCGACTGTTCCGTCATGCCGGGATAATGCTCGAGTTCCATTTCCGCCACCTGCGCGCCTTCATTGAGGTCGCGCACGGTGCCGACAAAACTCACGATACCGCCCACCTTGGCGTTGCCGGCGCGCAGCTGCGCCAGCTCGTAGGCCACATCGAAGTCTTCCGTCTGGATACGGACTTGACTAAAGAAGGGAGAAGATGCGACGGTCATTTCGCATCGGCGCCGATACGGCGGAACAATTGTTCGATGCGGGACGCGGTGCGGGCATCGGCCAGCGCCGGCATCGCGCACAGTTGCAGGAATTGCGCCGCCTGCGTCATCGGCTTCTGGCCGGACTTCAGCGACGATTGCAACACTTCCACCTGCATCTTCAGGCGGTCGCGGGCAAATTCCGCGCCGCTGTCCACGCCGGCCACGATTTCCAGGCGCAACACTTCGCTCAGCAAGGTGGCGCGCGCCTGTTCCAGCCGGGCCGCATAGGCGCCGCGCTTGCCGGCATCACCGGCGGCCGCGATGGCGGCGGCAAAGCGGCCGTGCAACACGCGTTCATATTCGCCCGGCAAGGCAGGCAAGGCTTGCCAGCGCGCTTCCCAGTCGGCGCCATCGATCGCTTCGTCCGTGACCAGCGCGGCTTCCAGTGCTTGCGTCAGGCGCAATTTGTCGCGCAGCGCATTGGCTTGCGCGGCGCCGGCGCGCTTGCGGATCGCGTCGGCTTGCGCCTGCACCGAAGCGACCGCGGCTTTATAGCGGGCATCGATTTTCGCTTCGCTGGCGCGCGGAACATGGCCCGATGCGTGCCAGGCCTGGGCCGCATCGCGCAGCGCCTTGGTGATCGCCGCGGTTTGCGCCTTGTCGTCGCCGCTGAAGGTGGCGCTTTCCAGTTGCGCGCATATGTCTTCGCGCACGTGCAAATGGGCCTTGCGTTCGGAATCGGCGGCATGGGCCGATTCCTTGCGGGCGGCAAAGATCGCATCGCACGCGCCACGGAAACGTTGCCACAGCGCCTGCTCCTGCTTGCGCTCCAGCGGCAGTGCGCGGGCGAACTCCTGCCATTGTTCCTGCAGGTGGCGCACGGTATCGAGCGTATGGCGGTCGGTCGGCGACAGCTTTTCCGTCTCGGCAATCAATTGCTCGCGGCGCGCCACTTCCACCCGGCGCTGCTCGTCCAGCGGTCCGGTCATCATGGCCATGGCTTTATCAAAGGCCGCATCAAGCTTTTTCTTATCCTTGCGATCGATCGCCCCCAGCCTGCCCCAGGCCTGGCGCAGGCGCTGCGCGGCGGCCGCCAGCGCCTTGAAATTCGGCTCTTCGCCGGCCAGCTCCCGCGCCATTTTTTCCACTTCGGAAATCATGGCCTCGGCCTTGGCGGCATTGGTGTGGCGCTCGTCCGCCAGGTGCCGGAAGTGCGCCGCGGCGGGCGCATAGGCGGCCGTGCAAGCCGCGTCGAAACGCTCCCACAGCGATTTCGGTGCCGCGCCGGAGACGCCGTCCAGCGCTTTCCAGCGCTCGCGCATGCTGCCGACTTTCTTGGCCAGTTCCGGCATCGACAATTTTTGCGCCGGCAATTCCTCGACGGCTTTCACCAGTTCCTCGCGCGACACATTGCCGCCCCAGCGGGCCCAGTCGCCCAGCCGCTTCAACTCGGCGCGCACATGCGCCAGGCGGTCGGCCTGCGCCGGCGACAGGCGGCCGGTCTTGGTTTCCTTCAACAGCTTGTCCTGCTCGGCCGCGATATGCAGCTGGCCCTGGTCCAGCGCCGCTTCCATCTGGTCCACGATGCCCATGAAGTGGCGGTTGGCTTCACGGTTGGCCTCCTGCGCTTCCTTCGATTCCTTGCGCGCTTCCGGCTTAACCGCGTGGTCCTTGTGGTGATCCTTGTGGTGATTCGGGTCCTGGTGGTCCTGTTGGTCCTGATGGTCCTGCGGGTCCTTGTGCACTTTCTGTGGCTTTTGCACCGGCGCCGGCACGCTGGCCAGCAACGCGTCGAATTCCTGTTGCAATGCCGCCGCCACGGCCGCATCGGCGACTTTCGGCAGCGCTTGCCAGCTGCGCTTCAATTCATCGGCCTGTAACGTGGCCGCGTCCTGCGCCTGCCAGCCGGCCAGTGCCGTGCGGCGCGCGCTGACGCTTTCCTGGCCGGCGCGGGCGCTGGCCAGGGCGGTGTCGATATCGGCCAGCAAGTGGCGCGGCAGCGATTCTTTTTCCGGCGACGCCACGCGCACCGCGTGCTCGGCGGCCAAGCTATCGAGCAGCGCGGCGACCGAGTCGGCGCTGGCGCCTTCGGGTAACTGGCCGGACGCGATGCGGCGCACGGCCGCCAGCGCATCGAGCGCAGCGCGCTGCAGCGCCATCTGGTCTTCCAGGCGCTTGGCCAGGGTGGCGCGCACCACGCCGAATTCTTCCGCCAATGCCGGGCTGGCCGCAATGACTTTCCACATGCGGTCCAGTTCGGCTACCTGGTTGGGGTTGAGCTTGTCATCCTGCGCCAGCTTGCGCGCCGCTGCGATGGCCGCTTCGGCCTGGCGCTGTTCGGATTGCTGGTGACGCAAGGCGTCGAGGCGGCCTTGCATGAGTTTGGCGACGCGGCGGTCGGTATTGCGCATCGCCTGCTGGATTTGTTCCAGCGCCGCCTGGCTGTGTACATGTTCGGCGGCGGCCAGGCGCACATCGGCGAATTCGCTTTGCAGGATCAGTTCGACGGCAGCCGCTTCATCGCTCTCCAGCGCCTTGGCCCGTTCCAGCTGGGCGGCGCGGCGGGCGGCAGTCTGCTCAGCATTGGCGGCGGCCGCCGCGGTTGCCGCAGCCTGTTCCGGATTGGCCTGCTGATCGGACGACTTGTCGCCTGGGCGTTTGAAGAGGAATTCGAACATAATGGGCTACCGGGTGATCAAAACCACCATGATAGCAAAGTAAAGCATTTTGCTTCGGCGGCCCGCCCGGATTTGCCCCATATGTTTTAATCCATCATGGCGCCGCGGCCGTTGGCGCGTCGCTGGTATTGCAGTTCGGAAACTGGAATATTGGTTTCCAGCTCGTCGTCCGGCATTTCGACCGGCAAGGCCGCCAGGACCGGCACCAGGTCGATGACATTGTCGTCCGGCTCGGCCAGCAGCAACTGCTGCGCCGAGGTGGCCGGCGCGGTCAGGGCGCCACGGCAGCGGCGCGCTTCCGCCACATGGGCATCGTGCAGCAGGAACTGGTTGGCAATGGCGAACCACGCTTCGCCGCCGATCGCGGTGCGGGCCACGTTGAACAATTCTTTTTCTTCCTTGTCCAGCCGGTTCAGCATGGAATCACAGAAGTTATCGATGCGTTCAGCGATTTCTTCGCCACACGCTTCATTGTCCTGCTGCGATTTCGCCACCTGTTCCTGCAGCGAACGGATCACATTGAGCGCCGAGTCGTTCAGGCGGCCCAATTCTTCCAATAACTGATCGGCTTGCTGGGTGGCCTGGCGGATGGCGGGGATCAGATACATTTCGATCTTGCGCCAATGGCAGGCCTGGTACAGGCGGTTCAGCGACTCGCAGGCAAACTCAAGCTGGTTGAGCGACATGCCATGCTGGCGCAGCAACGTCGCTTGCACATATTTTTGAAACGACTGCAGGCTGATGCGGATATTAGCTTGCTCTACCGATAGAGCTACCAAGGTATAAGTGGCCGTTAACATCTTTACTCCAAGCTAGGATCACTCAATTAAAGCGAGAGGCGGAAGTAAGAGTGTAAAGATTTGCGACTGCTAAAGCCTTGATATTTAACAAACCAAACCAACTCAGTTAAGTCAACATCAAGGGTCTTGCAACTTGATACGAAGATCGGCCATCCCCGGTTCCAGCGAAGGACCGACAGCGCCGCCGAAGCGACGTACCAGTTGCTGGATACCGTTATTTTCAGACAACGCTTCACCGACCAATTCCGCGGTGCCCCGGCCACGGAAGTAGTCGATCAGCTTTTGAAACAGGATAGCGCCTAGACCCATTCCCTTCAAGTCAGATCGTACCAAAATGGCAAATTCCGCCTTCCGGTTGTCCGGATCTGCAACAGCCCGCACCACACCCAGGGTTTCCGGGCTGCCATCGGGCCGGGTGCGCGACGCGATAAACGCCATCGCGCGGTCGTAATCGATTTGCGTCAGGCGCGCCAATTGGTTGGGGTGCAGCTCGCGCATGGGCGTGAAGAATCGCAGGCGCACGTCTTCCGGCTGCAACCGGCTGAAAAATTCGCGGTGCTGCGGCGTGTCTTCGGGCCGGATCGGCCGCAATACCAGCGGTGCGCCCTGCCAGTCGATTTCCTGTTCCAGTTCCTGCGGATAGGGCCGGATCGCCTGCGCATGGCTGGCGCGCGGCGCGCCCAGTTCCAGCACCGCGCCCAGCGCCAGGATGCCCTGCGCGTCGGCCAGCAGCGGGGCCAGCGTCAGCGCCACCAGCTCGGCCGTATCGGCCACCAGGTCCGACACCTGGATCAGCGCGTGGCACAGCGCATCGATATCGGCGGCGGGCCGGATCCGGGCGCCGTGGCGCGCGCCGGCCAGCGCGCGGGCCACGCGGGTCCGCTGCACCAGTTCGCGCGCCAGCACCATGTTCAATGGCGGCAAACCCACCGCTTGCTCGTCGGCAAGACCGGACACCAGCTCGGCCGCCGCGCCGCCCCGGCCGAAGCGGATCACCGGGCCGAACATCGCATCGGTCTCGACCGTGATGGCCAGTTCGTGCGCCAGGGCGCGCGCCAGCCGCGCGCCGGGCGCCGCCCCCGGTTCGGCCACGACGATGCCGTAGGCGCCCAACACGGCGCAGGCGTCAACGCCCTCGAGCCGGGTCCGGCCCTCCCGCAGCGCCTGGCCGATCAGCGCATGGGCGGCTTCCCGCTCCGGCCGGCTGGCGCGCGGCAAGGCGCCGGGCACCTGGTTCAACTGGTCCTGGTTGCGGCGGTATTGCACCAGTTGCATGAAGCCGTGCACCGCCTGTTCCGGCGTATCGTAGGTCGGCAACCCCGCTTGCGCGAACACCTGGCGCGCCGGCGCCATCGCCGCGCCGCCCAGCCAGCACGACAGCACATTCCTGCCCGACGCCTGCACCGGCCCCACCAGCGCCTGCGCCACCGCCGCCGCGTCCACGCCCTGCGATGGCGCGAACAGCAGCAGCACGGCATCCGGCGCCGGGCCGCCCTGCGCCGGCGCCAGCATGGCTTGCAAGGCGGTCGCGCAGGCATCGGCGGACGCGTCCATCGGCAACACCACGGGATCGCCCGCCAGCCTGCCCTCGGCGCGGGACAGCGTATCGGCGGCAATCCGGGCCAGCGCCGCGCCATTGCACAGGATCGCCAGTTGCTCCCCGCGCAGGGGCTTGGCCCGCGCCAGCGTTTCCACCGCATCGAACAAGTCTTCCGTTGCATGCACCCGCAGCATGCCGGCGCGGCGGAACGCCGCGTCATACACGTCGTCGCCGGGACCGCCGCCCGGTTTGAGGACGATCACCGGCTTGGCGCGCGAGGCAATCCTTCCCGCCGTCATGAACTTGCGGGCACACACCACGCGGTCCAGGTACATCAGGATGGCGCCCGTCTCGTCGTCATCGGCCAGGTAATCGAGCAGGTCGCCCAGGTCGATGTCGCCGCGCTCCCCCAGCGACACGCACTTGGAAAAGCCGACGTCGTGCAAATGCGCCCAGTCCAGCGCCGCCGTCATGACCGCGTCCGACTCCGACAGGAACGCGATGCGTCCGGCCGGCAGGCGCGACGGCGCCAGGCTGGCGTTCAAGCCGCTGCCCGGCGCCAGCAAGCCGACGCCGCCCGGGCCCAGGATACGCAACAAATGCGGCCTGGCCGCATCGAGCATGGCCTGGTGCAGGGTGGTGCCTTCCCAGCGGGTTTCCCGCTCCAGACCCGGGGTCAGCACCACGGCCGCGCGGGTGCCTAGCTTGCCCAGCCGGGCAATCAATTCATGCACGGTGGCGGGCGGGGTGCAAATGATGGCCAGGTCCGGCGCCCGCGGCAAACGCTCCACGCTAGCATGGCAGGGTATGCCCAGCAAGTTGTCATATTTCGGATTGACCGGCCACAGCGCGCCCGCATAGCCCCCTTCCGCCATGTGGTTCAGCACGACCGTGCCAAGGCGCCCCGGTTGCTGCGAGGCGCCGATCACGGCCACCGAACCCGGGTCGAACAGTTTCGCGAAATTCCTGATACTCATGGCACGCCCTCCTCACCATTTCGATGTGTGGTCTTCCGTCACTCCCGCCAGGTTGCTGACGACCCGCTTGGGCGCATCCACGCTGGCACGCACCCAGCCGGTGAACGTGCCGATCGGCTGCAAGTATTTGCTGGCGGCGATCACCAGGTTCTTATCCTGGCGGCGCGCCCCTTCCGGCGTGAAGAACACTTCCAGCAAATCGTCTTCGGTAAAGATATGCCAGTTCGACAGCGGATCGTGGCGGTCATGGACAAAATGCGCGGCCGCCAGCGGATACACTTCGCCATCGAGCCACAGCGCGTTTTCATGGGCGCCGAAATACCCGGCCTGCAAATTGAAGCCCAGTTCCAGGCTGTGGCAGGACGCCCAGCGCCACGCGGTATGGCGGGCCAGCAAGCCGTTGGAATAATCGAAGCTGGCGACGCCGCCATCGAGCGCGAACTCGCCCCGCCACAAGCGCACTTCGCCCGCTAGCGGCATGCCGGACGACTTTTGCGTGGCGTGCACGGAACCGCCCTCGACCGGGCCGGTCGCCAGCAGCAGCGGCGCCGCCGCCGGTCCGAACCGCGCATCGATTTCCATATAGGGCGACACCAGTTCCAGGCTGTAGCGCCCTCCTTCCAGGCGCTCGATGGCGATGCGCGTGCCTTTCGCCTGGAACGTGCTGCGCCCGCCCGCATGGTCGGCCACCCTGGCCGCGATGCCGGGTAACCCTTCCTGGGAAAAATTGGCCAGCATGTCGCCATCCTTGCGGTCAAAGGCATAGGCAAAACACGAACTGATCCAGCCCAAATCAACGATGGCCACCGCGCAAAACACCTCGTCCGTGGCCAGCGCCACATAGTGCCATTTTTTATGGTGGAAACGGCGCCACAGCGCGCCGCGCGCATGGGGCGCGGCCAGTTGTTTCCAGTCAAATTGCGCGGCCTGGCCGGCAAAACGGCCCAGCAGGGGCATGCCATCGGCGCCCACGATGGCGTGCGGTGCGGCAGGCAGCATCATGGCGCCTCCTCGGCCAGGCCAGCCAGACGCGCCAGCGCCGCCCGCAGCAGGCCGGCAAAGGCCGCCGCTTGAGCGTTAGCCGCCGCCTTGCCCGCCGCATCGATCACCACACGCACCTCGGGACAGCCATGCCAGTTGGCGCAGCGCTGCACGGCGCCCGCGATATCACGCACCAAGCGCTCGCTGACTTTTACCCCCGCTTCCAGCGCAACCGACTTCAGTTCAAAACGTTGCTCGCGCCGGTGCGCCTTGGCATCGATCCGCCCCACCAGCGCGCCCCGGCGCAGGATCGGCAACGTGAAATAGCCATAACGGCGCTTTTGCGCCGGGGTATAGCATTCGAGCCGGTAATCGAAACCGAACAAGTCCAGCGCGCGGCGGCGGTCCCATACCACCGGATCGAACGGCGACAGCAGCGTGGTGGTGGTGGCCGCCAGGCTGCCCGCCGCGGCGCCGGCAGCCAGGTCGGCCAGGTCCGGGTGGATATAGACCGGTTCGTCCCAGCCCTGCACCCGCGCGCGCAGCAGCGCGCCTTCCGCCACCAGGGTTTCCGGGTCCAGCCGTGGCGGTTTGGTCCTGAAATAATCAGCAATCCACGACGCCCGCGCCAGGCCCAGCGACTTGACGGTTTTCAGCACGAACGTGCGGCGCACCTCGTCCATGGCCGGCATGCGGCGGTCGTCCCAGCCCGGCAGCACGCGCTCGGCCAGGTCATACACGCGCTGGAAATTGTGGCGCCGCGCGATCATCAGCTGTCCGGCCGTAAACAGCACTTCGAGCGAGCGTTTTTCCGGTTTCCATTGCCACCAGCCGCCGCCCTGCCCGTCATTGCGTTCAAAGTCCGACGATTTCACCGGGCCATGGGTACGGATATGGGCCAGCACCGCGTCCACCTCGGCGCGGCGCTCGCGCATCCAGGTCTCCGAATACTTCCACCCCATGGCGGCCGGGTCCAGCATGCGGTGCCGGTACAGGCCGTAATCTTCGATCGGCACGAAGCACGCTTCATGCGCCCAGTATTCAAACAGCGCCCCTTCCTCCAGCAATTGTTCGAGCCAGGCCTGCGGGTAGTCGCCCAGCCGGCTCCACAACACCAGATACGGACTGCGGGCCACGACGTGGATGGTGTCGATCTGCAATACGCCCAGGTGCCGGATGGTGTCCAGCACATCGTTTTTTTGCGCCTTTTTGCGGCGCGGCTGCAACAATCCCTGCGCCGCCAGGTGCAGGGCGCGGGCCGCCGTCAGGGTCAGTGTCAATTCAGTCAAGCGCGCTTCCTTTTCTCCCAGGTGTCCGCGGGCTATTCTAATAAAGAAAGGTGGAATGTTTCCCCTAACATGGCACGGATATTTCGCTGATTTGGTACACGGAAACGAAAAATCCGCTTTGGCCAGCCTCAATTTGCCCGTTTGCGTGCAAAATACCAGTGGGCAGCCAGCGGGCTGCACACATAAGGGGCAATGTGATCCAGACTGACAGCCCAATCCGACGCCTGTTGCGCAAGCTGTATCGGATGATACTGCTGCCCGCGTTCGCGCTCGTGTTGCTGGTCTCGATGTGGACCGCCGTGATCTACCAGGTCAACCAGGAATATCACAGCGCGCGGCACGAAGCGGTGTTGCACGCCCACACGCTGTCGCGCACCCTGGCCGAACATGCCGGCCACCTGTTGCGCCAGAGCGACCATGCCACCCAGCTGTTCAAACTGAAATTCGAAGAAACCGGCGGCACCCTGCGGCTGGCCGAATTCACCCGCAAGGGCGGCCTGCTCGATTCGCTGATGCCGTCCAAGCTGCAATTGCCGATTGCCCTGTATGGCCCGGACGGCAAGTTGCTCGACAGCCTGCATGGCGTGTTCCAGGACGACATCCGGGTCGAAACGGTCTACCAGGCGCTGTCGCAGTCGCCGGAAGACCGCCCGCATGCCTCGAATGTGGTGGTCAATTCGCAAACCTCGAAATGGTTGATCCAGATCGCGCGCCGGGTCAACGACCGCGACGGGCAGTTCGGCGGCATCATCATGCTGATGATCGATCCCGCGTACTTCGTCGAGGATTACGATCGCCTGCACGTGGAAGGCAACGGGCTGGTGATGCTGGTCAGCCGGGATTCCGCGATGGCCATTGCCCGCGTCGATGAACAGCTGTATATCACCGACACGATCGATTTCGTCACCAATGTCGACGCCTACGGCTCGGCCGACGAACTGGTCTTGCGCCATCCGTTCGACGGCGTGGAGCGCATTTACAGTTACCGCGACATGCCGCGCTACCAGCTGACCGCCGTGGTGGGCAACACCGTCACACATGCGATGGCGCGCTTCGAACGGCAGCGCCGCATGTATTTCAGCGTGGCGTCCGCCGCCTCGGTGCTGGTGTTTATCTTTGCCCTGTTGCTGATGCAGCAAAGCCTGCGCCTGCGCGACAGCATGGAAGAAGCCAACGCGGCCCAGCAAAAGCTGCGCGCGGCGGCCGACGCCAGCCTCGACGCGGTGTTCCTGCTGAAAGCCTGCCGCAACCGCGAGGGAACGGTGGTGGACTTCACGCTGGCCGATGTCAATGAACGGGGCGCCGTCATGCTGGGCCACCACCACGACGACGCGGTCGGGCACCGCATCGGCGAACTGGCGCCGGCATGGCGCAGCGAAGGGTTCATCGACAAATACCGGCAAGTGCTGGACACCGGCGTGCCGCTGGAAGAGGAAGTCGAGACGCAAAACCTGCCGGGCCAGTCCACCGAGTCACGCTGGCTGCGGCACCAGATTGTCGCCATCGATGACGGCGTGGCGGTCACCACCCGCAACATCACGTCGCGCAAGCGCGACGAACTGGCGATGCGCAAGCACCAGGCGGAATTGCAGGCCGTCAACGACGCATCGCCGCTGGGCTTGCTGCGCGCCGACGCCAACGGCCATTGCACCTACGTCAACCGCACCTTTGAAGCGATTACCGGCCTGACCCGCGAACAGGCGCTGGGCGACCAATGGATGGCCGCCGTGCACCCGAACGACCGCATGGTATTGACCGAAGCGCTGGCGCATTTGCGCGAAACGCTCAAACCGTTCCAGGACACGTTGCGCTGCGTGCATCCAGACGGCCAGATCGTCTGGACCTCGATGAAAGTGGCGCCCATCATTGTCGATGGCCGGATCGAAGGCTTTGTCAGCACGCTGGACGACATCACGCTGATGCGCAAGTCCGTGATGGCGCTGCGCGAAAGCGAAGCGCGCCTGCGCACCATTGCCGACACCTTGCCGGCCATGATCGCCTACATCGATTTCGACGAAGTCTACCGCTTCAACAATATCGCCTATGAGCGGGAATTCTCGCGCAGCGGCATGGACGTGATGGGCAAGACCGTGCGCGAAACCGTGGGCGAGCCGCGCTACGCGTTCCTGGAACCCTACATCCGCCGCGTGCTGGCCGGCGAACCGCTGGCCTTCGAGGAGGACGACGACAGCACCGGCGTCGTGCGCACCTTCGAGGTCAATTACATCCCGCAGTTCGACGAGGAAGGCGCCGCGGTGGTGGGCTTCCACGTGATGCGGCAAGACATCACGGCGCAAAAACTCGAACAGCAGCGCCTGCTGAAACTGTCGCAGGTCGATGCGCTGACGGGCCTGACCAACCGCGCCGGGTTCCAGCAAAAACTGGCCGACTCCATGCAGTATTGCCGCGACAACGGCGCCATGATGGCGGTCATGTACATGGACATCGACCGCTTCAAGCCGGTCAACGACACCTATGGCCACAGCGTCGGCGATGCGCTGCTGAAAGCCTTCTCGGGACGGCTGGCGCATGCGATGCGCGCCACCGACACCATTGCCCGCCTCGGCGGCGACGAATTCACCATCATCATGGAGCGCATCAGCAAGCGCGACGACGCCGACGCGGCGGCGGCAAAAATCGTCACCGTGATGCAGGCTCCGTTCGTGCTCGACAACATCACCGTGCACGTCTCGACCAGTCTCGGCCTGACCTGGTACCGGGGTGAAGACGTCAGCCCGGCCGAATTGCTGAACCGCGCCGACATGCTGCTGTACCAGGCCAAGCAGGCCGGCCGCAACACGTTCCGCTCCGGCGCGCTGATTCCGGACCTGGACGCGGCCTGACAGGCCGGCCAACCAACTAGCCGGGCCGCTTCATATCTCCCGTAGTTGACACCGAACCTGTAGGGCGGCTTTTACAAAGCCGCCATAGCGCCGTCGAAACGCATGCATGGCGGGTTGGCTGGGCGCCCCCCTTGAACCCGCCCTACGGAATGACTACCCGGCCTAAATCAACCGCGAGGCCCCGCAAATCCCTTTGTAATATCGACTACCTCATGCCCGCTGCGCGCGGATTGCAGTATATTGTGCGCTTTTCCGCAAGTTTGACCGGCTATCCATGCGCCTGCTGCACACTTCCGACTGGCATCTGGGCCAGTCGCTGCACAATTACGACCGCCACCACGAACACCAGTGCTTCCTCGACTGGCTGCTCGACACCATCGTGGCCGAACAGGCCGACGCGCTGCTGGTGTGCGGCGATGTGTTCGACAATGCCAATCCATCGGCCGCCTCGCAGCGCCAGTTGTACCGCTTCCTGCGGACAGCCAAACAGCGGGCGCCGCGGCTCGATGTGGTCGTGATCGCCGGCAACCACGATTCGCCGGGCCGCCTCGATGCGCCGGGACCGCTGCTGGAAGAACAGGGCACGCGCGTGGTCGGCAATGTGCCGCGCCATGCCGACGGCGCCATCGATGTGGAACAGCTGGTGCTGCCGCTGACGGGAAGCGACGGCAACGTGGCGGCATGGTGCATCGCGATGCCGTTCCTGCGCCCGGCCGACGTGCCGCGGATCGACCCGAGGAACGGGCAAGATTCCGGCGATCCCTACCTGGGCGGCATCGCCCTGCTGTACCGGCAGGCGCTGGCGGTGGCGCAAGCGCGCCGCCAGCCGGGGCAAAGCATCGTCGCCATGGGGCACTGCCATATGGTGGGCGGTGAAATGTCGAATGAATCGGAACGCCGCATCGTCATCGGCGGCACCGAAATGCTGCCGTCCGGGATCTTCGGCGCCGACATCGCCTATGCCGCGCTGGGCCATTTGCACCTGGCGCAGGCGGTCGGCAAGCAGCCGCATATCCGCTACAGCGGCAGTCCGCTGCCGCTGTCGTTCTCGGAAGTGCATTACCAGCACCAGGTGCTGCGCATCGACCTGAACGACGGGCAACCGGCGGAAGTCACCCCGCTGGCGGTGCCGCGCGCGGTGGACATGCTGCGCCTGCCGGAAAAACCGGCGCCACTGGAACAGGTGCTGGAACACCTGGCCGCGCTGGCGCCGCCGGACGCGCCGTTCGAGGCGCGGCCCTATGTCGAGGTGCGCGTCCTGCTCGACCAGCCGCAGCCCGGCATGCGGGCGAAAATCGAAGCGGCGCTGGACGGCAAGGCGGTGCGCCTGGCGCGCATCGACACGTCCGCCGTGCGCCGCGCGCCATCGCTGGAGGAAGTCACGGAATCGCTGGAACAGCTCGACAAGCTGCAGCCGGACGACATTTTCAAGCGCCTGTACCGGCAGCGTTATGACGCCGATGCGCCGGCCGAACAGCTGGCCGCGTTTGCCGAATTGATGGCGGGGGTGTAAGCATGCGGATCCTGCGTATCGGCGGTAAAAACCTGGCGTCGCTGGCCAATGAATTTTCGGTGGACTTCGAACAGGAACCGCTGGCTTCCAGCGGCCTGTTCGCCATCAGCGGCCCGACCGGCGCCGGCAAGTCGACCCTGCTCGACTCGCTGTGCCTGGCCTTGTATGACGCCACCCCGCGTTTATTGAAAGCCATGCGCGGCAGCATGGTGCCCGATGTGGGCGCGGAAACCGTGTCCACCCAGGACACCCGCAACCTGTTGCGGCGCGGCGCCAGCGAAGGTTATGCGGAAGTCGATTTCGTTGGCAGCGACCAGGCCCGCTACCGCGCGCGCTGGGCCGTGCGCCGCTCGCGCAACCGCGCCGAGGGTGCCTTGCAGCCGACCACCATGGCGCTGCACACCTTGCCGGAACTGGTCCCGGTCGGCAGTACCAAGACCGAAGTCAAGGCGGAAATCGAAAAGCGCATCGGCCTGTCGTTCGAACAGTTCACGCGCGCCGTGCTGCTGGCGCAAAACGAATTCGCCACCTTCCTGAAAGCCGATGACAACGAGCGCGGCGAGCTGCTGGAAACCCTGACCGGAAGCGCGCTGTACAGCGACATTTCCAAGCGCGCGTTCGAGCGCGCCAAGCAGGAAACCGCCGCGCTGCAAAAGCTGACGTCCCGGCTGGCCGACCAAAAACCGCTGAGCGGCGAGGAACGCGCGGCCCTGCTGGCCCGGCGCGACCAGTCGGAACAGGCCCTGACCGGCCTCGATACCCGCAAGGAAGGCCTGGAACAGCGCCAGCGCTGGTTCGAGCAGGCGGCGCGCCTGCTCGCCTCCGAACAGCAGGCGGAGCAGCTTTTGCAACAGCGCCAGCACGATGTCGCCCTGGCGCAGCCGCGCCGCGATGCCCTGGCGCGGCTCGACGCGGTGCAGGCGGCGCGCCCGCTGGCGATAGACATCGCCCGCATCGAAGCGGACATCGCCAGCGCGCAGGCGGCGCAGGCGGCCGGTGCGCAAACCATGGAACAGGCGCTGGCCGGCCACCGGCAAGCGATCGGCGCGCAACAGCAGGCCGAAGCCGCGCTGGCGCAGGCCGAACACGCCCAGCGCACGGCCGGCCCGCAACTGGACCAGGCGCGCGCGCTCGACGCCCGCATCGAAGCGCTGCTGCCGGCCCACAAGCAGGCGTCGGCGCTGCTCGAGACGGCGGAGAAAGCCGATGCCCAGGCCAAAGCCGCGCTGCAAGCCAAGCAAAGCGAGCGGCGCCAGTTGCAGGCGGCGCACCAGCATGGCCTGGACTGGCTGGCGCGGCATGCGCCATGGCAGCCGCTGGCCGAACGCTGGGAAAAGTGGGACATCCTGTTCGCACAGGCGGGCCACGCGCAAACCCAGGCGATTAAACATGCGCAGGCGCTGGCCGCGATCCAGCACAACGGCGCGCGCCACCGCGAAGACGATGCCCGTGGCAAGGCCGCGCTGGCGGCCGCCATCGAAAAGCTCGAGGCCGCGCAGGAACAGCGCCGGATCGCCGATGCCGCGCTGGCCGGGATTGACGCGGATGCGCTGCAAACCCACCGCAGCACCCTGGAGGCGCGGCGCGACCAGCTGGCCGGCGCCGACAAGCTGTGGGGCGAGTTGCAGGGCAAGGCCGAGCGCAATGCGCAACTGGCCAGCCAGGCCGCCACCCTGCACGCCAGCCGCGCCACGGCGGAAACCGCGCTGTCCGCCGCCCAGCATGGCTATGCCGTCATCATGGCGGAATTCGGCGCGGCGGAAAAGGCGCTGAAACTGGCGCAAGCCGCGTGCGGCGACAGCGTGGAAAAACTGCGCGCCACGCTGGAAGACGACACCCCCTGCCCGGTCTGCGGCGCGCACGAGCACCCGTACCGCTACGACGACGGCGCACTGGCGTCGATGCTGCACACCTTGCAGGCGGACGTGCTGCGCTGCCGCGACCAGTTGCAAAAGAATGTGGAACAGCAAGCGACGCAGCGCGCCGCCGTGCAGTCGTGTATCGAACGCCTGGGCGCGATCGGCATCGAACAGCAATCCTTGCAAGGCGCGCTGGCGCAGTTGACGGCCGGCTGGCTGGCGCATCCGCTGGCCCACGAAGCGGCAGCGGCCGCACCGGATGCCCTCGATCCATGGCTGGCGGGCGGCGAGATGGTCCCAGCCGCCAATATTGACCTGGTGGGTGCGCGCGCCGCGTGGCTGGCGCGGCAATTACAGGCCGTGCGCGGCGGCGTGCAGCAACTGGAACAGCAGGAACTGGCCTGGCGCCGCGCCCAGGCCGCGCGCGACGCCGCGCAAAAAGGCGTCGACCTGGCCGTGGCGGAACACCAGCGCGCCCAGGCTGGCGCCACGCAAGCCGCCGCCGCATTGGCGCAGGCGATTGCCGATTACCGCGCGCTCGATGAAAAACGTATCGAGACCGCGCAGCAGCTCGACGGCCTGCTCGATGAACTCGACAGCGCCTTCAGCGGCGGCGAAGCGCCGAACGACGAATGGAAAGATGCCTGGCGCGCCGCGCCGGAAGTTTTTCATGACGCGCGCCGCGTGGAAGCGAAGCAATGGCACACCCAGCGCACCCAGGCCGACGAACGCGCCATCGCGATCGCGCAGCTCGATATCGAAGCGCAGGCGCTGGCCGACGCGCAGGCGCGCACCGGCGCCGCCGCCAGCGCCGCAAGTGTAGCCTATGCCGCCGCCGACACCGGCGTGATCGCGCTGCAGGAGCAGCGCATGGCGCTGTGGGGCGGCAAGGAAGTGCGCGACGTCGAAGTGCAGTTGCAGGCGGCGATCGATGCGGCCCGCACCCGCATGGCGCAACAGCAGCAGGCCAGCGCGCAAGCGCTGCAACAGCATGCGCGCGCCGAGGAAGCGTGCTCCCAGGCCGCCGCCCGCGTGGCGGCATTGCGCGATGGCGTGCGCAACGCGGAACAGCGGCTGGCGTTGTGGCTGCGCGAATTCAACCGCGAACGGCTGGGCGATGCGGCATTGGAAGTCGTGGCGCCCGCCGTGGCCGACATGTTTGGCGACGCATCGGGCCATGGCGACGCGGCTGTCACGGCACACCCGGACTTGCTGACCATGGATGGATTGCACGCGCTGCTGGCGCAAACCGAGGACGAGGTGCGCACGCAGCGCGACGCCTTGCAGGCGCTGGACCAGGCGGCCGCCGGCGCCGCCACCGTGCTGCAGGAACGCCGCCTGCAGCGCGAACAGCACCTTGCCGGCGGCGACGATCAATATACGGCGGAAACGCTGGCGCAGGCCATGCAGGAACTGGCGCTGGCGCACCGCCAGGCCTTTGATACCCTGGCGGCCGACCGCCTGGCGATCGCCCAGGATGACGACAAGCGCCAGCGCGCCGCCGCCATGATGGATGAAATCGAAGCGCAGGAAGCGGTGGAACAGCGCTGGGCACGCCTGGCGGATTTGATCGGTTCGGCCGACGGCAAGAAGTTCCGCAACTATGCGCAGCAATTCACGCTCGATGTGTTGCTGGGCTATGCCAATGCGCATTTGTCGCACCTGGCGCGGCGCTACCAGCTCGAACGCATCCCCCATCCCACCAATCCGTCGCTGGGTTTGCTGGTGCGCGACCAGGACATGGGGGGCGAATCGCGTTCCGTGCATTCGCTGTCGGGCGGCGAATCGTTCCTGGTGTCGCTGGCGCTGGCGCTGGGCCTGGCCTCACTGTCGTCCAACCGGGTGCGGGTGGAATCGCTGTTCATCGACGAAGGCTTCGGCAGCCTCGATGCGGAAACCCTGCGCGTGGCCATGGACGCGCTCGATGGCTTGCAGGCGATGGGCCGTAAAGTCGGCGTGATTTCACACGTGCAGGAAATGACGGAACGGATATCCACGCGCATCCTGGTGCAGCCGTCCGCCGGCGGCCGCAGCACGGTGTCGGTTCAAGCGTGATGCATTAACGGCGCTTCGCCTCCGGGTCCGCCTTCACCAAATCCCAGCCCAGCTCGCGGCGAATTTGCTGCGGGTCGGGTGGCGGACGCCGCTCTTCCAGTTTTTTTTGCAACCACTGGCGCACAGCTTCCTTGCTTGGTTGTTTCGTTTGTTCCACAGCGTCCCTCTTAGCATGAATCCGGTCATCCGGTACTTGCTCAACGCGGGCGCGGACTGGCAGTTGACGCGCGGGGGCCAAATACAACACCTTGTTACAATGTAGTGGTCCCTACCTGGAACGCCATCATGGGTATCAGCGCCATTTCCGCCGGTTCGATTGCATCGAGCACAACTACGCCTGCCGAGGCATCGGCCGGGGCGGCGCGGGCGCGCCAGGACAAGGTGGAACTGTCGCCGGAACAACAGGCGCAAATCGACAAACTCAAGGCCGCCGACACCAAAGTACGCCAGCACGAACAGGCGCACCTGGCGGCGGCCGGCGGCCTGGCCAGCTCCGGGCCGACCTACACGTACCAGCGCGGGCCGAACGGCGTGAATTACGCGGTGGGCGGCGAAGTCCATATCGATACGTCGCCGGGCGGTACGCCGCAGGAAACGATTGCCCGGGCGCAGCGCATCCAGGCCGCCGCCCTGGCCCCGGCTGATCCTTCCGGGCAAGACCGCAGCGTGGCGGCGCGGGCCGGCCAGATGGAGCGCGACGCGCGCGCCGAACTGCAACAGGCCTATACAACCGAGGCCAAGCCGCGCCCGGCCATCGATGTCGAGGCTTAGCGGGGAATGCTAAAATCCGCGTTTTACCTGAAATCTTTCCGCCATGTCCAAACCAGCCCGTACCCTGACCTTCAAATGTGTCAAATGCAACAAACCTGTGACCTTGTACCTGCAAAAAGTCTCGGCCTGCTCGCATGTCCAGCCGTACCAGGGCCTGTGCGCTTGCGGTGAACTCCGTTTGCACGCCACCGGCCAGGCCGATGCGGTAAAGTCGTTCCTGGAAACCGGCGAAGTACACCACCATCACCACCATCATTGATCAACCCGGACCTCAAGAAATCCGGAAATCTGCCGATATATTAAAGGAAACCACCGATTAGCCCTGCACCAGGTGCTGCCATGACCAATTTAAGCCCGTTGACTTCCCGTTCATTCCTTCCCACCGCGCTGCCTGCCCAGGCGGAGAAAAACGCGCGCGCGGACAACGCGCCGCTGGTGGACAAGGCCAGGAATGACCTGGTGTCGCTGTCGAAAAGCGGCATTGACCTGCAACAGCGGGTGGAATCGCTGGGCCATTCCACGGTCGACCTGGCGCAAAACCTGGTGGGCAGTTTCGCCCAGCAATTATTTGGCGACGCCGCCAAGGATGCGACGATTTCCTTTGATTCGGTCAGCCTGGACACCTCCGCCTCGTTCGCGGCCGGCGTCCAGCACACCGAAGGCGCCGGCCGCGTGTCCGACGCGGCCGCCTTCAGCCTGACGGAAAGCTCGCACTTCATCGGCAAAGGCACGATCACCACGGCCGACGGCCGCACCTTCGATTTCGAAGTGGAAGTGCAATACGACTACGCGCTGGAAGCCGCCGCCAGCCGCAGCCAGCCGGCCCAGGGCGCGCTGCCGGGCAAATCCGGCGAAACACCCCGCTCCGCCGCTGATCCGTTGCCAGAAATCAAGTTCCCGGACATCCGCTTCCCCGGCAGCCTGCAAGACCTGTTCCGCCTGTTCGACAAACCGTTGAAATCCGACGTGGTGCAGCACGACCAGGGCCAGGGCAACGACCAGAAACTGGGCACGCTGTCGTTGCGCCTGCTGAGCCTGGTTGACAGCAAGAGCCCGCAAGACATTTACCAACCGGCCGACCGCTCCAAGGCCGTGGCCAACGCCTACGGCAAGGAAGCGCTGCCGGCCACGCCGGGCGCGCTGGCCGATGCCCAGACCGCCGCAGTGGAAAATGCGGCGGCCAACAACGCGGCGGAATCCGCAGCGGCCGACGCGGCAACAGCGGCGCCGGTTGCCGCGCCCGCTGCGGAACTAGCCACGGCAGACTCCGCAGCCAATCCGGTGGAAACGCCGGAACAGACCGGCTAAGTTCCCCGCCCCGTATAATAGGGGTCGCCTAGTGGGTCACTTGGCAACTGGAGTGGCGAATAAAAGCGATGGATTTTTGTGCCAGGCAAGGCGCAAACCGCAGCGATAGCGAGCTATCGCGAGGATTTGCAACGCTGCATGGCGCAAAAAGACGCGCTTTTATGCCACGGTCTGTTGCCAAGTGACCCACTAACGAACCGCCGCCCTTGCGCGGCGGTTCTGCCGTTTACACCCTACAACAAGAAAACCCCATGGACTCCACCGCGCCCCAACTCATCCACTGGACCGAAAACGGCGAACAACGTTCCGCCCGCTGGCGCTCCGAAAGCAACATGCCGCCGCCGAAGCGGGTCGTCATCGCCGACGACACGACCAATGCCGACACCGCCTACCGCCTCGCCTGCGAAGGCACGGCGCTGCTGTGGCGCGGCGATTATCAAAACGCGAAACAGTTGCTGCAAGCGCTGGCGCGCCGCGCCGACCACAAGGGTGGCGCCGGCAAGCGCAAGGCCAAGGCGGCCAAGGCGCCCGCCACGCCCACCGAAGCGTTCCACCTGCACCGCCAGGCGCAATCGCAGCGCGGCCGCACCCTGGCCATGCTGCTGATCCCGTTCGATGCGGATTACACGATTCCACTGCGCCGCGCGCCGGACGTGAAGCTCGCGTGCAATGAAGCCTACGGTAAAGGCGAACAACCGTTCGTCGCCTCGCTGCGCGAATTGCTGGGCCTGATCGGCGCCCACGAATGGCGCCGCAATGGCGTCATGATTCCCGCGCTGGGCGAACGCATCCACCCGCATTACGGCGTGTTTTCGCCGGTGCGCGGCGAATACGTGGCGCTGGTCAATGACACACCGTTGCCGCGCGGCACGCAACTGGCGTTCGATATCGGCGTTGGCACCGGCGTGCTGTCAGCCGTGCTGGCAAAACGGGGCATTGCCCGCGTCATCGCCACCGACCAGGACCCGCGCGCGCTCTCATGCGCAAAGGAAAACCTGGCGCTGCTGGGCGTGCAGCAACAGGTGGAACTATTGAAAACCAATCTGTTCCCGGAAGGCCGCGCCAACCTGGTGGTCTGCAATCCCCCATGGGTGCCGGCACGCCCCAGCTCGCCGATCGAATATGCGGTGTTCGACCCGGACAGCGCCATGCTGCGCGGCTTCCTGGCGGGCTTGAAAGACCACCTGCTGCCGGGCGGCGAAGGCTGGCTGATCCTGTCCGACCTGGCCGAGCACCTGGGCTTGCGTCCCCGCGAGCAATTGCTGGAGTGGATCGCTAGCGCCGGACTGGCCGTCATCGATCGCCACGATGTGCGCCCCGTGCACGGCAAAGCGACGGACGCCACCGATCCGCTGCACGCGGCGCGGGCCGCCGAAGTGACGTCCTTATGGCGTTTGACCGCGATTTCCGGCTGATTTAATAATTTCCTTGCATAAAGGAACGTGGGCCGTTATAGTGATGGCCTCAGACGCGGGGTGGAGCAGTCTGGCAGCTCGTCGGGCTCATAACCCGAAGGTCACAGGTTCAAATCCTGTCCCCGCAACCAGATTCACGAAAAAGCCAATCCTTCGGGGTTGGCTTTTTTCATTGGTGCGTGGAATTGTCGCACCACTGGCGCGACTATCATCTGGCTGCGGGTCCACAGGAAGAGCCCATCATGGATCCCGGCCACATTCCCTTGCGCAACTCGCCCCCACCCTATATAATTGCGGCCTCAGACGCGGGGTGGAGCAGTCTGGCAGCTCGTCGGGCTCATAACCCGAAG
>Ga0307408_100000472_pt1 | contig 35148 bp, 22 predicted proteins | sample 322Cmetagenome_FD_202116 | JGI IMG/M metagenome (GOLD analysis project Ga0307408, IMG submission 202116) | Maize rhizosphere microbial communities from greenhouse at UC Davis, California, United States - 322HYB-C-3 | ecosystem: Host-associated > Plants > Roots > Rhizosphere > Soil | place...
GGCCGGGCCAAGGGTAGCGACGATTTTGGTGCGACGGACGGACATGCAGGACTCCTCAAGTTCAAGCGCCAGCGAAGGCTACTATGGTCTTTGGGTGTAGTCATTGTTCAAGTGCACTACTTATTCGTTTCTTTTTCGAAATGAACATTCCTGAAAATTTTTGCGCCTCTACGACTTTCACATTCCTTCTGTGGCGAGGGGATTTATCCCCGCTGGGCTGCGAAGCAGCCCTAAAATGGCAAATGCACATTAGCCTGACACACCCAGGGGTTGGCTTGGGGGCTGCTCCCCAGCCCAGCGGGGATAAATCCCCTCGCCACAAGAGCACTGCCTAGCTGAGCTTTCAGGTTGAAGATTTTTCCACCCAGGTCGATAAAGAGCTCAAGACAGGAGAACCTCCCCATGCGATTCGTGCTTTTTATTGCCCTGGCCCTGAGTATCACGGGCTGCACCCGTTGGTCGATGAACCACCACATGAACCTCGCCTACACGGCCTACGAGCGGGGCGACTGCGACCAGGTCATGCTCGAGCTGTCCAAGGTCGACCGCGCCAGCCGCGCTCGCCGCTACATGCAGCCGGAAGTCTCGATGATGCGCGGCCAATGCCTGGAACGGCAAAAGCTGTTCGTCGACGCGGCGCAAACCTACCAGTTCATCCTCGCACAGTACCCCAACAGCGAATACGCTTACCGCGCCCGCGCACGGCTCGAAACCCTGCAGAGCCTGGGCCATTACCCTACCCGCAGCGCTGCGGCGATTCGCCCTACGTCATTCTGATTGCGTTGAATTGAAACCTTTGGACCGAGCCGCTTGTCGACCGATAACAGGTCTCGCATTCGGCTGGCCCTTGTCCATGCTTGGGCTATATTTGTACAAGGTATGAATAGGTTCCTGGGTTTCAATTTGAAGCGTCACCTGTGACCGGCAGAAGTTGGCCAGCATGCTTGGATGCGTCTGGCACCGGGATCGGGGAGAGCGAGCTGACTCAGGCTCGTTCCGAATCGACCGATGGCCGTGCACGCGGCTGTCCAAAAAAGCGATGCAAGCCATGTACAAAGGACGTCGAATTGAACGGCATCAATTGCCGTATTTCCTCCAGGTCTTCAATGGCACCAACCAAAACCCCATCGGGTTTCTGGGTAATGTGTCTGAAAACGGCCTGATGCTCATCAGCCATTTGCCGTTGATGGTGGGCGCAAATTTTGACCTCTGCCTGAAATTACCTGTCGATGAAGGGCCGCAGCAACATATCCTGCTGAGAGCCAACTGCCTGTGGTGCCATGAAGACGTGACGCCCCAACACTTCGACGCCGGCTTCAGCCTGCTCCGGGCGTCACCGGAATATGGCGTTTTGGTGAACGCGCTACGGCAGTATTTCAGCTTCCACCCGGTGTCGGCCTCGGCCTGAAGCCCCGATTTTTTACTGGATGCCCCCAGCTCAAAACCGCCCCATAACCCGTGGCGAGGGAGTCCCCCCGCGTCGTCGACAGCAGCGCTGTGGCAACGTGAGCTTGGTTCTGTGGCGAGGGGATTTATCCCCGCTGGGCTGCGCAGCAGCCCCCAAACCAAACAACTCGGTGTGCCAGTAAGGTCGAGGTTGTTGCTTTTGGGGCTGCTGCGCAGCCCAGCGGGGATAAATCCCCTCGCCACAAGGACGTCTAACTCAACGCGTTGCTCACGCCGCTCTCAACGCTGCACCTTCGCTTCGCCATCCATCAACTTCTCCAGCAACAACACCCCCATCTCGCCCATCTGGTGAATCGCCAGGGCCAGGTTGCGCGGGGCGCCTTCCAGGTCTTCCGATAAATCCAGGATCAACGTGCTCACCGAGCAGAAGGTTTCGTACGTGTGCGCCAGCAGGCCTTCGGGGTCGGCATCGGGGGCGACGATGAAATAGTCCAATTGGCGTGGGGTTTTGTCCGGCTTGCCGGCGTTGGGCTTTAGGTAATGGTCCAGGGCTTTTTGCGCGGCTTTGTCGAGCTTTTGCTCGTCGAGGGTTTTGCGAGGGGAGCGTGGGGCGGGTTTTGGCGGATTTGGGGTTGGTTTGATCATTGGTGAACTTCCTTCCAGTGATGCCTTGACCTCCTCGCGACTAAACGAGGGGTGGCGGCTGTACGCAGGTTAGTCGACCGGGGAAGTGTCACCAAAAACCGGCGCGCCGAAGCGCCCTGCGCACAGCCACCATCGAGTGCAGGGTAGGAAACCTGACTGATGGAAGCGCAATGCACCTGATGACATACCCCGAGCGACTAAACCCGATCGCTGAGGTGTCAGCGACGCGAATCACGTTACGGGGCAAGGCCAAGGTGCACAAGTCGGCGGATTCTGGCGGATCTGTAGTCCATTGCGCAAGGAGGTGTAGTCAGGTTCGGGGCATTCCTACAAAGGTGGTAGGACCGTTGGTCGGGACTGTCGGAGTTGACAGGTGCGCGGCTATTGGTTCCGACGTTTATTGGGACCACGTCCCAGTCGTTATATGGCTAATAGAGATGTTCAGGAGCCCATAGGGGCGCGCTCTGTTACTTCTTAATCAAACATTGCCCTGCGAGTGCTGCCGAGCAATATGTTCGTTAAAACGAGGTGCAGTCATGAATGTTGATAAGACCCCAAAAGCAGTAATAGTGGAAGCGGAACGAGACGGTCAATGGGTGCAACTAAGTTTGGAGTATTCGTGGTCGGAGAATGGCACTATGTTTACTGTTAGAACCATTAACTATATAGCCTCGAATAATGGCCGCTCAGAAGGTAATATTAAGTTGGCGCTTGTTTCAGCTGGTGACACCGGCTGGAGGCAGTTGACAGGCAGCGGGATTCAAGACGGAAAATGGCACGAGTTTGGACACACTGTTTCTGTGCAAGGTAATAATCGAACGGCGGTTATACATTTTAACTGGATATATGACCAGGCGTGGCCGCGCAACGATATTAATATGACGGGGGCTTGGGAGGTGACGAAATAAACTGTCCTGTCGATGCATAAAAACTAACTTTATAGATGTTCGCAAGTGGCTCGTGGTGGCTAACGTTGACGCGGGAAAGATACCTGACAGTAAATATGAGGTGGAAGAATTTCCACATTACGCTTGAAGCCAATTTCGGCCTGCGATGGACGTCGCCGGGATGCAGAAAATGTGAGTGCGTCGCCGATATCTACATCAGCTTCTATCCGATGTAGATATCGCGTGGGCCTTGGTTTTTACTGGGCAGCTCTAGTCTCAAAGACGCCCAATAGTTCAAAGTTACCCATAACTCCGTGGCGAGGGAGCTTGCTCCCGCTGGGTCGCGAAGCGGCCCCAAAACGCCTGAATGCGGAGCAACAGTTACTGCATTCGCCAGTTTTCCGGCTGCTTCGCAGCCGAGCGGGAGCAAGCTCCCTCGCCACAGCGCTGGCGTCTAATTCATTGCGCCGCTCACGCCGCCCTCAACGCTGCACCTTCGCTTCGCCATCCATCAACTTCTCCAGCAACAACACCCCCATCTCGCCCATCTGGTGAATCGCCAGGGCCAGGTTGCGCGGAGCGCCTTCCAGGTCTTCCGATAAATCCAGGATCAACGTGCTCACCGAGCAGAAGGTTTCGTACGTGTGCGCCAGCAGGCCTTCGGGGTCGGCATCGGGGGCGACGATGAAATAGTCCAATTGGTGTGGGGTCTTGTCCGGCTTGCCGGCGTTGGGCTTCAGGTAATGGTCCAGGGCTTTTTGCGCGGCTTTGTCGAGCTTTTGCTCGTCGAGGGTTTTGCGGGTGGGGCGGGGGGCGGGTTTTTGCGGATTTGGGGTTGGTTTGATCATGTTCACTTTTCCGTAATGGGGGCTGCCACCCGATTCGCGACTAAACGAGGGGTGGCGGCTGGACGCAGGTTAGTCGACCGGTGGAAAAGCGAAGCCCGGCGCGCCCGAGGGCGCCCTGCGAACAGCCACCATCAAGTGCGGGGCAGGGGAGCCCGACTGGATGACGCTTGTGCACATCACTTTTACCACTGGGCGACTAAACCCGATCGCTGAGTTGTCAGCGACGCGAATCACGTTACGGGGCAAGGCCAAGGTGCACAAGTCGGCGGATTCTGGCGGATCTGTAGTCCGTTGCGCAAGGAGGTGTAGTCAGGTTCGGGGGATTCCTACAAAGGTGGTAGGGCCGTTGGTCGGGACTGTCAAAGTTGACAGGTGTCGAGATAGAGCATTTGGCGTTTATTAATTGAACGCTCCATCAATTTTGTCGTGATTTTTGATAAAAAATGAGATCCGAACATTAAGAGTGATGCGAAGAATTACATGTCCAAATTATTCCAATTTGGTTGCTTACGGTGTAAGTCGTAACTCGTTTGCGTGGCGCAGTTTTTGAAGGCGTCTCGACATAATTAACGGTGGAGTTCAAATATGAAGTCTGTTAGCGATATTGAAGATGTCGATTCTGAAGTCGGAAAAAAATACACCATCAGAGCTCAGGATGGAACTTTATGGGCGGACCTTGAGGTGAGGTGTTGGTGGTCGAGTGAGTCGAAATTTTATGCGCAGCCTCTGCGGTATAAAGCAAGAAGTAACAGTCGCAACAGCGGCAATGCAGAGCTTAGGCTTAAGTCAGTGAACGAAGGGGGGTGGAGTAGCTTAATCGGTGATAAAGGGATACAAGACGGTGCATGGCACGATATGAGTGGTTCGACATATGCAGCTACGGGTAACGGTATTTCAGCAGTCGTTAATTTTCACTGGATATACGATATAAATGATGGCCCGGATAGGGATCTGTATGGAGCGGTGGAGGTGCGTTATGTCGCCCCTCCACGAATTACAAAGCCCGCGAGTGGACTTGTGGTGCTACCCGGTCAAGCTCTAAGTTTTGAGGGTACAGGCACGAATACGGCGAAAGTCACTGTTTACCACGCCGATTCGGGGGAGGCATTATCCGAGCCTGTCGACGTAAAGGGTGGCATTTGGGCAGCGCCTTTAATCAAACCGCTGTTGTCGGGGGCAAACCGCATTACCGCGAAGCAGGTTCTTGATGGTATGCCTTCGGATGAGGCGGCGAGTGTCACCGTAACACTGTTGACCAAGCCAGTCATTCTAAAGCCTAAACCAGATACGACAGTTGGACGCTGGCCAGCGTTTTCTGGTACAGGTGTGCCCGGAGCAAAGCTACAACTCCACGTGAGTGGTACGGGTGAAATAGTCCCTCATCTAGATAGATTGGTTGATAAGTTTGGCGAGTTCTCTATTTCGCGCTTAACCAATATATTGGCTACGGGTAACCACTCTTTCACTGCCAAACAGACCCTGAACGGTCAGGAGTCGGGCTGGGCAGAAAATATTGCTATAAAAGTTGTTTCATCCACGCCGCCAGAAATTACCGATCCGCCAGCCGGTTCGGTTCAAGACAGGAAGTTTTGGTTGAAGGGCATAAAGGGCCGTTTAGGTTTTAGTGTTAAAGTTTTCAGGGACGGCGGGGAGGATTTGTTTGGGACAAACCTGACGATACTGGATGACTGGACTTGTGCTGTCATAATTCCGGCAGGTCCAGTTTCAGTGGTGGCGATCCTCGCAAATAGCCAGGAGGAAACGGATCGTAGCCCTGCCCGAGCGTTCAAAATCCGTCCTCCCAAGTTGTCCGGCATCAGTACCTATCCATCCAACACCACCATTAAATTCTCAGGCCTCGGCTATTTCGGTGCCACCATCGAAATCACGGTAGACAGTGGCCCAACTGTCAGGCCCCCACCACTGGCGGACGTGAAGGACGGGGAATGGGAAACGACAGCGACCGATTGGCCGTTTGGCAACTACCGCTTGCAGGCGATTCAAAAGGTACCCGACAGAGCAAGTGGTTGGATCGAGTCTGAACCCTATTACTTTTACATTGATGTGGGCTTGCCTGATGTAAGCGAGGTGTCCTACACGCCGGAGTATCGACCGGAATTTTCAGGCAAAGGTTTCAATGACGCGATGGTGAGACTGGTTGATGTTCCTGGCGGCACCAACAAGGTTGCCCCAGATGCTCAAGTGTCCGGCGAAAAGTGGCGGAGCCCGGCCTCTGAAGTCTGGGGACCTACGCTCAGGCGCAAAATCTATATCAAACAGTTTTTGTCGGAAGAGTGGTCACCCAACTGGGTCGAGGTCGAGGTCACCATCCCTCCACTGGCACCCGGCATGGGTGATCCGGTGGATAACGGCCTCTCGCCCAACTTCAGCGGCACTTGCTGGTCGGGTGCTACGCTCAAGCTTACGTTCAATGACGACGGTGTTATGCACACAGTCATCGATGACGATAACGATGGTCGCTGGGCTTTCCGGCGCGATACTCCGTTCGAGCCAGACATTTCTCACACCGCGACGCTTATCCAGACCGCCGCCGAACAAGACTCACCAGAAATCTTCAAAGTGTTTTCGGTTTCCCTGCCCATGCTCAAACCGGTGATCACCTATCCCGGTCCCGACGATATGGTGGGCCGCGATGTGATCGTCCGAGGGGACAACGGCATGGCCGGGGCCACGATGCAACTGCACGATGTTCAGTTCGGAAGACCGTTGGGTGAGCCCAAGTTGCTCACCGCCGACGGCGAGTGGTCCATCGAGCTCTTTGGACTTGAGTTCCGTAAGTACTTCCTCCGTGCGGAACAAGAATTAAATGGACAATCATCGGAGCGCAGTGATCAGCGGGTGTTTAACGTGGTGCTGCTGCCCCCGGAATTCGTGAAACCACAGCCCGGCGGGAACTTGCCACGTACCTCGGAGTTGTCAGGCCGCGGTATACCGAATGGGCGAGTCACCGTCTGGCTACAAGGCCAAGCCGACCCGTTACGTGAAAACATCTTTGTGAACTCGATCGGCGATTGGAAAACAGAAGTGACTTTGCCGATTGGCAGCACCACTGTCCGGGCCAGGCAAATTTTTATAGACGAGGAAGACACAGAACGAACCTCCGAATACAGCTCCTGGCTCACTTATAACGTTGTCCCTGCCCCGCCCTTCATCGAAAGCCCCGCCACGGACGAGCACATCGGTTCCAGCGTCGTGGTGTCGGGCTTCGGCATACCGGGGGACACCGTGACGGTCCGGTTGAACGATGCCAGCCGCACAGTGCTGGCGAGCGGCCCGGTGCTGGAGGACCGCACCTGGTCGGTGACCGTAACGCTCGAAACATCCGGCGGCGCCCACGAGCTGCTGGCCGTGGCGCAATGCGAGGGTTTCGAGTCCGCCGACTCGGGGCGAGCGGTGGTACTGGGGACCTACGTGCCTTCAATCGATAGGCCGGCGGCGGGACGTTGGGTCGATAACCCGGTCACGTTCGAAGGCCGGGGCCGGGCGGGCAGCGGGCGTGTCGTGAGTTGGTACAACCCGGAACTGGACTGGTCCGCGGCCCTTGGCGTGACTGCCGGCCAATGGCAGGGCGAGGCGACGCAGACGCTGGTCAGCGGCGGCCAGTGGTGCCGATTCAAGCAGACCCTCACGAGCGATGCGGATGGCGCGACGGTTTCCGATTGGGTTGAGAGTGGGCGTTTCGACGTGAAGTAATGCGGTCCTCGCCGCAGTCCTGGCCCGATGGGCGGTCTTGTGAACTGTCAGATCTGACAGTAGCCGATCAGGGTTTATTGGCGCGTAATTCCACCCACGCAAGGCCTGACCGACTCGTCGGGCCCTACAAACCGTTTTCGACTCAAGGAAACTGGCCATGGCGCAATCCCGACCTGCCGTGCAACTGATGAAGCAGATTTTCAGTTCGGAGCAACTCGTCCGATACCCTGCACTTGGCAAATACATCGAGGACGGGGGCTCGATCTTTCCGCTGGTTGAAAAAGGCGCGCAAGGACTGGTGAGGGAATTTGACCTGTCCCCTGATGATGCCCGCCGATTTTTACGACGGTGCAACGGCATGGCTCTGTATGTACGCCGCCAGTTCATAGAACACAGCTTGTACGGTATCGGGACCGATACGAGGGCGGCGGGTGCGCGGGACGGATTGTTGTCAATGGTCAAGGGCCCCAGCTTTGACGAACTGTTTAGACCCAAATTCGACGAGATGTGCCCGCCACAGGCGCTGGAGTCGCTGACTTCACCGGTGGCTTATCTGATCGAGCTGATGAAGTGGATAGAAGAGCGGATCGAGTCGGTTGCAGTCGGTGAGTCCATGCCTCTGCATGAACGACGCAAGGACTTGAAACTGCTGCCTGTAGATTTCAATGCGGTGCATCGCCCCGTATCTGCGGTGGACGTCATCCTCTTGGTGCTGGAGACCTTCATTAAGGAACACCAAGCTTCCGATGATAAAGCTTCCGTAGATCTTGAAGAGGCCATGGTTCAGGCGCGCTATCCCAATGGTTTGCCTTATTACCAGCACTGGGTCTCCGTGGACACTGTTACACGCCATCATGGTCTTTCGGTGGGGGATTTCGCCCACAAGGTGGATGGCTCGTTTCCGTATTTTTTGCAACCTCAAGCTTGGGATAACGACGCGGGGCGTGCCCTGGCCCATGCGTCGCGGCTGGGCCCTTATCAACGGAAGTTGCTGACGGAGGATCCAGCCGCCCTAGATGTTAAGGAAAGTTTTTATGCCGAGAACTTCGGAACTGATAACACCTATAAATATGAAAACCTCAACCAAGTCCAATTCTTCGGCGAACGAACCAAACTCGACACCCTTGGGCTCGAAGCCTTGTTGTCGGTGCGCCGCTTCGCACCCGTTCGCTCCGCCAACGTCTCGGTGTATCCGACAGCGAATGCAGAAGAGCCGGAAAGTTACCGCTCCGGTTCGGTTTACCTCCACGCCAATATGCTCCCGGTTGTGGAAATCACCGGCAGCGCCGATAGCGAATCGTTTCTTCATCGCCTGACGCTGGACCCCAACGTCGTCGATGGCTTTAAGCGATTTGACCGGATGAACCGAAAGGTGCGTCTGGACCAATGGCTGGCGTTGCCGAGCGAGCAAGTCGACGCACTGCTGGCGGCGGCGATCAACGCCGAGGCGCGTGGGGATGAGTCGCAAGAAAAGTCGAAAGAAGACTGGTGGATCACCCCGCAAGTCGAGCACGCGCTGGGGCTGTTTCAATCGCTACGGGAACGTTACGGGTGTACCGCACCCGACTTTGCTGTGTTTATCGACGCGTTGTCGATTTACGGACGCGGTGAAACGCTTTCGCAATTCGATCAGATCTTCAACCTTCAGGATGACTACCGCGAGCCTTTGAAACTTGACGGAGGACTCTTTGCGGTCTTGCCCGAACCCGAAGAGCTGGACCTGACAGTCGCCCAACTGTGCAGCGCGTTGAATATTGATCTGAAAACCTATGCCTACCTGGCTCAGGCCGTTGTGGGGGCCTATGGCATCGAAGATGGCAAGCTGCCCCGTAGCCCCCAGGTCCTGTCCAGCTTCTACCGTTTGGTGAAGTTTCCCAGGCTGTTGGGTATCACGCCGGTCGAAGGCGTGCTGCTGCTGTCGTTGTTGGGCGAGGAAGCTTGGCTCAACGGCGTCGCGGGTGTACCTCGAATCGGTTCGGCAGACGGCATGCCAGATGTGCTTAATCTGCTGTATGCCATGCAGGAGTGTACGCAATGGTGTGCTGAACGCGACATTCCAGTGAGTTGGATACTGCAACAGCTTTTGCCGCCACGCGTCTTGACCGCCACCAACGCTGAAGGCGAGCTTTTCAAACAAATACTCAGTTTATTGCCTGGCGCGCTATTCACCGATTCGGCGTTTTTGATGGCGGGTGTACCCGCGCTGGTGGGTGGCAGTTGGGTGGATTTACTGACGGTCCTGGTCGATGCCGATGGGTTGGTGATCGCTTCTGCCCTAACCGAGGCCGATTACTTGGCCTTTGCGCGGGAAAAACTCGACGATGCGGTGAGAGATGGCCTTGGCGAAGCATTTGAGCCCGAGCGTCCTGCCATTGTCGAGACAATGCTCGGCGTGTTGCTGCAAATCAGAGAGAACCAGGTATCGGTGGTCAAGGAGAGCCTGGCGGCTTACGCAGGCGTCGATTCGGGACGAATGATTCATTTGCTGACGTGGGCCAATACAACAGTGCATCAATTGCTGCGCCTGGTGCTCGGGCACGTCGATTTGCAGACCGAAGATTTTCATACCTGGCGCAATGTGCAACCGGACCCTTTGCTTTTTCTGCTGGCTGATATTCGCCGTCGCGGCGCGGTGGTGCAGAAACTGGCGCTTGGCGAAGAGCTTTTGCAGGACTATCTGGAGTATGGCTACATGGCCTGGTTGCCGGGGTCAGTCGACAAGTATGCGCTCACGATTCGGACAGTTTATTACCTGGCGTCGCTCACCCATGCCTTTGAGCTCAGCGAGCAGCCTCCCCAGAAACTCCTCGATTACCTGCGGGAGGTCAATGCATTGCGTCTTGAGTCAATGGGGACAGACGCACTGAAATTGGCCCAAGAGGCATCGTCGATCAGGCTGGCCGAATTCTTTAACTGGAGCGTCCAGGAGGTGCGTGAGTGTGTGAGTCACATCGAACCGAGCAAGAAAGTCCTGAAAGACCTGGTCCAACTGGATTGGCTGCTGCGCGTTCGGGAGTTGGCTGCGCGCACGGGCATGGATGCCTTGACGATTTTCCTGATAGGAACTTTGCCAGAGAACTTAAATAAGTCGGCCTACAAGGACGCCGCCGACCATGCCTTGCTCAGCATGTCCGAGTCCAATGCACCCGCGGTTACGTTCAGCGAGGATCTGAAGCAGCTCGTGACCTTGTCCATTACCGCGGATAAAACCGAGGCAGTGCCTAACAAACCTGGCGAGAAGATTATCTTCACCCTCATGTTGAAGGACCGCTCCGGGGAACCATTGAGCGGCGTCCATATTAATTGGAGCGCCACGCTGGGCACCTTTCAAGGCAGCGCCGCAACGGACCCCGACGGCAAGGTCAAGATGGAGTTTACGCCGGGCAAAGTGATGGGCACGGACACCCCGCAATTTTGGGTGGATCTGTTTGAGCCGCAATACGGACCCACCGTCAATCTCGTCGCCGACGTTTCAACCCTCACCTTTGCGCTACGGCTCAAGTCACCGGTGCCGCTGGCAGAAGTGCCGTACGGCCAGGAAGTCGAGCTTTACGCCACGCTGATCGACCGCTACGGAAACCTCGGTAAAAACGCCCTTGTGCAATGGTTATCCGAACCGGTGGATCCTGTGCAAAAAACGGCGCTGGTTATTCGACCCCGGCAGGGGTTGACCAACGAGGACGGGCAGACGCGGGTATTCGTCTCCAGCCCGACCGGTGGAAAGTTCGACGTCAGTGTCTTGAGTGAAGCCAGTTCAGCCCAGGCACATTTCGAGCCCATTACGTTTGCATCTGAGGAATAAGGACCATGGCAACGAACAATATGAGTGAGCTGCTCGAAAAACGTCGCAACGCCCTGGTCGAATACTGCATTGGTCAAATCAAGCCGCCAGGGAATGCCTATGGTTTCGTGCGAACCCCGGCAGACTTGTTTGAATTGCTGCGCATGGACCCACTGGACAACTACCCGGTGCAAAGCTCTTGGGTCGGCGAAGCCGCCAGTTGCGCCCAGCAGTTCATCCATGCCGCTTACAGGAAATTGGAGCCCGGTTACGCAGAGGTCGAGTTCGGCAAGGGCGATCTGGCCACCTGGGAGCTTTATAGCAACTATCCAGATTGGGCGGCGGTGCAACTGATCGCTCTTTACCCGGAGAACTTCATCAACCCCTTTGTTCGCCTGCGCAAGACCAGCCTGTTCAAGACCTTGGAGAACAACCTCAACCAGACACGCCTCAGCAGCGATTCCGTCCAGCTTGCTCTGAGAGACTACCTGCAGTCCTTCGAGCAAATCTGCAACCTGGATGTGATAAGCGCCTATATGGACGGCGTTACGCCTGACCGTACCGACTATTACTTTGTCGGTCGGCAGCGGGTACCGCCTTTCCAATATTATTGGCGCAAGGCGCAGGTTGAACTTTCTTCTTCCTGTGAAGCGATCAATCCAACAGCATGGAGTGAATGGCAGCCTGTGGATATTCCGCCTGCCACGACGGTGCTGGACATTCGTCCGGTGTTCTGGAGCGGTCGGCTTTGCCTCGTATGGGCGCAATGGCAAGACGCACTTCCGGCGCAGGCAGGCGGCGAGGGGTTGCCGCCCAGGTTGGACATCAACGTCTCTTTCATGTCCCAGAACGGTAACTGGTCGGCGCCTCTGAGCTTGCATCATTCCACGCAGGCCGGAGACCCACCAGCAGATGCCCGGCTGATTGCAACCCTGTGGGCTGATCGCGAGCATCCCAAAGGTCGGCTCGGGGTGATGCTGATCTTTGGCGCCAAGGAGATATTTGCGGTGCGTGATGTGTTGTTTCGTCCGGTGGACACGGATGATGGCCGCTGGTTGAAGGAGGCAGTCAAACATCGCTTCAAGACTGCCGAGACGGTCCAGCATCCGCTGGCGAACCAACCGACCGTGGTGGTTTCCGATGATCCAGCGGGCACCTTGACGCCTTACTTGGGCTTGCAGGCTGTGGCGTTTCGCGTCGGTAGTGATGACAAATTGTTTGTACAGGGTTATTGCAGGCCGACGGGGGATAAGACTGACGATAAGGTTACCCTGAAATTGGCATTGCAAAGTCCGGCTGGCGGAGATGAGGATCCGATTGAAAAAGAGTTCCCAATCGCTGGCGGTTGGAGTACTGAATGGCTTGAATTCAGTCGCGGGGAAGGTTCCTGGCCGGATCCGGTCTTTCTGTTCGGCGCTGACTCAGGCGGCCATGGGCGCAAGAAGTTTACGCTGAAAATCGAAAACGTTACCGACTTCGAGCCCGTGACTCTTCATAAAAACACCTTGGACGCGGCGCAATTTCTTTCTTTCAACCAGACAGGGCTGGACCTTGAGTACACTCGGTTGAACTCGCTGTTTGGTCCCGAGTTGGTGCAGCGTTCCAACATTTCCGTCGATGCGGTATTGGATTGGGATACGCAATTTCTACAGGAGCCGCTTCCCCAGGGGGAGACTGAGTTTCTGGAACCCAACGGTGCTTTTAACGGCGCCAACGGCTTGTTCTTCTGGGAGCTGTTTTTTCATGTGCCCCACCTGGTGGCGGCGCGGTTGCGTGCCGAGGACCGTTTTCTCGATGCGCAGAAATGGTTGCATTACCTGTTCGATCCACAAGCACCCGCTGAGTCTTCGGCTGAGAAACCAAAGCCTTTGTATTGGCGCTGTCGGCCGTTGAGTGTTCCCGGCAACTCGGGATTTGAAATTGATGAGCCAACCGATCCCGATGCCATTGGCTATTCGACACCTCGGCATTTCCAGATACTGGTGTTCACCGAGTACGTCAAAAACTTGATCGCTTGGGGGGACTGGTATTACCGCCAGCTCACCCGCGACAGTCTGGTGGCGGCCAAGCTCTGTTATGTCCAGGCCCAGTTTTTGATGGGAAAGGCTCCCGTGGTTCGGACGGTCAACCGTTGGGAAACCGAGACGGTGGGAAACCTGATGAACAAAGCCAACGTGCGCCCGGCACTGGAACGGTTTGAAAAAAACCTGGTGTTCAGCCTGGCGGACTTTCCGGCGGCCGCCGAGGCTGCGCCTTTGATGGGGTTGCTGGCAAACGAGCCCTTCAAGCTGCCGATGAACGAGCAATTACTCGAGCTGTATGGGCTACCCGGTCAGCGTCTGTACAACCTTCGCAACAACCTGACCCTGGATGGCAAGCCGCTGGACATTCCACTGTTCAGCCCCCCTACCGACCCCAACCAGTTGTTGCGTGATCTGGCGGCCGGTGGCGTGGGAGGAACAAGGCCCATGGGGGGACGCCTGGTGGTGGGGGCCTTTCGTTGGCGTACGACCTTCGAGGTGGCGTTGCGCGCCGTGCAAAGCTTGCAAGACCACGGGGGCCAGGTGCTGCGCTTGCTTGAACAGCGTGATCGGGCCGAACAGGAGGAAATGCAACAAAGTCATCTGGTTGAATTGGGGGCTTACGCTCGGACCGTTCAGGAGCAAAGTATTGCCCAGCTACAAGCAAGCATGGTCGCGTTGGAGCAAAGTCGCGCCGTGGCGCAAGAACGAGCCGAGGAGTATGCACGACGCTATGACGAAAATATTTCGTCGGCGGAATACAGCGTCATGGAAATGCTGCAGGTTTCCAAAACTCTGCAATTGGCCGGGGCGTCTCTCAAACCGGCTGCCGCGGTAGTAGCTGCCATCCCGACCATATTTGGTCTTGCCAACGGTGGCCATCGTCTGGACAAGGCTATTGATGCGGTGAGTTTCGTGCTGGGAACCGCCGCGTCGGTCATGCAGATCGGCGCGGATAAACAGGCCACGACTGAGGGCTATCGTCGTCGCCGGGAAGATTGGCAATTGCAACGGGACCAGGCGCAAGCGGAGGTTCGGGCGATCGACGCGCAAATCACCGCACAGGCCCATTCCCTGCAAGCCGCGCAAACCACCCTGGAGCAAACCCTGAGGGCCAACAGCCAAGCGGTGACGGTTTATAACTTCATCAAGAAGCGCTCGACCAATGCCGAACTGTTCGGCTGGTTGCTGGGCCAGCTCAAGGCGCTGCATTACCAAGCCTATGATGCGGTGATCAGTTTGTGTCTCAGCGCTCAGGCCGCGTTAAGCGCCGAGACCGGCGACTACGACACGCAGGTTGCGTTGCCTCAAGTATGGCTGGACAACCGCCACGGCCTGACTGCAGGCGAGCATTTACATGGATATCTGCTGCGCATGGAGCGTGAATACTTGCAGCGCTATGAGCGACGATTGGAGTTGATCAAGACCGTCTCCCTGCGCCGTCTGTTCGAGGACAAGATTGAATCCCAAGCCGGCGTGAAGAGCTGGAAAGATGCATGGGATGGGTTGAAAGACACCGGGGTCTTGGAGTTCGAACTCACCCAACTGCTGTTCGATCGCGATCATCCCGGGCATTACTGTCGGCAAATCAGCTCGATCGAGGTCGACCTGCCTGTCGTGATGGGACCGTTCGAGGACGTGCGAGCCACCTTGATGCAAGTCGGCAGCAAGATTGCTACAAAAGCGTCGCTTCAGTCCGTGATCTATCTGCACCATCCGGAGGAGTCCGTGGCGCCTTCCGATGTCCAGATCAATCTACGCAGTGGGCAGCAGATCGCCTTGTCGACGGGCCTTTTCGCCAACGGAATAACCGCGATGAAGCCTGATGAAGGCTTGTTGAATCCGTTTGAAAACACGGGAGTGGTCTCTCGCTGGGTGTTGAAGTTCCCCTGGCCGATCAAAAACCCGCTTCAGAAGCAAATGCTCGCCTCCTTGACTGACATCATCGTGCGCATTCGCTACACGGCGAAAGCTGGCGAGTCGACCTTCGCACGTGCTGTTGAAGATCGGGTTACCGAGGCTGAGTCCACTGGACTTAAGCAGAACTCAAAGGGGTGATGGCCATGGGTAGCGTGATCAAGGCAGATGAGAGCTTGGTGATAAATGGTGAATTCGAGGACGGCTTGAAGGGATGGAACAGACGTGGGAGCGCGCTCGGTACCGAATCCGACATGTACAACGGCGTTTACATTCGTCTTCTGGCGGCCAGCCATGGCGCTTCTGTCAACCAGACAATAAGTGCTCCGAAGACGCCGAGTGATAAAGCCCGCTATGTGATCTCTTTCCTGTATGAGTTGTGGCATACCCGAGCGGGCGAGGTGTTGCTGGAAGTCGAAGGACAAGCAGGAAAACAGCCGATTGAGTTGTTGCCAACCAAATTGCGCGGTACGCCGGAAGAACAGGCAAGGCTGAAGAAAGAGGGGCCATTGGAGTTCAACCCGACGGAGTGTGAAATCCCGCTGGAGCTACTCTTTACTGATAGGGACACGCTGAAGGTCACCGTACTCAGCCCTCAAAACGACCCTGGAGACGAGTTTTCCAAGCTTCGTATCACGCGCATCAGGCTTCAGTTGCACTTGGAGCCTGCCGCCATGGAAGGGCTCCTGCTCGACGAACAACCCATCGGGCCAACGGACCCTTTATATGTATGCCTTGGGACAGAGGGTGCCTTGGCGCATCGACTCGAGTTCGTGGCTGAGCCCGACAGTGTCTGGCTGGGCACAAAGGCGGCGTTGACCATTGTCGATAATCCATTGGAGGCGATTGTCACGACGCCGGATTGGGGCGTGGATCAACCAGTGGAATCACCTTGGTTACTCGAATGCCCGTGGATCGGCGATGAGGATTATGTGTTTTCCATGAATTTGGTTAACCAGTACACCGCAGAACCCTATCCCATGCAGGTTTCGCTCGGGCATCATCGGCTCAACTTTCTCCAGGTGCATGAAGCGGCCTATTACCCGGTGCTGGAGTACGAACAGAGTGTGCGCGTGGGGGTTCAGGTCGCCTCGTATTACACCAACCAGCCTATGAGCGGGCGTACGGTTACGTGGACGGTCACGGATGGGCGGGTAAAAAAGGTGGCCACTACCGACGTCCAGGGTTGGGCTTATCTCGACTATGAGCCGTCCCTGGCCGGTCAGTTCCAGATAGAGGCGTCAGTCGAAAGCCTCTATTACGCGGCAGGTGTCGTGTCGCAAATCCTGGAGGTCCGGGTTCTTGAAACAGACCCCTGGAAAGACGTGATGGCGGTCGTCGAGGGGGCGCAGGCACGGTGGGAGGAGAAAACCGGATATCCCAATCGAGGTTCGGATTACGCCGTGGGGCTGGGGCTGCCATTGGACAGTCCGCTGCTGGAGACGGAACTGTCATTGCATTGGAGCGGTGATTCTCCGGAACAACTGGGGGTGACGGTTGCCCCGGCGCTTGACTTCGGGGTCCCGGTGACCGGCACCGGGCTCACCTGGACCCTGACAAGTGCGGACGATCTGGACGGCCGGTTCGACCTGGACCTGGTCTGCTCGAAGCTGTTGCGCCCTTCGCCGAAAAAAGCCATGTCACTGGCTCGCAACCTGGTCAGGATCGGCGACGTGCGAGGGGCCAACAAGTTTCCGATCGTGGACGAAAACGAAAGCGTGTTGCTAAGGGTGCAGGTGGTGCACGTCGTCATCGCCGGTGATGGGGACCCGGTCGTCAATGCGTTGGTGGAATGGCGGTCTGAGGAAGGACTGATCTTTGCCGGTCCCACGGGGAATGATGGGTGGGCGAGCGTGCTTTATCAGCCGAGCAGTGACGGGGACAAAACCATTACTGTCAGCGTCAAGGCCCATGCCGATGCCATCGCGGTGGAACACGTATTCAACGTGAAGGCCATTGCGACCAGCCCCTGGAAGAACGAAGTCAAGATCTTCCTGAATGGGGTGGAAGTCCAACGCAATACCCTAGGTTTGCTTTGCCGGCGTGGTCAAACCCATCCGCTGAAAGTCGTGCCGAATGACGGCAGCAGTTGGATTGGTAAAAATATCAGCTTGCATTGGCGCGGGGCCGCGCCGGATATCGGGTTGGTGCCGAGTGATCTTGGCATTGCCAAGCCGCTGCTGGGAGGTGGTGCGGAGTGGAGCTTGGCGTCCGCTTCAAGCAGTATCAGCAGCCTGTTCGAGCTGGAGCTACGTCTTGAAAGTCTCTCCATCGCCAGGGAATTGTCTGGACGATTGGTGTCGGAGGACCTGGCGGAAGAAGTCAATCTGAGGCTTGATCAGGTCGTCGCGGAGCTGGATGAGCAGTCGCTGTTTCCCTGCTTGGGCGCACGGCACCGTTTCAGTGTCTTGCCCAACGCATTGAGTCCGTTGGTGGGGCTGGAGTCGAGGCTGGTTTGGTCCGGAACGCCTGCCGCAGACTTGGATGCAACCGTTGAACCCGCCTTGGCCGTTGCGCAACCCGTCACTGACGGCGGTGTGATCTGGATGCTCGACTTTACCGCCAGCGAGCAATCGGGACAGTTTGCCTTGGCGTGGACGATGCCACAGTTGGACTTCGTCTCGACCGCCAAACCGATGAAACTGGCGCACAACAAAGTCCGGATTGAAGACTGGCGTGATACACCAATCGATCCTGTGGTTGGCCAGGATTCTGCGTGGCTATGGGTGCAGGTTTTTTCTCATTTCACCGACCTCGCTGTCGATCAGGTGCCTGTGAATTGGACGGCAGGGGGAGGTGCGGAAGAGGAAATCACCGATGCCACGGGCTGGTGTGGATTTGCGCTGGCACCGTCCAACAGTGATGCGCTTGAAGTGACGGCATCGGTCCTCAGCCCTTATGACGGCTTCGAGGATAAGCGTGCCCTGCAGGTCACCCCACTGGCTGATGATCCCTGGTCGGGACTGACCGTTCAATTTGACGAGCAGCCGCCGCAGCGTTGGGGCGAAAAGACGTATTTTCCCCGTCGCAATGGCACCCACCATTTGAAGTTGCAAGCCCCGGAAACAAGCCCCTTGCTCGATCATGAGGTGACACTGGGGCTGACCGGTACCGGGCCCGTTGCGTTGGGCCTGGGCTTTTCGCCGCCCGCGCTTGGCGTGCCGAAAAAACTGACTCGGGAGGGTTTGAGTTACACCTTTAAGGTGAACGACATCAAAGACGGTAGTTTTGCCTTGCGTTTATCGGCAACGAGACTGGCGAACCTCTCCCCGGCCAATGCGATGTCCGTTGGAGAGGGCGCACAGGTGCTGAACCTTGTCTTGAGCAGCAGTACCCACCGGATCCTGGATTGGGGAAGTGAGCTTTACACCGAGGTCAAATTGCTTTCGGCAATCACTGGTAAGCCAATGCAAGGGTGGACCGTGACTTGGCGCAGCCCTGATCTTGGCGAAGTGACCTCGGTGACCAACTATTACGGGGTGGCGAGCGTGCGCTTTGTTCCTGCCACGCCGGGCGAGGCTCGACTGACAGCGACGGTGGGCGAAAAGGAATATTCAAAAACAGTGGAGTTGTCGTACGCCTTGAACGAGCCGCGGGAAATCGCGTCACTCACCAGCCCCAAGCCAAGTGGTCATCTGGGGGAGCAGGTTTCAGCGGTCGTTACCGTTGTGTCGGCCTTGACTGGCGAGCCTTTGCAGGGCGTCGAGGTGATGTGGGATTACCCCACCCTCACGCTTGCTCCGACGAGTACGGATGGTGAAGGGCAGGCACATGTGGAGTTCAGGTTGCCTGGGGTGAGACGAGGGCTTTTGGGGGCTACCGTGCGGGGTGGGTATGCTGGATGGGAGGTCAAACTTCTGGAGTTTGAACTGCTGCCTAATGAGTTGACTTGGCAACAGGACTTCAAACCTAACTTCACAGGTAGTCCCGCAGGGTGGTCCGACGTTAGGTTGAGGGTCTTCGCAGGAAAGGTTTACACGTTGAAGCTGGATTACAGAGACAGCTGGTTGATCGGTGACCCAGATGCCCAGCTTCTTCTTGAATATAAGCCGGGCGAAGAGGCGCAGGGGGTGGTCGTCGACCCGCCGCTGGGCCAGCTTGTTGCGATGGAGGAAGGGACTACTTCCTTGAGTTGGACGCTGACGACCGACCCCGACTACACGCCAGACCATGCTTTTGCGTTGCAGTTCGACATGCCTTTGATCAGCGAAATGCCAAAGTCGCCACCTTTGCCTGGGATTATCCGGGATGAAAATAGCTGGCTGGAGGAATTCACGTTCTACTTGAATGGCGAGGAGTTTGAGCTGGCTTATAGGGACCTGCACCTGGTGGATGGAACCGATTATACCTGGGAGTTGAGAGTCAAGGAGGGCAGCAGCCTGATCGGCACGACCACCGTTGCTTTGGGGGCGTCGTTAGGAAATCCTAATGTGGAATTCGCTCCGCCATTGTTCCAACCACAACCGGTGACGATGACGACCCCCTTGATTTGGTCCATATCGACCAAGGAATCGAATTACGGAACATTCATGGTGGAGTTACGCTGCCCAGATCTGCCCGTGCGGGAGATTTCTACAGAGGTGAAACCCTAGGCCTCACCCCTACAAATCCCCCGCCTTCTTCCACCCCAGATACAACGTCACCAGCTCGGCCCCCAACTCCCCGGGCCGAGCTTGCAGCAGCGTTATCCCATGGGCGCTCAGTCGCTCATGCAACGCGGCCCGCGCATTCAAGTATTCCACCGTCCCGCAATAGGCCAATGCTTCGGGCAGGGCTTGCACTGGCGTCTGGCGCAAGCGGTCGAGGGCTTCTTCGCGCAGGCTCGCCACCAGCACCCGATGCCGCTGGCCCAGGCGTTTGACGGCGACCAGCAGTTCTTCATCGTCCTCATCCCGCAGGTTGGTCACCAGCACCACCAGGGCGCGGCGTTTTTGCCGGGCCAGCAGTTGCGTGACGGCGGCGGGGTAGTCGGCGGGGTGTTGGCTGCTGTCGAGGTCGTAGACGGTGTTGAGCAATACGTTGAGTTGGCCGGTGCCTTTGACCGGCGCGAGGTAGCGCGGCTGTTCGCTGGCGAAGGTGCTCAGGCCCACGGCATCGCCCTGGCGCAGCGCGGTGTAGCTGAGCAGCAGGCAGGCGTTGAGGGCGTGGTCGAAATGCGCCAGCTCGTCATCCTGGCTGCGCATGCGTCGACCGCAGTCGAGCATGAAGATGATCTGCTGGTCGCGTTCGTCTTCGTACTCGCGGGCGATGGGCATGCGATGGCGGGCGGTGGCTTTCCAGTCGATCTGGCGCAGGCTGTCGCCTTCGCGGAATTCGCGCAGTTGATGAAATTCCTGGCCTTGGCCGCGCCGTTGCCGCTGACGAATGCCGAGCTGGCTGAGCCAGTTGTCCACGGCCAGCAGCTGACCATCGTAGAGCCGGGCGAAGTCCGGGTAGACGCGGGTGTCGTCGGCGGCGGGAAGCAGGCGCTTGGCGGTCCACAGGCCCATTGGGCTCGGGAGGTTGATTTCGCAGTGTTCGAAGCTGAAGTGGCCGCGCTTGAGCGGACGAACGCGGTAGCCGAGTTGGGTGAGCTGGCCAGGTTGTAGTTCCGCCGCAAGAGGGAGGTGTTCGAAGTCCAGGCCATCGGGTACATGGTCGAAGAGCTGGATCTTCAATGGCTGGGCCAGGTCGTGGCTGATTTGCAGACGTACTTCGCTCCAGCGACCGAGTGCCAGGCTGCCGGGCAGTTGTCGTTGGACGCGGGGCGAGGGCAGGCGGCGGACGCGCACGGCGTCGAGTATCGACAGGGCCAGCAGCGCCAGCAGCAAACCCCAGTGGATCGACAGCAGCGTCGAGGGCACGGCGATGCCCAGCGCTCGCAGGGCTCCCAGGGTGATGCCGACGGCCAGCAGGATCGCGAGCCAGATCAACAGCAGGCGAGAAGGCTTCATGGCTGCAACTCAATGGTAGGGTGACAACCCAGTGTGGCGAGGGGATTTATCCCCGCTGGCCGCGCAGCGGCCCCTTGCGGTGTGTCAGGCAAAACCAGGGGGCTGCTGCGCAGCCCAGCGGGGCGGTGCGACGTTTCGCTAAATCCCCTCGCCACGATGAGCACCAGCATCAGGGGTTTTTTGCTCACAACCGTGGCGCCGACACTTGATCGAGCAACTGCCCCAGCACCTGATCCACCGAAAGCCCTTCGATATCCAGCTCCGGCGCCAGCCGCACGCGATGGCGCAGCACGGCCAGGGCGCAGCCCTTGATGTCGTCCGGCACCACGAACTCGCCGCCGCGCAACAACGCCCGGGCGCGGGCGCAACGGACCAGCGCGATCGAGGCGCGGGGGCCGGCTCCGATCGTCAGGCCTGGCCAGGTGCGGGTTGCGCGGGCCAGGCGCACGGCATAATCGAGCACCTGGTCGTCCATCGGCAGGTCGCTGGCGATGCGTTGCAGCGCTTGCACGTCCTTGGCCTGCAACACCGTGCGCAACGGTTGCACATCGAGCATGTCGGCGCGGGTCGAGCGGCTGACCTGGCGCACCATGTTCAGTTCCTGGTCGGCATCGGGGTAGTCCATGCGCACCTTGAGCATGAAACGGTCGAGCTCGGCCTCCGGCAGCGGGTAGGTGCCTTCCTGTTCGATCGGGTTCTGGGTGGCGAGCACCATGAACGGCTGGGAGATCGGCAACGCGCGACCCTCGAGGGTGACCTGGCGCTCCTGCATGGCTTCGAGCAGCGCCGCCTGGGTCTTGGCCGGCGCGCGGTTGATCTCATCGGCCAGCAACAGGTTGGTGAACACCGGGCCCTTGCGCAGCTTGAACTGCTCGGTCTGCAAGTCGTACACCGCGTGGCCGGTGACGTCGCTGGGCATCAGGTCGGGCGTGAACTGGATGCGCGCAAACTCCCCGCCAAAACAGCGGGCCAGGGCGCGCACCAGCAGCGTCTTGCCCAGCCCCGGCACGCCTTCGAGCAGGACATGACCGCCGGCGATCAGCGCCGTGAGCACATCGTCGATCACCGCGACCTGGCCGACCACGGCCTTGTGCAGTTCGGTGCGAATCGCCTGGGCCAGTTGACTGGCGCGCTGGCGTTGCTGGGCGGCGTGGGCCTGGCTGTCTGAGGGTTCGTTCTGTTCAGTCATAAGGCATTCCTGAGGGTTTGCAAAAGGGCGACCTGGCGGCAGAACTCGGCGCTGGACAGGCGTTGTTTCGGTCGAGGGCTGAGGGCCTGGCTGATGGCGCGTGTAGGCTGCCGGGTCAGGCGGGCAAGCACTTGCCATTGTTCGGCGACGACCAGTTGTTCGAAACCGGGATGAAGCTGACGGGCCCGGCGCAGTAGGTCTTGCTGCAGGCTGTGCAGCAGGTGCTGCTGGCCGTTGTGGCGCAGTTGAAAAGCGGCGCTGGCTTGCAGGTGTTCCTGCAATTGGCGTCGGGCCTTGGGCGCGGGTTGTTGCAGCGGACCATGACGCACCGTCGAGCGCCAGAGCCAAAGGGCGATCAAGGCCAGCAGTGCCACGATGGCTTGGGGAAAGTAGCGCAGCAGCAGAGTCAGCAGGTTGTCGTGGTCAGTATTGAACAGCAGCGTGACGTCCGTGTCGGCGCTCAAGTACCAGAGCAGCCAGGCATTGTCGTACTGGTTGATGTGATCGTTTTTCCACAGCTCTGCATCGGTGAGCACGGTGATCGTGCCCTGGCCGTAGTTCAGTTGCATCAGGTGGGTCGCTGCCTCGCTGTTGGCCCACGCCTGGGCGAGGTTCAGCGGGTCTTCGAGGTGGAAATCCGTGTCGAAGCCGAGGTAGGCCGGCGCGTCTTCATCTTCGAGGTACAGTTTGGTCAACTCGGGGTAAGGATCCTTGATCAGCTCCGGCTCCGGTGCCTTGAGGTCCTTGCTCAGCAGTTGGCGCAGCCGCACGCGGTCCAGCAGCAGGTCACCGCTGCTGTTTGTGCTGTCGTCCCACAAGGCTTCGGCGACAAACAGCAGTCGGCCGCCGGCGCGGGTCCAGTTCATCACTTGGTCGACGCTCCGTGGCGTCATGTTGCTTCGCTCACCCAACAGCAACAGGGTACGTTGGCGCGGCTCCAGCGTCGGCAGGACGTCCAGGCTGTTGGCGTGCTCGACCTTGATGCCTTGCTGGCGCAAATAATGTTCGGCGGCCAGGTAAGGATTGGCCTGTGCTTCAGGGGCCGGGCCGTGCTCGATGACCTCTTGATACGGCACGGCTTTCATGTACAGGAAGATCGCCAACACGCCACCCAGTGCAGCAACCACGGCGCCGACCAGCCATCCCGCGCGCCGGTTCATTGGGAAGCTCCCGGACCGAACAAGCCGCGCCAGCCGTCGCACAGTTCCTGTTGCAGATGGGCCGGTGGTGGACGGTGTCCGTAGGCAATGTTCTGCCAGTGCAGGGTCAGGTTTTTGCTGAAGGCCAACAGCTGTTCCTGCTGGAGTTGCTCTACACGGTGCAGCACCTGGCCTTCGGTGTCGGACGGTTTCAATGGGATGCCGAACCCATGGTGCAAGCGGCTGAGCAGGGCCCGATAGAGCAGGCCCAACGCCTCGCGGGGAGCGCTGGACCACAATTGTTCGGCGCTGGACGCGACATCGTCCGGCAGGCTTTCTTCGCGGATATCCAGGCCGAACATCCGTGCTGGCGTCGGCCGCTCCATCACCTGGCCCTTCGCCGGCCGGCGGTTCACCAGGGCGTTGAGCCTTTCCCGATAACGCCAGGCCAGCCAGGCGACCGCACCCACCAGGGCGGCCCAGAGCAATACCTGGATCAGCGCAGCGATGGTTTCGAAGCGTTTGGCACCCCAGTTGAACATCGTTTTGAGCCAACCCGGGGCTTCGTCGGTCTCGGCCGGCTCCGGGGCTTCTTCGCCAAAGCGATAGCGCGTCACGGTTTCCGGGTTCTTGAAGGGCGGGGCGTCGAGGATGGCCTTGATGCTTTCGCGAGAGGCTTGGCTGGTGACGGGTTGGTTGAGCAGGCGAGGGCTGTCCGGTGCAGTGCCATCTTCGGCGGCCCAGGCGGGTGGCACCAGCGGCAGCAGCATCACCGCCGCCAGCAGCAGCAGGGGGGCGACCGCACTCAGGCGCTGGCGCAGGCGGCGGAACACCAGTTCGATGTCCCAGGCTTCGAGAATCGTGCGTCGATTCAAGTAGAGGCTGAAGCCGCAGGCGACGTAGATCGGCTCCCAGATAATCAACAACAGCGGATAGAGGAAATTGAGCAGGTGTTCGAGCCACAGCCAGTCGTGCTCGGCGACGGCGACCAGGGTTTGCCAGTCCCATTCCAGTTCGACTTGTTGCGGCACGAATAGATAGAACAGGGCCATCAGGCCAAACCACAAGGCCGTTTCCAGGTGCACGCCAATGATGGTCAACCACTGGGCCGCGCCGCCGTTGCGTTGCAGCAATACGCGCAAACGTTGTTCCCGTGCTTCCCCGGCGAGCCCTTCGAGTTGCACGACGGGCATCAGGAAGCTTCGGCTCAGGCTCAGCCGGCGCCAGGTCAGGCTCGCCAGCAGCTGCGGCTTGAGCAGCGCCGGCCATTGGCGCAAGGCCTGTTTCAAGGTGGGGGTCTCGCCAAACAACGCCTTGGACACGATGTACAGGGGCAGGCGGTCAAACGCTGGTTTCAGCCACCAGAACAGAAACACTACCAGGGACGGTGAATCCCACAGCAGCAGGCTCAGCAACGCATACACCGGCAGTGTGACGATGGCCCAACTGGTCATCAGCAGCCGTCGATGCCGCTGGGCCATCAAGACCCCGAGGTCCATGGCTTCCCACGTGGTGCGCGGTCGGATGGTTACGGTGACGTCACTCAGGCGCATGCTGGCCTCGCCCGGCAAACAGCAGGTAACCCAGCACCAACAGCCACAACAGCGTACCGACGGTGTACTTGGTGGCGGTGGTCACTGCGCTGGAGGACCAATAGGCTTCGATGAACGCGGCGATGAGCAGGAAGAGGATCACGCCGCCGATCATCAGCACGCTTTTGCCGGCGGCGAGTCGCAAGGCTTCGCCCCGGGTGAGGCGTCCCGGCGCGATGAGTGACCAGCCCAGTTGCAGGCCCGCGGCGCCGGCCAGGGTAATGGCGGTGAGTTCGAAGGCGCCGTGGCCGATCACGAATGACCAGAACGTCCCGCCCGAGCCGATCTGGGTCAGGTGCCCGGCCACCGCGCCAATGGTCAGGCCGTTGAAGAACAGGAAGAACGCGCTGCCCAGGCCAAATAGCAAGCCGCTGGCGAAGGTCTGAAAAGCGATGCCGATGTTGTGCATGATGTAATAGCCGAACATGACCCAGTCTTCGCTGGCGGCCCGCTCGATCGAACGCCCCAGATGCCCGGCCGCCGGGTCGTACATGCTACGGATCTGGCTGATCTCCTCGACGCCCAGCAGGCTGTAGACCAGCTCCGGAAACAGGTAGACCAACAGTCCGATGGCGGCCAGGCTGCCCAGGAACATCAGGCCGGCCGCGAGTACGAATCGCCATTGTTCGCGGACCAGGCGCGGGAAGCCTGCAAGGATGAACGCCGACAAGCTCGCCGTTGGCCGACTGCGGTCGCGGTAGAGCTGTTGGTGGCCGCGCAGCGCCAGTTGTTGCAAGGTGTCCACCAGCAAGCTGCTGTAGCCTCGCGCCTGGGCCAGCGCCAGATGATGGCAAAGCCGTCGATAGACGTGGGGGAAATCGCTGCTCTGGGCAACGTTGCTGTTGCGCTCCAACTGGTCGAGCAGGCGGGACAGGTGTTCCCATTCCCCATGGTGGCGACTTTCGAAAAGGCTTTGCTTCATGTCGGCCCCAGCAGGCCGCGGGCGATGCCATTCAGTTCAGCCACGGCGCCGGTGGGGTGCACCTTCAGCGGGACGGCCAGGATCGTTGCCAGTTCAGTGACCCGTGCTTCGGAAAGTTCGCCCTGGCGTTCGGCAAAACCCAGCACGGCGCGCTGTTCGGCCAGGCCCAGGGCAAAAGGCGAACGCAACGCTCGGGCCGATGGCAATTCGGGACGCTTGACCGGTTGCTCGCGATAGACCACCAACGTGCCGGCCGCCAGGTCGCCGAGGCGTTTGAAGGTTGGATGTTGCAGGCAACTGATCGCGCCAAAGGCGTAGCCAAAGGGCAGCATGTCGACGAAACGCAGCAGGTTGCGGATCAACGAGGCGGACCAGCCGATCGGCCTGCCGTCGTCCTGCACCACGCGCAATCCCATCATTTGCTTGCCCGGCGAGCGGCCCTGGTTGAACAGTTCGAACAGCACCATGTACCACCAGCTGACAACGAACAGCAGGATCGATCCCAGGCCGATGCCCAGTTCGCCGAAAAACGCCAGGACGAAAAACAGCAACCCCAGCACCAGCCCGCGTATGCCCAGGTCGATGGCGAAGGCCAGCGCACGGGGCATCAGCCCCGCCGGGCGCAGTGGCAGGTCGATGCCTTCGGGCGTTTCGACCTGGTAGCGCGTGTCCAGTGGTGGCGGCAGCGGCGCGTTCCTTTGCAGTGCTGGTGTCTCGAGCATGGGCAACCTGTGATGGGCCGTTCGAACGTTCGATCTCGGCCCAGATGCTAGCAGTCTTCGTGCGGGCGCACGATACAACTGTTTGTGTCATTTCATGCGCTGCAACAGGATCGCTGGCGGAAACGGTGGCGGCTGTCGGGTTCGAACGCCTAGACTTCGCCAGTCTTCAGCTCAGGAACCTACCGTGACTTCCATCTTCTGGTACGACTACGAGACCACCGGCATCAATCCGCGGTGCGACCGCCCCTTGCAAGTGGCGGGGATCCGTACCGATTTCGAGCTCAACGAAATCGACGCGCCGGTGAACCTCTACTGCCGGCCGAGCGATGACATCCTGCCGCATCCGGCCGCCTGTGCGATCACCGGCATTACGCCGGCGCAACTGGCGGAAAAAGGCTTGAGCGAAGCCGATTTCATGACCCGAGTCCACGCGCAGTTGGCAGCGCCCGGGACCTGTGGCGCGGGCTACAACACCTTGCGCTTCGATGATGAAATGACCCGCTACAGCCTGTATCGGAATTTTTTCGACCCCTATGCCCGGGAATGGCAAGGCGGCAACAGCCGCTGGGACTTGATCGACCTGGTGCGCGCCGCCTATGCCTTGCGCCCCGAGGGCATTGTCTGGCCACAAGAGGATGGCCGCGTCACCCTCAAGCTCGAACGCCTGACCGCGGCCAACGGCATCGACCATGGCCAGGCCCATGATGCGTTGTCGGATGTACGCGCGACGATTGCCCTGGCCCGGTTGATCCGCGAGAAACAACCCCGGCTCTATGACTGGTTGTTCCAGTTGCGCAGCAAACAGAAGGTGCTGGACCAGATACGCCTGTTGCAGCCGATGGTGCACATCTCCGGGCGTTTCTCGGCGGCGCGAAACTACATCGGCGTGGTGCTGCCGCTGGCCTGGCATCCGAAGAACCGCAACGCCCTGATCGTCTGCGACTTGCACTTGGATCCCCAGGGTTTGCTGGATCATGATGCGCAGATCCTGCGTCAACGGTTGTACACCCGCCGCGAAGAGCTGCTCGACGGTGAGCTGCCGGTGCCCCTCAAACTTATTCACATCAACAAGTGCCCGGTGGTTGCACCGCTGGCTGTCTTGCGCGCCGAGGACCAACTACGGCTGCAGCTGGACATGGCGGGCGTTCAGGAGCGGGCGCTGCGGCTAACTGACGCACAACACGTCTGGCAGGGCAAACTCCAGGCTATTTATGGGCCGGAAGATTTCACCGCCAGCGAAGATCCCGAGCAGCAGTTATATTCGGGATTTCTGGGGGATCGAGATCGTCGTTTATGTGAGCAAGTTCGCATGGCGGATCCGGCTCAATTGGCGCAGGGGCATTGGCCTTTTGACGATGAACGACTGTCGGAATTATTGTTTCGATATCGTGCGCGCAACTTCCCGGACACCTTGGATCCAGAAGAACAGGCGCGCTGGAAACTATTTTGCCAGCAACGCCTGTCTTCCCCGGAGTGGGGCGCACCCAATACGTTGAACAGTTTCGATGAGGCAATGGCAGAGTGGATGGGGCTTTCTACATCATTGCAGCAAGAGGTGCTGATCCAGTGGCAAGGCTACAGCCAACAATTACGTAAGCGTTTCAGTCTTTGAATTGCCACGCTGCGATTCACGCCCTAGGGGGTTAAACGAAGGCATAAAAAAACGCCAGCAAATGGCTGGCGTTTTTTGCTTTGCAGCTCCGCGTAAAGCGCGGCGCCGGCTGGCGAGGCTTAGCCCAGCAGGGTTGCCCAGCCTTCTACCACGTCACCGCCCCACTTGGCTTTCCACTCTTTCAGAGTCTTGTGGTTGCCACCTTTGGTTTCGATGACTTCGCCGTTGTGCGGGTTTTTGTACTGCTTAACTTTGCGAGCGCGTTTGGTGCCAGTAGTTTTTGCAGCGCCACGAGGGGCTTTGGCCGATTTGGCTTCTGGGTCCAGCAGGGCAATGATATCGCGCAGGGACTTGGAGTATTCGCCCATCAGAGTGCGCAGTTTGCCTTCGAATTCCAGTTCTTTTTGCAGTTTGTCGTCTTCGGACAGGTTTTTCAGGCGAGCTTGCAGTTCTTTGATGGCTTCTTCTGTAGCGCGGTATTCGTTGATCAGGGACATGGGGACTACCTTATGTAGGACGCGGGTGACAAGGACACAGTGGAGCAATAGTAATCAGACAGTTTCATCAAGTAAACATTTAACCCGTGTTTATTTAGTTAAATAGTGCAGTGTCACAAAATGGTCGGTGCAATAAGTAACGTGATGTGCGCTCACATCTGTTCACACATATAGCGATGCCACCGCAGGCCAGGCCATTCCCAGCCTCGGCTGACCGCGGAGAGGGCGCTGGTGTCATCAGTACTGCAGTTTTGCCGCACAGTGGCTAGAATGGCCGCCTTTGCGAAAGTTCTGGAGTTTCCCTAATGCGCACTTTTCGGCTGGTGATCGCTTGCCCGGACCGCGTCGGTATCGTTGCTAAAGTCAGTAACTTTCTGGCGTCCCATAACGGTTGGATCACTGAAGCAAGCCATCATTCGGACAATCAGAGTGGCTGGTTCTTCATGCGCCACGAGATCCGCGCCGACTCGCTGCCCTTCGGCATCGAAGCCTTTCGCGAGGCGTTCGCCCCCATTGCCGAAGAGTTCTCGATGGACTGGCGCATCACCGATACCGCACAGAAGAAACGCGTGGTGCTGATGGCCAGTCGTGAGTCTCACTGCCTGGCTGACTTGCTCCACCGCTGGCACAGCGATGAGCTCGATTGCGACATCGCCTGCGTGATTTCCAACCATGACGACTTGCGCAGCATGGTGGAGTGGCATGGCATCCCGTACTACCACGTGCCGGTCAATCCGCAGGACAAGCAACCGGCGTTCGCCGAAGTCTCGCGCCTGGTCAAGCAGCATGATGCAGAAGTGGTGGTGCTGGCCCGCTACATGCAAATCCTGCCGCCGTCCCTGTGCAGCGAATACGCGCACAAAGTCATCAACATCCACCACAGTTTCCTGCCATCGTTCGTGGGTGCGAAGCCGTATCACCAGGCTTCGATGCGCGGCGTGAAGCTGATCGGCGCGACATGCCACTACGTGACCGAGGAGCTGGACGCCGGCCCGATCATCGAGCAGGACGTGGTACGCGTCAGCCACAGCGACAGCATCGAAGACATGGTGCGATTCGGTCGCGATGTGGAGAAGATGGTGCTGGCGCGCGGCTTGCGTTATCACCTTGAAGACCGCGTGTTGGTGCACGGCAACAAGACCGTCGTGTTCTGATTCAACGCCAAACCCCGTGGCGAGGGAGCAAGCTCCCTCGCCACGATTAGCCTTGAGGAGCAAGTTAAGTCATGACCGATCCCTTGGACAAAGCCACCGCCAAAGCTCCGCCCACCGTGGGCGAGGGCTGCCTGAGCCGGTACGATCCCGAAGCGTTGAGCCCTGAAGATGGCACCGAGTTTCCGGATGCCGCAAAGCTCTGGGAAGACTTGCACCCGCAACCCCAGGACGACTCCGAACCCAAGCGGTGAACGGTCACGCCTGCCGCAGCCTGATCAGCTTCTTGATCAACGGTCGCCCGACCATCATGAAGAACACCGGCCCTCCGGCCAGTAGATAGAAGTAATACGTCACCGCCCGCCAGATCAGAATCGCCGCCGCCGCAGTGGATTTACCCACCATGGGCGCGAGCAACGCCGCTGAGGTCAACTCCGCCGCACCGGCGCCGCCCGGTAGCAGGCTGAACTGTCCTGCGCTCAGGGACAGCATCTGGATCAGGAAACTCCAGGCCCATTGCAAATCCGCCCCCAGCCCTTTCAACGCCAGATAGAGCACGCTGTAGCGCAGCGCCCAATGCAGGCAGGTCAGGCCGAACACCTGGAACAACGTCTGCCGAGGCAGCTTCAGCGTGTCGGTGAAAGCCGCCAGGAAATGCAGGATCTTGCGTCCCCAGCGCCGGCGCGTGCTGGAGCCTACGCGCAGGTGGCGCAGCAACCGCGCGCCCAACAGAATCAGCCGACGATGGTAGCGCGCCACGAGCCCGCAGCAGAGCAGGCCACCGAACAATGACACGGCGCTCAGCGCCAGCATCCATTCCAGGCGTTGGCTGAGATTCTGGAACAGCGCGTAGAACAGGATGCCCAACAGGGCGCAAAGGAAAAACAGCAAGTCGCTCAACTGATCCATGGCAAACACGGCGCTGCCATGGGCCGGGCGCACACCGTTGCGCGCCAGCAAGGCCATCAGGGTCAACGGACCACCGCTGCCGCCGGGCGTGGCGCACATGGCGAACTCGGTGGACATCACCACGCCCATGCTTTTCAGCCCTCCGATGCGTTCGCGATGTTCCCCCAGCAGCAAGCGCAGGCGCACTGAATTCAGGCCCCAGCAGAGTACGATCATGCCGAGCATGACCAGCAGCAGGGACAAGGGAAAACGCTGCACCCGCGCCCACATCTCCCCGCCGCCCACCAGCATCGGCACCAGCAATGCGATGAGCAGGGCGGCGACCAGCCAGGCCAGGCGCTTCATGCGGCGTGACTGACCCGCAGGCCCTGGGTTGCCAGCCAGCCGGCCTTGGTCATGGGCATGCGGCCATCCTCGAGCAGGCGTGCCAAAGTGCGTAGCCAATAATCCCGGGAGAAGTCGTGGCGCATGTCCACCGGGTGCAGGCCCAGGCGGATCACCGGTGCCTGGCGCCAGCGCTGTTCCCGTTGGTCGCAGATGATTTTCGACAGTCCCCGACGCCAGGGGCTGCGAGCGCTCCACACCAGCCCCGGGGCATCGATAGGAGTGAAGTCCGGCAAGCGATAGAGGTGCTGGGTATCGCTGGTGTAACGCAAGGGCAACTGGCGCAAAGCCCGGCGAGTGCCTTCGCTCATCAACCAGGCTGGGGCGACGAAACCCTCCAGCGGCCATTGGTAACGCTGGAAAAGCTCGATGCCCGCATGCAGGCGGGCGAGGGCGGCCTCCTCGGACAGATCATAGAATTCGCCTTCGTGGGTGTAGACCCGGCGCATGAACCAATCCTTGGGGTGAAGGGTGGGCGGCCCATCATCGCAATGGTAATAACCGTGCAGGACCAGTTCGTCACCGCGCTCGACCCGGCCGTCGAGCAGGCGCCGGAAACCGGGGTGATCGTCCAGCGCATTGGTGTGGTGAAAGTCCGGCACCACCAGCCAGGTCATCGGGACCTGGCCAAGGGCGTCGACGGCCTCGACGAACGGCTGGTAATCGGGCCAGGTCTGCGGCGCGACGTCGTGAAGCACCAGCAACACGCTCGGGGAAGGATTCATCGTCATCGGTTGCGCCTCACCCATTGGCCAGCATGGGCATCTCTGCGCCAAGCACGCTGTAGTAATGGCCCAACAGGCTGTTGACCACCGAATCCCAAGCGTAATGCCGTTCCACGTGCCGGCGCGCCCGGGTGCCGCGCTGCTGGCAGCCTTCGGCGAACAGTTGCCGCACCGCGTTCGCCATCGCCTGGGGATTGTTCGGCGCGCACAAAAGGCCACAGTCTTCGTGGACGAGCTCGCTGAACGCGCCCGCGGCGACCGCCACCACCGGGATGCCGCTGGCCATGGCTTCAAGGATCACCAGGCCGAACGTCTCCTGGTCGCCGGCATGCAAGAGGGCGTCGGCGCTTGCCATCAGCCGGGCGACTTGCGGCGCGGGGCAGAACTCATCGATCACGGTGACGTTGTCCGGCACCACGGCTGGCATGGAGGAACCCACCAGCAGCAGGTGGTAGCGCTCGCCCAGGCGCTTCATGCACTTGAGCAGCACCGGCAGGTTTTTTTCCTTGGAGCCGCGCCCGGCGAAAATCAGCAGGCGGGCATCTTCGGCGATGCCCAGCTCGGCGCGCAGCTCAGGGTCGCGAGCGGCGGGGTTGAAGGTCTGCAGGTCTACGCCCAAGGGCTGCACGTAGACATTTTTGACCCCCAGCCCGGTCAGCTTGTCGGCCATGACCTGGCTCGGCGCCAAGACCCGGTCGAAGTTGCCGTACAGCTTGCTGACATAGGCTTCGATGTTGGGGGTGAACCAGTTGCCCATGCGGTTGCTCACCAGCAATGGCAGGTCGGAGTGATAAAAACCGATGACGGGCACATCAAGCTGGCGACGGGCATCGAGGGCCGCCCAGGCGGTGAGATAAGGGTCGCCGACTTCAATCAGGTCCGGCTGCAGATCGCGCAGGACATTGCGCCAGGGCGCCAGGCGAAGCGGGAAGCGATAGCCCTTGCCAAAGGGGAGCGGAGGGGCCGGAACCTTGTAGATCCCGTCCTGCTCACTCAGGTGAGCGCCGGGAATCAAGAGGCTGTGGCGGATACCGGGCCGATTGCCCAGGCGCCGGTGCTTGGCATCCAGATAAGTGCGCACGCCTCCACTGGCGGGGGCGTAGAACATGGTTATGTCCGCTATATGCACGATGAACATCCCTCCGGTCTGTGTTCTCCTGTGTTGACCTTTAGTAAGAATAGATGTTCGGTTGGGGTTGCGGTGGCGTAGTCGTGATGCAGATTCCTGTGGCGAGGGAGCTTGCTCCCGCTGGGCTGCGCAGCGGCCCCAAAATCTTGGGAGCGCTTCGCTCTGGAGCGCCAGCCCGGTCCAGCGGGAGCAAGCTCCCTCGCCACATGAGAGCGGTCAAATGCGGTTTTTATTTCCAGCGCCAGGGTCTTAATACGCTGGGCATGCTTTTATATAAGCGCGCAAAATGGCGTCATATCGCAAACCCACAGGTGACCAAATGCCTGATTCATCGCAACTCATTATCGGGGCCGACCTGGCCGGCCAACCTGTCGCCCAGGCCATGCGCCTGGCGAACCGTCATGGTCTGGTGGCGGGTGCCACCGGCACAGGCAAGACCGTTACCCTGCAACGCCTGGCCGAAATGTTCAGCGATGCCGGCGTGGCGGTGTTCGCGGCGGACATCAAGGGCGACCTGTGCGGCCTCGGCGCTGCCGGTGCTCCCCAGGGCAAGGTCGCCGAGCGCATCGCCGGCATGCCCTGGCTCGGCCACAAGCCCCAGGCTTATCCAGTGACCTTGTGGGACATCCACGGTAAATCCGGTCATCCGTTGCGCACGACCTTGAGCGAAATGGGCCCGTTGTTGCTCGGCAGCCTGCTGGAGCTCACCGACAGCCAGCAGTCGGCGTTGTACGCGGCGTTCAAGGTGGCCGATCGCGAGGGCCTGTTGCTGCTGGACCTCAAGGACCTGAAGGCACTGCTCAATCACCTCAAGGACAATCCCGAGTTGCTCGGCGACGACGCGGCCTTGATGACCACCGGTTCCAGCCAGGCGCTGATGCGGCGCTTGTCGACGCTGGAGCAGCAGGGCGCCGACGCCTTGTTTGGTGAGCCGGCGTTGCAGCTCGAAGACATTCTTCACCCGGCCAGCGATGGTCGTGGTCGCATCCATTTGCTGGACGCCAGCCGCCTGGTCCATGAGGCGCCGAAGGTCTACGCGACGTTCCTGCTCTGGCTGCTGGCCGAGCTGTTCGAGCAACTTCCCGAGCGCGGCGATGCGGACAAGCCTTTGCTCGCGCTGTTCTTCGACGAGGCTCATCTGTTGTTTGCCGGTACGCCAAAGGCATTGCAGGATCGCCTGGAGCAAGTGGTGCGGTTGATCCGCTCCAAGGGCGTCGGGGTGTATTTCGTCACCCAGTCGCCAGGCGACCTGCCGGACGATGTGCTGGCGCAGTTGGGGTTGCGCATCCAGCACGGTTTGCGGGCCTTTACGGCCAAGGAGCAGAAATCCTTGCGGGCGGTGGCGGAGGGGTTCCGACCGAACCCGCAATTCGATGCCTTGGCGGTGCTGACGGAGCTGGGCATCGGTGAAGCCCTGGTTGGCACCTTGCAGGAAAAAGGCACGCCGGAAATGGTCCGGCGCGTGTTGGTGGCGCCGCCGCAGTCGCGCATCGGGCCGCTGAGCGAGGCTGAGCGCGCCGGGTTGATCGCCAGTTCGTCGTTGCAAGGGCGCTACGATAAGCCGATTGATCGCGAGTCGGCTTATGAAGTGTTGATGGGCCGCAAGGGACTGGAACCCCAGGCCGAAGCGGCGCCGGGCAAGCCGGCGGCGGACGAGCCGAGCTTCACCGAACAGGCTGGGGAATTCCTCGGCACCGCGGCGGGCCAGGCCTTGAAATCAGCGATGCGCCAGGCAGCCAATCAATTGGGCCGGCAGTTGGTGCGTGGGTTGATGGGATCGTTGCTGGGGGGTAGCAAGCGGCGGTAGGTCAAAGACCGAGTCGCCCCCTTCGCGAGCAAGCTCGCTCCCACAGGAGATCTTTAGCGGACACAGATTTTGTATCCACCACGAATCCACTGTGGGAGCGAGCTTGCTCGCGATAGCCAGTTAACAGGCGACGAGAATTTCAGCCCTTGGGCCGCGCATGCGCCGCCAATCGTTCCAGCGCCGCCTTGAGGTTGGGGTCGCTGATGCCTTCGGCGGT
>Ga0307408_100000474_pt1 | contig 35108 bp, 23 predicted proteins | sample 322Cmetagenome_FD_202116 | JGI IMG/M metagenome (GOLD analysis project Ga0307408, IMG submission 202116) | Maize rhizosphere microbial communities from greenhouse at UC Davis, California, United States - 322HYB-C-3 | ecosystem: Host-associated > Plants > Roots > Rhizosphere > Soil | place...
TCGAAAGTCCTGACGGCGACGACCGCATCGGTATGAGCGGACCATCGTGGCGGCGATATCTCCGTTTCTGGGGAAGCGACCTCGCCGCCGACGTCGACGACGAGCTCCGCTTTCACATCGAGTCCCGTGTCCAGGAATACGTCGACATGGGACTCGCACCTGACAGCGCACGCGCGGAGGCCATGCGGCGGTTCGGCAACGTCGCGGCCGTGCGGCGAAACTGCCAGGAAATCGACCAACTGACCGACCAGGAGCGGAGGCGCGCCGACATGTGGGATGCACTGCGTCAGGACGTTCGGTACGCGGCTCGCGCGCTGCGCCGGAGCCCCGGGTTCACGCTGGTGGCGCTGCTGACGCTGGCGTTAGGCATCGGCGCCAATACCGCGATCATGAGCGTCGTGAACGGTGTGCTGCTGCGGCCGCTGCCGTATCCGTCGCCCGACCGGATCGTTCGGGTCTACACGGCATTTCGCGGCTCCGGCACACTGCGGTACTCGATGTCGCAGCCGGAGTTCATGGACTACAAGAGCCTCACGCACGTGTTCGACAACGCGGCCGCGTACACGGGAGCGACACTGACGCTCACGGGTGGCTGCGCGTCCACGAGTAGCGCATGCGAGCCCGAGCGCGTGCGCGGGATCGCGGCGACACGCGACCTTTTCCCGACGCTCGGCGTCTCGCCGCTGCGCGGGCGCAACTTCGAGGGGGATGAAGGTCGCAACGGACGCGAGCCGGTCGTCATCGTGTCACACGCGTTCTGGCAGAACCGCTTCGGCGGCAGTCCGGACCTGCTCGGAAAGGTGCTGACGCTCAACGGCGTGAGCCGGCGGGTCATCGGCATTCTGCCACCCGAGGTGACGCTGGCGCGAGCCGACGCGTTCATCCCGATCTATATCAACCCCGACAGCCTCGGCGGACGCGCGACGAACTACCTCAGCGGCGTTGCCCGCCTCAAGCCTAACGTCACGGTCGAACAGGCCCAGCGCGAGCTGGATGCCCTGACGCGAGCGACGACCGCGAAGTACCCGAACGTCTACCCGTCGAGCATGGGCTACGGCGCCACGGTCATCTCGATGCGCGATGCCATCGTCGGGGACGTGCGGCCGGCGCTGCTCATCCTGCTGGGGGCCGTTGGGCTCGTCCTGCTCATCGCGTGTGCGAACGTCGCGAACCTCCTGCTGGCGCGCGGCGAAGCCCGACAGCGCGAAATAGCCGTCCGGCTGGCGCTCGGTGCCAATCGGCGGCGGGTCATCAGGCAATTGCTGACCGAGAGCACGGTGCTCGCCCTCGCCGGCGGCGCTGCCGGGACGCTTCTGGCGTGGTGGGGGATGAAGGCGTTGCTGGCAGTGAATCCGGAGGCAATCCCGCGTCTCGAGCTCGTGCACATCGACCTGACGGTCGGTCTCGCGACGCTCGGTGTCGCGCTCATCACGGGGCTCCTGTTCGGGCTCGCGCCGGCGCTGCGGATGGCTCGACCCGAGCTGCAGTCGTCACTCAAGGAGGGCACGCGCGGTGGCAGCGTCGGCCGGGCGCAGCAGAAGCTCGGGCGCGTGCTCGTGGCGGGCGAGGTGGCGCTCGCCGTCGTCGTCGTCATCGGGGCGGCGCTCCTGATGCGCAGCTTCTGGGCGCTTCGGAACGTCGATCCGGGGTTCGACCCGAATCACGTCCTCGCCGTCGACCTTGCGCTGCCGCCCGCACGCTACGACATGAACGCGACGACCACGTTCTATCGTCAGCTCGTCGAGCGGATGGCAGCCCTGCCCGGCGTCACGGTCGCGGCCGCGTCGTCGGATCTCCCTCCGGTGGCGGGCGGGAGCAATTGGGACATCGAAATCCTGGGACGGCGGCGCGCGGCGGGAGAGGCTGCGCCGTCGCCTAACGTCCGCGCCGTCACCGGTGGGTACTTCGCCGCACTCCGTGTCAAGCCGATTCGCGGGCGCGTGTTCGGTGAGGAGGACGCGGGCTCATCCCAGCTCGTGGCGGTGATCAACGAGACGGCGGAGCGAACGATCTGGCGCGGGGGGAATCCCATCGGCGAGCAAATCCGGTTCGCGCCTGAGGAACCGTGGCTCACGATCGTCGGCGTCGCGCGCGACGTGCGGAGCATGGGGCTGAGTGAGGACGTCACTCCCGAGGTCTATCTCCTCCACGATCAGCTGCCCGCGATAACGAAGGAGACCGAACGGACGATGTACGTCATCGCGCGAACGGCGGGCGACGCGGCCTCGCTGGCGCCGGCGGCGCGTCGCACGGTGCGCGAGCTCGATCCGCTGCTGGCGATCACCGGAATCCGCACGATGACGGAGATGATCGACCTCTCGGTGGCGCGCCCGCGCTTCACGATGCTGTTGCTCGGCGTGTTCGGCGCGGTGGCGCTCGTGCTTGCCGCCGTGGGGATCTACGGGATCATGTCGCACGCGGTGAAGCGGCGCACGCGCGAGATCGGCATCCGGATGGCGTTAGGCGCTCGACCCGCGGATGTGCTGCGCCTGGTGGTGGGACAGGGGATGTCGCTCGCCGGCGCAGGGCTCGCGATCGGCGTGCTGGCCGCTCTGGCGGCGACGCGGCTCATGACGCGCCTGCTGTTCGGCATCAGCGCGACCGATCCGCTGACCTTCGTGGGGATCGTCCTGCTGCTCGGCGTGGTCGCGCTCGTGGCCAGCTGGCTTCCCGCTCGTCGCGCGGTGGCGACCGACCCCACGCTGGCGCTGCGGAGCGAGTGAAGCTCGGCGTCTGACCGCGTCAGGTCGGAAACAGTCCGGCCGCGGCGAGCACGCGGCGGACCTGCGGCACGAGCGCCAGCGGGTCCGCCTCGGGCTCGATCGAGATCGACAGGTGCCCGCCCGGCACGCGATGCACGAGCTGGAAGAACCGGCCGTAGCGAATGAGCACGAACTCCAGCCCGCCGCAGTCGATGTCGCCTCGCTGCTCGGTAAGCGTGAGGACCGTTGGATTCACGAGCAGCTCTTCATAGCGATCCGACTCGGTCGAGCTGGGCACGTGCAGGTTCGGACGCTCGGCCATGGTGAGCACGCCGTGCCGATACAGGGCGACGTACCGCACGGCGGGTGACAGGCGAAACAGGGCGTCGGAAACCGGGCTCACACAGGAAACCTAACGCGTCGACCCCACCCCTGATAGCGTCCCGGCCCGGTCTAACGCCCGCACTGCCGCACGAACCTCCTGATCGAGCAACGCCTCGACGCTGTAGCCACCACCGTCTCCCCACCGCGCGCGTGCCACGGCTTCCGCCAGCATGTGCTGCAGCAAGGCATCCGATTCCGCGTCCGAAGGCACGACAACTCCCTGCTTTGCCGCGAAGATGCGAAAATCCGCAACCGCGGCCGCTGGCATCGCCGGCGCGCGGAGGAACGCGTCCAGCGATCCTAACGATGACGCGCTCGCGCTGACGTAGCCACCGACCCAGGACAGCACGACGTCTTGTTCCACGAGGCGCGCCAGCCAAAGCGGAGCGGCTCGGTCCCCATCGAGCAGCACGTCCGGATAGATCCCACCGCCGCCGAACACACGGCGTCCCCCACTTGTTACGCACGCTGGCCGGCCGACGGTATCCCGGTCCGCACGCGCCAGCCGGTAGTACTCGTGCGTCGTGATCGATCGATACTGCCGCTGGACCACGCGCCCACACGGCGTCTTCACGTGCCCGATCACGAGCACGATCGCCGACCCGTCCGCGAGCGGAAATCCGCGCATGAGAAGCGATTTCCCGAACGTCGGCCGCCCGACGATCAATGCGCGGTCGTGATCCTGGAGCGCGCCGGCCACGAGCTCCGAAGCGCTCGCCGTGCCGCTGTTGGTCATGACCACGATCGGGTAGCGTCGCTCACTTCGCCAGAACGAGCGTGAGACGCGCCCAGTATCCGTCACTTCCTTCTTGCGACCCTCGGCGGTGTACACGATCGCGCCCTTTGGCAGAAACTCGCCGGCGACGTCCGCCGCTTCCTTCACGCTGCCGCCGCCGTTGTCGCGCAGGTCCAGGACGAGCCGCTTCAGCCCGCGCTTTTCGAGACGGTCGAGCGCGTCGTGCAGATCGTCTGCCACGCGTTCCGCCGCGAACGTCGTGATGCGGACGTACGCGGTTGCGGCCGAGTCGATCATCATCGCCACCGGCACGGCCGATGCCGCGTCGGCCCGCTCGCGCACAACGCGCCGTTCTAGCCTAACGATCGACCCGTCCTGTCGGCGCCGCTCGAGGGTGAGCGACACCTTGCTCTGCTTCGGTCCCGACAGGCTGATCTCGAGCTCCTCAGCGCTCTCCGCACGGACCGACGCTCCGTCGGCTGCGATGAGCTCATCACCCGGGAGGATGTCGAGTCGGCTGGCCGCCGTGCCCGCCGCTACGCTGGCGACAACTGGGGCGCCACCGATGAACACGAACGACACCGGCACGGGGTGGAGCTTCCCTGACCGAAGTTGTTCTTCCTTCGCCGGGTCGAGCCGCATCGCGGGAATCACGTACGAGTGCGGGTCCGCAGCCCGCACCATCCCCTGAATGGCCGCCATGAGCAAATCATGCGTGTCGACCGAATCAGGGTGATTCACGCGGATCTGGTTGAGGACCTGCGTGAACATCTGCAGGTCCTCGTACGTCGTGCGGGGACGTACCGGACTCTTGGGCGGTTCCTGCGCACGCAACGTGCCGGGCGCGATGGCCAAGGCGATCAACCCGGCGACCATGGGCCTGATACCGCGCGTCCGCGTCAGGCGGCTCATGGCTTTGCCGGCGTGGTGTTGAGAATCTCGGTAACCTCGCGGAGCCGTGTCGTCGCGAGCTCATGCCGTGGGTCGTTCTGGCTTGCTCGCGCCAGATACGCCGTGTACGCCGCTTTCGCACTCTTGCCGTCGTGGAGCTGCTCGTACACCTGACCGAGCGTGACGTGAGGCAAGGCAAAATACGGCTCGAGCTCCACGGCTTTCTTCAGCTGCTCGCTCGATTCCTGATACTTCCCGGCCGCGCCGAGGGCCCAACCATAGAGATAGCGCAGGAACGGCTCATCGCCCGCGATCTGCACCGCGAGATCCAGCTCGCTCAGCGCTGTGGTCGTGTCGTGCATACCTAACGCCAACAGGCCGAGCCGCTCGTGGGCCGGATAGAACGCGAGATCCTCCTGCAGCGCCTTGCCGTACGCGTCGCGCGCGCCGGCGTAGTCGCTCTGCTGCTCGAGCAGGATGCCGATCGTGTGCTCGAACAGCGCCTTCGAATCGTAGAAGTACACGAGGTCCTTCGTGTCGCGCGACCGCATCTCGGTCAGCGCCAGTCGAAACTGCGCCACCGCGCTGTCTACCTCTCCCCTCATTCCGAGAATGCGTCCACGCTCGATGCGCACGCCCGCCTTGAACTTCGTGGCCTTCTCCGCTGACGCGTAGAGCCGGAGCGCCTCGTCGAATTTGCCGTCGCCGTACGCGACCCAGGCCCGGAACTCCGGACCCGCCCTCTGCAGCCAGGTGGTGATTACATAGTCCACCTCGCCAGGGCTCACGTCGCTGCCGCTTCGTTGCGCCTCGCGTAAGGTCTCGCGTGTGATATGCGATATCAGCAGGCGCTTATCGAATCGGCGATACAGGAGCGGATTCAGGTTCAACGCGCGGAGGTAGAGCGAATCGAGCGCGCGGAGTTGTTTCGAGTCTCGCGCGTGCCGACCACCGTTGACGAAGGTTCTCCGCAAACCCTCGTCCGTCATGAGGAGGGCCGCGCGACGGGCGTACCACGCGTCGGCGGATCCCGGGTTCAGCCGTGCGGCCCAGTAAAACGCCGCCGCTGCCGCCTCCGGATCGTTCTCGAATCGCCTAACGCCGTAGTCGAACCAGGCCTGTGCATCGTTGGTGTCGGCGACCGCGCCCTTGGGGCGCGGGACCTCGGGCCCGAGGCGCTGCGCCCCGAGCGATGCTGCGCACGGCACGGCGAGGATGCATGCAACGACGATCCTCGCCGAAAGGGCGATGATCCGGCTCATTCGAGTGGGTGACTTGGGACGTGTGGCCAGAGCGCGGCGACGTTGAGCGCCGCCATCAGTCGTTGGACGACCGAGGCACTCGAAGATGTACGGTGGACGAGCTTGGCGACAGTGATGCAGAGCCACCATCGCCGGTGTCCGGCGAGACGGTGGCCTAACGTGAGGATGGTCTCACCGACTCGGGCGCGTCCGGCGTGTTCATTAGATCGGACACATGACCGACCGCGCAGATCCAGCCCCTGCCACGGTGCTCGATCACCCGCACGTCCGAATAGCCCGCCGCCACGAACAGCTCACGATGCTCATCGGCGCTCAGGTGCGCGGACTTGAGCGGCTTCATCACGACGCGCTGCAGCGCGCCGAATCGGCTACCGCGGTAGCTCTCCGCAATGATGATCAGCGTCCCGCCCGGCTTCAGCACACGACGAATTTCCCGCATGCTGCCAGCGAGGTCCGGCCAGTAGTAGTGCGTCTCGATCGCCGTGACGAGATCGAAGGTGCCAGGATCGAACGGCAGCTGGGACACCGATGCCTTGCGAATGTCCACCCGACCGGCGGCGGTGAGCGCAGCATTCTTCCGGCGAGACACGGCGACACTCCCGTTCGCGTAGTCGATGCCGCAGACCCTGCCTTCCGGCGCCATGGCGGCGAGCCGACTCACGGTGGCGCCTCCGCCGCATCCGACGTCGAGGATCACGAAATCCTTCCCGATCGTGACGTGCTCGAGCCCCCACGTGGTGAGCGGGGAGTGGGTGAGGTTCATCATCCACAAGAACGGGCGACCGGCCCACCGGCCGGGCTTTCGGACCTGGCCAAGGAGGAAGATCGCCGCGACGACTCCGACTGCGCCGTGGGCAAGCTCGCGCCACATTGTCGTTCACTTCCCCGAAGGTCGAGTGCCTAACGGGATGATCGCCGCCGTCACGCCACCTTGTTCATCCCATTCAGCGCCGCCACCTTGTACGCCTCGGCCAGCGTCGGATAGTTGAACACCGTGTCGCGGAAGTAGTCGATCGTCCCGCCCATCGACAGCACCGCCTGCCCGATGTGAATGATCTCCGTGGCGCTCTCCCCCATGACGTGCACGCCTAACAACCGCAGCGTGTCAGGGTCGAACAGGAGTTTCAGCATCCCGCGCTCGTCGCCGATCATCTGCGCCCGAGCCAGCTCGCCGAACCGCGACAGCCCCACCTCGTACCGGATCTTGGCCGCGGTCAGCTCCCGCTCCGTCCGGCCCACCATCGAGATCTCCGGAATCGTGTAGATCCCGAACGGCAGCAGATGCGGCGCCGTCTTCATCGGCAGGCCTAACGAATGCGTGATCGCCAGGCGCCCCTGCTCCATCGACGTCGCCGCCAGAGCCGGGAAGCCGATCACGTCCCCCGCCGCGTAGATGTGTGGCACCGACGTCTGGAAGTACTCGTTCACCGTTATCTTCCCGCGCTCATCGGCCGTGATCCCCGCCGCCTCGAGCCGCAGCAGGTCGCTGTTCGCCTGCCGGCCCACCGCGTACAACAGCGCATCACCCTTCACCGTCTTGCCGCTCTCGAGCTGCGCGATCACGCGGTCGCCATTGCGCGACACCGATAGCACCTTCTCGCCAAGCCGAAACGTCACCCCGTCCTCGCGGAGGTGATGACACAGCGACTCGATCACCTCATGGTCCGCGAAGTCGAGCAGCGTCGGCCGCTGATCGATCAGCGTCACCCGCGTGCCGAGCGCCGTCATCATTGCCGAGTACTCGAGGCCGATCACGCCGCCGCCCACGACGATCAGCTCGCGTGGAATGAGCGGGAGGTGCAACAGCTGATCCGAGTTGAACACCCGCTCCCCGTCCGTCACGATCAGCGGATTCTCGGCTGGCCGCGTTCCGCAGGCAACGAGGATCGTGTCCGCCGTGATCTTCGAGATCGCACCCTCGGGGTTCTCGATCTCGATCGTGTTCGCGTCAGCGAAGCGCGCCATCCCGTTGATCGCAGAAACCCCGTTGCGCTTGAGCTGGGCCTTCACCACGTCGATCTCGCGCTGAAGCACGATATCCACGCGCTGCGACAGGTCCCGCGGGGAGATGTCCTCCTTCGCCCGATAGTCGGCACCGTAGAACGTGCGCTGGCGAATCCCCGTGAGATACAGGATCGCCTCGCGCATGGTCTTGCTCGGTATGGTGCCGAGGTGCAGCGAACAGCCACCGACCATGTCACGGCGGTCGATGACCACCACCTTCTTGCGGAGCTTTGCCGCGGCAATCGCGCCCTTCTGCCCGGCGGGACCGCTGCCGATGACGGCCAGATCGTAATGAGGGACGGACATGGCTTGGGATATATGGGTCGGGGTCCCCGCTCGCGAGGGGAGCGGGTGAGCGGCCGTACGAACTTTGCGTCACTTCGGGATGGGAGACTACACGTCAAAGGGTGTACACCAGGTGTACGGTGTCCCTCCTTCCATCCACCGTACCGGGTTCATGCACCTGCCGCCCGTCGAGCGTCGTGAAAGCGAGGTGGACCGAAGCTGCGCGAACGGTGGGAGATGATGGCCTGACCGCTTTGTCGAAATCTGGACCGCGTCATATCATCCGGTCGTGAGTCGCGTCATCACACGTTCCTCTTCCGTCGTCGTGCTGTTCTCGATGACGCTGTTCGTGAACGCCGCGCTGCTGTTCGCCGTGCAGCCGATGTTCTCGAAGATGGTGCTGCCGATGCTTGGCGGAACGCCTGCCGTCTGGAACACGTGCATGCTGTTCTTCCAGTCGGCACTCCTCGGCGGATATCTCTACGCGCACGTCACGAGTCGATGGCTCGACGTCCGCAAGCAATCCGTCCTGCAGATCGCCCTGTTCGCGCTCACGTTCCTGACGCTGCCGGTCGCCGTCGCGTCGGGATGGCGTCCGACCGGATCCGAAATGCCGGTGTGGTGGCTGGCCGGCTTGTTGGCTGTCTCGCTCGGCGCTCCGTTCTTCATGTTGTCCACGGGGGCGCCGCTGCTCCAGCGCTGGTTCAGCGAGACCGGCCACCCGTCGGCGGCGAATCCGTATTTCCTGTACGCGGCGAGCAACCTGGGAAGCATGGTCGCGCTCCTCGCGTACCCGGTCGTCATCGAGCCCACGCTGCGACTCGAGCAGCAGAGTCACCTCTGGACGGCGGGATATGTGGTGCTCGCCGCGCTGATTGCGACCTGCGCGTTCGTCGTGCGGCCTCGGCTACTGCGCGGCTCCGCGGGCGCGAGCGTGGTGATGACTCGCACCGTTTCCGCGGACGCGATCGCTGCCGATTTCGACGCGTTGAGTGCCCTGCCAACTGCGCCGCCGACCGTCGTTGCCGAGCGCCTCACCGTGGGACGCCGCGCACGCTGGGTGCTGCTCTCGTTCGTGCCGTCGAGCATGCTGCTCGCCGTCACGACGTATCTGTCGACGGACGTGGCGGCGATCCCGCTGCTCTGGATCGTACCGCTCGCCATCTATCTGCTCACGTTCGTGATCGTGTTCGCGCGGAAGGTCGTCATCTTCCGCCACGCTCTGGCCGTGTGGCTCCAGCCGCCGTTCCTGTTGATCCTCTCCGTGGCGATCGCGCTCCTGATGCAGCGCAGCGTCACGGCGCTCGCGCCGACGCACCTGGCGGCGTTCTTCCTCACGGCGCTCGTGTGTCACGGCGAGCTCGCCCGGGACCGGCCCTCCGTGGCGCATCTCACGGAGTTCTACCTCTGGCTGTCGGTGGGCGGCGTGCTGGGCGGGGTCTTCAACGTCGTCGTCGCACCGCAGGTTTTCGACTCCGTGGTCGAGTACCCGATCGCGATCGTCCTCGCAGCGGCCCTGCGTCCAACTCTCACCACACGCGGCCCGTTCGCGCGGGTGGCCGACGTCATCCTCCCCGCGGCGTTGTGCGTTGCCATTGTGGCGCTCATGCGCTCGGGGTTCCCGCCGCCGTCGTGGGGCGACAAAGCGCCGGTCTGGGCGTTCGGCGGCTACGCGATCATCGTCCTCTGCTTTCAACGGCGCCCCATTCGCTTTGCTCTCGGGATCGCGGCGATCTTCATCGGGGCGGCGTTAGGCAGGGGAGCGGACCAGACGCTGCTCTTCAAGGCCCGGAGCTTCTTCGGCGTGTATCGCGTGATGATGTACCCGAAGACTCGCGCGCTGCAGAACGGGACCACCACACACGGCGGCCAGAGCATCTATCCGCAGCTCGCCACCGAGCCGCTGACGTACTACCACCGCGATGGTCCGCTCGGCCAATCGTTCACGTGGCTGATGCAGAAGAACCCGAACCGTCGCGTCGCGATCGTCGGTCTGGGAACGGGGACGATCGCGTGCTATGGACGCTCGAACGAGACGTGGACGTTCTACGAGATCGATCCGCTGATCGAGCGCATTGCATTCAACCCCAAATACTTCACCTACCTGCGCGACTGTCCGCCGGCGAAGCGGATCGTGTTGGGCGACGCGCGGCTGTCGATGCAGCAGGCGCCCGACTCGAGCTACGACTTCATCATCCTCGACGCCTTCAGCTCCGACGCGATTCCGGTGCACCTCATGACGCGCGAGGCGCTGCAGGGGTATCTGCGCAAGCTCGCGCCGGGCGGCTCGATCGCGTTCCACATCAGCAACCGCTACCTGAACCTCGAGCCGGTGCTGGTCGAGATCGCGCGCGACGCGAGGATGGCAGGCATCGTCGGAGCCGACACGGTGGTCACGCCGAGTCAGCGCGCGGCGTTCAAGATGAATTCGCGCTGGGTGGTGCTCTCGCGGAAGGCGACCGACCACGCGCAGCTCGCGGTGCAGCCGGGTTGGCACGTGCTACCGCCGATGTCGCCAGTCCCCCTGTGGACCGATGATTTCTCGAACGTGCTCAGCGTCTTTCGCTGGCGCTGATGCGGTCGGTCCAGGCAGCGCGATAGGCGACGCTGCGCCGGTACGGCGCGAGGCCCGCGGCCAGTAGCGTGGCGGCGCCCGACAGCCCGATGAGCGTGACCCAGAGCAGTGAGTAGCGGATCGCGGAGTCTCTGCCGTATACCGCGCTCGTGAGGACGCCCACCACGCTCGGACCGACGCCGAGCCCGACGAGCGTGATCACCGACAAGGCGAACGCACCCACCTGCGCCCGCATGCGATTCGGGGTGATCTCCTGCACCGCTGCCACGGCGGCGCCGAACGCGAACGACGCGAAGAAGTTGTAGGGAACGAGCGCCGCGACCGCGAGCATCGCGTCGGGCGCCAGGGTGTAGATCACGCCGCACACGATGTTGCCGAGCGCCGCGATAATGCCCACCCGGAGCTTGGCGTCGGTGTGGCCGCGCGCCAGCAGGGCGTCGGCGACGCGCCCGCCGGCCACGACGCCACAAACCCCGATCGTACTGGTGAGGGTGCCTAACGTGATTCCGGCCTGGGCCGCCGTCCAGCCGTACGTCCGGATGAGGTGTGTCGGCAGCCAGGCGGCCGTCGCGAAGTTCACGAGCGCGAACAGTGCATAGCCGAGCGCGTGACAGACGAACGTCCGAACGTTCGCCTGCACGTATGCCAGCACCTCGGCGAGCGCGAATGGGCGTGCGTCCCGCTGCCCCGTCTCGCGCCGGACCGGCTCTCGAATGGTCGCCGTGAGCAGCGCGACGAGGAGTCCCGGGAGCCCGACGACCACGAACACCTGCTGCCATGGACGGATCTCACCGACCAGGGGCCACACCACCGGCGTCGTCCCGAAACGAGCCACGAGCATGCCGCCGACGAGGTTCGCGAGACCGGCACCCAGGTACACGCCGAGTGTGTAGACGCTGAGCGCGGTGGCGCGCCGGTCGGGGACGAAGTAGTCCGCGATCAACGACAGCGCCGGGGCGGCGAGCGCGGCTTCACCGATCGCGACGCCAAACCGCGCCAACAGGAGTTGCTCGTAGCTACGTGCCAGGCCGCAGAGCACGGTCATGACGCTCCAGGCGGCGATCCCCACACCGATGATGACTCGCCGGCTCGCACGGTCCGCAGCCCTGCCTAACGGGATGCCGAGGAGGGTGTAAAAGAGCGCGAATGCGAGCCCGTAGAGGATTCCCATCTGCGCGTCGGAGATTCCGAGGTCGCGCCGGATGGGGCCGACGAGGAGGCCGAGAATCTGCCGGTCGATGAACGCCGAGGTGTTCGCGAGGGCGAGCACCCCGACGACGTACCACGCGTATCGAGGTGGCGGGTACGGATCCGTCACGGCGCGTCGCGCGTCGTCAGGCGCCACCGCGCCCGAAGAGCCGCAGGAGCCAACGCCCAACGCGAGAGATCGGCATGATCGTGAGAGTGGCGAACAGCGCCATGGTGCGGAGCACGAGCGCCAACAGAAACAGCAGGAACAGGACGATCGCCGCGTAGGCGAGCCAGGTACCGAGGGTCGAGCTGCTCTCCATCGCGGCGTGACCTCAGCCCGCGGTTGCGGTCGCAGCCTGCGCGTCAGCAGGCTCGCGCTGCAGGACGCGGAGCAGCCACGTCACGAGCGGCGTCGTCATGAACGTCGTCGCAAGCGCCATGAGCACCATCATCGCGAACAGCTCGCGCGAGATGACGCCAATGTCGAGGCCGACGTTCAGCATGACGAGCTCCATGAGTCCCCGCGTGTTGAGCAGCACGCCGACCACCGCGGCGTCGCGCCACGGCATGGCAGTGACTCGCGCGGCGATCGCGGACCCACCGACCTTTCCGGCGACAGCGACCGCGGTCACCAGCGCACACACGAGCCACGCGCCCGCGCCATCGATGAGCGTGATCTCGGTGCGGAGCCCGGTGAATGCGAAGAAGAGCGGCAGGAGGAGCACCACCATCATGTCCTCGAAGCGCTCGAGCAATGCATGCACGAACCCTTCGCTCTTCGGCGACACCGCGCCCACGAGAAACGCCCCGAACAAGGCATGGACACCGAGTCGCTCGGTGATCCAGGCCGACGCGAGCGTCGCCAGCATCAGGACCGCGATCATGTCCTGCGTCACTCGGCCCCGCGCTGCATAACGAGTTTCCAGGATGCGAAGCGCGCGCCTGCCGCCAGTCAGCATGACGGCGACGTACGCCGCCGACCCGCCCAGCGTGACCCAGAGTGGCAAGCCGGTGGCGGCCACCCCGCTGCCGGTCGCCCGCACGATGACCACGACCGCGGCGAGAATGCACCACGCGGTGACGTCGTCGATCGCCGCGCACGCGATGGCGAGGGCCCCGATCGGCGTTCGGGTGAGGCGCCGCTCCGTGAGAATGCGCGCGAGGACCGGGAATGCCGTGACGCTCATGGCGGCGCCCATGAACAGCGCGAAGCCGGTGAACGTTACGCGAGCGCCGGCGAGGGTCGGATAGAGCACGATCGCCAGCGTGGCGCCAAGCAAAAACGGCGCGACGATGCTGGCGTGACTGATCACGAGGGCCAATCGCCCGCGCTCGCGAACGATCTTGGGGTCGAGCTCGAGCCCGACGAGGAACATGAACACGACCAGCCCGATCTGGCTCAGCGTGTTCAGGAACGCGAGGCTCCCTGCAGGGAAGAGCAGCGCGGCCACTTGTGGCGCCTGGGCGCCCAGGACGGAGGGGCCCAGGGCGATCCCGGCGATCATCTCCCCAACGACCTGTGGCTGGCCGAGGCGACGAACGAGCGCACCCGTGAGCCGCGCGGCGACCAGAATGACGATGATCTGCACGAGCAGGAGCGGCAGATCGAACGACGTCGCGGATGTGGTGTGACTTGCCGGGCCGCTGACGGGTAATGCAACTGGGGTCGCCAGCGTCCCATCCTTCGGCACGACAGCGTTTCCTACACGGAGGATTACGAGCAGCGCCAACGCCGGGAGGCCGACGAGTGTCGCATAGGTGGGAAGAAATCGGCCGTGCGAACGTTGATGCTGTGTCATTGCGGGAACGAGATCCGAACGCGGGGCCGCGGCGTACCTAGGGCAGGGGGAGAAACCTGCCGGCGGCCCGTCCGTACGGGCTCAAAGTTGCGATAGTGGTGTAGTACCAGCCAGGACGAGATCGGCGCTTGCCGCGGTTCGAGGCAAGCGGCCCCGGGTTGGGGGTGGGGCCGGCTCTCCTGATCAGTCGCGTGGCAACCCCGCGCGTTTTCATATAGACCTCCGTCGAAGGAGGATGTCATGACCCGGTTCGAATTTTCACTCAAGAGCCCAGACGAGATTCGTCAGGCGGGAGTGGTTCAGAGCGAGTCGTTCAACGACGCCCTCTCGCTCGTGAGCAAGCATGTGTCGGTGCAGGAAGGCGACACGCTGGAGATCGGTGTCGCGGGCTTCCCCCCGGCCCGATTCGCCTTCGTGCCGTCGGAGGCTATTGACGCGGTGAGCTGGAGGCCGATCGGATTGGCCGCTTAACTGCTGGCGTCTGGCGGCTGGCGGCTGGTGACTGGTAGAAAGCGAAAACCCTCGGGAGGCCTCAAGTGCTGTAGAGGCATCCCGAGGGTTTTCAGTCGCCAGCCGCCAGTCGCCGGCTGTCAGACAGCGTCCGACAGACTCGTGAAGTTGAAGTCCCGTACCTTGATTGCCGGGACGGAGATGGCTCCTCCCGCCTCGGTCCCGGCAAGACGGACAGGTCGGCCGAGCGTTTCCAGATTGTTCAGCATGAAGAGCGGCGACTCGTTGAAGCGGAAGTTCTTGAGCGCCTTCGTGATCTTCCCGTTCTCGATCAGGAACGTCCCGTCACGCGTCAGCCCCGTGTAGAGGATCGTCCGCGGATCGACCTCGCGCAGATACCACAGCCGCGTCACCAGCACGCCGCGCTCGGTCGACTTGATCATGTCCTCCACCGACGCGTTGCCGCCGCTCATGATGAACGACGTCGGCGCGCCCGTGGGCGTCTTCCCCTGCTTCTGCGCCCAGAAACGCGAGTAGTAGAGCTGCTTGAGCACCCCGTTCTCGACGAAGACCTGCTTGCCTAACGGGAATCCCTGTCCGTCGAATGGCTGTGCGAGGATCTGTGGGTCCGCCGGGTCGGCGAACACGCTGACGCGCTCGTCCACGATCTTCTCGCCGAGCTTGTTCCCGCCGCCCTGCTTCGAGAACGGGCTCCGTCCCTCGTCCGCTGACCGCGCGTCCACGTACCCACCCATCAGCTGCACGAGATCTCCGACCGCCTGCGGTTCGAGGATCACCGTATAACGGCCTGGCTCGATGGCGACGGGGCTGCGCGACACCTTCGCTTTCTCGATCGCCCGTTTGCTGATGCCGGCGATGTCGACCTGGTTCCAGTCGTTGTGCTCCCCGCCAGCCCACCCCGAACCGGTGCCGTCCTTCGTGCGCACGGTGACCGTGTAGTTCGCGTTCGTGGAGCGATGATACGCGAACATCCCCTTGTCGTTGCCGAGCGCCGCCGACGACGCGTTCGTGACGAGAAATCCCGCGGCAATGAGGTCCCCCGCCGTGCGCGCCGGTTCGAGCGCGGTGAGCGCGGCCTTCGCGCGGTCCGACGGCGTGAGGTTCGCGACGCTGTCGAAGTACGCGTTCACCTCCGTGTACTGCTGTGGTGGCAGCGCCGGCATCGCCTCCGGATCGTCGGGCGCGAGCTTCGCCAGCGCCTCCGACTGCGCCACCGCCCGCTGCAGCGCCTCGTCGGCGATGTTGTTCACCGTTACGACCGCGTGCTTCTTCCCGAACGAGCTCTGGATCACGACGGTGAAATCGGTGATCCCGCCCGCGGTGGACATCTGGTTGTCGGCGAACCTAACGTTGGCCGAGTACCCGCCGCCGATGTTCACCTGGATGGACTCGGCTTTGGACATCTTGATGACGCGATCGATCAGATTCTTCGACTCGTCGCGAGACAGGATAGCTCCGTCGGGGACTTCGATCAATCGCAGAGGATAGCTCATCGTCGTGTTTGTTTGAAAAGACGTCGCACTGGTAACTGGTTACTGAGACAGGTAATTGGTTGCTGGGACAGGTAATTGGTTATCAGAACCCTGGAGATGCCTTTCTCGGCGGGAAGAGCATCCCGATGGTTCAAATCACTGATAACCATTCCCAGTAACCAATACTACTGTGTCAGAAAGAGGGCGTTAGGTTTCGTGAGTCGGTAGCGGTTGTTGTCGTATGTCGCCCTCCTTCCGTCGCCCCGGGCCCGACCCGGGCTCGGCCTTCGACGCCTTCGTGGCGGCGCTGGTGCCGGCGTTCGGCCACGCCGATCGCGAAGGGCCCATGCGCGCCTACGCCACCGGGCTCGTGTTGCCCGGCGAGCGCAAGAGCATCGAGCCGATGGCGGCGCGCGTCGCGCCGACCCGCGTGCGCGCCATGCACCAGGCGATGCACCACTTCATCGCCGAGGCGCCCTGGAGTGACGCGGCCGTCCTCGCGGCGGTCCGCGCGCGGGTGCTCCCTGCGTTCGCCCGGCACGGCGGTGTCACGGCATGGATCGTCGACGACACGGGGATTCCGAAGAAAGGGCGCCACTCCGTCGGCGTCGCGCGCCAATACTGCGGCCAGCGTGGCACGACGGAGAACTGTCAGGTCGCCGTCTCGCTCTCGGTGGCCAACGCCACCCTGAGTTTGCCGATCGCCTACCGACTCTATCTCCCGGAGGCGTGGGCCAGTGACCGCGCGCGGCGCACCCGGGCCGGCGTGCCCGCAGACGTCGCCTTCCAGACGAAGCCCGAGATCGCGCTCACGCAGGTCGATGCCGCGCTCGCGGCCGGCGTGCCACGCGCCCCGGTGCTCACCGATCCGGCCTACGGGGACCAGACCGCGTTCCGGACCGCCCTCACCGCCCGCGGGCTCCGCTACGTCGTCGGCATCAAAGCGGCGACGACCGTCTGGCCCGAGGGCACGGGGCCGCTCCCGCCGAAGCGTCGGTGGCGGGGCTGGGGGAACCGGCCGACGTTGCTGCGGCGCACAGCGACGCACCGCCCCGTCTCGGTCGAGCACCTCGCGCTGGCCGCGCCCGCGCGCGACTGGCGCCTGGTCACCTGGCGCGACGCGGCGCACGGGCGGCAGCGCTCGCGGTTTCTCGTTCGGCGCGTGCGCCCCGCGCATCGCGACTTCACGCGGCGCACGCCGCACCCGGAGGAGTGGCTCCTGGTCGAGTGGCCGGCCGGCGAGCCCGAGCCGACGCACTACTGGCTGTCGACGCTGCCCGCGGACACGCCCCCGCGCACCCTGGTGTGCCGCGCGAAGCTGCGGTGGCGGGTCGAACGGGATTACGAGGAACTCAAGCAGGAACTGGGGCTCACGCACTTCGAGGGCCGCAACTGGCGCGGCTTCCACCACCACGCCACGATGACGATCGCGGCGTACGCGTCGCTCCTCCTGGAGCGGGCGCGCTTTTCCCCCCAAGGCGTTAGGCACGACCGCGGTCGCCGCGCGCGACCTGCCGTATCCGCGCGTCCACCGCGACGCCCCGCTGCCACCGCTGGTCACCCGCCACGCTCCGGGCTCGATTCCCACGCGACGCATGCACCTCGTGCTCGCGCTGTTGCCAATACTCTCCCATTGTCCGTGCTGCCACCGACCGTTCGCCACTGGGCCACCGCACGCGATGTGACCAGTGGCGTGGCTCCCGGCGGTTTCTGACACAGTAGTACCAATTACCTGTTCGGTTCACGCCTTTCTTCCGGTGTTGATGACATTGATCTGCTTGAATCTGGCGGGCACGGCGCCGTGACTCACCGCATTCACCTGCCCCGGCTGTCCCTTTCCATCGAAGAACGAACCCCCGAGCTGATAGCTCGACTTCCCGCCGATCATGTCCATCGCGTTCCAGAAGTCCGGTGTCCGCATCTGGTACGCGACGTCCTTGAGCATGCCGGTGATCTTCCCGCCACGAATCTCGTAGAACACCTGCCCGCCGAACTGCGCGTTGTACCGCTGCTGGTCGATCGAGAACGACCCGTCGCCCTTGATCGCGATCCCACGATCCGTCGCCGCGATCAGGTCATCCCACTTGAGGTCCTTCTCGCCCGGCAGCAATGACACGTTAGGCATGCGCTGGAACTGGACGCTCGACCACGAGTCCGCATACGAGCAGCCGTGCGACCGCGTCGGGAGCTTTTGCTGGTCGTACCACCACTTGAGCCAGCTCGCCTGCTCGCGCGTCGTCTGGTAGTCGTTCACGACGCCGTTCTTGATGATCAGGAAGTCGTCCGGCTTCACGCCCTCGTCGTCGTAGCCGATCGTCGCGAGCGCGCCCGTCTGCGACCGATCGCCACGAATGTTCATGAACGCGGGGCCATATTTGAACTTCGCCAGGAACTGCTCCGGCGGCGCCACGAAGCTCGTCCCCGCATAGTTCGCCTCGTAGCCCATCGCGCGATCCAGCTCCGTCGGATGCGCGATCGACTCGTGGATCGTGAGCCAGAGATGCGAGGGATCGAGCACGAGATCGTAACGTCCGACCTCGACCGGCTTCGCCTTGAGCTTCTGCGCTGCCTCCTCACCCCACTTCCCGGCATTCCCCACGAGATCGCACTCGCCGACATACTCGTAACCGCGCCCGGCGGGCGCCACGACGTTGCCCCGATTCTGGAAATCCGAAAAATCCGGAGCCACGGCCGTGATCTGCATGAGTGGCCAGCTCTGGATCACGACCTGGTTGATGACCGAACCGTCGGTGTTCGCGTAGTTCCGTTCCTGCTTCCGGAAGAACAGCCCGCTGAACACGAACTTCACGCCGGCAGCCTTCAGCGCTTCGGCGTTCGCCTTGAGGAGAAGCGACGCCTTGTCTTCCACGGCGACCGTGAACGGGTCGACCGTGTGCGGCGTCTGCCACGATGCATCGGGGTAGGACTGCGCGGGCGCAAGCTGCACCGCTTTGTCCCTCGCGACCCGGTTTGCCTTCGCGATGGCCGCCGCTTCCTTCGCGGCCGCCGCAACGCCGGCTTTCGTCAGCGTCCGCGTCGCGGAGAAGCCCCACGTCCCGTCCACGAGCGCGCGAACGCCGCACCCCATCGAGTCCTGGTCGACGACGTTGATGATCTGCTGCTCACGCGTGAAGATCTGGTTGTCGCGATAGCGCGCGATGCGGGCGTCGGCATACGTCGCACCGCCAAGCTTCGCGGCATTGAGCGCCTCCATGAGGAGCTCTTTCGTGGCCGGATCCATCGGCGGAGGTACGGACGTCGGCAACGCGGCCGGCGTGGTCAGTGCACTCGCGGCCGCTTCGGCGGTCCGGAGCGCACCACTTGCGGCAATCGCTCCCGCGGCAATGCCGGTCTTCTTCAGGAATTCTCGACGGTCGGACATAGGGAACTGGGAGGAGGGAACGACTTAAGCGTCCGATCAAACTACCACTCGGAAAGACGTAGACGCCAACCGCCTTTCGAGGTGCTGGGGCAAGCCGTTCGCCACACGGGGTGAACGACCGCGGCGCGTGACGGGTACCGGCCGCAAGTGGATGAGCCATCATTCACCGAATGGCGCAACGTCGCGAGTCTCAGGATCTGACCGAGCTCATTACACGGCCACTGGACGTCGCCGCGCGAAACGTCCGTGCCGCGACCGTCGTCGCGCCCGTACGCCCTGCCTACGCCGCCGGCTTTCGTGCGGCGCTCGCGACCGTCGTACCGCTGCTGGCAGCGCAGGCGTTGAGGCTGACTGGCGGAACGTGGATGAGCCTCGCCGGGTTCAGCGGCGCCATAGTCGACAAGGGAGGGGCGTACGCCACGCGCGCGGCGGCCATCGCCGCGCTCACCGGGTTCGGCGCCGTCGCGATGCTCATCGGGGCTGTCGCATCGCACCAGCTGGCGATCGCCGTCGCGCTCACGTTCATCGTCGCGCTCGTCTGCGCCCTCGGCCGGGCGTGGGGGAACACCGGCGCGGCCGTCGGCGCGTCGGTGTTGAACATGTACGTCATCTCGCTCGCGTACCCGGCATCGAACCTCGCGAGCGCCCTGGGTCGGTCAGGTTACGCGATCGCGGGCGGCGCGTGGGCTGCGCTCGTCGCGCTCGTGCTGTGGCCAGTCCGGCCATATCGTCCGGCGCGCCTCGCACTCGCCGACACGCTGCGCAAGCTCGCGGACTACGTCGACGGGGTTGCGACGCCACTCGAGTTGGGGAACGTCGGTGACGACGTGCTGCCGGCGGGAAGTCTGACTGTGCGCGCGGCGCTCGAGAATGCGCGCGCGGTGCTCGCAGCCATTCGACGAGGGCGCGCTGGCGAAAGCGGCCGTGGCGAGCGTCTGCTCGTGCTGAGCCAGACGGCCGATCAGATGTTCGCCAATCTCATTGCCCTCGTGGAAACCATCGCGGCGATCCCCCAGGAGGCCCGCGACGCGCGACAGCACGGACGCATTGTGACGGCGCTCCGCGATGTCACTCGCGTGCTCCGCGAGCTTGCCGACAGGGTCGAGGAAGAGAGGCAAACCGGAACCACCACCGTCCATTTCTCGGGCACGCCGCTGCGGGAAAGCCTAACGTCGACCGCCGGCGGGGCGGTGGACGCCGTGACGTCAGCGCCGACGGTCTCGGCCGACGCGGCGGCTCACTACGCTCACGCGGCCACGCTCCTCGACCGGACCGCCATGTTTGCCAACGTCGCCGTGGCGAACGTGGCGGCGCTGGACGGCGCGCACCCGCTCGTTGCGACCACGTCGCTCGAGACCGAGGAGCTGACGGAACCACGCGCGTTGCTCGCGCCGCTCAGGTCGGTGCTGGCGCTCGATTCCCTCGTGCTGCGACACGCCCTCCGCGTGGCCATCGTCACCGCGGCCGCGGTGTGCCTGGCGGGTGCGCTGCACCTCGCGCGCGGCTACTGGGTGACCGTCACCGCCGTCATCATCCTGCAGCCGTACACCGGTGTGACGACGCAGCGCGCCGTGCAGCGCGTCATCGGCACAGTCCTCGGCGGGATCCTGACCGCGGGTCTCGGTGCCCTGTTCCACGACATCCGGGCGATCCTCGTCCTCTCGTTCATCTTCGCTGCGGTGAGCGTGGCCCTGCTGCCGGTCAACTACACGGCGTTCGCGATCTTCCTGACGCCGACGTTCGTGCTGTTGGCGGAGGCGAGCGCCGGCGATTGGCATCTCGCGACGGTGCGCGTGATCAACACGCTCCTGGGCGGTGCGATCGCATTGCTCGGCGCGCGACTCCTGTGGCCGGCGCCCGAGTGGCGACGCCTGCCTACATATCTGGCCGCGACGCTGCGAACCAATCGCAACTATCTGCAGACGGTCGTTCGAAGCTTCCCCGATCGGAGCGATGCGGCGGGCGAGGCAATGCGTACGCGGCGACGCGACGCGGCCCTCGCGGCCATCAACGCCGAGGAGTCGTTCCAGCGGCTTCTCGCGGAGCACGGCGGGAAGAGTGAGCTGCTCGCGCCAGTGATGACGTTCCTGACGTACGTGCGCCGGTTCACGGTGTCGGTCGCCGCGCTGTCGGTGAGTCGTCACGCCGTGGACCCATCGACGGCGACGATGCTCGAGCAGTTCGCCGCAACGGCGACGGTGCGGCTGGATGGTGCGGCCGCGCGCCTCGCGGCGGGCGAACCCGAGCAGCAGGCGCCAGCGGTGTCGTGGAACGCGGACACGCTCGCGTCGGCCACGGTTGACCCGATCGTTCGCGCGCGCCTAACGCGCCTGGGCCGGCAGCTCGACGTTCTTGTGTCGTCGGCGGAGGAGATCGGGAACAGGGAATAGGCGCCGCGCTACGCGCGCGCCAGGGAACAGGGAACCGGGAACAGAGGCTCCAAGGGGAGTCACTGTTCCCGGTTCCCCGTTCCCGGTTCCCTCCGTCGCCCGCCGCCAGTCGCCAGTCGCCCGTCCCCCGTCGCCCTTTGCCGTGCCCAACACGCCCTTCACGCCGCGCGGCACGACCATTGACTGTCAGAATCCCTGGCGCCACGGGCGACCGGGAGGTTTAAGCGTGACGAACCCACATTCCCACCCAGAACAAACAATTGGCGCAGCCGCGATTCGTCGCAGTTATGGCGCAATGATCGGCCTCGGCGTGACCGCATTCGTCACGGCTGGAGCCGTAGTGCACAGGCAGGGCGACGCCGACCGTAAACGTGTCACGCCGGTTTCGAGCGCGGCCGTCCCCGCCCGCCCCGGCGTCGCCGCCGACACTGCCCCGCGCACGTGGCTCGAGATGAAGAACGTCAACCTCCGCGTCGCCAAGGATGCGGTCGTCGGAATTCGGTTGCTGCGCGGTCAGGTGATGCCAACGCAGCCAGGAGGAAGCGCGCTGCTGGACAGTACGAGCTCGTTCGCGATCCGCATAACGTCAGGCAATGTGGCGATCCAGAGCGCCGACCTCGCGGTGATCCTCAACCAGTTCGTTTTCGGCTACAAGGGCTCGCCGCTCAAGCACCTCAAGGTGCGAACCGAGGGCGATCAACTCGTGCAGTCAGGCGTCATGCACAAGGGGGTCGATCTCAAGTTCGAGATCAAGGCGGCGCTCTCGCTCACGGACAGCGGCTGGATTCGCCTGCATCCGACGAAGGTGCGTGTGTTGGGCGTGAACGGCCAATCGCTGCTGCACGCACTCGGCTTGCGGCTCGATGACATGCTCGACCTGAGCAAGTCCACCGCGGCGCGAGTGAAGGGGGATGACATCTACCTCGACCCGACCAAGATACTCCCTCCGCCGGCGATTACGGGGCGCCTAACGTCCGTGCGGGTCGAGGGCGACGCACTCGTGCAGGAGTTCGCGAAGCTGCCGGAGGACTCGCTGTTCGACGGCTACGCCCGTGCCGACTCCACCGCGCCGAACTACCTCTTCTTCCGCGGCGGGCGGTTGCGCTTCGGCCGTCTCGAGATGCGCGACACGGAGCTTCAGATTCTCGACCTCGACCCGTCGGACCCGTTCGACCTCTTTCTCGCGGAGTACAACAAGCAACTCACGGCGGGCTACTCGAGAAATCGACCGAATCTCTCGCTGCAGGCGTTCTTCCCGGACTACAACGATCTGGGTAAGCCTGTGGCGATGCCTCTCGTCGGGAATCGGGAATAGGGAATCGGGAATCGGCGGCGCACCGGAGGCGCGCCGCGGGAACGGGGAACGGGGAACCGGGAACCGTGCCTCCCGATCGGGCTCGTTGGGTCAATAGCAGCAGCTCGCAGCACGTGGCAGTAGCGCGCAGCCGCCGGCTACCAGCCCAGCAGCGGCTAGCAGCCAGCAGCTGGCAGCTCAGTTCGTGAGTGCGAACGCGACTAGTTCTGCGTTGGATCCCGCTCCCGTCGCGACGACGACGAATTGACGACCGTCTCCTGCGGCGTATGTCATGGGCACCGAGTACGCCACCCGTCCGAAATCATGCTGCCACACTGTGGCACCGTTCCTCGTGTCGAGTGCGTACAGGACCTGCCCGCCCCCCGTCACGAACAGCAGCCCACTGCGAGTGACGATCGGCCCCGGGGCGCCGCGCACACCTAACAACGGTGGCAGCGTCACGCCGCGCAGCATGGGATGGTTGCGGATCGACGGCTCGTCGCCAAGCGTCACCTGCCAGAGCTGCTCGCCGCGGTTGAGGTCGATGGCCGTCAGCGTCCCGTACGGTGGCTTGTGCACAGGCAGCTCCGCCACCCGCGCGGCCTCCGCGGCACCGGGCAGCGCAGACTGAACGCCTAACGAGCGGCCCAGCTCCACCATGTAACGCGCCTGGACCGTGTCGGATGGCGTCTCCACCGGGAACAGCTTGAAGAGCGCCGGGTTGTTCGTCGCTTTCACGTACAGGACGCCAGTCTCCGGGTCGAACGCACCGCCTCCCCATCCACCACCGCCAATCGCCCCCGGCATTACGATCGTTCCCTGCAGCGAAGGCGGCGTGTACAACGGCCCCATGCGGTACTTCCGCACCTCCTCGAGCGCGAGCCGCTTGAGCTCCGGCGTGAAGTCAATGACGTCATCCTCCGTGAAGCCCTGCTTCGCGAACGCCGGTGGTTTCGTCGGCACCGGCTGCGTCGGTGCAGCGCGCTCGCCCGGCACGTCACTCGCGGCGACCGGACGCTCGACGATCGGCCACACCGGCTGACCCGTGACGCGATCGAACACGAAAACCCATCCCTGCTTCGTCACCATCGCGACCACATCGAGCGCCCGTCCGTCTTTGTGAATCGTCGCGAGCACGGGTGGCGACGGCAGGTCATAGTCCCAGAGACCGTGGTGCGTGATCTGGTAATGCCACACGCGCCGCCCCGTCTTCGCATCGAGACACACGATGCTCTCGGCGAACAGGTTGTCGCCGTGTCGCTCGCCTCCGTACCAGTCGTTGCTCGGCGTGCCGAACGGCAGGTAGACGAGCCCGCGTTTGACATCGACAGTGAACGGTGCCCACACGTTCGTGTGTCCCATCCGCGCCCACGAGCTGTCCTCCCATGTCTCGTTGCCGTACTCGCCCGGCTGCGGGATTGGATTGAATCGCCAGACGCGCTTGCCCGTCCGCACGTCGAACGCCTGGATGTCGCCCGGCGGGTCACGCTTGTACACCAGCCGGTCGCCGACACCATTCCCCACGATCACGAGGTCGCCATACACGACTGGCGGTGACGTGTTCGTGTAGTGCTTGTGCTCGACGCTCCACAGGATGTTCGCCGTGAGATCGACCTCGCCGTTCGTGCCGAACGTCGGAACCGGTCTGCCAGTGTTTGCATCGAGGGCGATCAGCCGCCAGCGGCTCGCGATCAGGATCCGGCGCTGCTTGCCGTCACTCCACGTGGCGACGCCGCGATGTACGAACCCTGTGCCGTTCGACGGCTGACCGGCATCGTAGGCGCGCGGGTCATAGGCCCAGAGCTCACGTCCGGTCGCGGCGTCGAGCGCCACGACGCGGTTGAACGGGGTGCTCAGAAACAGGGTGTCGCCGATGGCGAGCGGTGTCACCTGGAACTGACCCGGCCGCGCGGGGATCGAGGCGCCCGGCGGAGTGATCGGCTGCTCGCCGGTCTTCCACGTCCACGCGACGGTAAGCCGCGAGACGTTGGAGCGATCGACGGTCGTGAGGGGTGAGTACTTGACTCCCCCGGCGTCTCCGCCGTATACCGGCCACTCGTTAGGCTTCCGCGTCCCTTCGGCCGAAAGGAGAGGTGAAGGATCCGACGCGCCAGTCGCTGGCGCACAGCCCAAGGCGAGGTATGTCCCGATCGCTCCAGCCACACCGAGGGCGCGTGGTGTCATCGAAATCACTGTTCCCGGTTCCCTATTCCCTATTCCCGATTCCCGATCAACTTGAACTCCTTTCCAATCTCCGTCGCCTGACGCAGCGCCACCGCCAGAAACGTCAGCGTCGCGTTCGCGCATCCACCGCTCACGCTCGTCGGCGCACCCACCACGAACAGGTTCTCGTGATCGTGCGCACGTCCATGGCTGTTCACCACGCTGCTCGCCGGATCGTCGCCCATGCGACACCCACCGGCCGGGTGGTCCTGAAAATCATCTACGCCCGAACGCAGGATCTCACCGTTCCCGGCTCGCGCCATGCGCTGGAAGAGCGCCTTGATCGAATCCTCCGTGTGCGCGCGTAACGCGAGAGACTCCGGACTGTCGCGGAACGTCAGTTTGGGCTGTGGATCGCCGTATGCGTTTTTCGCGGGCTCGTTGAGCGTGAGCGCGCTCTCGCGATCCGGGATCACGTCGTAGTACGCGCGAACGCGCGCCGTCCCCTCGGTGCTGCGACGCCGCCAATCCGCCATCAGCTCGTCGCCGAGCAGCACGGCACCGTCGTCGCCCTTGAGCCGTGGCCGCCTGCCGACGCTCGATTCCCACACGCGCAGATCGTGTCGTACGTAGCGATCGAGCTTCGTCGCGCGCATGAACTGCTTCGTCACGAGACTGTGCTGCTCGTTCATGCCTGGATACAAACGCAGCGGCAACTTCACGAACGCGAACACATTGCGATGACCGGTCATGTATTTGCCGACCATGCCCGACCGGTTGGCGATTCCGCGCGGGAACCGCTCACTCCGCGACAACAGCAGCAGATGTGGGCTCCACGCGTATCCCGCGGCAACGACGAACGTCCTTGCGCGGAAATGCACGCGTGATCCCGCAGCGTCACCGCGATCGCGGCGCACCGCCTCGGCTCTCGTGATCCGGTTGGATCCGTGCTCCACCACGAGCCGTCTGACGAGTGTTCGCGGCACCAGTTCTACCCGCCCGGACGCGCGCAGTGCGTTCCACGTGAAGTCCGGCGAGTACTTGGCGCCGACCGGACACACGGGTGCACACGTGTCGTTGCGACAACAGACCGCGCGCCCGCCGTACGCCACGGAGTTCTTGGCCGAGGGCTGACTCCACATCGCGATGCCGGCCGAGTCCGTCCACCGCTTGAGGAGGTCGAGGTTGTACGTCAGCGGGAGCGACGGCATGGGGAACGGGCTGCTCCGCGGGTCGAGCTCCGGCGGCCCCTGTTCACCCGCGACGCCGATGCGTCGTTCCGCTTCGTGGTAGAATGGGTCGAGCTCCTCGTACGTAACCGGCCAGTCGTGCCCGACGCCGAAGAGCGACTTCACGCGAAAGTCCTCGGGCGAGAAGCGTGGCGTCACGCCGCCCCAGTGCATCGCGAGTCCGCCGACCTGCATCGAGCGTGACTGGATGCCGTCCGCCGTCATGCCATCGATGTGGTCGCGACCCCAGGGGCTCTCGCCATACGCTACGAACCGCGCGCGATGTGCCGCACGCTCGGCCAGTGGTACCGTGTCGTCACCGGCTTCCACGACGACGATCCGCGCCTCGCGCTCCTCGGCGAGCTTTTCGGCGACGACGGCCGCCGTGATTCCCGACCCGATGATGCAGATGTCGCTCTCGATGACCTCCGCTCGTCCCTGGCGCGTAAGGAGGGTCATCGCCCCTTCCTCCCGAGCGTCACCGGTTGTTGCCGCTGGGCGGAGAGTGGCCGGCATTGCTGGCGTCCGATCTGCGCGTCGTAGCACAGATCCGTCGCGGCGGACGAGTCGTAGAAGTGGGCGAGGAGCGCGAGGGCGACGTGTCGCGCCAGGAGCGGGTTGGGCAGCGCGTCGCCGCGTTCGTTCCGCAGCGCGGCACGAACCAGCGCCTGGCGTCGCTCGCGCGGCAGGGCGCTGAACGACGGTCCATTCCGACGCGCGTCCGCCTCCAGCGCGGCAAGCTGCGAGCGCCAGTGCCGGCGTGGATCCGCCGGCAGGTGCTCGATCCGTCCCGTGCCGTATCCGTGGTTCGCCTCGGCGCCGGGCTGGTAGCCGTCCATCCACCGCTGGAACTCGGCGACGGCGCGCGCCACGCCGTCGGCACCAAGCTCCGCGGGCAGGACCGTGTCGCCAAGGGCATCGAGGAGTGTCGCGTTAGGCTGCCGCCCGGATTGCGTGGCGGCAGCCGGCGTCATTGCGCGCGGCCCTCGGATTCGTCCGAGCATCGGCCACGCAGCAATCGCCCCGGCCAGGCGCGCGACGAAGGTACGTCGCGCGGTTGTCGATCGAGCTTGAGACACGAGGGGCACCCATACCGAAGCAACGCTTCAGTATGGGCACCTACTTCTGCTGCGTCGAGTCCTCGTCGGCGGCCATCGCGACGTTGCCCGGTACGTAGCCGCGCAGATAGAGGTTGAGCGACCCGATCGAGAGATCCGTCTTCATCTGCACGAGCAATCGCCGTGAGTCGTCGGTGAGCCACATCTCGGCGTGTCCCTTCTCCGAGAAGATCCCCTTCGACTTGATGATCGGCTGAATCACGATCGTCTGATACGAGCCGGCGGGCACCTTGATGGTTTCCCGTCGCACCACGCGGATCTGAACCGGATTACGATCGGGCCGGAAGTAGCGATTGAATTCGTACGTCCGGCCCACCTCGAGCGGAATCGTGCGCACGAAGTACATGAACGCCGCATCGTCGAGGGGGTCGGCAACGCTCGGGGCGTGTTCCACTTCACCCTTCTCGGAATACGTCCCCAGGTCCGGATAGATCTCGTAGAATCGCTCCTTGTTGCGCCGGCCCTCCTGGAGGTCCTGCAGGAACTGCAGCGACTCGAACGTGCGCGTGTCGATCCAGCTCTCGATCCGGTCGTTCACCTTGTAGAAGGGAATCCCGCCCTTCACGGTAAACCGCGTGTGCCAGGCTTCGCGTCCACGGACGTCCTGCATGCCAACCACTTCCATTCTGCCGGTGCCGACCTTGATGGCGCCAAAGCGGACATCGTAGGTCAGCTTCTCGCCGGTATCGAACGGCACCGCCATTCGCGGCTGAAGCGTTGGCCAGCTCACGGGAATCGCACCGATGCCCTGCGCCCACGCCCGGCCTGCGCTTACTGACGAGGTCATGAGAACGAGCACGAGCGCGAACCACCGGACGATCGGCGAGCGCCGGACCGTGGCATCGCGGCTCGAGGGCCGCTCGAATCGATCTCCCTGGTTGATCTGAAGTCTATATCCTGCTGTCATTTGACCGTCTCACGTCGTCGCAAAACACGGCTGTTGGAGGGTCGTACACCGCCACGCCGGCTCCGTGCCGGCCGGATGACTCATTTCAGCATAGCGGTGCCGATAACCGTCCGACATCCGTCAACTGACCTAGTTCTCCCTGTCTTTGGTGAGAGACGGTGCTCCGATCGGCTATTCCAACCGGCCGAGCTCACGCTCGCATCTCGCGATAGCCCGAGAAAATCCCCCCGGAACCGAATGGCGTTCCGGGGGAGAAGCACCGCCACCGTGTGGTGAGAGAAGAGCAGCGTTTACCGAGTGGTGTCGAGGAGGTACACGGTGGCGGTACGGGGACGCGTGACAGCGTCGTCACGCGAGTCGTGTCGACTGGATCACGAACGGGTTAGGTGTTCCAGCTGAGCGCAGTGAGCTCGTCGGACGACAGCTTGTGCCAGTTGGCAGGGTAGTTCCACACGCGTCGCACTGCCTGGGTCGACTCGAAGATCAGACAATTGCTACCGCGCGGGGCCGGAACGTTGGCCGACGCGACTTCGTAGATGCGCCAGTCCGTTCCCAACGAGTCGACAAAGCAAAGGCGAGGGTTCGTCATCAGGCTTTCGACTCCATCCTGGTTGGCGTTCGTCAGCCCGAGACAACGGCGTCCGCGGGCGAACTCGACGTGAGGACAAGTCAATACACGTGCCTCAGCCTTTTCCGGCAGTTGTTTCGGATTCCAAGCACTCAACCACGGCGCCCGGCAAACCCGTCCTAGTGCAGATCGCCATCGGTATGGCAGAGGCCAAGGCCCGTGATCCCGAGCGTCGTACCCGATCATCATCAGCACCGACACCTACCGGGTGACCCCGCTCACACCTAACGCGGTCGCTTGACCGGGGCCCATCACGGAATGCAGAAGGGCCGCCTTGTTAGGCGGCCCTTCCGTTCGTCATCCCGAGCCGAGAGGCGAGGGATCGCGATCGTCCCGACAGAGAGGCTTAGGGATCCCTCGGCTCGTCGTCGTCGAAGCCGAACGCGCTCGTGTCGTCACCGCCGCTCACGCGCTCCACGCGCAGCAGCTGCTTGTACGTTTTGCCGCCGACCGTCAGTGTCACGAGGTAGTCACCGCTCGCGACGACGGGCGCTTGGGCGCCCCGCCCACCGAAGCCGCCAAAGCCGCCACCGCCACGTCCCTGCTGGCCGGGCGGGCGCAGGAGCTGCTGGAGCTCCTGTGCCCCACCGGGGAACGCATTCAGCGCGTCCGCGGGATTGTCGCTGGCTTCCGCGCCTTTGGCCGCGGCTTCGCCGCCCCGAGCGGCGGCGCCGACTACCGCGCCTTCACCAGGGCGTGGATTCCACGCGCCGCCAGCAGCGCCACCGCGTCCACCGCCTCGGAACAGACCGGCCACGTCGCCGCTCGTGATCATGTGGCGAATGCGGTCGAGCGCCGGCTTCGGCATGGCGCCAGCCTTCTCGAGCGAGTCGAACACAACCGTCATGCGCCGCGCGGCGACCACGCTATCGCGCAACTGCGACGGCGAGAGCGGAGCACGCGGTGCCGCACGACCACGGAAATCCCACGTGACGCGATGCAGACCGGCCGTGGCCGGTCCCGTCAGTGTCCGAACCGTGTCGCCCCTGGCGTCGGTGATGAGGATGCTCGCCTGCGGCCCGCGCTGACCCTGCCCCCGCCCCGTTGGCTGACTGCCCGCGTTAGGCTGCGCGGTGCTGTTGTCGCTGTCGCCGGACGACGACGTGGTCGCGACCGCGCCCGCGGCGACGCGATAGGCGATCTCGGCCCCATACGCCGGGCTCGGCGCGCTGAACACCTTGTGGCCTTCGCCGTTCGACGACGCACCGAGGGCCGGCCCCTGGCCGTACTCGTACGCCGTCTTCGGCTGGAACAGGTACGCCGCGTCGGCAACGACCTTCGTGCCCTTGTCGCCCGCCATCTGCTCGAGCGGCGTGATGTCCACGATCCAGATCCCGCGCCCGTGCGTTGCGGCAATGAGCTCGCGGTCGCGCGGATGGATCTTGAGGTCGTACACCGGCACCGTCGGCATGCCGGCCATCAGGCGCTGCCAGCTCTGCCCGCGATCGAGCGACGTGTACACCGCGCGCGACGTGCCCACGAACAGCAGGTCGCGGTTGTACGGGTCCTCGCGCACCGTGTGCACGAAGTCAGCGACGCTCTCCTTCGGAAGATTGTTCACCAGCGACTTGAACGTCTTGCCGTAGTCCGTGGTCACGTAGAGGTACGGCGTGAAGTCGTTCCACCGATGGTTGTCGAACGTGATGTAGAACGTCAGCGAGTCGAAATGCGAGGGCTCGATGCGGCTGACGTACACGTCGCCGGGCGCGAGGCCGGGGAATCGGTTCGCCGGGATCTGCTCCCACGCCGCGCCGTCGTTCTTCGTCACCCACACGTTGGCGTCATCCGTGCCGGCGGCGAGGAAGCCCGGTCGCACGTACGACTCCGCGAGGGCGACGACCGTGCCGTACGTCTCGGCGCCCGTGGCGTCGAGCGTGATGCCCCCGGTCTTGTTCATACTCGTATCGATCTTGGCCATCTGCTTCTTCGACAGATCGAGCGAGATCGGATACAGGTTGTCGCCGCGCTGCGTCGACTTGAGCACGCGGTTGCCGCCGATGTACACGACGTCAGCGTTATGCGGCGACAGGAAGTACGGCGTCTCCCAGTTGAAGCGCAGGTCGAGGTCGGCCGAGTCGGCCTTCTGATGCGAGCGGAACTGCGTGATGCGCGCCTGAGCGTCCTTCGACACCGGCTGCGTTGTATCACCGCGCAGCGTGAGGATCGAGTCCTCATACATCGCATAACGCGGGCGCCACGTCGGCTTCACGAGCGACGTCGTCGTCCCGTTTTTCAGGTCCCAGCGCTGGACGTTGCCACCCTGCGACTCACCGAAGATGATCTGCGGCTCGGTGGGATGCTGCGCGGTCCAGAAGCCGTCGCCGCCCGAGTACGTGAACCAGTACGCGTTCGTCACCGGGCCCTGTTTGCGCCGGCTCGGCCCGCACCACGAGCCGTTGTCCTGCGCGCCGGCGCACACGTTGTAGGGCGTATCGAAGTCGAAGCTCACCGAGTAGAACTGCCCGATCGGGAGTGTGGCCGCGAAGTCGTAGGTGCCGCCGCCATCCCACGTGAGCGAGATGCCGCCGTCGTCACCGACGATGAAGTGATCCGGATCGTTCGGATCGATCCACATCGCGTGGTGGTCGACGTGAATCCCCTGCGTCGCCAGCCGAGCGGTCTTGCCGCCGTCGTTCGACACGAGCACGGAGGTCGACGAGAACCACACGCGATCCGGATTCCGCGGATGCACGCGGACCTGCGAGTAGTAAAACGGCCGCGTGTTCGCGTCGTTCATCTTCTCCCACGTCTTTCCGCCATCCTTCGTGCGATAGAGCCCGTTCGCGAGCTTCTGCTTCGGCGTTCCCGGCGCGGCCTTTCGCCCGCGGATCGAGTCTGCCTCCACCATTGCGTAAACGATGTTCGGGTCCTGCTGGTAGATGGAGAAGCTGATTCGCCCCTTTTCGGTCTCCGGGAAGCCACCGCCCTTGATCTCCGTCCACGTCGCGCCGGCGTCCGTCGACTTCCAAAGCGCCGAGCCGGGTCCGCCCGACTTGAGGAAGTACGGTCCGCGCACCCGCTCGTAGCTCGAGGCCCAGATGACGTTCGGGTTCTTGGGGTCGAGCCCGACATCGATGAACCCGGCCTTGTCGCTCAGGAACTTGATGAGCTTCCAGGTCTGCCCGCCATCCTCGGTCTTGTAGAGCCCGCGCTCCGGATTCGACTTCCATGCCGCGCCGAGCGCGGCCACGTAGACGACGTTCGGGTTGGTCGGATGCACCACGATGCGTCCGATGTGCTGCGTCTTCTCCAGGCCCATGAGCTTCCACGTCAGGCCGCCATCGGTCGACTTGTAGATCCCTTGACCGGGCTCGATCGTGTTGCGCGAGTTCTGCTCGCCAGTGCCCGCCCACACCTGCTGCGTGTCGGACGGCGCGATTGCGAGCGCCCCCATCGATATGACCGGGTAATCATCGAACACGGGGCGGAACGTTGTACCGGCGTTCGTGGTCTTCCAGATTCCGCCGGCCGCTGCGGCGACAAAGAACGTCTTCGACGGGCTGGGTATGCCGACGACGTCGGCGACACGTCCTTCGAAGTTGGCGGGGCCGACGGTGCGCCAGCGGAACCCGGCGACGGTGGCAGAATCGAGCGGAGACTTCGAGGCCTGCGCGAGCGCAGCGGCGCCGCTCAAGACACTCGCAGCGAGCGCCGAGAGAACTGAGATAGGTCGCATAGAGACGGGAAGGGGAACGTCGCGAACCGGCAACCGGATCACAGAGCGTGAGCCTCATCGGTCCCTCGACGGACCGGGGCAGCATAGTGGTACGCTCCGTTGTGACGAAGCGTTGTGTTGTGGGCATTCCGAGCGCAGCGAGGAATCGCGATCATATTGATATGAGGGCCCTCGCTCGGGACGAATGCGATCCCTCGCTGCGCTCGGGATGACAACCATCCTCATGATAGAGGGGCCTATGCCGACCCGGTCCGTGCTGTTGCTCACCGCGCTCGTCGCGCCACTTCTCGCCGGGCACTCTTCCCGACCGCCCGCACCCGGCACGTACGCGTTCGTCGACGTGACCGTGCTGCCGATGGATCGTGAGAGGACTCTCACCGGCCAGACCGTCCTCGTGCGCGATGGACGCATCGCCGCCGTGGGCCCGAGCGCATCCGTCCGAGTCCCCGCCGATGCGCAGCGCATCGATGCCAAGGGCAAGTTCCTCCTGCCCGGACTCGCCGAGATGCATGCACACGTGCTCGGACCGCAGCAACCAGAGCAGCTCAATCGCGACCTCATGTTCCTCTACGTCGCGAACGGCGTCACGACCATCCGCGCGATGCTCGGCGCCCCGAATCAGCTCGTGCTCCGCGAGCAGCTCAAGAAGGGCGAGGTCCTCGGTCCGACGATGTTCGTCGCGGCGCCCTCGCTCAACGGCAACAGCGCGCCCAACCCCGACACCGCGATGAAGCTCGTGCGCGCCCACAGGGCAGCGGGGTACGATCTGCTCAAGCTGCACCCGGGGCTTTCGCGAGCGACGTACGACAGCATCGTGTCGGTCGCGCGCGCCGTGGGCATCACGTTCGGCGGCCACGTATCGCAGCAGGTGGGAATCGATCGTACGCTCGAGGTGCGGCAATCCACGGTCGACCACCTCGATGGTTACATCGAAGGCGCCGTCGCCGATCCGCTCAAGCGCCGGATCATGTCGCCCAGCGAGCAGGTGCCGTTCAGCGAGTGGATGGCGGGCGTCACGGAAGAGAAGATCGACGAGCTCGCGCGCCGCACGAGGGACGCGGGGGTGTGGGTCGTGCCGACGATGTTCCTGTGGGAGAGCCTGTTCGCGTCGTTCGCGCCGGAGTCGGCCGCTACGCGACCGGAGATGAAGTACGCCCCGAAGCAGTGGGTGACGGGCTGGATCACCCAGAAGCGGAACGCGAGCCAGGCCAACGGGCAGGCGGGCATAACGCCGGAGCTCGCGCAACAGCTGTTGGCGCACCGCCGGAAACTGCTCAAGGCGCTCGCCGATGCACACGCACCGATGCTCATGGGCACGGACTCGCCGCAGATGTTCAACGTGCCGGGCTTCGCACTGCACCGCGAGCTCCGGCTGATGGGTGAGGCCGGCCTGACGACATATCAGGTGCTCGAGTCGGGAACGAAGAACGTGGGCCTCTACGTCGAGCGTGATCTCAAGCAGGACGGCAAGTTCGGCACGGTCGCCGTGGGCAACTGGGCGGACCTCGTCCTCCTCGATGCGAATCCGCTCGAGTCGCTCGACAACATTGGCAAGCGCGCGGGAGTCATGGTGCGCGGTCGTTGGGTGCCAAAGTCCGAGATCGATTCCGGTCTGGCTGCGTTGGCCGCGAGGTATGCTGCGCAGTAGTCCGCGTTAGGCTGGCTGCTTGCTGCTTGCTGGGCTGACGGTCGGCATCGCGGCTTTGTCGGCGGGCGGGCCGAGCCAGATGCGTGAGCGGTGACGAGTAGTCTCCCGGTCGAGACGAGTGCCCGCGCCTCCGCCACGATGGTCTCGACAAGCCCCGCGCCACGATGATCTCGAATAGCCGCAGCGACGATCATCCCGACAGCGCGCCTATTCGACAACGATCCGGCGCTCCGTCCTCACGTGATACTGCTTCGCGACCTCGATCTCGAGCTCCACGAGATACGCTCCCGGCGGGAGCGTCGAGATGTCGACCTCCACGGATCGCGGCGAGGTAGTCGTGCCGCGGGCCGACACATCCTGCACCCGAACGATCACGGGCTTCGCTTCCTTCCACATGTGGAGCGCGCGCTTCAGGCGCTGCGAACGCGTCGCCGCGTCCTGAACCTCCGGGGCCACCGTCACGCTGATCCCCATCGTCTCGCCGCCGGGATTCGTCCCGTACGCCTCCCAGTAGAACCCGAGCTTCCTGCTCGAGCGCACCGTGAGCGTCGGCATCATGTGCGGGATCACCTCGTCGAGCGTCGCCGGGAGCTGGCCATACGGCTCGAACAGCAGCAGATCCGAGAGCGACACGCGCACCCCGACCGCGTACGGCGGCCGAATCCCATACCGCGCCCGCGCGCTCCGCTTCACCGTTGGCGACGTCACCTCGGCGCTCATGAGCAGCGGCCCCCACACACTGTGCGCGGTGATCACCCCGCGTGACTTGTTAGGCATGCGCACGACCATGGCATCCGCTGGCTCGCCCTGCGTCAGCACCAGCGCCGCCCGCACGTCACTCGCGCGCGCCAGCGCCGAGTCGCTGCGCAGGTCGTACGCCAGTACCACCAGCGACGAGTCG
>Ga0307408_100000478_pt1 | contig 34967 bp, 25 predicted proteins | sample 322Cmetagenome_FD_202116 | JGI IMG/M metagenome (GOLD analysis project Ga0307408, IMG submission 202116) | Maize rhizosphere microbial communities from greenhouse at UC Davis, California, United States - 322HYB-C-3 | ecosystem: Host-associated > Plants > Roots > Rhizosphere > Soil | place...
GCCCAGTTCCAGACAAAGCGCGCGGTGCCACAGGCGCGCACGAAATAATCGGCTTGCGTGCCAGTCGGTTTCAGCTCAATCCGGTGCGCCAGTTCCATCGCTGCCCACCTCCTGTGGCAACGCTACCCCGCTTCAGGTCATTAACGTTGCGTCTGATACCCACGTCCTCGGTCAGCGCAACGTTTGACCAGCCTTGGGCTACAAAGTTCCCGACTTGACGCCGAACTATTTCAGCAATCGCGCCGCAGGTGGCAAAAGAACTCACCGCCTTTCGCGCCACCAGCCCTGCAACCCTGATCGTCACGCCTAAACAACTGCCCACTTCGTCTGGGCCCATCGTGCTTTTCGTAACACGCTTTACACACTAAAAATCACGTTTAATCGATCTAGAGTTTAGCTCCGCCTCCGTCATGTTTCGACCGTAAGCAAATGTTACGTAAAGAAGAATATTTAATCAAACGATCGTTTGACTTATATCAATCGTTTGAATCTTATGGTTAAATATCAACATGAATGACCGAAACAAAGTAAAGAAATCGCGCTCCGACGGCGAACAATCCCGCGAGCGGCTGCTGCTGGCCGCGATGCGCCTGTTCGCCGAACAGGGTTATGCCAACGCCTCCACCCGCGAAATTGCCCTGGCGGCGGGCGCCAATGTGGCCGCGATCAGTTATTACTTTGGCGACAAGGCCGGCCTGTACCGGGCCGCCTTTGCCGCCATGTCGCTGGACCCGCACCAGAACATCGCCCTGTATGACCAGCCCGACCTCACGCTGCGCCAGTCCCTGGTGATCTTTTTCACCCAGATGCTGGCGCCGCTGCGGGAAGGCGATATCTCGCAGCTGTGCAGCCGCCTGTGGTTCCGTGAAATGCTGGAACCGACCGGCCTGTGGACCAATGAAATCGAGAACAACATCCGGCCCGAACATGAAGCGATGGCGCGCATTGTCAGCCGCCATCTCGGCCTGGCCGCACCCGATGACGAGATCCACCGGCTGACCTTTTGCGTCGCGTCGCAGGCGCTGCTGCTGATGGTGGGCAGCGACGTGGTCACCACGCTCACGCCGCAACTGCTGAGCGGACCGGATGCCATCGGCCTGTGGATCGAACGGTTCACCAGCAATGCCGAAGCGATGATCGAGGCTGAAAAGACAGCACGTACCCCCCAAAAGGAATCCGAATGAATCCAACTCCCCCCACGGCGGCCCCGGCCCGGCGTACCACGCTGGCCCTGGCCGCCGCCCTTGCGCTGGCAGGCTGCTCCCTGACGGCGCCGTCGGCCAAGGTTGATGCGCCCATTCCCGCGCAATGGCAAGCCGCCCTGCCCCACAATGGCGACGTGACGGACTTGAACAACTGGTGGCGCAACCAGGGCGACCCGCTGCTGGCGCAACTGGTCGACGCGGCGCAGGCGGCCAGCCCGACCCTGGCGCAAGCGTCGGCGCGCATCGCGCAATCGCGCGCCGAGCGCGTGGCGGCCGGTTCCGCGCTGGCGCCCAATGTCGATTTTGCGGCCAGCGTCCAGCGCATGAGCCAGCAGTCGTCGGTTCCGCTCGGCAGCACGGTGCAGGGGGCGTTGCAGGCATCGTGGGAAATCGACGTGTTCGGCGCCGGACGTGCGGCCCGCAATGCCGCGCAGGCGCGCCTGGAAGGCGCCCGCGCCGGCTGGCACGAAGCGCGCGTGTCGGTGGCCGCGGAAACCGCCAACCAGTATTACAGCTTGCGCGCCTGCGAACAATTGCAGACCGTCGCGCTGCAGGACGCCGGATCGCGCGCCCATACGGCGCGCCTGACGGAACTCAGTTCCAAGGCCGGCTTTGTCTCGCCCGCCGACGCCGCCATGGCGCGCGCCAGCGCGGCCGACGGCCGCAGCCGCGCCACGCAACAGCGCGCCACCTGCCAGATCGCCGTCAAGGGCTTGTCGGCGCTGACCGCGATCGCTGAAACGGAATTGCGCACCCGGCTGGCCGAGGGCGCCACCACCGCGTATGCCGCCGCGCAGGCCGGACTGCCGGCCGCCGTGCGCAATGCCGCCGTTGCGGGGACGGCTGCCGGCGCGGTCGATGCCAGGCCAGCGCCGGTGGCCCCGGCCATGGCGGGCGCGGCCCCCGCGATTGCCATTGCCGCGCTGCCGGCGCAGGTGTTGAACCAGCGCCCGGACGTCTATACCGCCGAGCGCGACGTCGCCGCCGCCAGTCACGACGTCGGCGGCGCGCAGGCGCAGCGTTATCCGCGCCTGTCCCTGTCCGGCTCCATCGGCGCGGCGAATTTCCGTACCGGCGGCGAAAATACCCAGCTCGATACCTGGACCGTGGGCCCGCTGGCGCTGCAATTGCCGGTGTTCGACGCGGGCCGCCGCCGCGCCAACGTCGATGCGGCGCAGGCGCGCTATGACGCCGCCGTGGTGGCGTACCGCGCCACCATCCGCAACGCCGTGCGCGAAGTGGAACAGGCGCTGGTGACGTTGAACGCCACCAGCGAGCGCGCCGCCGATGCCCAGACCGCGCTGGCCGGCTACCGCGCCGCCTTCACCGCCACCGAAGACCGCCATAAAAATGGCATGGCCAGCCTGCTGGAACTGGAAGATGCGCGCCGCATGCGCCTGGCCGCTGAAAACACGGTGATCGCGCTGCAGCAGGAACGCAGCGCAGCCTGGGTCGCGCTGTACCGCGCGGCCGGCGGCGGCTGGAACGCCGACGCCGCCGCAGCCAATACCGCCAATGCCGCGAACGCCGCCGCCGCCGCGAACAACCGATAACGGAACCGACAAATGATGACACCTCTGCAAACCCGCCTCCGCCCCCTGCTGGTGCTGATGGCCGCCGCCTTCGCGCTGCACGCCGCGCTGGCGCCTTCCGCCCAGGCCGACGACAAGGCCGCCCCGTCGGCACCCAAGGCCGCGCTGACCGTCACGGTCGCCAAACCGTCGACCAACCGCCTGCCGATCACCATCGGCGCCAACGGCAATATCACCGCCTGGCAGGAAGCGTCGATCGGCAGCGAGTCGAACGGCCTGCGCCTGCTCGACGTGAAAGCCAATGTGGGCGACGTGGTCGAGAAGGGCGAGGTGCTGGCCACGTTCGCCAGCGAAGCCGTGAACGCCGACCTGGCGCAGGCCAGGGCCGCGCTGATGGAAGCCGAAGCCAATGCCGCCGAAGCGGCCTCCAACGCGCAGCGCGCCCGCGCGCTGGACACCTCCGGCGCGCTGTCGGCGCAGCAGATCAGCCAATACCTGACGGCAGAGCAGATGGCCAAGGCGCGCGTGGCGTCGGCCAGGGCGGCGGTATCGAGCCAGCAATTGCGCCTCAAGTACACGCAAGTGACGGCGCCGGACAGCGGCGTGATTTCCGCCCGCATGGCAACGGTCGGCGCCGTCGCCGGCCCCGGCACGGAACTGTTCCGCATGATCCGCCAGGGCCGCCTGGAATGGCGCGCCGAAGTCACGGCCACCGATCTGCCGAAGATCCGCGCCGGCGGCAGCGCCATCGTCAAGGCCGCCAACGGTGCGGAGCTGGTCGGCAAGGTGCGCATGGTGGCGCCGACGGTCGATCCACAAAGCCGCTTTGCGCTGGTGTACGTGGACCTGCCGGCGGCCAAGGCAAAAGACGCCGCCGCGTTCAAGGCCGGCATGTTTGCCAGCGGCCGCTTTGAACTGGGCAACAGTGAAGCGCTGACCCTGCCGCAGCAGGCCGTGGTGGTGCGCGATGGCTTCAGCTATGTGTTCCGCGTCAACCCCGACAAGAAAGTGTCGCGCATCAAGGTGACGGCCGGCCGCCGCATCGGCGAGCAGGTGGAAGTCGTGTCGGGCATCGACGCCGCCTCGCAGGTGGTGGTCAGCGGCGCCGGCTTCCTCAATGATGGCGACCTGGTCAACGTGGTGGCTGCGGCGGCGCCAGCGCCGGCCCCGGCTCCGGCAGGCAGCGCGGCCAAAGCCGCCAAAGCGCGCTAACCAGGAGCGATCGTGAATTTATCTTCGTTATCCATCAAGCATCCGATCCCCGCGATCATGCTGTTCTTCCTGCTGTCATTTGCGGGATTGCTGGCCTATAAGGCCAACCCGGTGCAGGACTTTCCCGATATCCAGCTGCCGGTGGTGATCGTCACCGCCAGCCTGCCGGGCGCCGCCCCGGCGCAGCTGGAAACCGAAGTGGCGCGCAAGATCGAAGATGCGATCGCGCCGCTGCAGGGTGTGAAAAACATCCACACCTCGGTGCTCGACGGCGCCGCCACCCTGACGGTGGAATTCAACCTGGAGAAGAACGTCTCCGACGCCGTCAATGAAATCCGCGACGCCATCGCCCAGGTGCGGGCCGACATGCCGGGCGAATTGCGCGATCCGGTGGTCAACAAGGTGCCGACGGCGGGCCGCTCGGTGCTGACCTATACGGCGATGGGCAAGGCCGGCAAACCGGTCGACCTGCAGGAATTGAGCTGGTATGTCGACAATGACGTGACCAAGCGCCTGCTGACCGTCAAGGGCGTGGGCCAGGTCAAGCGCATCGGCGGCGCCGCGCGCGAAATCCGCGTCGAACTGGACGACAGCCGCATGGCGGCTTTGAAGGTGTCGGCGCTGGACGTCTCGCGCCAACTGCGCATGGTGCAGCGCGAAGCCCCGGGCGGACGCGGCGACGTGTCCGGCGCCGAGCAGTCGGTGCGCACCATCGGCACCGTGAAAAGCGCGGCCGAGCTGGCTGCCATCGATATCCCGCTGCCGGAAGGCCGCCATATCCGCCTCGACCAGGTGGCCACCGTGACCGACACCACGGCCGAGCGCCGCGCCGTGGCGGAGCAGGATGGCAAGCCGGTGGTGGCGTTTGAAGTGTTCCGCACCAAGGGCGCCAGCGAAACCCAGGTCGCCAACGACGTGAAAGCCGCGATCGAGGAAATGCGCAAGGCGCACCCGGCCTTCGAGTTGCACATGTCGATCGACAATGCCGCGCCGATCCAGGAAAACTTCGAAGGCTCGATGGAATTGCTGTATGAAGGCGCGCTGCTGGCCGTGCTGGTGGTGTGGTGGTTCCTGCGCGACTGGCGCGCCACGCTGGTGGCCGCCGCCGCGCTGCCGCTGTCGGTGCTGCCTGCCTTCCTCGGCATTTACCTGTTCGGCTATACGCTCAACACGGTGACCCTGCTGTCGCTGGCGCTGGTGGTGGGCGTGCTGGTGGACGACGCCATCGTGGAAATCGAAAACATTTCACGCCACCTGCGCATGGGGAAAACGCCGTATGAGGCGGCGATGGAAGCGGCCGACGAAATCGGCATGGCGGTGATCGCCACCACATTCGCGCTGGTGGCCGTGTTCCTGCCCACCGCCTTCATGGGCGGCATTCCCGGCCTGTTCTTCAAGCAGTTCGGCTGGACCGCCGTGCTGGCCGTGCTGGCGTCGCTGGTGGTGGCACGTTTGCTGACGCCGATGATGGCGGCTTACCTGATGAAGCCGGTCGCGCACGGGGAGGAAGCCGATGGCCCGATCATGAAGCGCTATATGCGCGTGATGCAGTGGTGCCTGAAACACCGGTTGATCACCGCCATCGCATCGGGCGCCTTCTTTATCGGCTCCATCATGCTGGTGCCGCTGCTGCCGACCGGCTTTGTGCCGCCGGCCGATCGCGGCCAGACCCAGATCACGGTGGAACTGCCGCCGGGTTCAACCTTGCAGGAGACCCGCGCCATTGCCGAACAGGCGCGCCTGGCGGCAATGGAAGTCAAGGGCGTGGTCAGCGTCTTCAGTTCGATTGGCGGCGGCTCGTCCGGCGACGCCTTCGCGCCGGGCGCCGCGGCCGAGGCGCGCCGCGCCGTGCTGACCCTGACCGCCGCGCACCGCGGCGACCGTTCGGAAAGCATGGCGGAAGTGGAAGAGAAAATCCGCGTCAAGCTCAATAACCTGCCGGGCGCCCGCTTCACGGTCGGCCCGCAGGATACCGGCGTGAAGATGCAACTGGTGCTGCAAAGCGAAAACCCGCAGGCACTGATCGAATCGGCGCAAAAAGTCGAACGCGAACTGCGCACGCTCAAAGGCATCGGCAACGTCAATTCCAGTGCGTCGCTGGTGCGTCCTGAAATCATCGTGCGTCCCGACTTCGCCCGCGCGGCGGACCTGGGCGTGACGGCGGCCGCCATCGGCGAAACCGTGCGCGTGGCCACCGCCGGCGACTACGACTTCGACATGACAAAGATGAACCTGCCGGAGCGGCAGGTGCCGATCCGCGTCAAGCTGCCGGACGCGGTGCGCGCCGACCTGGACGCCATCGGCCGCCTGACGGTGCCGGGCAAGAACGGTCCCGTGATGCTGTCCACCGTGGCCGACATTTCCATGGAATCGGGCCCGGCGCAAATCAACCGCCTGAACCGTTCGCGCAACGTGACCCTGGAAGTGGAATTGAATGGCCGCTCGCTCGGTGAAGTCAACGACGAAGCGCGCGCGCTGCCGTCGATGAAAGCGCTGCCGCCATCGGTGAAAATCGCGGAACTGGGCGACGCGCAGGAAATGCAGGCGCTGTTCGCCAGCTTCGGCATTGCCATGCTGATCGGCGTGATCTGCATTTATTGCGTGCTGGTGCTGCTGTTCCAGGACTTCATGCAGCCGGCCACGATCCTGGCGGCGCTGCCGCTGTCGATCGGCGGCGCCTTCGTCGCGCTGTTGATCACGCGCAGCGCGCTGTCGATGCCGTCGATGATCGGCCTGATCATGCTGATGGGAATCGTGACGAAAAACTCGATCCTGCTGGTCGACTACGCCATCATTGCGCGGCGCGAAGGCATGAAGCGCTTCGATGCGCTGGTCGACGCGTGCCACAAGCGTTCGCGCCCGATCCTGATGACCACCATCGCGATGGGCGCCGGCATGATGCCGCTGGCGCTGGGCTGGGGCGCCGACCCGAGCTTCCGCGCGCCGATGGCGCGCGCCGTGATCGGCGGCCTGATCACCTCGACCCTGCTGTCCTTGCTGGTGGTGCCGGCCGTGTTCACCTACGTCGACGACCTGGAACACTTGATGAAGCGCTGCCTGGGCATGCTGCGCAGGCACAAGCATCCGGCCGCGCCGCGCCAGGCGGCGCCGAAGGCGGTGGAGAACGAGGTCATCCCCTCCAAGTAGGCTTGGGATAATTAAACAGCGGGCGGATCGGTTTCCCGCGTCCACGCGCGGCCATCGGCCAGCGCCTGCTTGAAGGCGGCCAGCGCATCGGGCAAGTCGGCCGGTTCGGTGCCGATCAGGCCCGGATCGGGCGAGCCGTCCGGCAATTGCGGGGGGATCTGCGCTTTGGCCAGCAGCAAGGCGCCCTTGCCCACCGCCAGGATGGGTTTGCAATGGCGGTATTGCAGCCGCACGAAGTCCAGCGCCTGCGCCATGCCCGCCAGCGTTTTCGCGGCCTGTTCGCCGCACGGGATCGCCACCGCATCGAACAATACCCCCGGCGCGTTTTCCAGGGTCCGCTCCACGGCGATCGGCGCGCCGTCGGCCGCCACCACCAGGCCCAGCCACAGCCCCACGATGTGGGGCACGGCGCCATCCCGTTCCAGCGCCGCCTGGATCGCCCGCACGCCGTCGCCATCGACGCCATCGGCCACCAGGATCGCCACCTGGCGCGCCGCAATCCCCTGCCGTCCCGGCCGCGCCATCAGCGACAGTGACGGCGACGGCGGATAGGCCGGCAGCGGCAGGCTGGTCGCCAGCGGCTGCGGCGCGGGCACCGGCACGCCCAGCCCCGCCGCCACCGCCGACACCAGGGCGTCATCGACATTGGCCAGCATCGACAGCATGCGCACGCGGATGGCGGGCACCGCCACCTTGCTCAGTTCAAAGCGGAAGCCATTGATGATGTGCTGCTGCTCGTGGCGGGCCTGGCTTTGCCAGAACAGGCGCGCCTGCGAATAGTGGTCGGCAAACAGTTCCGGCTTGCCGCGCACCTTGTCTTCCCGCGCCTCCTGCACGCGGACACTGGTGAAGCCCGCCATGCCGGCCTGGTGCGGACAGCCGCCGCCCAGCGAATTGGGTTCATACGCGACCTTGCCGCGGTTGATGGTTTGCCGGTGCATGCCGTCGCGCTGGTTGTTGTGCATTGGGCAGATCGGCGCATTGATGGGAATTTCATGGAAATTCGCGCCGCCCAGGCGGCTGATCTGCGTGTCGGCATAGGAATGGATGCGTCCTTGCAGCAGCGGGTCGTTGCTGAAGTCGATGCCGGGAATGATATGCGCCGCGCAAAACGCCACCTGTTCGGTCTCGGCAAAGAAATTGTCCGGATTGCGGTTCAGGGTCATCCGTCCCACGACGCTCAAAGGAACCAGTTCTTCCGGCACGATCTTGGTGGGGTCCAGCACATCGAACGGAAATTGCGCGGCCTGTTCTTCCGTGAAGGTTTGCAGCGCCAGTTCCCACTGCGGATAGTGGCCCGCCTCGATCGCGTCCCACAGGTCGCGCCGGTGGAAATCCGGATCGGCGCCGATCACCTTCGCCGCCTCGTCCCACACCATTGAATGGGTGCCGGCCAGCGGCAGCCAGTGGAACTTGACGAACACCGAGCCGCCATCGGCGTTCACCAGCCGGAACGTGTGCACGCCGAAGCCCTGCATCATGCGGTAGCTGCGGGGAATCGCACGGTCCGACATGGCCCACATCAGCATGTGCATGGATTCCGGCATCAGCGACGCGAAGTCCCAGAACGTGTCGTGCGCGCTGGCGGCCTGCGGGATGGCGTTGTGCGGTTCCGGTTTCACCGCATGGATCAGGTCCGGGAACTTCATCGCATCCTGGATGAAGAACACGGGAATGTTATTGCCAACCAGGTCCCAGTTGCCTTCATCGGTATAAAACTTGACGGCAAAGCCGCGCACATCGCGCACGGTATCGGCCGAGCCCCGCTCGCCGGCCACCGTGGAAAAGCGCACGAACACCGGTGTGCGCTTGCCGGCCCGGGCGAATGGCGCGGCGCGGGTCAGGCCGCCCAGGTCCTCGTATGACTCGAAGTAGCCATGCGCGGCCGAACCGCGCGCATGCACCACGCGCTCGGGTATGCGCTCATGGTCGAAGTGGGTGATCTTTTCACGCAGGATGAAGTCTTCCATCAGGGTCGGGCCCCGCAGGCTGGACTTCAGCGCATTCTGGTTGTCGGCGACCGGCACGCCCTGGTTGGTGGTGAGGCGCTGGCCGGCGGCATCGGCGCGCACGCGCTGCAGGTTGCCGTCATTGGGATTGGTCCCGGGCGACGGATGGCTGCCGGTCTTGGGCGACGACTGGTTCTCGGACAACGTGCCGGCGGTGGCGGCGGGCGATGCGGGGAGGTGATGGCCCGCCGGCGGCGTGCGCGACGCTTCGCCATGTTCGGCGGCCTTGTTGCGGTTGTGGGTGACAGCGTTGGCCAGGTCGGAGGCACTGGCGGCGGGGTCGGGTCGGGTCATTGATGTCCTTTCGAATCAGCGCAGCAGCGCGATCAGGATGATGATGGGAAGAGGAACACCCGGCAGCCAAAGCAGAATGGAGCGCATCGCGGTTCTCCGGCCCACGGCGGCAAAGCATGGGCGTGTCGCGCCCGGTTGCGCCGCCGGCAGGACGGGCGGGGAACCGGGGTCCGCATGGGACTGCCGTGCCGTCAGGCTGGTTAAGACACGCTGGCCGCCACGCTTACTTGCGCGAGCTCAGCAGCTTGGACAAGCCATAGCCTGCCGCCATAGCCACCAGCACCGACGTGACCGGGCTGCTGCGCACATAGCCGCGCCCCTGCTCCGCATATTGCTTGTAAGCCGTACTGAGCTTTTCACCTTTGGTGGCCAGCGTATCGCTGACCTTGCTGGCGGTATCGGCGATCTTGTCGGTGGCGCTATGGGCGGCCGACGCCAGCTTGTCGGCGGTGGGCTGTACTTTTTCAGCCACGCGGTCAACGGCCGCGTGGGCCGAACTGGCCAGCCGGTCCGCGGTCGGCTGCGCCTTGTCAGCGGTGTGGTCGATCGCGCCGTGCGCGTCTTTCGACAGGTCGCGGCCGATCGACGTTACGGTATCGCTGGATTTGTTGGTGCCGGAAGAAATGTTGTCCATGGTCGAGTCCTCGTCATGTGGTGGAATGGGCTGGATTGCCAGTACACGATAGGACGATCGCTGCTTGTGTACCGTGCGGCACATAACAAAGACACGCGAGGGGCGGACAGGGGCGCTTTTCCTGTCCGCAATGTCAGATGGCGCGGTTACGGTGCCTTGGCGCTTTCCTGCGGACCCAGCAGCGTCGCGGCCAGGCTACCGGTATCGACCACCAGGCGCTGCAGCACCAGGCCCGGATCGACCGACCAGAACTTCAGCACATGCGGGCCGGGGCGGGTCACCACGTGGGTGGAGCTGAAGACCGCCGCGTTATCCTGCGCCGCCGTGGTCCACGCTGCCGCATGGGCCGCGTCATGGATATCGATCACCTGCGGCGCTTCATCGTCGAGCGACACCGCATAGCGCAAGCCTTGCCCCGGCAGGAACGCATGGGTCGGCGACAACACCGCCCGCACCGTCACCTTGCCCTTGGTCGCCAGGTGGATGTCGTATTCCAGGCGCACGTCGGCCAGCTTCGGCGCGGGCGGCGGCTCCGGCGCCGGCTCGGAGACGGGCTCGGACTGTGCGGCCGGCGCCGGCGCTGCGGAAAACGTGCCCGGCGCCGCACCCGCCGTTTCCGGTGTGGCGCCACCCGGCGCGGCGGCCACCTCATCAGCGCCAGCCTCCCGGCCCGGCGCGGCTGCCGCTAACGCGGCTGGTAACGCGGCCGGCATGGCGGCCGGTGCGGCGGCGGCATCGGCGGCTCCCGCCGGGGCCGCCACAACGGTGGCGGCTTCCGCGCCCGCTTCCCCCGGCGCCGCTGGCGCCGCCGGCTTCACCGCGACCGGCTTCGGCGGCGGCGGCGCCACCACCGGCAGCGCCGTCATGCCGGATAAGGTCCGTCCCAGGCCCGGAATCTTGAGCCACTGCCGCCCTTCCGGCGCCAGCGCCCGCGCATAGTGTTCGGCCTCCACCGCCACCGCGCCCTGCGATTCCAGGTAACTGCCGGCCACCGGTTTCACGCCCGCCGATGGCGGGCGCAACGGCACCCGCACCGTGGCCTTGGCGCCGTCCGGTCCCAGGATCGCCAGCACCGCCACGTCGGCGCCGGCCGGCACATCGGCCCAGCGCACCTCGACCGTCACGCGCTGCGACTTGGCCACCGTGCCGCTCGAGCGGCTCAGGGTGATCCAGGGCGCGCTGGCGGCGATGGTGAATTTGAACGGGTTCTGGCCGCGGTTGAAAATGTCGACATGGCGCTGCTGCTTGCCGCCCGCGTCCATGCGCGGCAAGGCCAGCTGATCGCTGCCCGCTTCCGGCCACACGGTGGCGCTGCCCTCCACCGCCACGCCCATGTCGGCGGCGCGGCTGGGCTGCACTTCGGCCACCGCCGGCATCACATTGCGCGCCGTGCCGCCGCCCAGGTGGACCTGCGCCATCAGCCGGTTCCATTTACCGCCGCTGATGTCTTCGTGGTACACCCGCGCCAGTTCGCCATCCTGCCTGAACAGGTCGCGCACCTTGCCGGCCAGGTCATTGGCGGCCACCCTGCCCTGCGCGGCCTGCATGCGGTTTTGCGCGGCGGCCGTCAGCATGTCGGCCACCACGGCGCTGCCCTGCGCCGGGTACAGCACCAGCTGGTAAAACGCATCGCGCAACTCCGACGGCAAGCCGCCATCGATTTTCTCGGCCTTGCCGGACACCGCGCGGTACTCGCCCACCACCCGCGCCGCCTCGTCGCCATGCAACAGGCTGTAGTCGCCCGGCGCCAGCAATTCCGGCGCGCGGCGCGCATTGTACTGCGCCGTCTTGCCGACGATCTCGGCCACGTCATCGGCATACTGCGGCCCGAACTCACGGCCCGCCCACAGCTTCAGGTAGTCCGGCAAACGCTCGGCGGGCCAGGCTTCGGGATTCCACGCATAAGTGAGGAAGAATTCCGCCGGCACTTCAAACGGTTTCAACGGTCCGACATGCGCGATCCACATGCGGTCGGCGCCGTGCCGCCAGGCCAGGTGCAATTGCTCCCACAGCTTGGGCAGTGGCGCCGCGCTGACCCACGAGCGCTGCGGCGCATCGCGCGCAATGTGGTATTCGATCCCCGCGCCGCCGGCGCGCTGGCGTTCGTCATGGGTCGGCAGGCGGCGCAGGTAGCCGGCGCCGTCGTCGCACATCAGCAGCAGCACCTCGTCCGCCGGCGGCTTGCCCTCATTGCCACAGACGGCAACCAGCTGCGGCCCTTTCCACAACCGCTTGGCCTTGCCGTCCGACGGCGGCGTGCCCAGCACCACGCCATACTCTTCGGCGCGCTGCGCGTTTTGCCTGTCGTCGGCCAGGAAGGCGGCTTCGCTGGTGGCCGGCCACAGGGTATTGCCGCGCAGCCGCAGCAGCAATTCGTAGACGCGTTCATAAAACCGGGTGTTGTAGCCGCCAAACGATTGCTTTGCCCACGCCGACAGGCCCGGCGCCTCGCCATCGAGCGCCATGCCACGGTAGCGCACCACGGGCGCGTCCGACACCTTGACACCCGCGTCCACCGTCAGCTGACGGTGGCGCTGCGGCGGCACATCGGCCCACCAGTGCCACGGCGACACGCCGATCTGCTCGGATAATTCGTAAATGCCATACAGCGTGCCGCGCCGGTCGCTGCCCGCGATCACCAGCGCACGCTCGACACCGGGCAGTGGCCGCACCAGCACCTGCACCTGCCACGCTTCCCATTTCCCCTTGATGGCCGCCACATCCAGCGCACCGGAGCGGACCAGCCGGTCAATCACGGCATTCTTGCCCAGCGTACCGATAATCACCACGTCGGCGCCGGACGGTGTGCCCTTGCCCAGCGCGGGCCGGCGCGCGCTGACCCGTTCGATGTCCGCCTGCAAATCCGCCATCGCCCGCAGCACGGCCGGATGCTCGCCGCTGTCGGCATACAGCGGCGCGGCGTCGCTGCCCCGCACCAGGCCGAACGCGGCAGGCGAGGCCTGGTCATAGCCGACAAAGCGCTGTTGTCCCAGGGCCTGGGCCTGCGGCGCTCCCAGCAACAGCCCGGCCATACTGGCGGCCAGCGCCAGCTTCTGCATCAAAGTCACGCGTTAGCTCCTGATTTATTTCAAAAGGTCAATTATCGCCCCAACAACGCGGCGGCGCGGCGCACCGTTGACTTGCATCCGCCGCTGGCGCTCCCCTAATGTGGGCCAGCCCACAGACATCCGCCCGGCACACGCGCATGCTGGCCGGGACGACCCGCCTGAAGGTGCCACATCATGCTGCCTGTAACCAACCCTGTCGACGCGGCATCCACTGTCGCCCCGCTCCCCCCTGCCGTCTCCGCGTCCGCCGCGCTGGCGGCGGACCATGCCCTGGCCAACAACGCGTCCGCCGTGGACTTTTCCGGCCTGGCGCAATTCCTGTCGTCGGTCGCGCTGACGCGCCGCCAGCTGGACCAATTACAAGGCGGCACGGCCAGCACCCCGACCGCCGCCGAGGTGATGCTGCTGAACGTGGCTGCCACCAACCTGACCCAATCGTTCAACCAGTTGCCGCCCTCCGCCCTCGATACCTTGCCGCCGCTGCCCGACAGCCAGGGCGGCACCCTGGGCGAACGGCTGGCGCTGGTGCTGCGGCAACTGGGCGCCACGGCAGGACGGGGCGGCCCGATTTCCAGCAGCACCCTGGCCGGGATCGGCATCACGCTCGATCCGCTGGCCCCGGCCTCCAGCGCCGATCTCCTCAATGTGGAAGCGCCGCTGCTGCGCGCCGCGTTTGCCGCCGACCGCGACGGCACGCTGGCCCTGCTGACGCGCGCCACGGAACAATTCAATGCGCTCGGTATCGCCGTGGCGCAAGCAGAAGCGGGCGCCGCCGCAACCCCGGCGCCCGCCACCGCCCCTCCGGCCTCGCCCGGTTCCGGCGCCACGCTGGCCAACCTGGCGCTGAACGACGCCCTGGCGGGCACGCCGGCGGAAGTGCTGCGCCAGCAACAACTGGCCGTCGCGCGCGAGGCGGCGGCGGCATCGCGCACCCGGCAGGAGACCCAGGCCGACCGGCTGGCGGCGGACCGGGCCGCCGAGCAGGCCGCCACCACCGCGCTGGCGCAACGCATGGCGGTCCGGCAAAGCCCCGATCTCGCCCAGCGCGCCGCCGCCTTGCGGCAGGAACTGGATCAGGTGCAATCGGCACTGGAGTTACAGGCACAGCAACAGTTGCAGGCCAGCCTGGACCAGGCGACAGGCAGCGATGCGCGCTTGCGTGTCCAACAACAACAAGATGCCAGTGCGCGCACCGCGCAGCAAAGCGGGCAACAGGAAGCCGCACAGCGCTTGTCCGCGCAGGCGCAGGAACGTGCGGGCCTGCAGCAGGCACAGCAGCGAACGCAGCAGCGAGCACAGCAGCAAGCACAGCAGGATGCGCAGCAGCAAAGCACCGTCCGCAACGCGGCCGCCCGCAGTGAGGCCGACCGCGCCACCGCGCGGCGCAATACCGCCGCCATTGCGGAGGCGCGCGATGAAGCCACCTTGGCGGCGCGCATGGCCGCACAGCGGCAAGCCGCGGCGCAAACTGTCCAGCAGGCGCAGCAGGCACCCCGGCCGTCGCAGGCGGAACCAGTGCAGGCGGAACAGCAGGCAACGCAGGCCCAGCGCCGCGAACAGGCAGCGCAACAGGCGGCCCGCACCGCCGCGGAGGCACAGCAAGACCGCGCCATCGCCGACCGCGCCGACAACGTGCGCCTCACCACGGCCGGGCAAGCCAATTTGCGCGCACAAGCCAGCGCGCTGGCGGAACAGATGGACGAACAGCGCGAGACGGCCCGCCGGCAAGCGGCGCAACAGCAAGCACGCCAAACCACCGCCGTGGAGACGGAGCGCGCGGTCCAGCGCACCGCTGCCGAACGCCAGCGCCAGGGCACACCGCCGGAAGCCCAGGGCGCCGCCGCCATGGCAGCGGCCCAGCGCGCCGCGGAACAGCGCCTGGCACTGGAACAGCAGGCCGCCCGGGGCCGCACCAGCGCGCAGGCGCGGTGGGAACGCCAATTGACCGAAGCCGCCGGCGCGGCACGGCAAGTCCGGGCCGAACAGGAAGCGGACGCCCTCGCCAATGCGGCAGCGCAGGCGGCGCAAGCGCGGCAAGCCGCCCAGGCGGCCAACATGCAGCGCCCGCCCAATGCCGCCGATCCCGCGCAGGCGGCGGCCATCGCCGCCTACAGCGGGCCCGCGATGGCCGCCGCCGGCATCCGCCAGCCGGTTCCGGCAGCCCAGACGGCAAGAGTCCCCACCGCGGCGCCCGTCCCGCCCGTGCGGCCGGTCCAGCCTGCCGGTGAGCCCGCCGATAAAGCCGCAGGTGGCGGCGTGAATCCGGAATAACGGCCTGATCGACCGCACCCATGCCGCCCTGGCGCGCCCGCGCCGCCGCTCGGCACAACGCTGAGTTTTCCCGCCGCCGGCGATTGGCTGGCGATTGGCAGCCAATGACTAGTGGGTCACTAGGCGGTTTTCAGCACGTTTTTCCACATTTCCGCATAACCGTACAAGCAGTCCCGCCGCCCCGGCAAGATAGCGCGCCGGCGGCGCAGTTTGCGCTTGCCCTGCCATTTCGCCTTGGGGATAATGCACCCGCATCGACCCTCACCAAGGAGACAAAGTTGCAATACACAATATATGCACTCGCCCTGCTGGGCGCCATCAGCGCCATGAACACCGCAGCGGCCCAGGAAACCGTCAAGATCGGCCACACCGGTCCCCTGTCCGGCGCCCAGGCGTTTTCCGGCAAAGACAATGAAAACGGCGCCCGCCTGGCGATCGAGGAATTGAACGCCAAACCCATCACCGTGGGCGGCAAGAAAATCAGGTTCGAACTGCTGTCGGAAGATGACCAGGGCGATCCGAAAGCCGGCGTGCAAGTGGCGCAGAAATTCATCGACAGCGGCGTGCGTTACGTGGTCGGGCCCTACAATTCCGGCGTCGCCATCCCCGCTTCCCGCGCCTACAACGATGCGGGCGTACTGATCGCCACCGTGGCCACCAACCCGAAAGTCACGCAGCAAGGCTACAAAGGCGTGTTCCGCGTCAATGCCAGCGATACCCAGCTGGGTTCGAAAATGGCGCTGTATGCCGCCAAGGAATTGAAAGCCAAAACCGTGGCCGTGATCGACGACCGCACCGCGTTTGGCCAGGGCCTGGCGGAAGAATTCAAAAAGCAGGCCAAGGCGTCCGGCCTGGCGGTGGCGGGTCACGAATACACCACCGACAAGGCGGTGGACTTCACCGCCATCCTGACCAAGCTGAAATCCAAGAATGTCGAAGCGATCTTCTTTGGCGGCTATGCGCCGCAAGCCGCTCCGATGGCGCGCCAGATGAAGCAGTTGGGCATCAATGCCAAGCTGCTGGGCGGCGACACCATCTGTACCGCGGAAATGGGCAAGCTGGGCGGCGATGCCGTGGGCGACAACGTGCTGTGCTCGCAAGGCGGCGCGATCCTCGACAAGGCCGCCGCCGGTCCGCAATTCAAGGCCGCCTTCAAGAAGCGCTATAACCGGGAACCGGATGTGTACGCGGCCACGTACTACGACGCCACCATGATGTACGCCAGCGCCATGCAAAAGGTGAACTCGACGGATCCGGCCAAGGTCGGCCCGTCCATCAGCGGCGGCGCCTACAAGGGTGTGATGGGAACCTATGCGTTCGACGCCAAGGGCGATATGAAGGAATCGCTGGTTACCATCTTCAACTTCAAGGGCGGCGCGCCGGCGCCGATTTCCAGCTACTAACCCTGCCGCCACGGCGTCCGTGCGGGCGCCGTGGCCTCCCCGCCGCGGCATCCGCTCCGCTGTCCCGCAGTCCCGCTGTTTCGCTGTTTCACCGCTCCTTCCGTCCCTGTCCCCTGATAACGATCCTCACGGAACTATTGTAATTAAGAAATTTACATGTAAAATTGTGAATTTCTTTTAAACAATATTTATTTACCACATGAAAAAGATTGCCTCCGCTTGCGCCGTCATGGCGCTGGCCTGCGCAGGCCATGCCGGCGCCACCGTCCTGACGTTCGAAGGCCTGGCGGGCACCGCCATGCACGATTACAGCTCGCGCACGTCGACCGCCACGATTTTCAATCCGCCACACGTCGCCACCATCGATGGTTTCAATTTCAAGGCGGACGCGGCACTGTCACTGGTCAGCAAGAATGCGCCGTCCATGGTGTCCGACACCGGCGTCTTCCCCTACAACCCAACCGATTTCATGCTGATCAGGGGTGTCACCATCAGCAGCGCCGATGGCGCCGCCTTCGGGCTGGGTGGTTTCGACCTGGGCGTGTGGACCGACACGTACTTCACCAATCCCACCCATTCGACTGACCATATCACGGTCAATTTCACGGGCACGCATAGCGACGGCAGCGTCACCAAGGCCACCTACACCATTGGCGAACGCAGCAATGCCAATACCGTGGCAGGCAACGATTACTTCCACGTGAACGCCGGCGACCTGGCGGTGTTCCAGGGCACGAATTTCCTGGACCTGAAGTCACTGAAGCTGGATTCGTCCGTGTATGTGCTGGGACTGGACAACCTGAACCTGGGCACCGGCGTGGCGCCGCCGCCATCAACCGATTTGCCGGAACCCGGATCGCTGGCGCTGTTTGGCGCCGGACTGGCAGGGGTGATGGTGCTGCGCCGCCGCAAGCATTCGTAATCCTATGCGCGGCTGCCGTTGCGGCGGTCCGGCGGCGGCTGCAGCAGCGTGGAATACTCCCGCAAGCGTCCCAGCGGGCGTGCCAGGATGTCATTGATCAGCCGGGCTGGAATCCCCGCCAGCTCGGCATATGTATATGCCGTGCCCTCGCCGAAAGCGGTCCGGGTCAGCAAAGCAACTGCCACTTTCTCGGCAGTGTAATCATCAAGTCGGCGCGTCATGGCGCCAGTCTAGTGCAGCGACCGGAACGGTGGCGCAGGATACCGTCAAGCAAAATGCCCGGATCCGGGCAATACTGCCCCGCTGCGGGCAATCATGGCCGGCCTTCATGCGCCGGCCGCCACCTCCAAGTGTTTGAAATATCACGGCATTTTGATTGCCGGCTGGAGGTGGCACGGCGATTGCAATGAGAGCCGCATGTTCAACCTGCCCGCATTTGATATGGATCAAGCGATCTCTCCCACCATCGTGGCGCGCCGGCGCCGCCGCACCATCGGCGCGGTCGCCTCCGGCTTGGCGCTGGTGTGCAGCGCGGCCTGGGGCATCCACCGCTACGCCAGTCCCAGCGCCAGCACGCGCGATATTGCCGTGACGGAAGTACGGCGCGGCGACATCGCCAACAGCATCAGCGCCACCGGCGTGGTGGTGCCGCAGCGTGAGGAAACCGTTTCCTGTCCGATACCCAGCCGCATCGTCCGGGTGCACGCCAAACCGGGCCAGCAAGTGGCGGCCGGCGCCTTGCTGCTGGCGCTCGATGACAGCAGCGTGCGCGTGGCTATCGCCAGCTTGCAGGAGCAATTGGCGCAACAGGAAAACCGCATGGCCGGCCTGCGCCTGGAACTGGAACAAAAAAGCAAGCAAACCCGGGCCGCGATTGAATTGCTGGAACTGGATTTGCAAAGCGCCCGCGCCAAACTGAGCCGTTCGCAACTGTTGCGCAAGGCGGGCGGCATTTCCGGCGAAGACATGCTGACGGCGGAATTGAATGTACAGCGCATCGAAGTGCAATTGCGCCAGCAGCATGAATTCATCGACGACACGGCGCGCGTCAATGCCAGCAGCATTGCCGATGCGCGGCTGCAAAAAGCCATCCTGCAAAAACAGCTCGAACAGCAAGGGCTGCTGCAACAGCAAACCCAGGTGCGCGCCCCGTTCGACGGCATGCTGACCGCGCTGGCCGCCGATGAGGGGGCGGCCGTATCGACCGGCCAGGTGCTGGCCAAGGTGGCGGACTTGCAGCATTACCGGGTGGAAGCAACGGTGTCGGATTTCCATGCGCGCCGCCTCGGCCCCGGCCAGGCGGTGCAGGTCGAACACAATGGCCAATCGCTGCCCGGCCGCGTGCACACGGTGTTGCCGGAAATCCGCGACGGCAAGGTGACCCTGCTGGCCACGCTGGATCAACCCGGCCATGCCCTGCTGCGCAACCGCATGCGGGTCGACGTGCGCGTCATCACCGACCGGAAACAGGGCGTGCTGCTGGCCGAGAACGGCGCCGCCTTCAATGGCCAGGGCCGCCAGCAGGGTTACGTGCTGCGCGGCAACGTGGCCCGCAAAGTCATGCTGGACATCGGCGCCAGCGACGGCCAGGCCGTGGAAGTCGTTTCCGGCGCCCAGGCCGGCGACCGCCTGATCATTTCCGACATCAGTCGCTACAAGGAGCATGACACGCTCCGCATCACCCATTAAAACGATAAGAGGAGCTCCATGATCAAACTGGAAAAAATCAGCAAGACATACCAGACCGACAAAATTGAAACGCTGGCGCTGCGCGACATCGACCTGCATGTCAAGGAAGCCGAATTCGTCTGCATCATGGGGCCCAGCGGCTGCGGCAAGAGTACCTTGCTCAATGTGATCGGCTTGCTGGACCGGCCCGACACGGGCGCCATCCACGTGGCCGGCAAGCCGGTGCAGGCCTACCGCGACCAGGACGTGGCGCGCCTGCGCAACCGTACCTTCGGCTTCATCTTCCAGAGCTTCCACCTGATCAGCGACTTGCGCGTGATCGACAACGTGGAATTGCCGCTGCTGTACCGCCCCGGCGTGAACGCCGCCGCGCGCCGCCGCATGGCCGCCGCCGCGCTGGAAAAAGTCGGTCTGGGCGCGCGCATGGACCACTACCCGAACCAGCTGTCCGGCGGCCAGCAACAGCGGGTGGCGATTGCGCGCGCCATGGTTGGCCAGCCGCAAGTGCTGCTGGCCGACGAGCCCACAGGCAACCTGGACAGCCGCATGAGCGAGGAAATCATGGACATCCTGCAGCGCCTGAACCGCGAAGGGACCACCGTGGTGATGGTGACGCACGATGAAATGCAGGCCAAGCGCGCGCACCGCGTGGTGCGCGTGTTCGACGGCCAACTGGTCGCATAAGGAGCGGCGCATGCTGAAAAACCATATCGTCATGGCGTACAAGGTGTGCCTGCGGCGCAAGCTGTACACGGCGCTGAGTCTGCTGTGCATCATGCTGACCCTGAGCGTGCTGCTGGTGGCGACGGCGCTGCTGCAACAGGCCTTCCACCCGACCGGCGTGGAAGGCCGCAGCGACCGTTACCTGCAAGTGTTTGCCGTCGAAGCGCGGTCCGATGACAGGAATAGCCGCTATTACGGCCCGCTGGGCTACAAGCTGGTCGAGCAATACCTGAAACCGCTCAAATCCGCCACGGTGGTGTCGGCCCTGACCTTGCCGCAAACCGTGTCGGTATACCAGGAGGGCCGGGTCAGCGAACTGCTGATGCGCCGTACCGATGCCGAGTACTGGCGCATCCTGGATTTCGCCGTGCTGGGCGGCCGCCTGTATACACCGGACGACGTGGCGCAGGGCCGGATGGTGGCCGTGATTAACAGCAGCACCGCGCTCCGCCTGTTCCCGGGCGTCACGGCCGGCGGCGCGGTGGGACGCCAGTTCGATGCCGGCAACCAGCAATTCCAGGTGATTGGCGTGGTGGAAGACGCCTTGCACCTGAATGCGTTGGCCGATATCTGGACGCCCGTCACCACGTTCCCCGACAGCGGCTACCGCCAGCAATTGTTCGGCACGTTTACCGCGCTGCTGATGGCGGACAGCCCGGCCGGGCTGGACGCTATCCGCAAGGAAGTGCAGCAGGTATCGCGCACCGTGCAACTCGATGACCCGCGCCAGTGGAACCGCGCTTACTTCTTCGCCGACGACAAGCTCGACGTGCTGGCGCGCACGGTGTCGCAGAGCCAGACCATGGATTCCGGCGCCGGCACGGTGCTGGCCGTGCTGTATATCCTGGCCATCCTGTTCATGCTGCTGCCTGCCCTGAACCTGGTGAACCTGAACATGGGCCGCATCATGGAGCGCGGCACGGAAATCGGCACCCGCAAGGCGTTTGGCGCCACCAATGCCCAACTGGCGGCGCAACTGCTGACGGAAAACGTCCTGTTGTGCCTGGTCGGTGGCGCGCTCAGCCTGCCGTGCGCCGCGCTGGCGCTGGCCTGGCTCGAAAGCGCCGAGCTGATCCCCTACCTGAAGGTCAGCCTGAACGGCGCGGTATTCGGTTATGGCTTGCTGTTGACCCTGATTTTTGGCGTCCTGTCCGGCCTGGCGCCGGCCTGGAAAATGTCGCGCCTCGACCCTGTGCATGCCTTGAAAGGAACCGCGTGATGCTGCGTCATTGCCTGAAACTGATGTGGAAGCGCAAGACGCGCAACCTGATGCTGAGCCTGGAATTGCTGCTGGCCTTTGTGCTGGTGTTTGCGCTGTCCGCCATTGCCGTGCGTTGCTGGCAGGTGTACCACGAACCGGTGGGTTTCGATTACCGCACCATCTGGACCGTCGCCATCAATCCAGGCGATGGCCAGCGCATGCCCAAGGAAGCCGGCATCTATACGCGCCTGCAACAGGCGGTGCGCGAATTGCCGGAAATCGAGCAGGCCGCGTTCGTCTCGTATGCACCTTACTCCCTGAGCAGCATGACGACGCATTTCCGCCGTTCCGCCGACGGTCCGCAGGAGGCCGTGCAAATGATGGAAGTGAGCGACGACTTCTTTGCCGTCAACAATATGACGCCGCTGGCCGGGCAATGGTTCAGCGCCGCCGACGACGGCGCCGGCACGGTCCCCGTCGTCATCAACCAGGGCATGGCGGAGCTGTGGTTTCCGGGACAGGCGGCCGTGGGCCAGACCTTTACCAGCTCCCAGCAGGACAAGCCGGGCACCCGCTTCCGCGTGACGGCCGTGGTGGAAGCGTACCGCACCAAAGGGGAACTGGTGCCGCAGGAACCGATCGTGCTGGCGCGGCATGCGCCGGATGGCCCGCTGCCCGCCGTGCAGTCGATGCTGCTGCGGATCAAGCCAGGCACGCCGCGCAGCTTTGAAGCGGCGCTGCAAAAGCAGTTGAAACTGGTGCGCAATGACTGGAGCTATACCATGTCGCCGCTGGCCGATACCCGCGCCAGCCTGCTGAAGGTACAACTGGCGCCGCTGGTGGTGCTGGCCGTGATTGCGGCGTTCCTGCTGGCGATGGTGGCGTTCGGCCTGTTCGGCGTGCTATGGCAAAACACCACGCGCCGCATTCCGGAAATCGGCTTGCGGCGCGCGCTCGGCGCAACGGGCGGCGCCATCCACCGGCAAATCGTCCTGGAGCAGATGCTGCTCAGCACGGGCGCGATGCTGGCCGGACTGGCCTTGCTGGTGCAGCTGCCGCTGACCGGCGTGCTGGGCGAACACTTGAACTGGCGCGTGTTTATTTGCGCGCTGGGCCTGTCGATGGGGCTGATCTATCTGCTATCCTTGCTGTGCTCGCTATACCCTGGCTGGCACGCCAGCCGCATGACACCCACCTCCGCCCTGCGCTACGAATAATCCATGGAATTACATTGCAAGACCCGTATCCTCATTGTCGATGATGATGCCGCCGTGCTCGCTTCGCTGAGCCTGCTGCTCAAGCAATCCGGCTTCGATGCACGCAGTTGCGACGAACCGGCCGCCGCGCTGGCCCTGCTGGAACGCGAACCGTTCGACCTGGTGCTGCAGGATATGAACTTTTCACTGCAAACCAGCGGTGACGAAGGCTTGCGGCTGCTGGCGCGCATCCACGCGCTGCGGCCCGGCATGCCGGTCTTGCTGATGACGGCCTGGGGATCGATCGCGCTGGCCGTCAAGGGCATGCAGGGGGGCGCCGCCAACTTCTTCACCAAGCCATGGGACAACGGCCAACTGGTGCAATTGATCCACGCCACGCTGTCGGCCGCGCCCGCGTCCGACAGCCCCGCCCCGGTTTCGGCGGCGCGGCGGGAACTGGACCGGCGCCATGATTTCAGCGGCATCGTGGGCGAGCATCCGTCCTTGCTGAAAGTGCTGGCCACGGTCGGCCAGGTGGCAGCCACCCGCGCACCCGTGCTGATCCTGGGTGAAAGCGGCTGCGGCAAGGAATTGATCGCCGATGCGATCCACCGCAACAGTCCGCGCGCCGCGCGCGCTGCCGTGAAAATCAACATGGGCGCCATCACGCCATCGCTGTTTGAAAGCGAAATGTTTGGCCATGTCAAAGGCGCGTTCACCGATGCGCGCAGCGACCGCCAGGGCCATGTCGCGGCCGCCCAGGGCAGCACCCTGTTCATGGATGAAATCGGCGAACTGAACCGGACCGACCAGGTCAAGCTGCTGCGCGTGCTGCAAGACCAGCGCTACCTGCCGGTGGGCGCCAGCCGCAGCGAACAGGCCGATATCCGGGTGGTGTCCGCCACCAACCGCGAACTGGCGGAACTGGTGGCCAGCGGCGAATTCCGCGAAGACCTGTTTTACCGGCTCAACCTGATCACCTTGCGCCTGCCGCCGCTGCGCGAACGGCGCAGCGATATTCCGCTGCTGGCGCGCCACATGGTCACGACGATTGCCGCCGGCTATGGCCTGGGCGAGATCACGCTGGCGCAAAGCGCGCTGGACTGGCTGATGCAGCAGCCCTGGCCGGGCAATATCCGTCAGTTGCGGCAAACCCTGGAACGCACCATGCTGTTGTCGGGCAAGACCGTGCTGGGCCAGGCCGATTTCAGCGCGGCCGAACAGTCCGACAGCGCGGGGGCGCCGCGTCTCAGTGTCGATGGCATGACGCTGGAGCAGGTCGAGCGCCATATGATCGCGCAGGCGCTGGAACAATACCAGGGCAATATCTCGCGCATGGCCAAGGCGCTGGGCCTGAGCCGCAACGCGCTGTATCGCCGCCTGGACCGGCACGGCCTCGACGCCGGCATGCAGGACGGCGCGTGAATCCGCGGGCCAGCCCGGACGCCGCGGCGGCGCCGCTGTCATGGCTGGGGTCGCGCCAGAAGCGGCCATTCGTCCTGTACCTCGCGCTGCTGCATGGCGCGCTGTTTACCGCAGCGGCCGCCCTGTTTGCGCGCGAACGCCCATGGCTGTTCCTGGCGCTGGAAGCGGCGCTGCTGGCCAGCGCCATCGTCGGTTACCGGTTGCTGGCGCGTGCACTGGAACCGCTGGCGTACACCCGGCATTTCCACAGCCTGCTGCAGGACGGTGAATATGCGGCGCGCCTGCGCGCGCCGGGCCATCGCCGCCAGCCGGAACTGGAAGAGCTGGTGCACGCGTTCAACGCCATGTTGTCGCGGCTGTACGAAGAGCGGCTGAAACTGGGCGAACAACAGGGCTTGCTGGACCGGCTGCTGGAAGCGACGCCCAGCGCCGTCATCGTGTTTGACTTCGATGGCCGCATCAGCGTGCTCAATGCCGCCGCCACCACCCTGCTGGGCGTGCCGGACCCGCTCGGCAAGCCGCTGCGCCACTGGCTGGACAATGCGTTGCCGGCCGCCGCCGCCCCGCGTTGCGCCAGCCTGCTGGAACAGCTGGACCGGCTGGCGCCCGACAGCGGCGCCCTGCTCAGCGACGGCGCCGGCCGGCGCTACCGTGGCCAGCGCGGCCATTTCCATGACCGGGGCTTCAAGCGCCAGTTCCTGCTGGTCGATGAATTGACGGCCGAACTGGCCGATTCCGAACACGCGACGTATGACAAGCTGATCCGAGTATTGGGCCATGAAGTCAACAACACGGTGGCCGCCACCGCTTCCGTGCTCGATTCCCTGCTGTACTACCGCGACCAGTTGGCGGAAAGCGATGCCGGCGACTTCGGCACGGCCATCATCGCCGTCAAGCGGCGCAATGTGCAGCTGGGGGAATTCATTGAACGCTTTACCCGGGTGGTGAAAATGCCGGCACCGGAATTGCGCCCGGTTGATATCGCCGCGCTGCTCGACGGCATCGCCGACCTGTACCGGGAACCCTGCCGCAGCCGCGGCATCACGCTGGCATGGGCCCGGCGCGACGCCATCCCCTTGCTGCCGGTGGACAGCCAGCTGATGGAACAGGCGCTGCTGAACGTGGTCAAGAACGCGATGGAAGCGGTGGAGGCGACCATGCGGGAACAGGGGTTGGATACCGGTGCGGTCACGCTGGCGCTGCAGGCGCAATCGCGCGGCGTGCGCCTGTCGGTGACCGACAGTGGCCGCCGGTTGAGCGGCGTGCCGGCCAACCAGCTGTTCACGCCGTTCTTCAGCACCAAGAAAGGCGGCCAGGGCATCGGTCTGCTGTTCGTGCGCGAAGTGCTGAACCGGCACGGCTGCCACCACCGGCTGGCCACCAATGCCGATGGCGACACCTGCTTTGAACTGTGGCTGACGACACCCGCGACATGACCCGTTGCGACAGCTGTTAACAAAAGCAGCCCCGCAGGGCTGCTCTTCCTTCAGGCAAAACGCCGGTGACGGCTTAAGCCTTTTTGCCGCAGCGGCGCGCTGCCACCAAGCCACCCAGACCCAGCAGCATCAGTGCGGCGGAGGCCGGCTCAGGCAAGTCCACCGGCGGGACACGGGAACCGAAGCCATCGATATAGGCGTAGCCGAAGTGGCCGGTCGGATCGCAATCCGCCACCAGCAGCGACAACGTGAAATCGTGGCCGGCCAGCAAGGCGTCGATGGCCAGCTGTTCGATTTGCCAGTCGGCCGTATAGAACACGCCATTGAGCTCGGTGAAGCGGGCATCCACACCGCCACCGCCGGCGCCGGCGTTGTAGACACGGCTGATCAGCTGGGTATTGGTGGTGTCGTCATGCAGGGACACGACCACCTCGGCGGAATTGTCTTCCGCGTGGCCGCCATTTTCCAGCACCGCTTTCCAGGCAAAGAAAATGTTCGCGTCGGTGTAGTTCAACACTTTCTGGCTGATCACCGAAGCGTAGCCGCCGAAGAACAGGTCTTCGGTGCGGTACGAGTAATTGCCGGAATAAACCGTGCTGCCCAGTGCGGCGCCGAGGTTGCCGTCCACGGTGCCAACGGCGTTGATCGTCGAGCGGTTGGAGGTGTTGTCGTACAGGCTGCCACCTGGCAGGAAGTCGCTAGGCGCGATGGCCGAATTCGGAATGCCGCCACGGTAGCCGCCACCGGTGGTCCAGCCATTGGTGTTGCCATCCTCAAAGCCACCGTTCACGAACGGCATGGCGCTGGCGGCATTGGCGAGCAGGAACAGTGCGGCGGCGGATAAGACTTGGTGAAGTTTCATGATCAGGTCCCTAGTTAATTTGTGGAAAAAATTATAATGTTGCCATTTAACCTTTAGCACGAACCATGCCACAAACTTAAGTATTTGAAAACAATGCGAAAAAAATATTATCACGGAGATAATGTTAATTTTTCCGACACTATGCTTGCATGATGATAGTGGTGGGCTGAAATAAAAAAAGGGTTACAGACCGAAGCCTGTAACCCTTTTTCTTGTACTGCCGAATTGTGGTGCCGGAGATAGGAGTCGAACCTACGACCTTCGCATTACGAATGCGCTGCTCTACCAACTGAGCTACACCGGCGAAACCTGTCTACGCAAGTGGCGGCTCATCACTGAAGCCCGCTGCGTAAGAGGCTCGCATTCTAACAAACAATTTTCAGAATGCGCAAGAGTGATTTTTTATTTATGCATTAATCACTCGGCGTGATAGCCGGTCACCACCGCCACCTCATCGCGCGAGCCCAGGAACACCGGGACGCGCTGGTGCAGCTTGGAGGGCTGGATGTCCAGGATGCGCTGCTTGCCGTCGGTGGCGGCGCCGCCGGCCTGCTCCACGATCAACGCCATCGGATTGGCTTCATACATCAGGCGCAGCTTGCCTGGCTGCGACGGATCACGCAGGTCGGCCGGGTACATGAAGACGCCGCCGCGGTTCAGGATACGGTGCACGTCGGCCACCATCGAGGCGATCCAGCGCATGTTGAAGTTCTTGCCGCGCGGGCCGGTTTCGCCGGCCAGCAGTTCGTCGACGTAGCGCGTGACCGGGGCGTGCCAGTGGCGCGAATTCGACATGTTGATGGCGAATTCCTTGGTGGCGGCAGGAATCTGCATGCCGCGCTGGGTCAGCACCCACGAACCCATTTCGCGGTCCAGGGTGAAGCAGTTGACGCCGTTGCCGGTGGTGAGCACCAGCTGGGTTTGCGGGCCGTACACGGCATAGCCGGCGGCGACCTGTTTGCTGCCCGGCTGCAGGAAATCCTGCTCCGACGGGTCTTTCATGCCTTCCGGCGCTTTCAGCACGGAGAAGATGGTGCCGATCGAGACGTTGACGTCGATGTTCGACGAGCCGTCCAGCGGGTCGAACACCAGCAGGTATTCACCCATCGGGTAACGGTTGGGAATGCGGTGGATGGTTTCCATTTCCTCGGACGCCATGGCCGCCAGGTGCCCCCCCCACTCGTTCGCCTCCAGCAGGATTTCATTGGAAATCACGTCCAGCTTCTTTTGCACTTCGCCCTGCACGTTTTCCGTTTCCAGCGCGCCCAGCACGTCGCCCAGGGCGCCTTTGCCGACGCTGTGGCTGATGGTCTTGCAGGAGCGGGCCACCACTTCGATCAACAGGCGCAGTTCGGCCGGGATCGAGCTGTGCAGGCGTTGTTCTTCGACCAGGTATTGGGTCAGGCTGATGCGTTTCATGGATTCCCTTGCTGTGGTAATAGGTAAATAAAAAATATCGTTGTTTTAGTTGGCAAGCGCCTTGCTGACCACTTCATTGACGTCATTCGACAGGCCCGGGCTCGAGGCGACTTTTTCCAGCGCGCGGCGCATTTGATCCTGCAAGTCCGGCACATAGCGGCGCCAGCGGTCCAGGCTGCGCGCCAGGCGCGCGGCCACCTGCGGATTGATGGAATTGAGCAAGATGACATTTTCCGCCCACAGCGCATAGCCGCTGCCATCGTGCGCATGGAACTGCGCCGGGTTGGCATTGCAATAGCTGAACAGCAGGCTGCGCGCGCGGTTCGGATTCTTGATGTTGAAGGCGGGATGCCGCATCAGCTCCCGCACCTTGCCGATGCCGGTATGCGGGCTGGCGCCCTGCAGCGCGAACCACTTGTCGATCACCAGCGCCTCATGCTCGAATTCGTCATAGAAACGCTGCAGGAACGGCGCCGCATCGGCCCCGCTGTGGATCAGCGACACCAGCGCGGCCGAACGGTCCGTCATGTTGGTGGCGTCGTCAAACTGTTGCTGGGCCAGCTTCAGTTCGGCCGGACCCGGATCGATCATCAAGTAGGCCAGCGCCAGGTTTTTCAAGCCGCGCTTGCCGGCCGACAGCGCATCGGGGCTGTACGGCCCCGGCGTCAGGTTCGCTTCATACTGCGCCAGCAATTCCGGCGCCAGTTCGCGCGCCAGGGTGCGGCGCATGAACTGGCGCGCCGCGTGGATCGCCTGCGGATCGACCACATCCATGTTTTCCGCAATGATGGTTTCCGATGGCAGGATCAGGGCTTGTTCGCGGAAAGCCGGGTCCAGCGTGGCATCGGTCAGCACGGCGCGCTGGGCGGCAATGAAGGTGTCGTCCAGGGTCAGTTCGGCGCCGGCCGCGGCGGCGGCGGCCAGCTTGCGCAAGCGCTCCATCGCCAGGCGCTGGCCCGCTTCCCAGCGGTTGACCGCGTCGCTGTCGTAGCGGAACAGGTGCAGCAATTCCTGGTCCGTGTAATCGTATTCCAGCACCACCGGCGCGGAAAAGTCGCGCAGGATCGAGGGCACCGGTTTTTCCTTCACGTTGGTGAAGCGGAAGGTTTGCTCCGCTTCCGTGAAATCAAGCACGGCCGTGGTGGCGCCCACCACCTTGCCGTCCACCGCCAGCGCGATGTCATTGCCTTCGCTGTCGAGCAGGCCGATCGCCACCGGAATGTGGAACGGCAGCTTGTCGGTCTGGCCCGGCGTATCCGGGCAGCGCTGGCGCAGGGTGATTTCGTAGGTCTGGTCGGCGGCATCGTAGGTGGTCGCCGCCGTCACGACCGGCGTGCCGGCCTGGCTGTACCAGCGCTCGAATTGCGTCAGGTCGACGCCATTCGCGTCCGCCATCGCGGCGCGGAAATCGTCGCATTGCACGGCCTGGCCGTCATGGCGCGCGAAGTACAGGTCCATGCCTTTGCGGAAGCCTTCGCGGCCCAGCAGGGTCTGGTACATGCGCACCACTTCCGCGCCCTTTTCGTACACGGTCACCGTGTAGAAGTTATTGATCTCGACAAACGAGTCGGGACGCACCGGGTGCGCCATCGGCCCCGCGTCTTCCGGGAATTGCGCCTGGCGCAGGGTACGCACCTGGTCGATCCGGGTCACGGCGCGGCCACTGGCGGTGCCGATCATGTCGGCCGAGAATTCCTGGTCGCGGAACACCGTCAGCCCTTCCTTCAGCGACAACTGGAACCAGTCGCGGCACGTGACACGGTTGCCGGTCCAGTTATGGAAATATTCGTGGCCGACCACGGCTTCAATGCCGGAATAATCAATGTCGGTGGCGGTACGTGGATTGGCCAGCACGAACTTGGTATTAAAGATGTTTAATCCCTTGTTTTCCATCGCGCCCATGTTGAAGTCGCCGACGGCGACGATCATGAAGCGGTCCAGGTCCAGTTCCAGGCCGAAACGCTCCTCGTCCCAGCGGATGCTGTTCTTCAGCGACTGCATCGCATAGTCGGTCTTGTCGAGGTTGCCCTCTTCCACCCACACTTGCAGCAGCACTTCGCGGCCGGACTTCAGCGTGTACGTCTCTTCCTGGCACACCAGCTTGGCGGCCACCAGGGCAAACAGGTACGCGGGCTTCTTGAACGGGTCTTCCCACTTGGCGTAGTGGCGGCCATCGCCGAGGTCGCCCTGCTCCAGCAAATTCCCGTTCGACAGCAGCACCGGATAGCGTTCCTTGTCGGCGCGCAGCATGACCGTGTACTTCGCCATCACGTCCGGACGGTCCGGGAAATACGTGATGCGGCGGAACCCTTCCGCCTCGCACTGGGTATAAAAACTGCCGTTCGACACATACAGGCCGGACAGGGTGGTGTTGGTCACCGGCGCGCACAGGGTTTCGATTTCCAGCGTGACGTCCTGCGGCGCCTTCGGGATCGTCAGCGTGTTCGCGCCCAGCAGGTACTGGCCGGGCCGCAGGGTCTTGCCATTCATGCGCAAGGCCACCAGTTCGATGTCTTCACCGTGGAACACGATGTCACGGCTCTTGCTTGCCGGATTGCGGCTGAGGGTGACGCGGTTGGCCACGATGGTGCGGGCCGGGTCCAGATCGAAACCCAGTTCTACCGTGTGCACCAGGTAGCTGGGAGGAGTGTAGTCTTTACGGAAGATCGTCTGTGGGCTGTCTGTGCGCATAGGAATTTCGATCGGACATGGGTGGAAAAGGCTATTTTACCAACTGCAGCCCAGGACGACGCGCGTAAGCAGCAATACCACTGACGAGCAGCGGGTTTCCAATCATCTGGATGACTGATTCGGCGCCGATTTTTGCTGCTCTTCTCGCGCCCGTAACAAACTGTAATAATCGTACGCAACAAAGCGTGCCGCCATACACTGAAATATCCATCGGGAGCAAACCATCATGAAAACTTTCGCGATACTGGCCGCGGCAGCCAGTTTGCTGCTGACCGGATGCGCCACCACCATCCGCAGCGACGTGACCACTTTCCAGCAATGGCCGGCCGCCGGTGTGCCGGACAAATCCTATGTGTTTGAAAACCCGCCGCCGGCGGACAACACGCTGGAACTGAAGACCTACCAAAACATGGTCAGCGCAGAACTGGCCAAGCTGGGCTTTACGCACGTGCCGGACCATGCCAATCCCAAGCTGAAAGTGGGCGTTCACTTCAGCACCATCGAGCGCCCCGTCAAAGTCTTGCAAGCCACCGATCCGTTCTGGATGGGACCGTCGCATTACTGGGGTCCCCGCTATGTGGGGCGCGGCTTTTACCGCCCGTACTGGGGTCCATACCGCTGGGGCGGCTTCGGTCCGTATTACGACCCGTTCTGGTATGGCCCGCTGGAAGTCCAGGAAACCATCCGCTATCACTATGAGCGGCAATTGCGGGTGGCGATCAACACCATCGACGGGCAGAAGCTGTTTGACGTGACCGTGCAAAACAGCAGCCGCCGCAAGTCGACCCCGGCCATCATGCCGACCTTGGTGCAGAGCGCGTTCAGCGGGTTCCCGGGGGAGAACGGGAAGGTCAAGCAGGTGGAAGTGCAGGTCGAGTGACTTGCACGCGCCAGAGGCGGGCCGCCCGGTCCGCCTCAGCTGTAATACGCCTCACTGGCAAACGTAATCGCCACCACCAGCAACACCGCCAGCACCAGCACAATCAATAAACGGCCGAATTTCGGATTGCCGTCGTCTTCCGGTTGCTGCTGGCTGGTATCGGTCATAGCGTCGTAAAAATCAAGGAATCAGGATGGACGACCCGGTGGTCTTGCGCGCTTCCAGGTCGATGTGGGCTTGCGCCACGTCCGCCAGATTATAGCGCTGCTTGACGGGCACCTGGACTTCGCCGCTGCCGACCACGCCGAACAGGGATTTCGCCATGGCTTCCAGGTTTTCGCGCTTGGCGGTATGTGTCATCAGGGTCGGGCGGGTGATGAACAGCGAACCACGCGCCTGTAACTCATTCAGGCTGAAGGGCGGCACCGGGCCGGACGCGTTGCCGAAGCTGACCATGGTGCCCAGCGGGCGCAGGCAATCGAGCGAACCGGTGAAGGTGTCCTTGCCGATCGAGTCAAACACCACCGCCACGCCTTCGCCGCCGGTGAGCTCTTTCACCCGCTCGACGAAGTTTTCCTGGTTGTAGTTGATCACGTGCCGCGCACCGTGTTCAATCGCCAGCGCCGCCTTTTCCTCGGAACCAACCGTGCCGATCAAATTCAGGCCCATGACTTTCGCCCACTGGCACGCGATCAGGCCGACGCCGCCGGCCGCCGCATGGAACAGGATGGTGTCGCCGGCCCTCAAAGGCACGGTGCGGTGGAACAGGTATTGCACCGTCAAGCCTTGCAGCATCATGGCCGCGCCGGTCTCGAAATCGATCTTGTCCGGCAACACCAGCAATTGCGCCGCCGGCATATTGCGCGCCTGGGCATAGGCGCCGTTCGGGCGGCCCGCGTACGCCACGCGGTCGCCCACCTTGACTTCGGTGACGCCGTCGCCCACCGCCTCCACGATGCCGGCGCCCTCCATGCCGAGCCCGGCCGGCAGCGGCTGGGGATACAGGCCGGTGCGGAAATACACGTCGATGAAATTGAGGCCGATGGCCTTATGGCGAACCGTGGCTTCGCCGGGGCCCGGCGGCCCCAGTTCCACCTCCACATAGTCCATCACTTCCGGCCCGCCGGTGCGGGACATGCGTATCGCCTTCACCATCATGCTCATCATGCTTCCTTTCTGCTATTTAACGAAACCGCGCTCGCGCAGCCATTGCGTCATGCGCGGGTAATGGTCGCGCGCCCAGTGCGTGGAATTGACGTACGCATTGCCGCCATCGACGTCGGTTTCCCACAAACCATGGGCCGCGCGCGGCAGCATCCAGACCTGGTGGTCCTGGTGCCCCGCCTTGTCCAGCGTGTCCTTCAACAGCACGGCGCTCTTGTGCACCGGCACGAAGGCATCCTTCTCGCCCAGGATGTAGACCACCGGGGCTTTCAGGTGTTTCAGGTCCGGCAGCGGGTCATAGCTGTAGAACGCCGTGGTTTCCGCGCGCGGCTTGTCGCGCAAGGTGTCGGGCATGATTTCCACATGGCTGGCCCAGCGCGCATTTTCATTGGCGCGGGCCGACGCCAGCAATTCCGCGCGGTTGGCGCCCGCACTGGTGGCCCAGCGCATCAGCTTTTCCTGGTACGCGGCGCCCGCCTTGACTTCGTCGTCGCTAAAGCCATGGGCGCGCAACGCGTTTTCGATACGGTAAACCTCTTGTTCGGCCGGTGGCACACCGGACGCCGCCTGGGCAATGACGAACGCCACTTTTTGCGAGCGGATCGCCGCCAGCGGCGCCAGCCAGCCGCCCTGGCTGTGGCCCCAGGTGCCGATGGCCTTGGCATTGATGTCGGGCCGCCTGCCCAGCAACTCGATGCCGGCCACCGCGTCGTCGGCCAGCGTTTCCATCGTCGATCGATTGAATTCGCCGGTGGACTTGCCCACGCCGCGCTTGTCATACATCAGCGCCGCCATGCCGTGCGCGGCAAAGTAATACGCCTGCAGCGCATAGGCGCCGCGCGGCGCCGGGCTCGACATTTGCGTCAGCACGACGGCGGGGAACGGCCCCTTCCCTTCCGGCAGCACCAGGGTGCCGGACAGGGTCACGTCGCCATTCTTGAACGTCACTTCCTCGGAGCGGAATTGCAGGCGGCGCGCGGTCTGCTGCTTACCGTTTTGCTGCCACACCATCCGCGCGACCTGGCCGGTTTTATCCTTTTCAAAGCGCATCGTGGTTTCACGCACGGCCGGGTTCAGGTTGCCCTTGCCCGCGTAATACGTGCTGTCGCTCTCGGCGAACATCGATGCGTAGCGCCCGCTGCTCATGTCGCTGTAAAACATTTGCGGGAAGTCGCCCCATTCGGACAGTACGACAATGCGCTTGTCCGGGAACTGGTAGGCGCCCAGCAGCGGCTGGTGACGCTGAGGGTCGTCCGCCAACGTGCGGCGGAAGGCGAATTTACCTTCCTTGCCATTCAAGATCACTTTCCCGGCCAGCAAATCGCCCTGCACCTTGCCGTCAAATTGCAGCACGCCGTCCGGGCCGGGCAGCGCAAAGCGCACGTTGCCCTGCTCTTGCTTGAAGCCGTCCAGCGGCACGCCTTTTTTTTCAAACGAGGGCAAGTCGACGGTGGCCTTGCCGTCCGCGCTGAAATGGGGACGCAGGAAATTGATGTCCGTGCCGACTTCGTAGGTGCCGACCCAATAGCCCGGCAAGCCCTGCTGGACCGGCGCGGCCGGTGCGGCATACGCCAGGGTGGAAAATGCAATGGCGGCAGCGCCGCCCAGGATGGTTTTCATGTCTCTCCCCGAGGTTTTATGTAAGGGCGCTACATTGCCAGCGCGCAAGGCGCTGGCCTACCTCCGTGCGACAGACTGCTATTTTGCGTGACCAGCCTGCAATTGAGACAGCACAAGATGGGCTGACGACAAATTGGTAGCGCAGGCAACATTATGCACATCGCAAGAACGCACCAGCGCATTGATATCCGGTTCGTGCGGCTGCGGCGTCATCGGGTCGCGCAGGAAAATCACGGCATCAATTTGCCCTTCCACCAGCAGGGAGCCGATCTGCAGGTCGCCGCCCATCGGGCCGGACAGTTTGCGGTCCACCACCAGGCCCACTTCCGCGATCAGGCGTCCGCCGGTGGTGCCGGTGGCGCACAGCTTGCAGCCCAGCAGGAAGTCCTTGTATTCGCGCGCCAGCGCAACCATGTCGTCTTTTTTCTTGTCGTGGGCAATCAGGGCAATGCGGTGAGTCATGTCGAGGTTCCGTAAGAAAGAGTGGGACTAACGCTTTTGCGACAGCAAATAAATACCGGCCAGCACCAGCCCGGTGCCGGCCAGTTGCCAGTTGGTGATCGGCTCGCCCAGCACCAGCGCGCCGAGAAACAGGGTCGATACCGGGCCGATCATGCCGGCCTGCGACGCCGTGCCGGCGCCGATGCGCTGCACCGCCATCATCGTCATCAAGACCGGCATCACGGTGCAGAATATGCCGTTGACCAGCGACAGGCCATACACCGGCAGCGGCTGCAGCAGCAAATGCGCGGGGCGCAGCACGAAAAACTGGCCGATGCAGGCCACGCTGGACACGCACATCGCATACGACACCAGCCGCAGCGAACCGAGCCGTTGCACCATTTCGCCGGACAGCAGCAAATACGCGGCATACGCCATCGCCGAGCCCAGCACCAGGATCGATCCCAGCGCGACATCGGCGCTGCCGCCCTGTAAGTCATGCAGGAACACCAGCACGATGCCC
>Ga0307408_100000479_pt1 | contig 34953 bp, 31 predicted proteins | sample 322Cmetagenome_FD_202116 | JGI IMG/M metagenome (GOLD analysis project Ga0307408, IMG submission 202116) | Maize rhizosphere microbial communities from greenhouse at UC Davis, California, United States - 322HYB-C-3 | ecosystem: Host-associated > Plants > Roots > Rhizosphere > Soil | place...
CTTTTTACCGGATCGAGCCGGCGAACGGACTCGCCGCGGGCTGGATTAACGGGGCGGCTAACCCCGTTGATCCGATTGGGCGCATCGAGCACGCTGTGCTCAAAGGCGGCCAAAAGGAAGATACAAGCCGGTGATTGAGCGAAGCGACGTCACCGGAAAACCGGCCGTGCGGATATTCGCGCCCCGTAGCGGGTGCCAGCCCGGCTGCGACGCCCTTCGGGGTCGGATCGCGGAGGGTACTTAACCCGGTGGTAATCGTCGCTGCGCTCCTCGACCAGCGGCTACTGCCGCTGCCATCCCTCGCGGGATGCAGATTTCGCTTCAGCGTTTTCCGACCGTTTAGAAATGAGGTCAGGGCTTAGCCGCATTCTTATCCAACAACCCCTCCAACGTCCTCAACGTCACTCGCATCGAAAGATCGAGCGACTCGGCGGAAATGATCGAAAGGTCATCTTTGCCGCCCGCGTGGTTGTGCCACCAGGTGGTGTTCGAGAAATCGGCGATCACGTCGATGGTCGGAATGCCAACCGCATTGAGGGGCACGTGATCGTCGATGATGACGCCGGGCGAAACGCCGAAATGTTTCCCTGCGTTTTCCTGTTGAGCGGCTTGCAGCACGCGTTCCTTGAGATCCTTGGGCGAATCGGCGGGCAGTTGGATGCGCAGATTCTTATGGCCGATCATGTCGAGCAGGATGCCGAAACGCGGCTTCTGCGCTTGGTTGCGCCAAAGTCCCGCGTATTCGCGGCTGCCGTAGAGTCCGTCGAGGGTGGTGATGGAATGACCGAACGCTTCTTCGCCATCGAAGAATACGAGCTCCAATCCGGCGGCTTGTTCCGGACGATGCTTCGCCAAAAATCGCGCCATTTCCACGATCGCCGCGCAGGCCGAGGCGGCGTCATCGGCGCCTAAGAATTCGACTCCGGGAATTCGTTTGGAATCGAGATGTGCGCAGAGGATTCCGGTCGGAGTGGTTTTCCAAGGATCGCCGCCTTTCGGCGCGAAACGGGCGCGCAGGTTGACGAAAGCGATTTCACCCGCGGGCGTGTTGCGTTTGAAGGCCTGTTCTTTCACCGACCAGCCGACGTTTTCCAGCTCGGCGGTGACGTAACCTTGAACGGCTTTTAGGCCGGGCGAGCCGGCGGGGCGGGGGCCTTTGGCGAGGATCGCTTCCGTGCGCGCGTAGGCGGCTTTGCCTAGGCCGGAAGGCGAAGCGGCGGCGTGGCGTTTCCACCAGAAGAAACCGCCCGTCGCCAAAGCGGCGATGAGGAGCAGCACCAACAAGCCACGCAATTTCATGGGCAAACCATGAGCGGGCGAAAAGAAGCGGGCAACGCGATTTCGCGTGCGAAACTTTTACACTTCGTCCGCGCCGAGCAGTTCCAGAATTCGCTGCAAGTCGTCGTTGCCGTAGTATTCCAACGTGATCTGGCCCTTTTTCGCCGAGTGTTGGATCGCGACGTGGGTGGCGAAAAGACTGCGCAGACGGTTTTCGATCGCGCGGATATGAGCGTCCACTTCGCGCGGAGTGGTGACGCCGCCGTCTCCTTTGCCGGATGACTTTTCGATCAAGCCACCGTTTTGGTAGGACTGGGCGAGTTTCTCGGTCGCCCGAACCGTGAGTTGTTTGCGGATCACCTGATCGGCGGTGAGCACCTGGGCGGCGTGGTCTTTGATGGAAAGGATTGCTTTCGCGTGGCCCACGGAAACGCGCGCTTGCGCAACGAGAAGTTGGACGTCGGCGTGCAGATCGAGCAGGCGCATCGCGTTGGCGACGCTGGCGCGGGACTTGCCGACGCGGGCGGCGATTTCCTCCTGTTTCAGCGAGAACTCGCGGGCGAGGCGGACATAGCCAGCGGCTTCTTCCATCGGGTTGAGATCCTCGCGCTGAAGGTTCTCGATGAGGGCCATTTCCAACACGTCGCGATCGGACGCTTCGCGCTCGATGACCGGCACGGTGGCGAGGCCGAGTTTCTGCGAAGCGCGCCAACGGCGTTCACCGGCGATGAGCTCGAGCTTGCCGTCCACCGGGCGAACGATGAGCGGCTGAATGATGCCGTGCTGACGGATCGACTCCATCAGATCATCGAGCGGCGACTCGACGAAGGTCGTACGAGGCTGAAGTGGCGAAGGAACGACGAGGTCGAGGGCGACATCGCGGACGCGTTTGGCGTCATCGGGAGAAACGGAAGGAGCCGCCGGGGGGGCGCCAACCTGTTTCTTGATGAGGGCTCCGAGTCCTTTGCCGAGTGCCTGCTTCGCCATGGGGCCGGGAGCATTATCCGGACGCGGGACGAATTCCAAGCGGATTCCCGGCAGGCTTGACGGGACAAGCGTCGCGGGCCATCGATGGCAGGGTGATGGTAATGCGTTTGAAGGCGATTTTGGCGGGAACGTGGCTGGCTGGAACGGCTTTCGCCACCGCGCAGGGAGGGTTTTTCACCGAAAAACCCGTCACCGAGCAGCCGACGCCCGAGGTGAGCGCTTCCGCCGTGGCGGCCGTGCGTCACTTGGGGAACGAGGTGGTCCAGGGGCACTACAAGGTCGCCATCGACCGGATGTATCCGCAATGGAAGGAACGCGCGGCCGCGAAAATCGGCGGCATGGACAAGCTGGAAGAAAAGCTTTCCGAAGCTTCCCGCGAAATGGTCCGCCAAGGCGTCAGCATGGTTTCTTTCCAGCCCGCCGGCGCGCCGCAGGTCTTCGAAGTGTGGCCGGGCAAGAAGACTCAGACAGGGAACGGCAAGTCCGCGGAAACGCTCGTCTATACCAAGTGGCTGGTGCTGATCCCGACGGTCACGCGTTTTAATATCATCAAGGATCACCAGAACCGCGTGATCGAAAGCCGCGGCTTTCAAGTGGCCATCTCCGACAAGGGAAAGAACGACTGGACCTTCATCGACGGCGCGGCATTGACGGTGCGCGAGCTGCGTAGTTTGTTTCTGACGCTGCCGGAAGATTTCAAACTTCCGGAGATCGAGCGTCGCGAAATTACCCCCGAGACACAGCGTTAATCCCCTCTTCACCGACATGGCCAAGCCGACCAAGAAGCAGTTGGAAGAAACTAAGCTGCACAAGAAGCTGATCGAACTGCACAATCGGGGGCAGAGCGACTACTGCGAAGTCCGTGGTTCGACGATCCATGGCCGCGGAGTTTACGCGACGCAGTTCATTCCAAAGGAAACCAAGATCATCGAATATGTCGGTGAGCTGATCGACAAAGAGGAAAGTGAAAGGCGCGCCAACAGGCAGCACGCCAAGTCGCTGAAAACCGGCGACGCCGCGGTCTACATTTTCACTTTATCGAAGAAGTGGGACATCGACGGCAACGTGCCGTGGAACACCGCTCGCCTGATCAACCATTCCTGCGATCCGAACTGCGAGGCGTGGATCGAAGGCCGCAAGATTTTCATCCATTCGTTGCGCGACATCCAGTCGGGCGAAGAGCTGACCTTCGATTACGGTTTCGATGTCGATTGCTACGAAGACCATCCCTGCCGATGCGGAACGAACGAATGCATCGGCTACATCGTCAGCCGCGAGCAATGGCCGGAGCTGAAGAAACGGTTGAAGGCGAAGTAAGAGTTTCGGCCGCAAAAACGGCGCAAGAAGAGCGCAAAAGAAAAGTTCCAGTCGTCCTCTGGTTCTTGCTGAAAGCTGACAACTTCTTACCAGCTCGCGACTCGCAAGCCCGCGTAAACGAACCAGCCTTCATCTGGGTGATCTTCGAACATAGTGGTGCCTTCAGGCGAACCGAGTTCGAGTTCGTTGGCGATGGAGACGCCGCCGCCCACATCCAGCCAGAGGGAATCGCGCAGGCGTTTGCCAAGGTGGAGGCCGATTAAATAGGAACGGAAGGCGAGACGTTCGGAAAGGCCGCCCGCGCCTTCAATGTTCCAGACGCCACCGCTCGCTTCGGTGCGGAAACTCAGTAGCCAATCCGCGCCGTAGTTGTAGGTCGCGTCAAAGGTATGGCCGTAGAGGCTGAGTTTAAGATTTTCCAAGGCCTGCCAACTGAAGGCCGGACCGAGGACCAACCGTTCGTCGCCGTTGAGTTCGAACACGCCCACACCAAGCGCGAGCAAGAGACGATCGTTGACGCGGTAGCCGGTTCCGACGGCGACATCGAATTGAAAGTCATCGCCATCGACGTGTTGGAAATCGGTCGACAATGCCGCGCGCGCCCAGGCGCCGTAGATCCAGGGCGAACGGTCCGAGGCGGAAACGGCGAAGCCTTGGAGCGCGAGGTAATGCAACGTTTCGTCGCCGATAGGAAAGCCGGGCTGAGCATCGTGGGCTTTCAGCAGGGTGCCTTGGTATTGAAAGACCGGAGCAAACACGAAATCGCCAACGATCGGCACCGGTTTGCTCAGGAAAGAGCGGGCGTGGAATTTCGCTGAGCTTAATTCGCCTTCGCCGGAGTCGAACGCCATTCCGGACGAGTAATTGAATCCCGTGGTGGCGAGGTCGATTTCGCGGGCGAGATCCACTCCGGAAGCGAACGCGGGCGTCAAACAAGCGGCGAGGGCAAGAGCGCGGATTTTCACCATCCGCTACTTTTGCCCTCGATGTTCGCTTTCGCAAGTTCGTGAGGGTAGCACTTCCGGAAGCCGCTGCTAGGCGATCCGCTGGGTGAGCATGATCACGTTTCCTTCGGGATCGGCAAGCGAGGCGAGGATGATGGGCTCTCCTTTGCGTTGCTCCGGTGGCTGGATGCCTTGGGCCCCGGCTTCGATGGCATACGAGTAGGCCTTTTTCACATCTTCATACTGAACCGAAAGGCCGGTATGATTGATAGAGCCATCGCCGCCGCCGTGGAGGCCGAGGATCGCATCGCCGAACCGAAGTTCCGACCAATGGGAGGAAACGAAATCTTCCGTAAATCCAAGCGTGTCGCGGTAAAAGCCGACGGCGCGATCCATGTCTTGGGTGATGAGGAGATATTTGACGGATTGAGGTTTCATCATCTTCGCCTCAACCTTTCATTAAACTTAGAGCCCATGCAATCAAACTCGCGGTGGCGATCAACAAAAGCAGAAGTAATAACAGGCTTTTCTGTTGGGCTTTGCGCTCGTTACGGATTTTGCCACGACTCGCGCGCTCCTCGAAAATTCGCTGGCGCTCCCGGTCTTCGAAATCGTCAGGCGGCGGCAGCGTCGCGGCGAGTTCCTCGCGTTGACGCTTCAGGCGATCGGGTAAATTCGTCAGTTCCGCGATTTGGGCGTCGAGATCGGCCTCGGCGCGATGAAGCGCGTCGAGATCCTGATCTTCGGAGGGATTCTTTCGGCCCGGCATGGCTTACTTGAGCACCCAGATGATCAATGCGACCGCGCCGAGCACGACAACCGGGAGATTGAACGCGAGACCGCTGCGGACCTGACCGAGGAAGTCGCCGCCGGTGGTCGCTCCGGCACGGGCGCGCGAGCGCTTGCCGTGACCGAAGATCGCGCCGCTGCGCATACCTTCGAAATGGGCGGCCGCTTGGTCGTATTCGTCGGAGGCGAGGTCGACCGAAATCGACGCGCGATCGAGGTTCGGCGCGAGTTGCTCGCGCGACCAGGATTCCGGGCTGATCTTTTGAAGCTTGTCGAGATGGCCGGCGAAGCAAACGCGGCATTGCTCGAGGTCTTCGGTTTCCTGCTTCATTTCGAAAAGCTCGCGGTCGATCAAAGTGATCGCCGATGTGAGTTTTTCGGTCAGCTCGGCCTGTTGGTGAAGGAAGCGATGCTTGCGCTCGTGGAGTTCTTCCAACTCCAGCTTCTTGCGTTCCAGCTCCTCGCGTTGTTGCTGGAGCTGTTCCAGTTGGACCTGCGCGGCCTTGAGTTTTCCGTCGTAATCGTCAGCTCCCGGTGCGGGGGCCATTTCCAGTTGGGTCGAGCGAATCCGGATGTGATGGGTGTGTTCGGCGTTGCCGGGCATTGGATCGGAAAGGTGAGGCGGGACAGATCACGTTTTAGCCGCACCCCGCTAGGCCCGCCAGCGAAATGTTCCACATTTCCGAAATAAATCGGCCTCAACGAGTTAGATGTAGAACATCGGGTCGCCCGGCGGTTGGGCGAGTGTGTCGAGAGTGACCGCATCGAGGCGGTTGGAAAGTTCGGCCGAAACCCGCTCCCACGCCGTGCGGACGGCCGTGCCGGATTCGCCTTCGTTGGAGACTGAAAATTGAAGCAACTGCGGATCGACCGCGATGACGATTTGCCGGAGCGTGATCGATTTCGCCGGACGGGCGAGAAGGTAACCGCCGGCTTTCCCGCGCCGGCTGTCGACCAAGCCCGCGCGCCGCAAGTCGTTGAGAATTTGAACGAGGAAATTGGCCGACACGGCTTCGCATTGCGCAAGGTCCTCGAGGCGTGTAAGGCTCCGGCCGTCGTCGCGGCGCGCCAATTGCGCCAGGGCGCGACAGGCATACTCGAGCTTCTGCGAAATTTTCATGAGCGATTCCGAACATAACGACGCCCGCCCGGCGAGTCAGAAGGCGGAAGGAATCTCCTGCGGGGGCAAACCGGTCGACGTGGATAGGGTTTGGTCGATGCTGCGGGAGGATGCGGCGCGGGTGATCGTCGAGGAGCCGACGTTGCATCATTTGATCGACGATGTGATCACGTCGCGCGATGGCCTGGCGTCCTCGCTCGGCGCGCGTCTCGCTCGTCGCCTCGCTCGCGAAGACATGCCGCGTTCGCGCATGGAGCCGTTGTTCGACGGCGTGTTGCATGCGAATCCGAAGTTGGTTTCGTGCGCGGCCCGCGATTTGCTCGCGATCTATGATCGTGATCCGGCGTGCTTTTCGCCGCTGGAGCCGTTGCTGTTTTTCAAGGGTTTCCTGGCGCTAGCCACCTATCGCGTTGCCCATCAGCTCTGGAACGATGGCCGTCGCTGGCTGGCGCTCTATTTGCAGAGCGTGATGAGCGAAGCCTACGCGGTGGATATTCATCCCGCGGCGAGAATCGGCAGCGGGATCTTGCTGGATCACGCTACCTCCTTTGTCGTCGGTGAAACCGCGATCATCGAGGATGATGTTTCCATCCTTCACGAGGTCACCCTCGGCGGCACCGGCAAGCACGGCGGCGACCGCCATCCGGTCGTGCGTTCGGGCGTTTTGCTGGGTGCGGGAGCGAAGATTCTCGGCCGGGTGGAAATCGGCACCGGGGCGAAAGTCGGCGCGGGCAGCGTGGTGCTCACCAACGTCCCGCCCCATACCACCGTGGCGGGGGTTCCGGCGGTGATCGTCGGCGAAGCACGGGAGGAAAATCCGGCGAACGAGATGGATCAGCATCTCGAATGCCGCAAATATATCTGAAACGAGAGAATGCTGGTCATTTCCTCGCCGCGTGACCTATCACTCCCATCGATGCGTCTCTGGTTGATTTCACTGTGCTGCGTGCTGCCGTTCGCTTCGTGCGGCAAGATTCGCGCGGCGGTGAATAAGGCGAAATCGGCCGTCGGCAACGCCTCGAACAACGACGCGTCGAAATCGGAAACGGTGGCCGCCGGGGGGCGGGTCGATCCCGGGCTGGAAGCGCTGGTGGACAGGGACCCCAGTGGAGTTCGTTTCCGCAAGGACTTGGAATTTCCCAGCAAGATCCAGGTCCGGGAGGTTTCCAGCGTTCGTTTTTACAACGTCCGGGTCATGCGGCGCTCCGCGCTGGGGACGGAAAATCTTTCGATGGATGGAACGACGGAAACCGTCAGCCAATGGCGGCGGGTGGGAGATCGTCTGGAACTCTCCCTGGAGAAGATGACCTTCACGCTTCCACCTGAAAAAATGCCGAAGCACGACGGCAAAAATCCGAATCCCGCCGCGGCGGCGCCGCAATCGCCGGTTGGTCAGGCGATTCCGATGGAGCGGATGGGGCAGATGAAAGGCACGTTCGTGAAATCCGGGAACGGCTGGCGGGCGGAGAACGCGCGCAGCGGGGATTTTTTGCGGGCGACTTGGCTGCAAAAAATGGAGCCCGGGTTGGAGGCATTGGCGATCGAAGCGGGGGTGTTGCCGCGAACCATGTGGTTCGGCAAACCGCGCTGGAAGGAAGGCGCGTCTATGACGCTGGAAGGCGAGAATTTGCGGATGATCGAAACCGCCAAGAAGGCGAAAGGAAAAGTGCAGCTTCTCTTCGAAGGCGAAGAGCCGGTGGGAGGGCATCCGTGTGCCCGGTTTGCCGTCAGCGGCAATTATTCGACCGAAGACAAGGCGGGGGCGGATGGCGGCAAAAGCGATGGAGACGTGACCATCAGCAGCGGGAAGATTTGGTTTTCCCTCCTTCACCCGCTGGTTCTCAGGCAGGAGCTCGATACCGTCGTCACCCTTTCCACCGAATCGGACGGCGTGCCGACCAAGATTCAGGGCCGGGCGGTTGTGACCTTGACTTCCGAATGGAAGCCAGAGCCTTGAGCGATCGAAAAAAACGGGCCGCGACAGACATGTGCCGCGGCCCGGGATTGGAAGCGTTATGGTTAGAGGCCGGCGAGAATCGCGTCGCCCATGGCGGCGGTGCCGACGCGGATTTCACCTTCGGCTCCCGTGGCGATGTCGCCGGTACGGAAACCCTCGTTGATCGCCTTGGCGACGGCGGCCTCGATCGCGTCGGCGGCTTCGGTTTCGCCGAGCGAGAAACGCAGCAGCATCGCGAGGGAGAGAATCTGCGCGATCGGGTTGGCGACGCCTTTGCCGGCGATGTCCGGGGCGGAACCACCGGACGGCTCGTACATGCCGAAGTAGAGACCGTTCGGGTGGCGTTGGCCGAGTGATGCGGACGGCAGCATGCCGAGCGAACCGGAGATCATCGCCATTTCGTCGGACAGGATGTCGCCGAACAGGTTTTCGGTCACCAACACGTCGAATTCGCCGGGGCGGCGGATCAACTGCATCGCGGCGTTGTCGACGTAGAGGTGGGAGAGTTCGACTTCGGGGAAATCCTTGGCGACTTCCACCACCACTTCGCGCCACAGGACGGACGAGGCGAGCACGTTCGCCTTATCGACGGAAACGAGGCGCTTGCCGCGACCCATGGCGGCAGTGAAGGCGACGCGGGCGATTCGTTCGATCTCGCTCTTGCGATAGATCATCGTGTCGAGCGCGACCGGTTCGCCGTTTTCTTCATGGCGACCCTTCGGCTTGCCGAAATAGACGCCGCCGGTCAGTTCGCGGACGCAAAGCACATCGAAGCCATCCTTGATGAGTTCGTTTTTGACGGGCGAAGCATGGGTCAGCGAAGGCAGGCAAACGCCCGGGCGCAGGTTCGCGAACAGGCCGAAGTGTTTGCGCAGCGGCAGCAATGCCCCGCGCTCCGGTTGGATGTCGGGCGGCAGCGATTCCCATTTAGGACCGCCGACCGAGCCGAACAAGATCGCGTCGGCCGCTTCGCTGGCGGCGACGGTTTCCGGTGGCAGCGGGTGACCGGTGGCGTCGATGGCGGCGCCGCCGACGAGATGAGAGGTGCGGGAAACCGTGAAGCCGAACTTGGCTTCCACGGCGTCGAGGACGCGGAGCGCCTCGTCCATGACTTCGGGGCCGATGCCGTCTCCGGCAAGCACGGTAATGCGGTGGCTGCGTGACATGCGCGGGACGCTAGTGGGCGATTCCGGCGGAGCCAAGAGGGGTTTTGCCTGTTTTTACTCCAATCGGCGTTTCTCTCGGGATTTCCAAAATCTTGGTTTGGAAGCGGTTGGAGGAAGCCCGGAAAAACGTCGGCTTTTTTTCGATTTTCGGGTTGTCAAAATCCGGCCAGGGACCCTTAATCCCGCCCCGCCCCGCAAGGGGAGGCTGGTTCCGGAAGGGACCGGAAAGGTAAAGGCTCGATAGCTCAGTTGGTAGAGCAGCGGATTGAAAATCCGCGTGTCGCTGGTTCGAATCCGGCTCGAGCCACCACCTCATTATCAGGTGGTTAGCTGAATTGAACGTGACATGAAGTCACGAAGGCGAGGCGATTCTAGCAGCCTGCAACTTGCGAAAAGTGGAGATGCTCCGTATCTTGGCGGGTGAAAACACGTCTCCAATCTATCTGTTTCTCATCGTTTGCCGCGCTCGGTGCTTTGTTGCTGAGCAACTGCGCGCATGAACCGGTTACCCAGGCCAATGAGGCGAAAGCGAGTGGGGCGAAAATCGCCCACGATTCGCGAGTCGCGTTGGATCAACTTTACGCCCAGAACCCCGCCGCGCGAAAACTCGGTCGACAATCCGCGGGCGTGCTGGTGTTTCCACGTATTTACCGAGGCGCGTTCGTCTTCGGAGCCGAAGGCGGCAACGGGGCCTTGTTTGGTCGCGACCGCAGCGTCACCGGATTCTATCAAACCGCGGGCGCTTCGTATGGCCTCCAAGCCGGCGTGGAAAAATTCGGGTATGCGCTGTTTCTCGTGAATCGCAACGACGTCCGAAATCTCGACGCCGCCGGTGGTTGGGAAGTCGGCACGAGCCCGAGCCTGGTCGTGGTGGACCGCGGAGTCGCGGCGACATTGACCACCAAGACGATCGATCAAGGTGTCTATGCGTTTCCGTTCAACCAGCGGGGATTGATGGCCGGGATCAGCCTCAAGGGCTCGAAGATCACGCGCATTCATCCGGGGCACTAATCGCACCCGTGTTTCTCGTTCTCACAGCGGCCGGGTTGATGCCCGGCCGCTTGTGCTTGCAGGGGGTGGATAGGCTGCTAGGTCGTGGCCTGTGAGACGGGAAGCGACGTTTTATTTCGTAATGCTCGGGCTGGCCGCCGCAGGCATCGCCGCGGTATTGCACTGGGGAACGCAGCTGCCCGGCCCGTTGTTATCCGAAGGCATGATTCAGGCGAACGTCGCGGAGGCGACGGGAGACCGCTCCGTTTGGACGTCGATGGCCGATCTGCTCGGACGCAATTTCCATCACCCGCTCAGCCATTTGTTTGTGCAGTTGCTGGTCGTGATCGCGGCGGCTCAAGGGATGGGCAGATTGTTCCGCGCGTTTGGCCAGCCCTCGGTGGTTGGGGAAATGGCCGCCGGCATTCTGTTGGGGCCGTCTTTGCTGGGCATGATCGCTCCAGAGGCGTTTTCGTTCATCTTCCCCGCCGAGTCGCTGGGGGCGCTCAAACTGCTCAGCCAAGTCGGCGTGTGCTTGTTCATGTTCACGGTGGGTATGGAACTCGACGCCAGCCACCTGCGCCACAAGGCGCGGACGGCCGTCATTGTGAGCCATGCCAGCATTGTCGTGCCCTACCTGCTTGGGATCCTGGTGGCCTATTTCCTTTTCACCTCGCTGGCGCAGCCCGGCACCACCTTCACCGCGTTCGCTCTGTTCATGGGAATTTCCATGAGCATCACCGCGTTTCCCGTATTGGCGCGGATTTTGCAGGAGCGAAAACTTTCGCGCACCTACCTGGGCAGCACGGCGATCGCTTGCGCGGCGGTCGACGACGTGACCGCCTGGAGTTTGCTCGCCTTCGTGGTGGCGATCGTCCGGGCCGGAAGCTTGGCGGCCTGCGCGCTCAATCTGGTGTTCATCGCGCTTTTCGTGGCCGTGATGATGTGGGTCGTCCGGCCGGGGTTGCCGCGATGGATCGGGCGCGAACGGTTGGAAGCGGAGGAGCCGGCGAAAGGAACACTGGCGGCGGTCATGTGCCTGGTGGTGGGCGCGTCGCTTTGCACCGAGGTGATTGGCATTCACGCCTTGTTCGGCGCGTTTCTCGCGGGAGCGATCATGCCGGAAACCGGGAACTTCCGGCATAAACTGGCGGTGCGCGTGGAAAACTTCAGCAGCGTGTTATTGCTGCCCTTGTTCTTCGCCTTCACCGGCTTGCGCACGCAAATCGGCCTGTTGAACGATGTGCAAGGCTGGCTCATCTGCTTCGGAATCATCGCGGTGGCAACCGTTGGTAAACTGGGCGGCACGGCCGTGACCGCTCGAATCACCGGCATGAGCTGGCGGGACTCTTTGCAGCTCGGGGCGTTGATGAACACCCGCGGGCTGATGGAATTGATCGCCCTGAACATTGGCTACGATCTGGGCATCCTTTCGCCCCGGATCTTCACCATGCTCGTGCTGATGGCCTTGGTGACAACGGCCCTCACCGGGCCGTTGTTAAGTCGATTCCAGAGGATGCGGGGCTAATTCACCGGGCACCCGGGAACATCATGGGCGACATGGCGGGCCGGGCGGGAGCGGCTTCTTTTTGGAAGAAGGAAGCGCGATCCTTAATCAGGGCGTCGACGGTCGAGTGGGTGACTTCGAAGGTGCGGCCTTCGAGAGCTTTTTCCTTGGCGAGCTTGTCCTGGAGTTCCTTCAAGCGACTGGCGAAAGCCGCGTCTTTTTGCTGAGCGTCGTCCGGTTTTTCGTCGGCTTCTTTTTTCCGCTCCTTCGGCAGCGTGGCATCGACCTTTACCGTGAGGAAATAAGTGTTCTCGTTCGCGGTTTCGCTATCGGTAGCCTTTTTCTCCGTGGGTTTCGCGGGAGTCAGCGTAAGCGTGTAGGTGAACCCTTCCACCGTGACGATCATGGCGGTTTGCTTGCGGCTGGCGTCGGCGCGCTTCTCGACTTCGGCGGCGGAAACCACGTCATCGAATCGTGTGTAAGAAAGCAGATTCTTGAACGGCGCGAGCGTGGACGCTTCGGGTTTTTCTTCCGGCTTGGCGTCCGCGAGCGTGAAGTTCGCTTCTTCGTTCTCGCGGGTGAGCTTCCAGGCGAGTTCGTCTTTGCCCCGCTGGGTAACGCTCACCGCGACCGGCTTCTGCACCTGGATGAACTCTTCGGCCAGCCAGCGTTTTGGTTCCGCGCTGAGCGAGGCGAAGAGTTCGCTGGTTTTATAAATGCCGGAATCGTCGGCGTGATTGCGAACGAATCGGCCCGACGCGCCGCCGCCCATCATCGGGCTGGCTGGCTCGGCACCGAGGGTTTTGCCGACGGAAAGTTTGGCCAGTTCTTTGCCGTTCGCATCGGCGAGCGCGACGGTCAGCCCGCGTTCGGCGGGATTAGCCGACGTTTCCTCCATCCCGAAACGCGAGGCATAGGCGGGTCCGGCTTCGATGCCGTCGATCACTTTGAGTTCTTCGACCGTGCGCAACAGGTCATGGACCGTGCTGACGTTGGCTGGATAGCCATCGCGTTCGCTGACGATCCATTTGCCGTCTTTCTTCTGCAAATGCACGCTACCTTCCGCGCCAGTGATCGCGATCGAAGCGACCTCGGCGGCGGGGAATTGTTCCAGCAGCGTTTGCCCGCCCATGCGGCGGATAAGGCTGCGGGCTTGGTCGCCTTGCTTGGATTTGACGGCGAACACCGCGCCGCCGAGGGCGATGGTGACGAGCCAGAGGATGAGAACCAGACGAGAGGACATCGGGATATGAGATTTGAAATTTGAGATCTGAAATTTGAGATCGAAGACCGCTTAGCGTGCGCGAGTGCGCGAGCGATGGACGATGAAGAGGCCGATGGCGAACAACGTCACGAGCGCGGGCATGGCGGCGACGTTGAGCAGGGTGATGCGGCCGCTCAGGTCGTCTTTCTGACGCTTGAGATCCTTTTCGAGGTTACGGATGTCGCGCGAAGCTTCGACCTGCTGCTTCCGCAGTTGGACGATTTCGGCTTCTTGCTCGGGCGAAAGGTGGAGTTCGGTGCCGCGGGTTTTCTGCGACTGAAGTTCGGAAAGCTTCTGTTGGGCTTCCTCCTGTTTTTTCTGGAAGCCGGCGATTTCCGAGCCGACCTTTTCGTTGAACTTCGCTTCCATCTCCTGAATCACCGTGAACGGTCGGCGAGTGGCGGCGCGACTGCGGGCGCCGATCAGATGCTGGGAACCGGCGGCTTGATCGAGGATGTTCAGCAGCAAAGACGAGTTGCCGTTCATCGGCGAGGCGACCTGTGCGTTGCCAAAGCGTTGCACGGAGTAGGCGAAGTTGTCGTGGAAGGCGTCGACGTCGCCGATGAGGAAGACATGGCCGGGTGCTGCGCCTTGCTTGAGCGATTCGGTTTTCGCCGGTTCCGCCGGTTTGGCTTCGCCTTCTTTTTGGGGCGTAGGTTTGCCGTTGGGGAAGGCGGTCTTGAAGGTGCCGGAAAGGGCGAGCACAAGATCGTAGGCGTCGCCCTTGCGTTGCATCGATGTTTCAAGTCGCGGGTCGAGCTGGGAGGCGCGGCGGGAATCGACGAGCGCGGCTTGATTGGTGGTTTTGATCAACGACGTGACGGTCAGTCCGGTATCGTTGGCCTTCGTGAAACCGCCGGGCAGGAAGAGCGTCACGCTATCGAGATCGCGCGTGATCACGTCGTCCTTCTGCGGCATGGCGGCCTTGGGCAAGGTGAGCACCGCGACGCCCTTGCGGTTGCCACTCACGACGGTCGCATACGTGGAGTCGGCGACGACTTCGTTGGATTCGAATTTCACGCCCCACGCGCCGAGTAGGGTCGGCAAGGTCGAAAGCGAGGAAACGGTGCCGCCCACCATCGGGTTGCCGCCGCCGCTCATTTGCGCCGCGATCGAGTAAGCGTCGAGGCAGGCGACCACGGTGCCACCTTGCAGAACGTATTGGTCGATCGCGAACTCCGCTTCAGGCGTGATATTCGCCGGATGGAGGACAAGCAGCACTTTTACTTCTTTCGGATCGATCGCGCCCGGCTCCATGCCGAGATCGCGGACCTCGAAGCTTTGTTTGAGCTGCTGATAAATCACCCACGGCGAAGCGGGACGTTGGCCCATCATCGGGGGCGAACCGCCGAGTTCCAGAGCCGATATCACGCCGACGACCGGCTTGCGGGTAGCGCTGACTTCCGCGATGGCCTTGGAGAGCTGGTATTCCAGCATCGTTTCGTCCTGCGGATTGAGGAACGGAAGCACGCTGGTTTGATCGAGGCAGGAAACGGCGAGGCCGAAGAACAGGTTCTCGTCGTCGATTCGCTGGCCTTGCACGCCATCGAGATTGGCGGCGTCCTCGGCATCGGTGTCGGGCTGCGGATCGAGGTGCTGCACGCGCAGTTTCCCGCCGGAGAGCGTGGCGTATTCCTTCAGAAGATCGTCCACTCGACGCATGTGGAGTTTCAGATCCTCCGGCATGTACGAGGCGCTACGCGACGCGTAGTAGCGGATCACGACCGGCGCTTGAAGTTCTTTAACGATCGCGCGGGTGCCTTCGGACAGCGTGTGGACTTTGTTCTCGGTGAAATCGACGCCGCGGTGGCCGATGCCGAGCGAGGAGACGAGGATGTTGCCGAGCACCGCAATGGCGCTGAGCGCGGCGATGCCGAGGATCGCGCGTGTCACCGGATGGGTGGATTTTTCAGACATGGAGGCAAGAATTTGAGATCTGAGATTTGAAATTTGAGATTCGCGGTTTCAGGCGCGCTTGGCGGATAGGATCGCGCTGGTGCCGAGGAGGCTCGCGGTGATCAGCGAGCCGAACCACATCAGGTCCTGCAGGCGGAATAATCCGCGGGCGAGCGACATGAAGTGATCCCAAACGCCGACCGAGCTAATGGCCGAGACCACACCGTCGGGCAAAGCTTTCGACCACGTCCGCAGGAACGGATCAAACGTGCCGAGCACCAGCACGATGCAGATGGCCGACGCGATCACGAGGCAAACGACCTGATCGCGAGTGAAGGCGGAAACCAGCAAGGTGATCGCCAGGAACGTGCAGCAGACGAGGAACGTGCCGAGGTAGCCCGCTAAAATCGCGGTGTTATCCGGTTCGCCCAACCAATTGACGGTGATCCAGATCGGAAAGGTCAGTCCCAGCGCGACCAACCACACGGTGGCGGCGGCGAGGAATTTCCCGAAGATGATGCTCCAGGTGGAAATCGGGAATGTGCCGAGCAGTTCGATGGTTCCGTTGCGTTGCTCATCGGTCCACAGTTTCATCCCGACCGCCGGGACCAGCACCATCAGCACCAGCGGCAGGTAGAGGAAAAAGGAGTAAGTGAGCGACGCGTCCTGGGCGTCGAGGAAAGAGCCGAGGGTGAACGCGAGCAGCATCGAGAGGAAGAGGAACACCACGATCACCGCGTAGGCGATGGGGTGGGTGAAGTAACTCACCAGCTCGCGCTTGAAGAGGGTCCAAACGTTTTTCATGAGTGATTGAGGGTTAAAGGTTATGAGTTAGAGGTTATTGGTTGAATTCGGCGAGGAGGTTCCGGGAGTTTCCCAATAACCATTCACCTCTAACCAATAACCCCTTGTCGCCTTCAGGCGGCGACATCGTGGGTGGTGACTTGGCGGAAGAGATCGTGGAGCGAACCCGTGCCGGATTGACGGATGAGTTCGGCCGGAGTTCCGTCGATGACGATTCGCCCGCGATCGACGATCACGGCGCGGGTGCAAGCGGCCTCGACTTCTTCCAGGATGTGGGTGGAAAACAGGATCGCCTTCGTTTCGCCGAGTCGTTTGATGAGCTGGCGGACTTCGTGCTTTTGGTTCGGATCGAGGCCGTCGGTCGGCTCGTCGAGAATCAGCACTTCGGGGTCGTGCAGCAGCGCTTGGGCGAGGCAGGTGCGGTGGCGATAGCCCTTGGAAAGGGTGTCGATGCCTTGGCGCGCGACGGAGCTGAGGAAACAAGTGTCGATGGCCCGGTCGATTGCTTCCGTTTTCGCTTTGCCGGAAAGACCGCGGATGTCGGCGCAGAAGCCGAGAAAGCCGATCACCGTCATGTCGTTGTAGAGCGGGGCGGACTCAGGGAGGTAACCGATTTTCTTTTTCGCCGCCGCCGGATGGGAAACCACCGAAATGCCGCAAATGCGGGCTTCGCCATGGGTAGGCGGGAGGAATCCGGTGACCATGCGCATGGTGGTGGATTTGCCGGCGCCGTTTGGTCCGAGGAAACCGAGCACTTCGCCCGGTTTCACGGCGAACGAGAGGTGATCGACAGCGGTTTTACTGCCGAACTGCTTGGTGAGGTTTTCGACTTCGATCATGGATGGGAAAGGGGGTTCTTTGCCCGGTGCACCGCGTAGCGACGCCACAGGAGGGACGTGTTTGATTTTTTTCGTTAGGGGGGAATTTCAAGCGGAATTTGAAAAGATCTATCCATTCGCGGGAACGCGTAGGCCGGGCCCTTTTCTGGTGGATGCCTCAAGTATGATGGCCTTCTCCTGAAGGCGATGTTGTTTCTCCCGGCGGTTTCCCGCCCGTGCTCAAAGCGATGACGTTTCCCGCGGTCCTAAAATCCGAAAGCGACCTGGAATTTTACCCATGACCACCCGGGAAATGGAGCGTAGCTTGAGGGGGAATGACCCCAGTCGCCGTTACCGAAATCAAACTCGAATTCGACACTCCCCAGTTCCTGCACGCGTTGTTCGCCAACGACCCGCGGAACTTGCGCTACTTGGAAAAACGGCTCGATCTACGGGTGGTGACGCGGGATGGCTGGGTGCTTTTGGAGGGCGACCCGGAGGGGGTCGAGAAAGCGAAAACCGTGTTCCGCGACCTGGAACAGGCGAAACGGAACGGCTCGGAAATCGTCGAACGGGACTTCAAATTGGCGGTCGATGTCGCGGCCGGCGGCGGAGAGGTCGGTTTGACGGATTTGACGGAGGTCCGCTTGCTGGGATTGCGGGGTCGCAAGCCCGTCATGCCGCGCACGCCGCACCAGCTCGAATATCTCCAGGCGATCGAGAAACACGATGTCGTCTTCGGTCTTGGTCCCGCGGGAACGGGCAAAACCTACCTGGCCATGGCGATGGCGCTGACCATGCTGAAAAAGCGCCTGATCACCCGCGTGGTGCTGACTCGTCCGGCTGTTGAGGCAGGCGAGGCGCTCGGGTTCCTGCCGGGCGATTTGAAGGAGAAGGTCGCGCCGTATCTGCGACCGCTCTACGACGCGCTTCACGACATGCTCGATCCGGAGGAGGGGCAACGTTACCTCGACGACGGAACGATCGAAATCGCGCCGCTGGCCTTCATGCGGGGGCGAACTTTAGCCCGGTCCTTTGTCATTCTCGACGAAGCGCAGAACACGACTCGCGAGCAGATGTTCATGACACTCACCCGCATGGGGGAAGGTTCGCGGATGGTGGTGACCGGCGACGGTTCGCAGGTGGATTTGAAGCCGGGGCAGGCGTCCGGGCTGGTGGAGGCGGAGCGTGCTCTAAATGGAATCGAGGGAGTCGCTTTCGTGCGCTTTTCCCAAGTTGATATCGTCCGCCACCCGGTGGTCGCCCGGATCGTCGAGGCCTACGACAAGCACCGCGGCGGGCAAGCCGTGCGCGGATAAAAGCGTGCTCCCGGTTTCGAGGCAGGTGTGACAGCTTGTCGCGGGCCGGGAATTGCGAATTGCCAAGGGGGCTTCGATGGAGTAGCCGTTTCGCACAGTGAAGGGCGCGGGCAACGCGCCCTTCGTTGTCGAAAACCCGAGCGAGACGAACGTGGGTATCTTGGATGCGATCAAACGTTGGCGATTGGCCCGTCAGGGACTTTCGTCGGGCAAGAAGCGTCGTGTGCACACGGAAAACGCGGCGATTCAATCGCTGGAACTGAGCCGTTGGGTGCGGTTTTCCCTCTACGCGATTTTTATCGTGGGGGCCGCGATGTTGATTTTGCGGGCTTCATTTCATCAGGCTGCCTTTGCGACGAACCCCTGGATGGGCGTCATCGCCGGTTCGGTGGTCGCCCTGACCGCGGTTTCGCTTTTTCACGTGGCGCACGATACGAGCTGCCGCCGCAATAGCCGGGTGATATTGGTGCTCGGCGGCATCCTTGGGCATCTCGGGGTGGTTTGGTTGACGATGGGCCTTTCCCGTCACGGCGTGATCCCGGAGGCGCTGCGGTTTCTGATGATTCCTTTCGCCCTCGCCCCGATGCTGCTGGGCGTCTTGCTCGGGCGGCCCATCGGTTCGTTCGCCGCGATTTTTTCCAGTCTCCTCGGCAGCCTCCTGGTGGCGTCGGACGAACGGCTTACTTATTTGATTCTCAGCCTGGTGAGCGGGGTGACCGCGGTACTAGCGACCAACCAGGTGCGAAAGCGCGTGGAACTGCTCCGGGCGGGGGTTCTGAGCGGTGTGGTGGGGTTGGTGGTGGCGCTGTTGCTCGGGCGGGTCGATCTCACGGAACTGTTCGGTTCCGAGGCCATGGCGCGATGGCAGACCTTCGCGTTGGTGGGAGCCGCTCCCATGGGCACCGGCATCGTCACGGCTTTGGTGATTAGTGGCCTGCTGCCGGTGTTCGAGGGGATGTTCCGCGTGACCACCGGGATTAGCTGGTTGGAACTCAGCGACTTGAACCACAAGTTGTTGCGCCGGATGCAGCTCGAAGCGCCGGGGACGTTCCATCACAGCTTGGTGGTGGCTTCGCTCGCGGAAGCCGCCGCGGAATCCATCGGCGCGAACGCCCAGCTTTGTCGCGTGTGTGCCTATTTCCACGACGTGGGTAAGCTGAAGAAGCCCGAGTATTTCATCGAGAATCAGCACGACGGCGCGGAGAATCCCCATGATTTGCTCACCCCGACGATGAGCGCGCTGGTGATCATCGCCCACGTGAAGGACGGGGTCGATCTGGCGGTGAAGCACAAGCTCAACCCCCGGATCATCGATGTGATCCAGGAACATCACGGCGACTCGCTGGTGTATTATTTCTATCGCAAGGCGCAGGAGCAGAAGAAATGCGAGCTGGAGAAATGCGACAAGGGCCTCGGCAACCGTGAGGATCTGCCGCACGTGGAGGAGAAAAATTTCCGTTATCCCGGGCCGAAGCCGCGCACGGTGGAAAGCGGCATCATCGCGCTCGCGGACTCGATCGAAAGTGCGTCGCGCACCATCCGGAAGCCTTCGCCCGCGAAAATCCGCGCGCTGATCGAGGACATCGTGCAAAGCAGAATCGCCGACGGTCAGTTGGACGAATGCGCGCTCACGATGCGGGAACTGGCGAAAGTGAAGGACAGTTTCGCCAACACGCTCCGGTGCATGCTTCACAGCCGCATCGACTATCCGAAAGAAGAGGAAGGCAAACCGGCCAGCTCGAAGCGCTCCGCTGAAGGGCATAAGCCGGGCCTTTCCAGCGAACGCGATCTCACCCGTGGCGGGAGAACGGTCAAGCCGGGAGAAGCTGCGTGACGGACCGTGGAAACCTGTTACCATTCCCGGCCCCATGAGCCTCGAAGTCATCGTTGGAAACCATCAGGAAGCGGTGCAGGTGCCGGAGGGCTGGCTGACCGCTTTGGAAGAGGCCGCTTGTGACGCGGCCAAACTTTCTCTCGCTCGAGCGGCTCACGACGACTCTCCGTTGGAGCTATTGGCGACGATCGAGGTGGCGCTCGTGGATGATCCGATTAGCGATCAGGTTCATCGCGATTTCATGGACATCGAGGGGCCGACGGATGTGATCACGTTCCACCACGGGGAAATCGTCATCGGCGTGGAAGTGGCTCAACGTCAGGCGGTCGACTACGGCGAGCCGCTTGGCCGTGAGCTATTGCGCTATCTCGTCCACGGCCTCCTACACTTGGCGGGGCACGAGGATCATGAAGAGGAGGAGCGCGAGCAAATGGAGACCGCGCAAGAAGAGATCGTCGCCGAGCTCTGGTCGGCTGGATTGTACGACCGCTTGCGCTGAAAAAGCGAACGCCTTCGCCTTTGCGGATCGCTAGAGTTCTTCGTCGCCCACGATCTCTTCCACCTCGCCCGCGTTTTCCGCCTCGGGCTCAGCCGTATCCGTTTTTTCGCCTTCAGTCGCCGGCTCCTCCGCGATCGTTTCCGCGACTTCCAGTTGGGGATAACGTCCACCGCCTTCCAGTAGCAGGATGATTTCGCCCTGGATTTCGTCGATTTTCGAAAGGGCGATGTCCGGGTCTTTAATGATGAAAATTTCGCCCGTTTTGCGGTGCTCGTACACGCGGAGGATGCCGTTCGGCGTGCGCTGGGTGTCGGTTTCCCGCAGGAGCTTCTGACGCTCGAGCATCACGGCGAGGATGTAGCGGACGTTTTCGGTGTGATCTTCGTCCTCTTCAACCAAGCGCTTGAGCAGCTCTTCGGCGCTCTCTTTTTCCACCATCCCGGGTTTTTCGCCTGTGCTGACCGGTGCTTGATAGGTCGCGCGCCAGAAGGAAAACGGTTTCTCTTCATCGCCGTCGCGTTCATGCCACGCCTCGATGGAGTAATCCTTGCGGAGATAGCCGCTGGATTCGGGGTCGGGGAACAGGGTGGTGATGATCGCTTCGCCATCGGCGAAAGGACGGCCGGTGGCGGCACATTCGCGGGAGCGTGATCGGAGATGCCAGGATTCGGCGAGGGCCATGGGAGGGGAAATTATTCGTCGTGAAACACGCGGCGCAACGTCTGATAGATCGGTCGGCCGGCGATTCGGCGTTGGAAGAGGTAGACTCCGATCAAAGCGAACACGAGGTTGGGGAGCCAGGCGGACAAGGCGGGGGAAAGATATCCCGCTTCGCCCAAGCTGAGCGAGATGGTGGTCAAAAACATCAGTCCGCCGCTCAGCAAGACCGCGACCGCCACGCCGCCGGTCGAGCCGCGCCGGGAAAAGTGGATACCTAGGGGAGCGGCGAGCAAGACGGTGACGAGGCATATCGCCGGTTGAGCCCAGCGATAATGCCACTGGGTCAGATAAGGTGCCGGGCTGATCATCGTTTCGTTGCCGGTGTTGCTTTGCAGCCAGCCGTTCAAATCGGGAATGCCAAGGAAAGGGGCGGATAGGCCGGGTTTGATGAGTTGCCAGGGAGTCTCCGGCCAACCTTCTTTCACCACCGAGGAGCCGGACGTTTCGTATTCGGGCGGCATGTCAGGGGTGAAATAAACCGTGGTGGCGTCTTCGAAGGTCCACGTCCGGCTTTTGCGATCCCATCGCGCTTCCTTGGCCGCGAGGCGTGAAATCAAGGTGCCATCGTCGCCCGACGTGGTGACCTCGACGTTTCGCAAGGGCGCATCTTTTTCGTAATCCGGCGGGAAAGAGCCGACCATCCACAAGCGGCGATGTTCGGCATTGCGAAACAGGACGTCGGTGGCCTCGGTGACCGGCGAACCTTTCGCCTTCTGCAGAATTTCGTCGCCGGTGCCTTCCGCCACGGGCGCCCAGTGGAAATTGAGTCCGGCGCACAACAGCGTGCACAACAGGCCCGCGGCGATCAGAGGCGAGGCGATTCGCGGAAGGGCGCGCCCGGTTTGAATCATCGCCAGAATTTCCCGGCTCTTGGACAGCTTGCCGAGGCAGTAGAGCAAGGAAAGCAGCAGGGCGTAGGGAAGCAGCAGCAGTAGAATGGAGGGCAGGCGGGTGCCATAGAAAACGCCCATCGTCGCGAGCAGGCTTTTGCTGCCGCGCATGTCGCTCAGGTTGTTTTGAAGATCGATCAGCAGCCAGATGACGAACAAGGCACCGAAGCAGATGGCGAAGATGGTGCAAAATTGCCGGGCGAGATAGCGGGTGATCGTGCCGCTCAAGGCGTAGCCGACTCCGGCGAGCATGGGCAAAAAGCAAAGGACGCCCAAAATCCAGGGCCGGGCGTGATGGGCGGTGGCGTCGGAATCCGGAAACCCGAGCAGTTGCGCTTCGACCGCGCGGTTTTCCCGGGGCACCAGCCCGGCAACGAGGACCGCTCCGAGGACAGCCAGTGCCAACGGAAGGAGCAAACGTCGCAGGAGTTCTCGAGAGGTCGATGGCACGGACGGGCGAGGATGAACCGCCACTTTCGCGGGTGTCGAGTCCGTTGTCATGAACGGATTCGAACTTGCGGCTTGGAACTTTGGCGCGGGACGGGTGCGATGGGCTCCTAATGATCGCCCTGACCGAAGGACAGCCCGTGCCCGGATTCGCCGAAGCGGTGCGCGATGCGTTCTCGACGCAAGGCGTTCTGGCAAAGTCGCGCGATTTCGAATTTCGCCCTCAGCAGCAGGAACTTGCGGTCGCCGTGGCCGAGTCCTTGATGGGGAGCGAACCGTTGGTCGCGGAGGCGGGAACCGGGGTGGGTAAATCGCTCGCGTATCTGGTGCCGGCGGCGCGGTTCGCTCTCGAGAGCGGGAGGAAAGCGGTGATTTCCACCCACACGATCAATTTGCAGGAGCAGTTGGTTCGCAAGGACATCCCGATCGTCCGCAAGCTGCTGGGCGACGAACTGCCCGCCGTCTTGTTGAAGGGACGGCAGAACTATCTTTGCCCGAGCCGCTTGCGACGGGCGATGGAGCAGTCGGAGGACCTGTTCACCACCACCGAGAGCGACGAACTGAAACGGATCCGCGAGTGGTCGGAAGCCACGCGCGACGGCACGCTGAGCGACCTCCATTTCCAGCCGTCGATGAAAGTTTGGCTGCAAGTTTGCAGCGAGGCGCACCTTTGCACCGCCCGGCATTGTGGTCCGCGGGGAAATTGCTTTTTCCAGGAAGCCCGGAAAGCGGCCGCCGACGCCAAGTTAGTGGTGGTGAATCACACCCTGTTTTTCGCGCTGCTGAACTCGGGCGAAGAACTGGAGGAAAAGGTGCCCGGCTTTCTATTTCCCAACGATTTCGCCGTGCTCGATGAGGCCCACACCATCGAGCAGGTCGCCGCGGTCCAACTCGGGCTGCGCTTATCGCAATCGGGTCTCCGCTTCGATCTCCAGCGGCTGCACAACCCGCGTACCCGTAAAGGTTTGCTGCGAACGTTTCGCAAGGCGTCGGCGATTCAGGCGGCCGAAGACGCGATGCTCGCGACCGACCGCTTTTTTCATCATGTCGGCGACCAGGCGCGTTTCGGCGACTATTCGAAGGAGTTCCGTGTTCGCCGGCCCGAACTGGTGCCCAACACGTTGGCGGAGCCATTGAGGATTTTGTGGCAGGAAATCGATACCCTCGCGGCGGATGTGGAGTCGGAAGCCACGCGTTCCGAACTGCAGGACGCCTCTCGCCGGCTGCGGGAAGCCCATGGTTCCATCGGGGTGTTCTTAGATCAGGCGAACCAGGATAGCGTGTATTGGGTTGAGCGGAGCGGACGGGACGAAACCCAGTATTCCATTCACGCCGCGCCGGTGAACGTCGCCGATCGCCTGCGACCACTGCTTTTCTCCGAAGGCAAACGCATCGTTCTCACCAGCGCGACGCTCGGGGTGGGGGATCCGAAGCTCGGTTGGTTCCGGGGCCGGGTGGGTGCGGAAAGCGCGCGCGCGTTGAGCATCGGTAGTCCGTTCGATTTCAAACGTCAGATGCGGGTGCGAATCCATAAATCGATGCCCGAGCCGGGCACGCCGCGCTATGACGAAGCGCTCGCCAATGGCATTCGCGAAGCCTGTTTGGAAAGCGAGGGCCGGGCGTTCGTTTTGTTCACCAGTTACCGCGCGATGCGCGAAGCCGCTTCACGTTTGGGCGGATTTTTCCGGAAGAAAAACTGGCGGCTGCTGGTGCAAGGCGATGGCTTGCCGCGGCACAAGATGATCGAGGAATTCCGCGACGATGTGCATAGCGTTCTGTTCGGCACGGATAGCTTCTGGACGGGCGTCGATGTGCCCGGCGAAGCGCTGTCCAACGTGATCGTCACCCGCTTGCCCTTCGCCGTGCCGGACCATCCGCTAACCGCTTCCCGATTGGAGGCGATCGAGGCCGCCGGCGGGAATCCGTTCATGGATTACTCGGTGCCGGAGGCGATTCTCAAGCTGCGGCAAGGAGTCGGGCGTCTGATCCGCACAGGTCGGGACTCCGGTCTCGTGTCGATTCTGGACAACCGGATTTTGACCAAGCGCTACGGCAAACTGTTTCTCCAGGCTTTGCCCGACGCGCCGGTCGAGATCGTGGAATGATCAACAGCGGGCGAGCGCTGCGATGGCATCCTTCAAGCGGGCCGAACTCCATTGTCCGGGAGCGGTCGGCGTTTTCCCGAGATAGCCGTAGTTCAAAACCGAGCCGTATTGCGCGCACATCAGCCGTGAGACCGGGGCGAGCGCTCCCATTCCCATCAGCGCTTTGGCGATGCCGTGATCCTCACGTTGGAAATTCACCAAAGCGGCCAACTCGTCGGGCGAATGCAGTTTCGCCGCGGCCTTGAAAACCGTGGCTCCGGCATTGCGGGCGGTTTGCAGGCGTTCGGTCAGTTCCTCGCGAAAAGGCATGCCATGGAAGTCGTGGAACGAAGCCACGAGAGGGATTTCCCGCTCGGCCAGCGTTTTCACGATGCCTGCCATCTCATCGAGGCTGGCGACCTCGATGTCCACCGCAGCGGCGTCATCGAGACAGGATGCCAGCCAAGCGCCACGTTGCTCCGCGGTGCTAACCAACGCGCCGCCTTCTTCTTTTCGCCGCGCGGTGAAAAGAAGAGGGATGCCTTCCAAATGGCTCCAAAGCCGCCTGTTGGGCTCGAAACCTTCGGCCACCAACAGATCCAAACGGATTTCCACCACATCGCAGGCGCTTCGAACCGGTCCGGGCAGCGCGGCGAGAAGCGCGGTGGGATCCCCGAAGCTTCCCACGGTCAAAGGCGTGCCGGGCTGGAAGCGGAGACTGTTGGAAATCATGGTAAAGCGATGCACGGAGGTTCCTCAGGCGTCAATGGCGGAAGGATTTTCCGGCGAGCCTCCGTGGTGGAAAGACCGATTTTTTCCCCTTTGTTTGACCTTTTATCTGGCCAACCCGAAAAAGCATTCCCTACTTATTGGAGAAACCTCAAACGCATGCTCTCTACGCTTCGTAAAACCCTCGCGTTCGGCTTTGCCGTCGCTTGCTTCGCTTCTTCCGCGAACGCCCAACAGAAAGCCACTATCGGCAAGTTGGAATTCGACGCCATTCCTTCGCCCGACCTCCAAACCGGCAAAGCCAAGGCCTTCAAGCCGAAGGATTGGCTCGAAGTGGAGGCGGAATTCACCATTCCTCCTCTCAACGCGGAACAAAACAAGGCCGGCTTCATCGACACCGTGACGGTGAAGTGGTACGTGGCGGTGAAAAATCCCGATGGCAAAGGCGTTTACAAGCTCGCCAAGGACATCGTCCACGTGAACGTCCCGGTGAACGAGCCGGTGTATTCGGCGGTTTATCTCTCTCCCAACACGCTGAAACGTCTCACCGGTCAAGACCGCGCGGCCAAAGGTGCGGTCGAGGTGGTGGGCCTCGAGGTTCTGGTCAATGGCGTAAAAGTCGGTGAAGGTACCTCCAAGATGAAGGAAGGCTGGTGGAACGCCGGCAGCCTCTCCGATCAAAGCTCCAAGTTTCCCCTCCTGAACAAAAACGAAACCCCCTTCAAAATGCTGTGGTGGGATCGTTATGCGGAAATTGAAGAGAAGCGCTGATTTGTCGCGTCTCCAGAAGCATTCTCCAGCCGGGCGAACTCCGGCTACAATCATTACGTCTTTTCATCATGGCTGACAACCAGACCACCGTCGCGCTTAACATTGGCTCCCAACGGATTGGCATGGCCGTTTTCGAACCCAACCGCAGCGGCGGCTTGCTGCTCAAATCGTTCGACAGCGAAACCATCGCCGCGGATCCCGGCAGCGAAACCGTGCGCAATGCGCAAACCCGCGCCGCCATCGGCGAGTTGATCCAACGCCTCAAAGTCGGCAAAGCCAAAGTGCGCTATGCGATTTCCGGGCAGTCGGTTTTCACCCGGTTCGTGAAACTGCCTCCGCTTCAGGACGACAATATCGAGCAACTGGTTACTTTTGAGGCCCAGCAGCATGTTCCCTTTCCCATCAACGAGGTGGTCTGGGATTACGAACTGCTTGAAAGCGCGGGCGAAAAGGAGGTCGTTCTGGTCGCGATCAAAGGCGACGCCTTGGATGACATCAACCGGACCGTAACTGAAAACGGTCTTTCCACCGCCGAGGTGGATGTCGCTCCGATGGCGCTTTATAACGCCTTCCTTGGTTCATACGGCGCTCTCACCGAGCCGGTCCTTCTGATCGATATCGGCGCCCGCACCAGCAACCTGCTCTACATCGAAGGCGGACGCTTTTTCACGCGCAGCATCAACATCGGTGGAGTGGCCGTCACGGCGGCGATCGCCAAGGAATACGGCGTCAACTTCACGGAAGCCGAACACCAGAAGGTATCGAACGGCTTGGTCGCCTTGGGCGGTGGACATACCGAACAACTCGATGAGTCGGTCGCGGCGCTCGCGATGGTGATCCGCAATGCGCTCACTCGTTTGCCGGCGGAAATCGCCCGCACCACCAACTACTACCGCAGCCAGCATGGCGGCAACGCGCCACGCCGGGTGTTACTCGCGGGCGGTGGTGCCAGCATGCCGTATGTGCGTGAGTTTTTCGAAGAGAAGCTTCATCTGCCCGTCGAGTTGTTCAATCCTCTGCAGAACGTCGCGGTTTCGAAGGGCGTGAATGTCGAGCGCTTGCAGCAAGAGGCTCATCTGATGGGTGAGCTTGTCGGTCTTGGACTTCGCGGAGCCGGGCGTTCGAAGATCAACATCGATCTTGTTCCCGGCTCGGTGGCGCAAATCCGGGCCGAGGATCGCCGTAAACCGTTTTTGATCGCCGCCGCCGCCATCGTGCTTCTCGGTGCCGGTGCCTATGCCGGCTTAAAAGGCGCGGCCGCTTCCGATGCGGCCGCAGAGGCCAAGCGCATGAAGGACGCCAAGGAGAACTTCGAGCCGCTAAAGGCCGAGATCACCAGCGCGCTCAAAAGAGAAGCCGAGCTGCGCAAGGTCGCGGATGGCTACACCGACGCGGAGCGCGATCGCACGTTTTGGCTGGATGCCATCGGCGAACTGCGGGGCGCGATGGCCAGCGATGTGGTCTGGCTCACCGAACTTGTCCCGCTCGCCGGTTACAACCCGCTTCCCGCGGTGACAAAAGACAGCCCCAAGGATCTCGGGGTCGGCAAGCCGGTCGTAAAAGAGGATTTCCTGACCCTGTCCTATGGCGCTTCCTCCTTGGCCAGCGTCAGCGTGGAAACGCCAACCGCCACCTCTTCCCGGGATAGAGGCAGGAGGCCCGCCGTCGCGGTCGCGCCAACCGCCACTCCCATGGCGAACGCGGTGCGCGTACGCGGCCTTTGGCGGGCCAATCCGAAAAGCTCCAATGCCGTCAACGATTTGATCAATCGTCTCAAAGAGGCGCATCACTTCAAGTTCAAGGCGGTCGGCCCCGACGGCAAGGAGGTGTCGCTTCCCGACGACAAGATCATCAAACAACTGGTTGTGACCCCAGCGAATGGCGAATTCGCCATGCCATTCGAACTCGTGCTTCCGCTCGCGCGTGAAGTGGCCATCAAGTAAAGCACTTTCCCGCTAAGTTCCCATGAGTTGGATCAAGGAAAACCCTTTTGTCGCCACGCTGGGCGGCATCACCCTGGTTGGAGCCGCCGGCCTTCTGTTGGTCGGCAACCATTTCGGTTCCAAATATCAGCAGTCGCTCGACGAATACACCACCGACGCGCAGTTGGTGGCGGAAGGAGAGAAGCTCGCGCTTTATCCCAAACAGGAAAATCTCGACGCCAAGAAGAAGGCTCTTCGCGACTATCGCGATTCGCTTTCCAAGCTTCAAATCGCGTTCGATAAGTACCGTGTCGTCGCGCCGAAACCGGTGACTTCGCAAGAGTTTACCGACAATCTGCGTGAGGCGGACGCCAAGGTCCGAGCGGCCTTTGCCAACAACACGAAGTTGCCCGACGCCTTCTTCCTCGGTTTCGAAACCTACAAGGGAACGGTTGCGCGCGATAACGCGACCGGCGTGCTCAACTACCAACTGGGAGCGGTTTCCGAATTGTTCCAGGCTCTTGCCAAGGCGGCTCCGAGCGAGGTGAAAAATGTCCATCGCCCGAAGTCGATCGAGGAAGATGGCGGTAAATTCGACGATCCGGCGGCGGTCAGCCGCGCGTTGCCAATCGAAGTCACTTTCCGCGGCACGGAAAAATCCGTGCGTCAGTTCCTCAGCGATCTCGCTTCCTCGGGCACGCATTTTTACGTGATCCGTACGATCCGAGTGACGAATGACAAGCTGACGGGACCGTTGCCCTCCGATGTGCGTTTCGAAGAAGCTCCGGCTCCCGGCGCGTCGTCGGAGCAGTCCACGGGCATTGTTTTGCCCGGCGAGGCCGCGGCCCAACCGGCGCAAGTCGCTGCGACGGATTCGAGCAGGAAGTTGATCCAACTGCTTGGTGACGAGCAGCTCAATGTCTTCTTGCGGATCGATATCCTGCAGTTCCTCCCGGCCAAAGAACTTCCAAAATCCTGAAAACCCTCGGTCATGTCCTGGATTTCCCAAAATTATGAAAAAGTCGCGGTCGGCGGTGGCCTGTTGATCGCCGCTGGCCTCGCTTTCGCCGGATGGTCGAAGTTGAATTCGGTCAATGAAGATTTCAACGTCTCCCTGGCCGGAGGAGGTGCCAAGAACGCAAGCGTGCAACGCGCGGAAGACGTCGCTTTGGCGATTCAGTCGGTGCCGCAGAAGCACGTCTGGACACAGGTGGAGCTCGACAACCGGATGATCGATCTTTTCACCAGCATCCCGCTTTTCGTTCAGAAGAGCGACACCACCAAGCTGGTCGATTTGTTCAAGGACGAAGCGGTTCACGCATCGATTCCCAACATCTGGTGGTTGGAACACCGGATCGATCCGGGCTACGCGGACTCACCTCAGCGGGATCCGGACAGCGATGGCTTTTCCAACGAGGAGGAATACCTCGCGAAAACCGATCCGAATGATTCACGGTCGCATCCGGAACTCGCGACAAAGCTGATGTTCGTTCGCGATGATTCTTTGCAATGGTTGCTGGAGCCCGGATTCCCGGCGGAAGGCGGCTTCACGTTCAAATACTTCGATACCAAGGGACAAACCAACAAGGCGGGCGCTCTTGATATCGTGAAGCCGGGCGATCTGTTTTTCAAACAGGGAGTCGCCAAAGAGCGTTTCAAGATGCTCTCTTCGGAAGTGCGCAAAGAGGAGAATCCAAACACGCACGCGACGGAAGAGCGCACGTATGTGAAGATCGAAGACCAACGCCCGAACAAAAAGGGCAAGACTTACGAGATTCCCAACAACATTCCGGACGCTCGGAAACCGAACTATTACCAATACGACCGTTCGGCCGTGTTGACTCTTGAAGCACTCGGCCAAGGCGGCAAAGAGTTCAAAATCGAGGAAAACACCAAGTTTGGCATTCCGGCCGATAATCCCCAAAAGAATTATTTGCTGAAGAAGGTGACCCCCGAAACCATCGAGGTGGAGTACGCCGACGCGTCCGGTGCCGTGAAAATCCTTGAATTACGTAAGGGAGCCCGCCCGTGACCTTCTCGAATTCTATCCGAAAAAATCGCTTTCCAAACGACCCAAAGATCGCCAAGAACCGTCAGCCAACCATGCAAAAAACGCCAATGTATCGATCCAGCCGCGCCGCCATTGCTTTAATGGCCGTGGCAGCCGCCGTCCCCGCGGTGGTGACAACCGCTCAAGCGGGTGAAGGTGTGGGCCTCGGAGGCCTCGCCCAACGCGAAATGCTCCGCCGTCAGGAAGCCGTCATCGAAGGTGACCGCTTGCTCGAGGAGGGCCGCGAAGCCTATGCCAAGGGCGATTATCAGATGGCGGTGGATAAGTATCGTCAGGCGCTGGACCGCGTGCCTGCGGCTCCTTTGCTTGAAGATCGCCGTGCGGTGATCACCCAGCATTTGGTCGACGGCAGCGTCGCGTTGTCCCATCAATATCGCAAGGTTGGCAAATACGAGGAAGCGCGCGCGCTGCTCGAATACGTTCTCAAACCGGACGTCGATCCGGACAATGTGGCCGCCCGTTGCGCGCTCGATCAGCTCGACGATCCGATTCGCACGAATCCGGCGCTCACTTACGAGCACTCCCAGAATGTCGACAAGGTTCGCCGGAGCCTTTACATGGGAGAAGGCAATTTCAACCTCGGCAAATACGATGCCGCGAAGCGCGAATTCGAAGACGTTCTGCGCATCGATCCCCACAACACGGCCGCGCGCCGTTGGCTTGAGCGTATCGCGAGCGCCAAGTCGGATTATTACAAGGCCGCTTACGACCATACTCGTGCCGAATTGTTGATGCAGGTCGACCAAGCATGGGAACTTTCCGTTCCTGCCGCAGCACCCGCAGTGATCGTGACGGACACCACGAGCCAAGGGGATCGTTCGGGGGTGGCCTACATCACTGAAAAGCTTCGTCGCATCATCATCCCGGTGATCGACTTCGAAGATACTTCGGTCGAAGAGGCTCTCGACTTTCTCCGCCTGCGTTCCAACGAACTCGATACCACAGAGCTTGATCCCACCAAAAAGGGCGTCAATTTCGTGGTTCGCCGCCCCCGTGCGGAGGCCGGTGCGCCGGCCACAGGCGACGCGGCGGCTCCGCTTGGCACAAGTTCCGATCCGGGAGCGCAACGGATCAAGCAGCTTCGCCTGCAGAATGTTCCTCTTTCCGTCGCCTTGCAGTATATCGCCGATGCGACGCGCCTGCGCGCCAAGGTGGACGATTTCGCTGTCACGCTCGTGCCGTTGACTGAAACGGGTGAAGATTTCTTCACTCGTACGTTCCGGGTGCCCCCGGATTTCCACAATTCTCTCCAAGCCGATAGCGGTGGCGGCGGTGGTGCCGCCGAAGCGGATCCTTTTGCGGATTCCTCGGCTTCCACCAGCACTCGCGCGACCCTATCCACTCGCAAGCCGATTCTTGAATTGCTGAAAGAAAAGCAGATCCGGTTTCCGGATGGCAGCTCGGCGATTCTTAGCTCAAGCGGCACGCTGCTCGTAACCAACACGCCTTCGGAACTCGATAAAATCGAACAATTGGTGGAAGCGTTCGCCAACAAGGTTCCGAAGCAGGTCAAAATCACCACGAAGTTCGTCGAAATCTCCCAGGAGAATAACGACGAGCTTGGCTTTGACTGGATTGTCTCGCCTTTTGGTCTGAACAGCAACGTGTATGCGGGTGGCGGCACGATCGGCAGCGGACAGACGCGCACCGGTACGGATTTCATCGGCAATGTAGACGGAAACCCGATTCTCGGCATCCCCTCTACCCCTGGTGAAATTGTCAAAAACATTGTGACGGGCGGGAATCGAACGGGGGATGGTGCGATCGACCGCAACAGCATCGATTCGATCCTTAATAATCCAAACCGGGGTGCGCAGACGTCCAATGCTGCGCCTGGTATTTTGGCACTTACCGGGGTGTTTGATGACTCCCAAGTTCAAATGATCATGCGGGGCCTTTCGCAAAAGAAAGGCACGGATTTGATGACCGCGCCGAGCGTGACCGCCAAATCCGGTCAGAAGGCAACCATCGAAATTATTCGCGAGTTCATTTATCCGACGGAATATGAACCCCCGGAACTCCCCAACGCGGTTGGAACCGGTTTCACGACAAGTGAATTCGGCAGCTCAGCGGGTACATTCCCGGTCACTCCGGCAACTCCCACGGCTTTCGAGACGCGTAATACCGGTGTCACCCTGGAAATCGAGCCAACGATCGCCGAAAACGATTTAGTCGTTGATTTGCGGTTTGTTCCGGAAATCGTCGAGTTCGAAGGGTTTATCAATTATGGCAGCCCGATCCAAAGCTCGGGGACCAGCTCGGTCTTCGATGCGTTGGGCAATTTGATCGGCTCGACTCCTACCACGGTTACGATTACGGACAACCGCATTGAGATGCCGGTGTTCTCAAGTCGTCGAGTGAACACACAGCTCACTATTTACGATGGCTACACCGTGGCTGTCGGCGGTTTGATGCGGGAGGATGTTCAGAATGTGGAAGATAAGGTGCCGATTCTTGGCGATATTCCAGTTATTGGGCGTTTGTTCCAATCGAAGGCTGAAAACCGTATCAAGAGCAACCTGATCATCTTCGTCACCGCTCAGATCATCGACGCGACGGGGCGTCCGCTTCGTGGAGCGGTGCCTGGTGCGACCCCGGTTCCGGCCGGCAGCAGCGAAGGGATGTCTACGACGGTGAGCGACGTGCCTACGGGCGGCGTCTTGCCGTTGCCGAACTAAGCGAAATTCCTCAAAAGCGGGCGAAGGAGAGATCCTTCGCCCGTTTTTTGTTGGATAGCCTTTACGAGAGGTTCAACTATTCCTGTTTATGCGAGTCATGGCATTGACCGGAGGAATTGCGACCGGGAAATCCACAGTCGGTGAACTCCTGCGTCAGGAATTGCAGAATCTTCGGATTTTCGATTGTGACGCGTGCGTAAAGGAGTTGCTGGAGGACGATGAAGCGGTGACCCGGGAGATCGCGGAGTGCTTTGGGCCGGAATCTTTGAATCAAGGTGGGAGCGTCAATCGCGACTTTCTGAGGAATAGAGTGTTTGGCGACCCGGCAAGCCGACTAAATTTAGAGACGATCCTCCATTCTCGCGTGCGTGCGGAATGTCTTGCTTCCAGAGATCGGGCGGCTAAGGATGGCGCGGAGCTTTTTGTCGCGGATGTGCCCCTTTTGTTTGAGAAGGGCTTCGATTTCGGTCAAGAAATGGTGCTGCTGGCTGCAACCAGCCGAAGCACCCAAATCCGTCGGCTAAGAGCCCGCAGCCAGTTCGATGACGAATTCATCGAGGCTATTTTGGCGGCTCAACTGCCGATCCAAGACAAATTGTTGCGCGCGGATGTCGTCTTTTGGAACGAAGGTCCGCTCGAGATCCTACGACACCAGATCCGCCGTTTCGCCCGCTCCTTTTTCGCCATGTTACCGAACGATTCAGACTCTTCCGCCGCCAATATTCCGGATTCCAGCGAGGCTGCGGAATCTTCCCGGGTAACGGCACCCGAGTTGCCCGCTTCGATCGATATCAACGTCTTTCGATCCAAATCGCTTGCAGATCTCCAGGCAATGGCCGATGCGGTTCCGATTCGCATTCAAGCGGGACTCTCCAAATCGCAACTAGCGTTTGAGTTGTTGGGATTCTATGGCCGCGAGGGGGTTGAATTGATTGGGGAAGGTGTCTTGGAACAGGGCAAGGATAACTTCGCCATGTTGCGTGATCCCGCGCGCAGCTTCCGTCCGGCTCCGGACGATTTGCATGTGCATGGGAATTTGGTGCGCGAGTGCGGTTTGCGGTCCGGGCAGCGTTTGCGGGTCAGGGTCCGGGCGCCGAGGGAGCGAGACAGATACCTTTCCGTGACCGAGGTGATCGCCGTGGAAGGCATTCCTTTGGCGGAATATCATCTGCCGAAAGATTTCGAGAAACTCACCCCGCTTTTTCCCGATCGCCGGATCATCCTGGAAGGAGAAGGCCCGGACTTTTTAAGCTGCCGTGTGTTGGATTTGGTGGCTCCTCTCGGTAAAGGTCAGCGTGGGCTCATCGTGGCTCCACCCCGGGGCGGCAAGACCATTCTCCTGAAACAAATCGCCAAGGCCGTCCGCCGCAATCACCCGGAAGCGGAGCTCGTGATTCTTTTGCTGGATGAACGTCCGGAGGAAGTGACGGATTTCGAAGAAACGGTCGGCGCGGAAGTATTCGCTTCGACGTTTGATGAAGCGCCCAAGCGGCACGCGCAGGTCGCGGATTTGGTCCTCGAACGGGCGAAGCGGCTGGTGGAACTGGGCAAGGATGTCATTTTGTTGCTCGATAGCCTCACTCGGCTTGCCCGCGGTCACAATTCGTCCCTGCAGGGTGGGCCGATCGGTTCCGGAGGCATCAGTCCGGTGGCGTTGCAGAAATCGAGGAAGTTTTTCGGCACCGCCCGGAATGTGGAAGAGGGGGGGAGTTTGACCATTCTCGCGACGGCGTTGGTGGAAACCGAAAGCCGGATGGACGATGTCATTTTCGAGGAGTTCAAAGGAACGGGAAACATGGAGGTGAAGCTCGATCGCGAACTGGCCGAGCGCCGCGTGTTCCCGGCGATTCACATTCCCCAATCCGGGACCCGGAATGACGACAGGCTGTATCATCCGGACGAATTTGTCCGAGTGCTCGACATCCGCCGCCAGCTTGCGCAAATGCCGGTGGGCGACGCGATCGAGACGTTGATGGCGAACCTCAAATCGACGAAGTCCAATGCGGAACTGCTCCTACGGGGTCTGCGCTAAGAACCCGTTTAAAGTTATTTAGGGTTTCCGAAAGATCGGGTGAAATCGGGCATGAGTTCGCCTGCCACCCGTCCTGATCAGGTCTATCCCAGCGATCTGAGCCGCCAGCAATTCGACCTC
>Ga0307408_100000480_pt1 | contig 34947 bp, 32 predicted proteins | sample 322Cmetagenome_FD_202116 | JGI IMG/M metagenome (GOLD analysis project Ga0307408, IMG submission 202116) | Maize rhizosphere microbial communities from greenhouse at UC Davis, California, United States - 322HYB-C-3 | ecosystem: Host-associated > Plants > Roots > Rhizosphere > Soil | place...
CCGCGGCCGGGACGTGGGAGGATAGTAAGCCTACTTGCGAATTTGATGCTAAGCATGCTTATTGTAGGACCGTAGAGAAGCAAGTGCAGCAGCCTATTGCCACCTACAGGAAGGCCATGGCCGATGACGAGCAACCTTGATCCCGACGCCCGGAACAGCTACCGCCTCATCACGTTGGCGGCGCGGCTGGTCCAAAGGCGGCAGGATGATGCGCTGGCCCACTTGGGCCTGACGAGGGCTGCCGTTATTGCATTGGAGGGCCTGGCCCCGGGCCCTCTGAACCAGGAGCAGCTGGCCGACGCCATCCGGGTGCAAAGCCAGACGCTTGGCCGTATCCTCACCCGGCTGGAGGCAGCGGGGCACATCACCAGGACCCGGCAGACAACGGACCGCAGGCAGCTCAAAGTCGAACTCACCGAAGCCGGATTTGCGGCACTGGAAGCCGCCCGTCATGCCGAGATCAATGCCTATCCCGACGATCCCAGCATCGGCTGGAAGGTGCTGCAGGACGAGCTGACCAAGTTCGTCAGCGCACTGCCGGCGAACCGGCATCCGGAAGTGCTCCCCTTCGTGGCGCCGGACCACCGGACCCGAAGGCCGCATACGCCCAGGACTGCGGGCCGGCGCGGGTCGGGCGAGGAATTGGCCCAGGAGCCACAGCCCGATGCGCAGCCAGCCAGGGCCGTGGACCCCGAGCGGAAAGACTAGCTAAGCCGGGCAGGCGTCCTTCAATGCCTGGACGGACTCTTGCGGCACCTGGTCGCCGGCCTCCGCAATCTCGCCCAGCGGCGTCGTAATTTCCGCGGGAACCCCTGCCGTGCGGGCTGCAGAAACCAATCCGGCCAGGACCTGCTTGTCCTCCACGCTCACCAGTCCGTCCTGGACCACGGCACAGATCTGCCGGTTCACTTCGTCCGCGGCCGCCGTGGCAACTTTGGACGCGGCATCATTGGCGGCATCGGTGGCAGCTTCCTCCACGGCACCGCAGCCGGCAAGCAGCAGCATCAGGGGGACGGCGGACAGGGCGGCGAGGCGGCGTTTCATGCTTCAAGCCTAGCCGCTGCTCCGCCGCCGCCCCGAGCGGGCAAAATCAGCGCGGGCTGGCCGCCGGCACCCCGAGCACGCTGTCCAGCAGCCCGTTCCGGAACTTTCCGTCCGGATCGTGCGCTGCCGCCAGCGAACGGAATCCTGCAAAACGGGGGTACAGCTGCTCCCAGTCATGGCCGGCGGGTGAGAAGAGCTTTCCCCAGTGCGGGCGGGCCCCGAAGGGACGGAGCCGGCCCTCAAGTTCGGGAAGGAGGGCCTCCACCTCCGGCTGCAGGGGCTTCCAGGTGAAGTGCAGGGCGGCGCTCTGTTGGCGGTAGAACGGGCTGAGCCAGAAATCGTCGGCCGCGCCGGTGCGGATCTCCGAGACGAACAGCAGGGGTGCCAGCTTGTCCGCCAGCCCCCGCACCGCCTCGATGGCGGCGGGTGCATGCTCCAGCGGAAGGATGAATTCGCTTTGCAGCTCCTCGCCCTTGCTGGGCGTGAACTCGTGGCGGAAGTGCGGCAGCCGGTCCAGCCAGGGGCCGGGCTCATCCATCTGCGGCGTGCAGTTTTCCGCGGACATGTCCGGCAGCGGGTGCCGGGGCCGGGCGGCGGCCGTAGCACCGAAGAGGCCGGCCAGGGGCGGTTCCTCGTCGAGTGCCTTGAGCCAGACCTGGCTGATGGCGTCACCGGCGTAGTTGGTGAAGAGGCTTACGCTGTAGGCGCTGGACACCAGGGCGGGAAAGTTTTCCAGTGCCCGGTCCCACGGCAGGTCCTCGAGCACCCGCTGGCGCATCCGGAAGCTGGGCCGGACGGACAGTTCCAGGCCGGTAACGACGCCGAATGCACCCAATCCCACCACGGCGGCCAGGAACTCGTCTCCGTCCTCGCGGGACAGGGTGGCCACGTCGCCGCCGGGCCGGACCAGCTCGATGGCCTGGACAGCGCCCGCCAGGGACTGGTTGCCAACGCCGGATCCGTGCGTGCCCGTCTGGACCGCGCCTGCCACCGAGATGTGGGGCAGGGAAGCCAGGTTATGGATGGCCAGACCCTGTGCTTCCAGCGTCCGGCACAGCTCCCCGTAACTGACGCCGCCGCTGACTCGGACGGTGCCCTTCGCCGAATCGGGCTCGATCTGCCGGGGCAGGGCGTCCAGCAGAACGTGCACGCCATCCGTATCGCCCACCCGGTTGAAGGAGTGCCGGGACCCCAGCGCCTTCACCCGGAGCGACCGGGCAACAACCTCGGCCAGTTCGGCCACGGACCCGGGCCGCTGCACCTCACGGGATGAGTAGTCGAGGTTTCCTGCCCAGTTCTTCATAAAGTCGGCTTTCGGTCGGCGCGGGATGGCTCCCTCCACTGTCAGCGCTAACAATCCCGGTGTCAAGGCGGACAGCAGGCCGTCCGCCCCGCCGGGAATCAGGACCGCTTCCAATGGTCCGGATGGTCCAACATCGGCGGCAGCCGCGTGGCCAAGGTTCCCTGGGCAGCGCTGACCTGCGCCTGGGTGAGGAACAGTACGCCGGTGAGGTTGGCGCCGTCGAGCCTTGCATCGCGCAGGTCCGCACCCAGCAGGTCCGCGCCCGCGAGATCGGTGTCGCGGAGGTCGGCCCCGATGAGGCATGCGCCGCGCAGGTCCGCGCCGCACAACCGGCGGCCGCGCAGACGGGCACCCGCCAGGTCGGCACCGGCATGCAACCGGCCGGCCTCGGGATCACCGTCCGCGGCGAAATAGCCGGCCCGGACCTCCGCGCTGACCTCACGCAGCAAACCGCCGGCCCGGCGGTGAAGGACGTCGAGGTCCAGGTCCAGCAGGTCCTGGAGGTTCCCGTCCGCCGCGGAGGTCAGCTCTGTCCGGAGTTCCCGCACCTCGGCGGCGGTGTCCGGGCTGAACACCCTTGCTTCGGCCCCGGCCAGGTGCCAGAGCATCTCATGCAGCTGCTTCATGATCTTGAAGGCCGAGAACATGGCGGGTGCGGATTCCGGGCTGGCACGCCAGCTGACACCCTGGAACAGGCCCTGGCTGACTGCCTGGCCGGCACCGAAGCAGTCAAAGACAGTGCAGCCCCGGAAGCCGCGGGGCCGCAGCCGGTCATGGATGGTGCAGGAGAAGTCCGCCGCGAGGTTGGGGCACGGCGAGGCCGGCGGTTTGTCGATGGCAAAGTCCGCCGAGCGGGTAAAGCCGAAGGCGGTACAGCACAGCGCGAAGCAGCGTGAGCAGTCAGCCCGCAGCCGATTCTGATCTGGGACCGGGGCGGTGGTGCCCGGGGGCAGGATGTTCATGGTGTCTCCCGACGATGGTTCCGGTTGGGGTGCGGGGAGAAGGGGAACCCGTGGGTTCCCCTCCGGGGCGCGCGGAATCACCGCTCCGAAGGGGAGCGACGGGAGGAAGCGGCGGAGGCTGCGGGTCACAGGCAGGATATGAAGATCACTGCCTCCAGAATATCCGTTTCCGGGGGTGATGCCGGGAGGTCAGGCGTCAGCGGCAGGGGTGCGCGGCGGCGGGACGCGTCGGCTGCCGGTGGCCTCGAAGGCCGCGGCCAGGTGCAGCAGAGCCGAATCGCTGTACGCCTTGCCGGCGAAGGTGAGGCCAACCGGCATGGCGATGTCCGGTGCCAGTCCCATAGGCACCGTGACCGTGGGGATGCCGAGGTGCCGGGGCACCAGGTTCCCGTTGGCCACCCAGACGCCGTTGCGCCAGGCGAGGTCAGCCGAAGCCTCGTTGACGTCTGCGTCCGCCCGGCCGATGTCCGCGACTGCCGGGAAGACGACGGCGTCCAGGCCAAGCCCGTCCATCCACTCTTCCAGGTCCACCCGGCGCGTTTCTTCCAGCCCCTTCAGCCCTTCTTCGAGGTGGGGGATGTCCGCGAGGGAGGGGACCCCGTGCTTCCGGATCCAGGCGGGGTAGTCGCTGATGTCGTCGTCGAACCCGTCGTACCGGTCCGGCAGGGAACCGTCCGGAGCGGGGAAGATGGCGGCACCGTCGACGTCGGCAAGCCGGTTCAGGTGCGGGTCCCCGTTGGCGTCGAGGAAGTCGTGCCAGGACCAGGCGGAGAGGTCCACGATCTCGCGGCGCAGGTAGTCAGACGACACCAGGCCGCGGGTGGCGATGGTGGGCGCGCCGGGGCGGTCGCCCTCATAGTTGGACACCACCGGGAAGTCGACCTCGACGACGTGGGCGCCGGCGGCTTCGAGGTCCCGCCGCGCGGCGTTCCACAGCTCGATGAAGGACTGCCGGGTTTCGATGCGCTGCCCGGTGGGGCCGCCGATCCCGCCGGCGGGTGCTGTTCCGGCCTCCGGGTCCGCGTTGATGTACATCCGGGGGATCCCCAGCCGCTTGCCGGCTAGCACACCCCTGGCGGCTGCGCTGTCCGGGACCGCGAGCTCCAGATAGGAGGCCGGCCGCACCTCGGAGGCCTTGGGAACCGGCACCCACTGCTGGACCCGCCAGAAGTCGCCCCGCGTCTGCGCGTCGTCCGCCACCACGGCGTCCAGGACCTCGAGCAGGTCGTCCATGGTCCGGGTGTGCGGCACCACCACGTCCATGGTGGGGACCAGCGGCCAGTTGCCCCGGACGGAGATCACGCCGCGTGAGGGGGTGTAGGCGCAGAGGGCGTTGTTCGATGCCGGCGCCCGGCCTGATGACCAGGTTTCCTCCGCGAGCCCGAAGGCGGCAAAGCTGGCGGCCGTGGCCGTCCCGGAGCCGTTGGAGGACCCGGAGGCGAAGGCGGCGGTGAGGTAGTCCGCGTTGTACGGGCTTTCGGCGCGGCCGTATACGCCGCGCTGCATACCTCCGTTGGCCATGGGCGGCATGTTGGTCAGCCCGATCAGGATGGCACCCCCGGCGCGCAGCCGCTCGATGGTGAAGGCGTCCTTCTGGGCCACCAGGTCCTTGAAGGCGGGAGACCCGGCGGCCACCGTGAGGCCGCGGGCCTGATAGCTGTCCTTCGCCGTGTAGGGGATGCCGTCCAGGGGTCCCAGGGTGGCGTTCCGGCCGCGGCGCTCGTCGGACGCCTTGGCATCGGCGAGGGCCTCCGGGTTCATCACCACCAGCGCATTCAGATGTATTCCGGAGGAGTCATACTTCTCGATCCGCGCCAGGTACAGCCGCACCAGTTCCTGGCTGGTGACCTCCCCCGACTCCAGTGCCGCACGGAGTTCACTGATGGAGGCGTCGACGACGTCGAAGCGGGCCTTGATGCCCGGTGTGCCGGCTGTTTCGGCGAGCCTCATGCCGCACCTCCCCGCGCTGCCGGCTGCTGCTGGGTGATGCAGTGGATGCCGCCGCCGAAGGCGAAGATGTCGCGGGCGTCCACCAGTTCCACGGTGCGGCCGGGGTAGGCGCGCTCCAGGATGCCGGCGGCGATGGCGTCATTGGGATCATCGAAGGCGCACAGCACCACCACGTTGTTTGCCACGTAATGGTTGATGTAGGACCAGTCCACGAAGCCTTCGTCGTCCTTGAGCGTTGTGGGGGCGGGGACGTCAATGATCCGGAGGGGCCGTCCCTGCGCATCCAGCTGGCTGGCGAGGGCTGCCTTCAGCTGCAGGTAGACGGCGTGGTCCGGGTGGGCGGGGTCGTCCTGGCGGTGCAGCAGGATGGTGCCCGGACCTGCGAAGGCGGCCACGATGTCCACGTGCCCGCGGGTGCCGAATTCGTCGTAGTCGCGGGTGAGCCCGCGGGGAAGCCAGATGGCCTTGGTGGTGCCCAGCGCAGCATGGATCTCGGCCTCCACCGAGTCCTTGGTGGATCCCGGGTTGCGGCCGGGATCCAGCTGGACGGTCTCGGTCAGCAGCACGGTTCCTTCACCGTCCACGTGGAATCCGCCGCCCTCGTTGACCAGCCAGCTGGACCTGACGGGAACGGAGCTTTCGGCCGCAATGGTGCGGGCAACGTCCTGGTCCTTGTCCCACGCGGCCCACTCCTGCGCACCCCACCCGTTGAAGATCCAGTCCACGGCAGCCAGTGAGCCGTCCGGCTGGTGCACGAAGGTGGGTCCGCTGTCCCGGAGCCAGGCGTCATCGAGGGGGACTTCGAGCACTGTGATGCCGTCGCCGAGCCATTCCCGGGCTGCGGTGGCATCGCGGGGATCGGCCACCACAGTGACGGGTTCGTAGCGGGCAATGGTCTGGGCCACCTTGGTCCAGGCGGCGCGGGCGCGGTCCAGGGTTGGACTTCCCACCCCGCCGAAGGTGTCGTTGGGCGGCGGGAAGGCAATCCAGGTGCCCTGGTGGGCGTCCCATTCAGCGGGCATGGACGTTGCCGGCGCCGGCTCGGCGGCGGCTGCGGTGGGGGCGGGAGCGGGTTTCATCGGTATTCCTGGGTCTTTCGGTCTGGCTTGTGGCGGGGGAATGTCTTAGGCGGGCTGGCCCACGCGGGCACCGGCTGCGGCGGGACGGCCGGCCGGGGAGGCTCCGGCGTCGTACGCCACCTTGCCGCCCACAACGGTGAGCCGGGTGGAGTTGGTGAGCAGTTCGGCGGCGTCCGCCTGGAGCGGATTTGTGTCCAGGACGGTGAAGTCCGCCAGGTAGCCGGCGGCGATCCTGCCCTGGCGGTCTTCGGCACGGCAGGAGTAGGCGGCATCACGGGTGGCGTGGCAGAACGCGTCGGCAAGCTCCAGGGCGTAGCGGGGAAGGTTTGCTTCCAGCGCGGGGTCAAGGGCGGAGCGGCGGGTGGCGGCAATGTACATGTTGGGCAGCGGCTGGTGCGGTGCCGTCGGCGCGTCCGTGCTCAGTGCAAGAGTGGCGCCTGCTTCCGTGAACTCGGTCCAGGGGAACGCCCGCTCGCAGCGGTGGTCGCCCAGCATGCTGCGCCAGGTGTCCTGGATGGCAGGGTCCGCGTGGACGGGCTGCATGGAAGCCACGACGCCGAGGGCGGCCAGCCGCGAAACGTTCGCCTCCGTGACTGTTTCCAGGTGTTCGATGCGGTGCCGGCGGTCCCGCGGCCCGTTGCGGCGGTACGCCTCCTCCAGCGCATCCAGGGCGATGTCCGACGCTTCGTCGCCGATGGCGTGCAGGGCGATCTGCAGCCCTGCGGCGTCCGCCGCAATCACCACCGGGGTCAGCGATGCGCGGTCCCAGACCGGCTCGGCGCTGCTGCCGTCCGCGTACGGCTCCTTCATGGCGGCGGTGCAGCTGTCGATGACGCCGTCCACCATCAGCTTGATGCCGCAGATCTGCAGCCAGTCATTGTGCAGTTCGGCCGCCAGCCACGCGGCCTTGGCCACCTGTGCCAGGTTGTCGGACTCCGCTTCGTGGCGGGCCACCAGGAGGTGGCCCTTGACCCGGATGGGCAGGGTGCCGTTCCGGCGTTCCATGGCGCGGCGGAAAGCGGCCAGGTCGTCGTCCTGGACGGCCATGTCCACGGCACTGGTCACGCCGACGGCCAGGTAGTTGGCGAAGGCCTCCTCCAGCTGTGCGTCGCGGTCCTGGTCCGTGGCCTGCGCCGCAAGGGCGGGCCAGATGATTTGCTGGACTGCCGTTTCATACAGCATCCCGTCAGCCTCGCCCGTTCCAGGGGCGCGGCCGATGCGTCCGCCGATGGGGTCCGGGGTGTCTTTGTCGATGCCCAGTTCCGCCAGGGCCGCACTGTTGACCCAGACGGAGTGCAGGTCATTGGCGTCCAGGTAGACGGGGCGGTCCGGGACCGCTGCATCCAGCAGCTGGCGGGTAGGGGGTTGCCCGTCGAGGGCGCTGTGGAGCCAGCCGGCGCCGAGGATCCGCGGTGCATCGCTGGCTGCGGCAGCGTCCCGGAGGCGCTGCTGCAGTTCGGCGAGGCTGGCGGCGTCCCGCAGCTGTACCTTCTGCAGGGCCTGGCCCGTCATCAGCAGGTGGGTGTGCGCATCTACGAAGCCGGGCAGGACAAAGCGGCCTTCAAGGTCCACTTCCACAGCGCCTTTCCCCGCCGCGATGCGGGAACCGGCGTCGTCCCCCACGTGGATGAACTGTGATCCTTCCACGACGAAGGCTTCCGCAGGAGCTCCGTCGGCGGTGAACACAGCGGCGTTGGTATAGAGCGTGCGTGCAGGCAAGGGAGTGCTTTCCTTCAGGTCGGGGAGGGGCATTAGACGATGACCGCCTTGTTGATGTTGGTCGGGGGGTTGCCGGCGCCCTCCCTGTCCATCCGGACGGACAGGCGGGAGATCAGGATCAGCGGAACAGCCAGGACCAGGGTCATACCCGCCAGGACGTAGCCGAGGACGTCATACCCCGCCGAAGCCGAGAGGAACGTTCCGAAGAACGGGGCGAATGAGGACCCAATCAGGTAGACGCCGAGCACGGGGGCGGACCAGCGCCCGGAGGCGTCCAGCGCGGCCGCGGTGGCCACGATGTAGATGAAGGCCAGCATGTAGATGGTGTTCCAGGCGATGATCACTGCCATGTAGAGGCCCGGATCGGTCACTGTTCCGGACAGCATCTTCAACGCTGCCCCCGCCACCAGCGCCACGGCCAGCGGCGCTGTCCTGCCCAGCCGGCGCCCGGCGAGCCCGATGAGGCCCGAGGCGAGGAGTCCGCCGAGCGTGGAGAGGCTGAGGACCAGTCCCATGCCGGTTTCGTCGAGCTGTGCCTGGTCGGCGCCCATGGTGGCGGCCACGGCCCAGAGGGAGTCTTCACTGAGGGCCCACAGGGCGAAACAGGCCAGCAGGACTAGCCCGGCGAAGGTTGTGGACCGGGAACCCTTGCCCGGGGCGGCGGCTGCCCGTTGCCCGTCGGTGGTACTGGCGGGGCTGCCGGGCAGCCAGGCGGTGGTGAACAGGGCCGCCAGGGCAAGGCCCGCGAGCAGGCCAAACGCACTGCCCATGCCCGCGCCCAGGGCCGGGATGACAAAGAGAACCACGGAAACGATCACGCGGTTGGCGAAGCCGCTGAGGCCCGAGGCGCGGTCCGGGTTGCGGAGGGCGCCCAGGGCGGCACCGCCTGCCGAGACGGCGCCGCCTGCACCGAGCCCGCCGATCAGGACGCCGGCGACGACGACGGGAACGGACGGGATGAAGGCTGCGGCTGCGAAGCCTGCCGCGGCAAGTCCCAGGCCGGCGCGCGCCACCAGGTACCTTCCTTTTCCGGCTGCCAGCCTGGACGACAGCAGGCATGCGACGGCGCAGGCGAGCAGTGAGCCGGTCATCAGGGTGCCGGCTTCGGTGTCCGAAAAGCCTAGTTCGCCGGTCAGGGCGACGATCATGACGGGAACAAGGTTGGCGGTCATGAAGCCGACAACGCTGATGCCGAAGACGGAAACCGCCCGGCGCGGCGTCAGGGGTACGCGTCCTGTGGTGGGGTCGTCCTGGGACATGGACTTCTCCTTGCTGGGGTGGAGTGAATGCCGTCACAAAATGAATGGCCTTCATTTATTATGAAGATGCACCCCGCCCAGCACAAGGGTTTTAGTGAAAGCCTTTCAGAAACTTATTTTTGTTACCTCCCGGATCCCGGCCACGATCGTATTCAGACCGAAGGCGAAGGCGGCGTCGGAGCGCTCGGCAGGGGAACCCAGTCCGCTGATGGCTGCAGTCAGCGCCGGAAATTCTCCCGGGGGCGGAGACCAGACGACGTCGGGGGCAGTCAGTTCCAGTGCGGAGCCCAGGACCAGGTAGTCCACCGTGGTGATGGCAGGGACGATGACCGAAAGGTCCAGGCCTGCCCTGCCCAGGACGATCGCCATATCCTCGTAGATCCGCATCACGCCCAGGTCCTGCACGGTCTGGGTCACCAGGAGCGGCACCAGCCGGGGGTGGTCCACCAGGCAGTCGCGGTACTCGTGGGCCAGGGTCCGAAGTGCCTCGTCCCAGGGCAGGCTGGCAGGGTCGAGGTGCCTCCGTGCGGAGAACTCGGAGAAGACGAGTCCGCGCATCAGCTCGATGATATGTTCGCGGTTGTCGATGTGGTTGTAGAGAGAGGCCTGGCTGACCCCAAGTTCCTTGGCCACTTTCGGGAAACTGAAGTCTCCGGTGGCATCAACCAGGGACAGGGCGGCGCGGATGATGGCATCCACGGACAGCAGCGGTGATCGGGGGCGCGGCATGGGAACTCCTTGGCACGGGGCGGTCCGTTCAATGTAGCTGGCCGTTCCGGTCCACGGCGGCGAGGATGGCCCCGGCCAGTTCCGCCGGCTTGGTGAACTGCGGCCAGTGGCCAGTGGGCAGGTCCACGTATTCCACATCCCGGACTCGGGCAAGCTCGGCCACGAATGGATGGCCTGCGTCGATCCATTCGCGCAGCATGGCGGAGGGGAATTCGCAGGCGATGACGGTGGCGGGAACGTCGTAGCGCCGTTCGTCGTGCAGGTGCTGCGGATCGTAGGCCACGCCCCTGGGCTGCGGAATGGCCCGTTCGCGGAATTTCCTGCGGAGGCCGTCGTCGAGGTCCACCAGGTCGGCGTCCTCGAATCCTTCCCAGGGCGGAAGCGGAACGTCGTCGCCGTCTGCCGGCAGTTCGTCGTTGATCACGCCGCCTTCACCGAGGGGGCCGCTGTCCACATAGATGGCCCGCGCAACCCTGTCCGGGCGGGCATCAACCACCCCGTGGATGATGGCCCCGCCGCCTGAATGGCCCACGAGCACCGCCTTTCCGTCCGTCGCGTCCACTTCCGCCACCACGGCGTCGATGTGCTGGCGCAGGCCGATGCCGGCACGGTTGGCATCCACCGACCCCAGGCCGGGAAGGGTGAGTGGATGCGTGCGGTGTCCCGCTGCCTCGAGCGCCGGCGTCACCTCCTCCCAGGAGGAAGCGTCCAACCAGAAACCGGGAACCAAGATGATGTCCATGACGGAACCCTACTCTCCGGGGGTGACAAAAAGGCCGCCTGCCGGGCCTTCCTGGGTGCGCGCACAACAGAGGGGGCTTTTGCAGGCGGAAGGGCAGCAGTAAAGTCCGGACATGACTGCTTCCTCGCCAGCGCAGCCCGCCAGTCCGGCCAAGCGCGAAACATTCTCGTCCCGCCGGCTGTTCATCCTCTCCGCCATCGGCTCGGCGGTGGGGCTGGGCAACATCTGGCGCTTCCCCTACATCGCCTACGACAACGGCGGCGGTGCGTTCCTAATCCCGTACCTGGTGGCCCTGCTCACGGCCGGCATCCCGCTGCTGTTCCTCGACTATGCCGTGGGCCATAAGTTCCGCGGCTCGGCGCCCTTGGCCTACCGGCGGCTGCACCGTGCCGCCGAACCGCTCGGCTGGTGGCAGGTGCTGGTCTGCTTTGTGATTGCCGCGTACTACGCGGTCATCATCGCCTGGTCCGTTATGTACACGGTCTTTTCCTTCACCGAGGCGTGGGGCGATGACGCCGAGGGCTTCTTTTTCGGGAACTTCCTGAGCATCGCCGAAGCCCCCGGCCTGGGCTTCGAATACGTGCCGTCCGTGTTCTTCCCGCTGCTGCTGACCTGGGCCGCCGTCATCCTCATCATGGTGGCCGGGATCCGGAAGGGCATCTCCCGCGCCAACGCCATCCTGCTGCCGCTGCTGATGGTGATGTTCCTCCTCCTGGTGGTCCAGTCGCTCTTCCTGCCCGGTGCTGCCGAAGGCCTGAACGCCTTCTTCACCCCGGACTGGGCGGCACTCGCAAATCCGGCCGTCTGGGCGGCAGCCTACGGACACATTTTCTTCTCCCTTTCCGTGGGGTACGGCATCATGGTCACGTACGCCTCCTATCTGAAGCGCCGGACGGACCTTACGGGCTCCGGCATGGTGGTGGCCTTCTCCAACTCGGGCTTCGAGATCCTGGCCGGAATCGGCGTCTTTGCCGCCCTGGGCTTCATGGCCCAGGCGGCGGGTACCGCGGTGGACGAGGTGGTGACCCAGGGCATCGGGCTGGCATTCGTCGCGTTCCCCACCATTGTGTCCCAGGCCCCGTTCGGAGCCTTCATGGGCGTGCTGTTCTTCGGGTCACTGGTCTTCGCGGGCATCACGTCCCTGATCTCGGTCCTGGAAGTCATTGTGGCCGCGGTCCAGGACAAGCTCGGCTGGGGCCGGGTGCAGGCGTCACTCGTGGTCAGCGGGCTGGTGGCGGCGGTCTCGCTGGGACTTTTCCCCACGGCCACCGGCCTCTACCTGCTTGACACCTCCGATGCGTTCGTCAACAGCTTCGGCATTACGCTGGGGGCCCTGGTCACCGTCCTGGTGCTCGCGTGGTTCCTGCGGAAACTGCCTCTGCTGTCCGCCCACCTGAACAGGATCTCCACCGTTAAGATGCGCCGCACGTGGATGATCCTGGTGGCCGGCGTCGTTCCACTGGCGCTGATCTACATGGTGTCGAACGAGTTCATCAGCAAGATCACCGCCACCTATGAGGGCTACCCGGAATGGTTTGTGGGCATCTTCGGCTGGGGTATGGCCGGGGCCCTGGTGGTGCTGGCACTGGCACTGACATTCATCCCCTGGAGCCACCGGTCCAAGGCCCACCACGACCCCGAATACGACGCCGTGGTGGCCGAAGAGGAAAAGGAGAAGGCACTGTGACCCCGATAGCCATCATCATGATGATCATCGCCATCCTCACTGTCTGGGGCGGCCTGGCGCTGGCCCTGCTGAACCTCAAACGGCATCCTGAGGACGAGGGCGCACTGCCTGAGGAGCGCGCCCCCGAGCTCTGACCATTGGGCTACCGCCGCCGCTTCCGGTCCTTCCCGCCGGCGCGGTCCTGCCGTTCGGCCAGGTCCCGCTCCGCCCAGCGCTGCGACTTGCCGGCCGACACCACCTTCTGGTGCCATTCCCGCTGGTACGCGCGCTGGGCGGCCACGCTGCTGCGCCGGGCCAGGGCGGCCAGCTCGCGCTGCAGCTTCAGGTAGCTGTGCCAGCGCCGCTCGGGAAGGCTGCCGTCCGCGAGGGCCTCCTGCACCGCGCAGCCTGGTTCGCCCTGGTGGGAGCAGTCCGAGAACCGGCATCCAGCGGCCAGTTCCTCCACGTCGCCGAACATGTCCTCCATGCCGTCCTCGGCGTCGAACAGCCCGAAGCCGCGCACCCCTGGCGTGTCCATGAGCACGGTCCCGTTGGCCAGCGGCACCAGCTCCCGGGAGGTGGTGGTGTGCTTGCCCTTGAAGTCGCCGGAGCGGACCGGGCCGGTGTGCTGGACCTCGCGCCCAACCAGGGCGTTGATCAGCGTCGACTTGCCTGCCCCGGAGGGTCCCAGGAGCACGATGGTTCCGCCCGGAGGGATGTGCTGCAGCAGTTCGTCAATGCCGTCGCCGTTCTCCGCGGACGTGGTCACCACCTCCACGCCGGCGGCCTGCAGGATGACGTTCCCGACGACGTCGTCCGCCACCGCGGCGAGGTCGGCCTTGGTGATGATCACCAGGGGAGTGGCGCCGGAGTCCCACGCTGCCACAAGCGTCCGCTCCAGCCGGTTGTGGGTCAGCGGCCGGTCCACGGGAACCACCACACCCACCACGTCCATGTTCGCCGCCAGGACCTGGGCCGCGGACGAATCCTCGAAAGCCCGCTTGCGGCTCAGTTCGGACAGGCGCGGCAGGACGGCCAGGATCTGGCGTTCACCGGCGCGGTTGGGACCGGTCCACACCCAGTCGCCGGTGACGGGAACGGCGCCGGCCAGGGGATAGGGAAGATGCAGGAGCTGGTTGTCCACTGCCACGAGCAGGAGGGTGCGGTCCACGCGGACCACCCGGCCGCGGCCGGTTGCTCCAGGCAGCGGGTGGGCGTCGAAGTGCCCGGCTACTACCGGGGTATAGCCGTAGGCCATCGGCCCGCCCGGGACGCTTGAATTGTCTGTTGCACTGCTGGTCAGGGGAAACCCTGAAGGATTGGTCACGTCGGTTACCTCGGGTAAGTCCCCGCAGCACCGCTCAGCCGAAAGAAACCGGGAAGGTCAGTCGGAAACCGTGCAGCGGAGGGAAATGGTCTGGTTGATGGGTGCGGGGCGCCTCAGGCGCGCGGCAACTGCAGTCATCAAAACCACCTCCATTCCCTCCAAGGGTCCTCTCCGCTCTGCCGGGGACGGCAGGGGTGACCGTGTCCCACTCTAGCCGCGGCCGCCGTCGGGGGCCAGAGCCACAACGGAAACTCAGCGCTGCAGTTCCAGGGCGCGTTTCTGCCGCGCCGAGATGGAGGAGACGTAGCCGCAGTTGGAGCACGTGATGTTGTATTTCCGGGATGTAGTGAACACCGGAATGAAGAACAGCGTGAACTTCGTGGCGCGCTCTTCCAGGTGGTGATGGACGAAGGAGCGGCAGTACTGGCAGGTTGCGGGCTTACCCGGCAGCGCCTTGAGCACCGTCTTGAAGCCGAAAAGGAGGAGCATGGCGGGCCTTTCGTGGTCCTGTCCGGGAATCCTGTGCTTATCGCACCACCTTAGGCGGTTTCGCCGCGGCTGTTCATGGGTACGACGCCGATGCGCGTGCCCGGTGCGATACTGATGGTCGGCACAGCATTCGGCGTTGGGGGGACTTCGAAGACATGGTTCTGGACACCGCGACCCTCCGGATCGCCTTCGGCCTGATGGCCCTGGTCCTGGTGCTGCTGTTCTACTTCTCCGCCTACCGGATCACGCGCTCGCCGTACAGCGGCTGGTGGTGCCTGGCGCTCCTGTTTTTCCTTACGGGGTCCGCCTGTTTCCTGCTGGACGGCACAGTCCACCAGATATGGGCCAACCCGCTGGGCAACGTGCTGCTGGTGCACGGCGGGGTGGCGGTCTGGGCAGGTGCGCGGTCGTTGCGGACTGTACCTCCGCCGAAGTGGGCGTTCACCGGCATCCCGCTGGTCACGCTGGTGGCCTCCGTCCTGGACAACCCTGCCACGAACACCTGGTCCGGCGGCCCGGTGTTCCTCGCCGCGATGAGCGTCAGCATCGGGCTGGCCTCACGCGAGCTCTGGCGCCTGGAGCCGGGCTATTCGCGGGTCCGGATCCCCATGGCAGTGTCCGCCGGCGGCCTCGCCGTCTTCTATTTCTTCCGCTGGGTGGCGTTCCTGTTCGAGGGACAGCACGGGCCCACCTTCACCACGGTCTTCGGCTCAGCCGTCACAACCCTGGTGACCATGGTGTTGCTGGTGGTGGTCTCCTTCAGCATGGCGGCGCTCAGCAGCGAGCAGCAGACGCGGGCCCTCCGGGTGGTCGCGTCCCGGGACGACCTGACCGGCCTGCTCAACCGCAAGGCCTTCGTTGACCTGGCCGCCGAGTTGCTCTCGGACCGCACCATCACGCGCGGTTCCGGCGCCCTGATCCTGGCGGACCTGGACCACTTCAAGACCGTCAACGACACCTACGGCCACGCCGCCGGGGACATCGCCCTGCAGCGCTTCGCCGAAGCCTGCACCGACACCGTCCGGTCCACGGACCTGGTGGGCCGGTACGGCGGCGAAGAATTCGTCCTCCTGATTCCCGGCGCCAGCGCTGAGCGGGCCGAACTGATCGCGGAAGAGATCAGCCGCCGCCTGGCCTCCGCGCCAACGGTGGACGGCATGGAAATGCCGACCGCCAGTTACGGAATTTCCACGTACGACGCCGGGACCGCCGAGGTGGACAGCGTCATCGCCGCCGCGGACGCGGCGTTGTACGTGGCGAAGTCAGGGGGCCGCAACCGTACGGCCCGCAGCGACCGGCTCCTGTAGGTCCGGGCACGGTCCAACCGAACCGCGCCGCACCAGGGTAGCCGTGAACTGCGCCGGTGCGGCAGGCGGAAGGCCCTCCATCTGGCGGATCAGCGCTTTGGCTGCAGCCACACCCATGTTGTAGACCGGCTGGGCGATTACGGTCAGGGGCGGGGTGGTGAGCCGGGTCCAGGGGAAGTCGTCGTACATGAGGAACGAAACATCGCCGGGAATGGACAGTCCAAGTTCCTGGATCGCCTCCACCACGCTGAGGGCGATCAGGCCATCGGAAGCGACCACTGCAGTGGCCCGCTCCGGCCCGCGAAGGACGTCCCGGGTAATGCTGCGGATGGATTCGGCGTCTCCGGCATTCAGCCGGACCAGGTCCTCCGGGAACGGAAGGCCTGCCGCCAGGAATGCCCTCTGCATTCCCTCCAAACGGTCCTCGATCTGCGACGAGTCCAGCGTCATCCCCGGCTCGTAGGGGGCGTCGGTCCGCAGCGTGGAAATGAAGGCGATCCTGCGGTGGCCGGCCTCGAGCAGATGCTGCGTGGCCTCGAGTGAAATCTTGGCCATGTCCACTGCCAGCGTCTCCACATCCAGGTCTCCGCCGGTCCGGTCAATAAAGACCAGGGGGCGGCCTGACTGGTGCACCTGCTGGAGGTGCGCGGTATCCACCGATGATGCGGGTGCGACGATCAGGCCGTCCACCCGCTTGTCCAGCAGGATCCGGACGGCGTCCACTTCGGCGGCCCGGTCCTCGTCCGTGTTGACCAGGATGACGTTGTAGCCGGCCTTCTTGGCGGCATCGGTAATGCCACGGGTAGCAAGCCCGAAATGCGGGTTTTCGATATCGCCCACCACCACGCCGATGGTGTGCGATTTCCCCGTGTTCATGCTGCGGGCAAGCTCGTTGGGGCGGTAGGAAAGCGCCTCGGCCGCGGCGAGGACCCGTTCGCGGACATCGTCGCTGACGGCGCCGTAGTTGCCCAGCGCCCTCGCGGCCTGCGCCTTGGATACCTGGGCTGCCTTGGCGACGTCGGCAACGGTCACGTCCCGCCGCCTCGCTCCTTCACCGTTCATCTTCACCTTTCGACGGGGCTGTTGACGGCCCATGTGAGTTCGGCTACATTTCTATCAATCGATGTGAGTCCGGTCTCAATCCTAGGTGTTGAGACCGGACTCAACAAGACCATCGGCCACTTTCTTTGGCGGCCCTGACAGCACCGCCTCCCCATCAACGATTGGACAACGCTGTGAAAAAACTGAACTTCCGCCCCGCCGGCCTGGCCGCGGCCGCCCTTGCCACAGTGCTTGCACTCTCCGGCTGCGGCTCCACCACTGCCGCCTCCACCACCACGGAGGACAACCCCTACGGCCTGATCCAGCCCGGCACCATCCGGGTGGCCAGCCTGGGCGACTCGAAGCCGTACACCTTCGCGGATGCCTCCGGCAACTTCACGGGGTTCGATGTGGAACTCTTCAAGGACGTGGCCCACCGCGCCGGCGTAGACAACGTGGTCTTCACCGGACAGGACTTCTCCGGCCTCCTTGCCGCCGTGGCCAACGGGCAGTTCGACGCCGGAGTGGCCGCGATCGGCATCACGGACAAGCGCAAAGAGACCGTGGACTTCTCCGACGGCTACCTGGCCGGATACCTGACCGTCATCACCACCAAGACCTCCGGCATCACCAGCGCCGACGGCCTTGCCGGAAAGCGGCTGGGCGTGGTCCAGGGGACCCTCCAGGAAGCCTATGCCGTGAAGAACTTCACGTCGGCCAGCCTGGTCCGGTTCCCGGACAACAACACCGCCATTGCGGCGGTCAACAGCGGCACCGTTGACGCCCACTTCCTGGACTACGAGGCCGCAAAGGCCTACCAGGAACAGCACGGACTGGTCAGCGCCGCGGACATCCCGTCCTTCGACGCCCCGGCAGGGTTCGCCGTGGCCAAGGACAAGCCGGCCTTCAAGGAAGCCCTGAACAAGGGACTCGCGGAGGCCATGGAAGACGGCACCTGGAAGAAGCTGTACCAGAAGTGGTTCCCAGGTTCCCCGATGCCCGAGCAGTACCTGCCAAAAGCCGAGCAGACCGCCTCGCCTGAGCCCAGCAAATAGGCCCAGGCCAACCACCGGGCGGGCTGCACCCCGCAGTCCGCCCGGACCGCCAACACCATCTAACGTCTGAGAGCAACCATGGACTGGCTCAACACCATCATCCGTACCTTCTTCGACTTCGGCGCGATGGCCGAAGTCCTGCCCCAGCTGCTGGGGGTCGGCCTTCTCAATACCCTGATCATTTCCATCGCGGCCACCCTCCTTGGCACGGTGCTGGGAATGGTGGTTGCCGTCATGGGCATTTCCCCCTCCAAGTGGCTGCGCGTTCCGGCCAGGATCTACACGGACCTTTTCCGTGGCCTGCCCGCCATCCTCACCATCCTGCTGATCGGCCAGGGCTTCGCACGCCTCAGCCAGTCCATCTTTGGTCCTTCGCCCTACCCCCTGGGGATCATTGCGCTGAGCCTGATCGCCAGCGCGTACATCGGTGAGATCTTCCGCGCCGGCATCCTCAGCGTGGACAAGGGCCAGGGCGAAGCCTGCCGGGCCCTGGGCATGAGCTACGCCAAGTCCATGGCCCTGGTGGTGGTGCCGCAGGGCGTCCGCCGGGTCCTTCCGGCACTGGTGAACCAGTTCATCGCCATCGTCAAGGACTCCTCGCTGGTCTACTTCCTGGGACTGCTCGTCAGTGAACGTGAACTCTTCCGCGTGGGACAGGACGCAGCTGTCCTGTCCGGCAACCTCTCACCGCTGGTCGCCGCGGGCGTCTTTTACCTGGTGATCACGGTCCCGCTGACCCACCTCGTGAACTACTTCGACAACAAATTCCGGACCGGCCGCCGTCGCCCCGCTGCCCCCACCAGCGGACTGAAGGAAGTCAAGGAACTCGACGCGGCCTCGCCGCTCACCACCGGGAGCAACACATGAACCTGCCAACTACAGCCGCCCACAACGCCGCGGCGGACGCCCCGACGTTCCACGGCTCAAGCCTGGAACTGCGCAACCTGACCATGGCCTACGGGGACATCAACGTCCTGCGCGACGTCAGCCTCACTGTCGCTCCGGGCACCACCACCTGCATTATCGGACCATCAGGTTCGGGCAAGTCCACCCTGCTGCGCGGGATCAACCGGCTGCACGAACCGAAGAGCGGCGAGGTGCTGCTCGCGGGGGAAAGCACCCTCAGGGCCAATCCCGATACCCTGCGGACCCGAATCGGCATGGTGTTCCAGCACTTCAACCTGTTCCCGGACCACACGGCCCTGGAGAATGTGGCGCTGGCCCTCTGGAGCGTCAAGGGGATGCCCAAGGCGCAGGCGATGGAGCGCGCCCGCCGCCGCCTCGCCGAGGTCGGCCTGGCGGAGCGGGCCGACCACCGTCCCCGGGACCTGTCAGGCGGCCAGCAGCAGCGCGTCGCCATTGCCCGGGCACTTGCCATGGAGCCTGAGGTCATGCTTTTCGATGAAGCCACCAGCGCGCTGGACCCGGAACTGGTCAAGGGCGTGCTGAACCTCATGGCCGGACTGGGCCGCCGCGGAATGACCATGCTGGTGGTGACCCACGAGATGGGCTTCGCCCGCAGGGTAGCCGACCAGGTGGTCTTCATGGACGAAGGCGAAGTGGTGGAGGCCGGTACCCCCGCCCAGCTGTTCGACAATCCGCGCAGCGAGCGGCTCCAGCGCTTCCTGTCCGAGGTGCTGTGATGCGGACCGTTGCAGCGGCACCCATCCGTACTGCCGTCGTCGGCTTTGGAATTTCCGGCCGCGTGTTCCACGCTCCGCTGATCGCCGCGAATCCAGGCTTCTCCCTCGACGTCATCGTCACCTCACACGCGGAGCGGGTGGCTGAGGCAGCCAGGCTCTACCCGCAGGCCCGGATCCTCCCCACCCCGGAGGAACTCTTCAAGGAGGCAGGAAACCTCGACCTGGTTATCCTTGGCACTCCGCCGGACACCCACTTCGGGCTGGCCGCCAAGGCCATCGCCCACGGACTGCACGTGGTGGTGGACAAGCCCTTCGTTCCCACGTCGGACCTGGGGGAGGAACTGATCAGCAGGGCGGCCGACGGCGGGGTGCAGCTCACCGTGTTCCAGAACCGGCGCTGGGACGCCGACTTCCTGACCCTCCGGAAAGTCCTGGCGTCGGGCGCACTCGGCGAAATCAGCAGCTTCGAGTCGCGCTTTGAGTGGTGGCGTCCCGAAGGCTTCGGCAACTGGCGGGACACCGTGTCCCTCGCCGAGGGCGGCGGCATCCTGCACGACCTGGGGGCGCACCTCATCGACCAGGCCATCCAGCTGTTCGGCCCGGTGGACAGGAGCTACGGCGAGACGGCGAACCGCGGGCCCCACCCCGATGCCGCCGATACCGAGGCCTTCGTGTCACTGCAGCACGCGTCCGGCGTCCGCTCAAGGCTGTGGATGAACGGCATGGCCGCCCAGGCTGGTCCGCGCTTCCACGTCCTGGGCTCCCGGTCCGGCTATACAAAGTGGGGACTGGACGGCCAAGAACCTGCCCTCGCGGCCGGCCTGCCGCCGTCGGACCCCGCCTACGGTGTGGAACCCCAGGAGCGTTGGGGGCTCCTGGGGGCGGACGGTGCCACCGTTCCCGTGCCAGCGGAGCGGGGAGCCTACCCGCAGTTCTACGCCGGGCTTTCCGCCGCACTGCGCGGAGACGGACCGTTGCCCGTCAACCCGTCCGAACCCCTCGAGGTGCTGAGGGTCATCGAAGGCATCCACGCCCTGGCCTGACATCAGGCACCCCGCCATTTTTCGCTCCGGCGCGTCGCCGCGCCACCACCATCACGCTTCACAGAAAGGGACACCATGTCCTCTGCAGCCTCCACCAAGCGCGTCGCCGTCATCGGCGGCGGCATCCTGGGCGTTTCCACCGCCGTCCACCTGCTCCGCGAAGGCGCCTCCGTCATCCTGCTGACCGAGCGCGGCCTGGCCAGCGAGGCCAGCGGCCGGTCACTGTCCTGGCTCAATTCCGCCGGCGAACGCTCCACCGCCTACCACCAGCTGCGGGTCGCCGGCGTGGACCGCTACCGCACCCTCTTTGCCGCTGACCCGACCCGGGAGTGGCTGCAGTTCGGCGGCGGCCTGATGTGGAATACCGAAGGTCAGCAGGCTGCCACCGAGTCCCGGCACGCCTACGAGAAGTCCATCGGCTACGACTCCAAGCTCCTCGGGCCCGGTGACATCGCCTCCACTACCCCCGGCATCGACGCCGCCGCCGTGCCGGAGAAGGCCATCTTCAACCCGGGCGAGGGCTGGGTCAGCCTGCCCGACCTGATCGACTTCCTGATGGAGGAATTCCACTCCCGCGGCGGTGAACTCGTCCTGAACGCGGGCAAGACCTCCGTGACAGTGGAGGGTGGACGGGCCACGGGGGTGGAAACGGCCGCGGGCGGGACCTACCCGGCCGACGCCGTCCTGGTGGCGTGCGGCGCGGCGACGCCCGCCGTCGTCGAACCCCTTGGCGTCCGGATCCCCAACGGCTCACCGGTGTCGATGCTGGTGGTGACCAAGCAGGTGCAGCACGATGTCGCTGCGGTGATGAACACCCCGCGGGCCGCGCTCCGGCCCAACCCCGGCGGCACGTTCGCGCTGGACCACGACTGGTACGAGGAGCACATCACCGAGCACGCGGACGGCTCGTTCAGCATCCCGGATGAGGTGGTGCAGGAGCTGGCCGACGAGGCGTCGAAGCTGGTCGCTGGCAACCCGGAACTCAAGCCGGCGTCCTGGAAGATGGGCTACAAGCCGATCCCCGGCGACGGCGAGCCGGTCCTTGGCGAACTGGGACAGGTGCCCGGCTGCTTCGTCGCCTTCACCCACTCCGGCGCCACCCTGGGCCTCATTGCCGGTGAGCTCCTGGCCGGCGAGATCCTGACCGGCAGGAAGCACCCCATGCTCGCCACCTTCCGGCCGGGACGGTTCTCCTAAGCCTCATACCCGGAATGAGCGGGGCCGCGCGGCCCCGCTCTTTCGCGTGTGCTCAGGCGCCCAAATGTCCGGTGAGGCGGCCGTGGAAGCCGGTGCTGCGCTCATCCATCCCAACGATTGCCACCGCAGCCCCGTGGCCGGCATATTTCGTCTCGATCGAGTCCAGGGCAGCGACAGTCGAGGCATCCCAGACCTGGGCGCGGCTGAGGTCAATGGTCACCGAGGCGGGGTCGTCCGCATAGGCGAAGTGTTCCACCAGGTCGTTGCTGCTCCCGAAGAACAGCGGCCCCACCACCTCGTAACGGACGCTTTCGCCGTCATCCGCGAGGCTCCGCTCGACGCTGATGACGTGCGCCACGCGGCGGGCGAACAACACCATCGCCAGGATGACCCCCACCAGCACCCCGTACGCCAGGTTGTCAGTGACGACCACGACGGCGACCGTGACCACCATGACGAGCGTCTCCGGCACCGGCATCCTCTTCAGGGTGGACGGTTTGACGCTGTGCCAGTCGACGGTAGTGACCGCGACGACCATCATGACCGCGGCCAGGGCCACCATGGGGATCTGCCCCATGACGGAGCTTAGTCCGGTCACCAGCGCCAGCAGGAACAGACCGGCCACAAACGTGGATATACGGGTGCGCGCCTGGCCGGTCTTCACATTCAGGACGGTCTGGCCGATCATTGCGCAGCCTGCGATCCCGCCGTAGAAACCGGCCAGAATGTTGGACACGCCCAGGGCCCAGGATTCGCGGCCCTTGTGCGAGGGGGTGTCCGTCATGTCATCGACGAGTTTCGCCGTCAGGAGGGTTTCCATGAGGCCAACAAACGCCACGCTCAGCGCCGTGGGCAGGACCAGTTGGAAGGTCTCGAGGGTCACCGGAAAAAGGAAAGGGGTGATCCCGGGCAGCCTGCCGGTGAGGGGTCCCTCGTCCGAGACATCGGGAACGGTGAGTCCGGCGGCGATGACGATTGCCGTGACCACCACGATGGCCACCAGCGGCGACGGGACGGCCCTGGTGAAGCGCGGCAGAATGAAGATGATGGCGAACGTCAGGGCGAACAGGACATAAGCGAGCCACGGGACGTTGATGACGTGCGGCACCTGCGCCATGAAAATCAGCACGCCCAGGGCATTGACGAACCCGATCATCACCGACCGCGGAATGAAACGCATCAGCCGGGCAAGCCCCGCGAGGCCAAAGACCACCTGGATCACGCCGGCCAGGAGTACCGCCGGCAGGACGTACTGGACACCGTGCTCATGCACAAGAGGGGCGATTACCAGGGCCACGGAACCGGCTGCGGCAGTGATGACGCCCGGCCGTCCGCCCAGGATGGACATCGCCAGGGCAAGGACGATGGAGGCCACGAGGCTCACCATGGGATCCACTCCGGCCACGATCGAGAAGGAGATGACTTCCGGGACCAGGGCCAGGGTGGTGACCATGCCGGCCAGGACCTCGCGGGAAAGCTGACGTGGAGACCGCAGCGCCGTCAGTACGGTAATCGGTTGCCGGGCGGGACGGGTGCTGGCGGCGACGGCCAAGGAGCGGCTCCAGGTGCTTGGCTCTGCGGGAAGAGCGGGTGGGCAACGTTATTGCGCGCCACAATGCGCACGGTTCCAGCCCGGCCGTGGAAGACAGTGGGTGGAAAAGGAAATGCGCCGACGACTCGGCTGCCGTTCCAAGGCTACCCCAGCCTTGTTGCGTGATTGTGGCCTTCGATCCCGCCTGGTCCCGGGGCGGCAGGAAAGCCTGCTGATAAAATGGCCGGGTTGCAGGGCGGCCTTTCAGCTGGTCCAACCAGCGCCGTAACGAAGTAGGGGACCAGACACAATCATGACGGCAGGCGGGTCACATCTCGGGACGTCGGAGAGCCAGCCGGCAGCGCCGGTCAAGGCCTTCGCGCCGGCGACCGGACGCGCGTACCTGGCAATCATCGAAGGGTTCGTCGGCGCGCTCATGATGTTCGCCGGTTCCATCGGAACCGGCTGGATCGCCAACGGCTCGCCCATGATCCGCCAGCCCGTGGTCATCGCGCTGCGAACCGAGGGCTGGGGCGTCACCGTCTCCACCGTCCTGCTGACCGTTGGCGCCATGGTGCTGATGCGGTCCTGGCTGCGGCTGGGGCAGCGCCTGGCCGAGTGGGGGAAGTCGTCCCTGCGGTCGGTGGTGATCGCCATTTCCGCCTGGTCCCTGCCCCTGCTGTTCTGCGTGCCCGTCTTCTCCCGGGACGTCTATGCCTACACCGGCCAGGGTCGGCTGGTGCAGGAGGGCCAGAACCCCTACGAGGTGGGCATCTCCACGCTCAGCAACTGGTTCGCCCTCGGCGCCGACCCCGCCTGGGCGGAAAACCGGACCCCCTACGGCCCATATTTCCTGTGGCTGGCGCGCGCGGTGGTGGGACTGACCGGCGCGCAGCCGGACGTCTCCGTCCTCCTCTTCCGCCTGCTGGCCGGCGTCGGGGTCCTGCTCTGCGTCATCTACGTGCCCAAGCTGGCGGAGCTGCACGGCATCAACGGCGCGCGGGCACTCTGGATCGCCGTGGCCAACCCGCTATTCCTCATCAGCTTCATCGCCAGCGCCCACAACGATGCCCTGATGGTGGGCCTGGCCGTGGCCGGCGTCTACTTCGCGGCCACCCGGCGCTACATCGTGGGGATCCTCCTGGTCACCGCGTCGATCGGGATCAAGCCCATCACGGTCCTGCTGCTGCCGTTCCTCGGCGTGATGTGGGCAGGCCCCTCGGCCACGTGGCCGCGCAAGTTCCTGATGTGGGGCGCGACGGCGGGACTCAGCTTCGGCGTGCTGCTCCTCAGCGGCATCCCCTACAACCTGGGCATCGGCTGGACCTGGGCCATCATGGATCCCACCCCCGGGTACACGGGCTATTCGCCGTCCGGCTTCCTGGGCCAGCAGGTGGAAATGCTTGCCAACGCGCTGGGGCTCCCGGGCGGCACGCTGGCCACGTGGCTGAGGACCGGCATGAAGTGGGGCGCCATCGCGCTGGTCCTGCTACTGATGTTCCGCGGCGACTACTCGCGGGCGGTGCGCCGGATGGCCCTGGCGTTCACCGCCGTCGTGATGCTCTCACCCATCATCCAGCCCTGGTACATCCTCTGGTTCCTGCCGTTCCTGGCCGTCACGGGCATCCGCGACGACTGGCAGATCCGGTCCCTGTACGTGGGCGTCACGTTCTTCGTGGTGTTCGGCGCGCAGGACCAGCTGTCCGTGTGGTCCTTCGTGGAGCTTCCCATCGATGCGTCCACCCTGGCGTTCTTCACCGCGCTCGCCTTCACGTTCTACCTGCTGTTCCTGGACGTGCACACCCGCAAGCTGCTGATCCAGGGCAAGCCCTGGGACCTCGCGCGGCGCGGCTGGAAGTGGCTGCTGGCGCAGCGGGAACGGGCCGTCAGCCGCTGACCCCTTCTCCCGCTGGCCCCTACGCGTTCGCGGCGGGAACCGGGGCGGCCGATTTCCGGCCAAGTTCCGCCGTCCGCTGCACCGACCACCAGAGCAGCACCACCAGCAGGACGTTGCGGGTGGTAAGGATGGCCGCCATGACCGGGTGGGCATGGATCAGCGGGGTGTAGAACAGCGGGTAGATCACGAACGTGGTCATGGCGATGCCCATCAGCAGCGCGGCCGGGACCTTCCAGCGGTCCCAGTCGTGGGTCAGCCCGGCGATGATCACAGGGGCCAGCCAGATGATGAACTGCGGCGAACCCACTTTGTTGAACACGATGAATGCGGTGACCATCATGAGGGAGCCTTCGAGGAACAGTTCCTCGCGTTCGGCCCCCCGTTTCATGGCGCGGACCAGCAGGATTGCCGCTCCAACGGCGGCGAGGATGAGCAGCGGCTGCATCAGGACCGCGGCGGTGGCGGCACCCGGGCCGTAGACCTCGGTGGAGTTGATGGCGGTGTTGTCCGCCATCTTCGACCCGGCGATGTTGAACACGCTCAGCCACACCCACGGCGTGGAGAACGTCGCCTCGAGCTGCATGCCGCGCTCGCCCTGGTTCAGGAGGAAGTCCAGGATGTGCGGCAGGCCGCCGGACAGCCACGTGCCCGCGGTGACGACGGCGGTCACAGCAACGCCGGACAGGACCACCTGGATCCGCTTGTGGCTGGCGATCACGATCGGCGCCAGCACGGCGGCGGGCCAGACCTTGATCCAGGTGGCAATGCTGAGCAGGACGCCGGCCACCACGGGCCGCTCCGCCGCATAGAGCAGTGCGATCAGCACGATGGGTGCGGTGATGCCTTCCACCCGGGCGAAGCTGAGGTAGCCCATGAAAACGGTGAAGAACAGCCACCACCAGGCCGGGGCGATGCCTTTGGTGCTCCGGGGGCCGCGGGTCAGGTAGAGGAGCCCGACGGCGTTGAGCGCCGTGATGATCAGGAACCAGGTGAGCAGGTAGAGGCTTGGCCCGAGGATGTTGGCCAGGAAGATGGGGATCTGCGCCAGCACCGGGTAGACCCACGGGCTGATCTTCCCGTCCAGGTCCGACGGGTTGTACCCGGCCGTGGCCCACTGCCGGTACTGCTCGGTGTCGCTGAAGGTGTCGCCGTGCAGGAAGAATGACGCCATCCAGCCCAGGAAGTACAGATGGACGACGGCGAAGCCCCACCACACGCTGGACGGGCGGGCGAACCAGTCCACCACCTTGGCGGGGAGGACTTTGCTGCGGACCGCCACCAGGCGGTCGAAGAACCTCGTGGAAATCTCAGGACTCCTTGAGCGCGGGGGCGGCGGCCGGGGCCTTCTTGCCCAGCAGGTACAGGCGCCGGACGCTCCAGAGGAACAGGACCACCAGGAGGACGTTGCGGATGGTGAGCACCAGGGCCATCCACGGGTTGTTGTGGCTGAGCGCGTCGTAGAACAGCGGGTAGATGAAGTAGGTGGCCACGGCGATGACGATCAGCATGGCGGCCGGGACGCGCCAGTCGCGCCAGCTGTGGGCCAGGCCGACGGCGACGGCGGGAGCGAGCCACACCATGAACTGAGGCGAGCCCACCTTGTTGAAGACAACGAACGCGGTGGCGAGGGTGAGGGCGCCCGCGAGGAGCAGTTCGGTGCGGTCAACGCCGCCGCTGATCTTGCCATTATGGAGGGCCCAGAAGGTCATGCCGGCCACGAGCAGGGCGGCCAGGATCAGGAGCGGCTGCATGAGGACGGACATGACGGCGGTGCCCGGACCGTCCACCTGCATGGAGTTGATGGCGGTGTTCATATACATCCGGGAATCACCGACGTTAAGGACGGAGAGCCAGAGCCAGGGCGTGGTGAAGGTGGCCTCGAGCTGCATGCCGCGGTCGCCCTGCTGGGTGAGGAAGTTCAGCAGCTTGGGGACGCTGCCCACTGCCGCTGCCAGCGCGACGACGCCCGCCGTCGTCGCAAGTCCAGCCAGGACCACCAGGATCCGGTTCTTAACGACGGCGAAGAGGGCCAGCATGATGGCCGCCGGCCAGACCTTCACCCACGTGCCGATGGCGAGGAGGACGGAGGCGATGAACGGCCTGTTGACGCCGTAGGCCAGTGCAACCAGGACCAGCGGGGCGGTGAGGCCGTCCACGCGGGCGAACCCCAGCCAGCCCATGAGGAAGGTGAACACCAGCCACCACCAGCCGGCGGGGATTGCCTCGGGATGCCGGCCGCGTCCGGTGAGCTTCAGGAGTGCCCAGCCGTTGAGGAGGGTGGTCATCAGGACCCAGAGAAAGAAGAACGGCCCGGGCCCGGCGATGCCTGCGATGGCCATGGGGATGAGCGCGAGGATGGGGTAGACCCAGGGGCTGGGGCCGCCGGAGAGGTTGGCGTCGTCGAACCCGGCCATGGCCCAGTCGCGGTAGATGAAGGTGTCACTGAACGCTTCGCCGCGCAGCGAGAGCGAGGCGGCGAAGATGAGGAAAACAAGGTGGACCACGATGAACCCGCCCAGCAGGCCGCGGCCGGTGTTTAGCTTTTCCATGGCCGGTGCGGGGACGATGACGTTGCGGATCCTGGTCAGTTTGCCGAAGAAAGCGTCGGTGGAAATGGCGGGATCCTTGTCAGTTGTGGCACACGTGTGGTGTTGCGCTGGTGCTTGGTTCTGCCGCGTGGCGGTGTCTGTGGCGTTGGAGCCGGCTGGAAATCAGCGTCCGCCCCGGATCCAACTTTAGTTGACCGCACATAGGGCACCGTAATCATGCCCCGCCGGAAAACGCTATCCGCTCTGACCTGCGGTTATTTTTCTCCAGTTGTTGGCGCTCCGATGATCAGGCATCATGATCCGAAGGCCTATTATGTGCCTTTCGTCGTCTGCAGCCTTGGGGAGCGCAGGCGGTTGCCCTGCCCCTATCCCCAATATTCAACAAAGGCTCTACCCATGAACTTTCCCCTGACCCTGACTGTCGCCGACCGCCAAAGCATGGACAGCGAACTCGACGCTGCCGTCTCAGCTGCCAAGGCACGTGCCCTTGCCGATCGGCGCCACGGAATCCTGGTCACGCGGCACGCCGCCGACAAGTTCACGATTTCGCTGAGCGAGTCCGTTCCCTTCGGCCTCACACGGGAACACCAGGCCTGGTAGGCCCTTTTCTTCTATTGCGCCGGTGCTTGGCTGCCGGCGTCGTTCCCGCCCCCTGACACCCTCCCGCTGCGCTGCTGCAGCCGGTCGATGTGCTTGGACGCCTCAGCCTTGCTGAGGTCTGCGGGCAGTTCTTCCCCCGCCTCCCGGGCGAGCGTGTCCAGGTAGCTGCGCTGCGCCGCGGTCATGGGTTCGTCCCCGGTCACCCAGTCCTCAGGATCGCGGTTCAGGCCTGCATCCGGCTCCGGAGTCGGGCTGCCGATGGTTTCTTTCCCGTTGTTGTCCATGGCCAAAAGTCTAGGTGCGGGGTGGGACATTTTGGGAAGCATGCTTGTCTTTGCGTGTGTGGTGCCCGGGGGATGCGGAGAGGGCAAACCTTCGCGCCTTCGTGCTTCTTCAGTCAAGCATGTCAGGTGTGGGCCTAAGACCCGGCTTCGGCCTTGTCCGGGAATTGCCGCGGAAACCCTATTCTGACGCGTGACAGTTGTTCGCCTGACATCAGATTGGGGTGTGCATCACCTGTTCACGCGCGAGACTCCCCAAACGCCGCGACCGCAGGACAGGCCTAAGGCTGCCCTTTTGGGTGCCGTTGTTTCGTCCTCTGGGGTGAAAAACTTCCAGGCCATCCTGCCGCGCGCCGTTGCGCCTAGGTGCGGCCGGCGCCGGCTTCCTGGGTCATGGGACGAGAACAAGCCGGCCACGCAGGCGGCCTTCGGCTAGTCGTGCGTGTGCTGCCGCGGCTTCCTCCAGCGGGTAAGTCTGAGCGACGCGTGCCACTAGCCCACCCTGGTCTGCGAGGCGTGACAGCGCGGCGAGCTGAGCGCCGTTGGCTTGCACATCCAGTGCACCAACGCGAACACCGCGTTCGGGCTCGGGTTCCTGTCCCGGCCACAGGCCGACGTAGGAGCCCCCGTGACGAACGGCGTTGAGCGCGCTGCGCCCCAGACCAGCGGCGTCGAGCACCCCTGCGAAACTGGCAAGTGGGGGATTCGCCCCACGGGAGAGGAAGTGGTCAGCCCCGCGGGATAGAAGGAAGGGCTCGTCGCTTGGGGAGGCCATCGCAGTGATCTCCAGGCCGTACCGGTGCGCTAATTCCACCACGTGCCCTCCAACGGCGCCGGCTGCTCCTGTGACCAGCAGGTTCTGCCCTGGACTCAACGCCAGCATCTCCAGGGATTGAAAAGCGGACAACGTGTTCAGCGGCAAGGTCGCAGCTTGGACATCGTCGAGCGAAACAGGGGACGGGGCAATAGCGTCCGCATCGAGCACGACGTAGTCGGCGTGGGTACCCAGCGGTTCGCGGTGTCCCGTGGCCAATCCCATGACGCGTTCGCCGACTTCCCAGTCCACTTCTGCCCCGAGTGCCTCAATAGTTCCGGCGACATCCCAGCCCAGGCCAAGGCGTTCTCCCTCGCCGCCGAAAACCCCGGCACGGATGGCCGCATCCACCGGATTCAATGCAGCTGCCCCCACCCTGATCCGGACCTGTCCGGGGCCCGGTGTGGGCCTCGGGAGCTCTGTGATTTCAATTGCCTCGGGTCCGCCGAAGCGGGAAACGGTAACGGCGCGCACTAACCTGATATTCCTTCCAAGGCAGGGTTTCCTGACCCGGAGGCCAGGAATCTGCCATTCGTTACTAATAGTGTGTAATCCCACGATGAGGCAGTATTGGACTCGTTACAAAAGGCACACGCGTGTGCGGAACCGGAAGGACATGTGCGCCATGGAACCTGAATCGCCCGTTAGGTTGGCCCCCACCCTGTTGGGGCCCTGCTCCCGTTGGCCGGCCGAACACGGCGAAACCATCCGGCAGATCATCGAGCGGGCAGGCAACAAATGGGCCGTGCTCGTGGTCAGTTCGCTACAAGGCGGGCACCTGCGCTACACAGACCTGCTGCGCTCCATTCCTGGCATCTCACAGCGCATGCTGACCCACACCCTTCGCCAACTGCAACGCGACGGTCTCATCACCAGAACCCCCCACGCCGAGGTCCCTCCACGGGTCGAGTATGCGCTCACCGATCTCGGTGCCACCCTGCTCAATGCCATCACCATATTGATCGACTGGGCCGGCAACCACCACGATGAGATTCAAGAAAACCGCAGCCGATTCGACAATGCAGGGGCCACCAGTGAGGTCGCTGTACCAACGCGATAAGACCGCCTATGACGCCTCATAGCGCCAACCGTGACGAGGCGATCATCTCGGCGCTCCCAGCTATCTGCCGCCGAACGGAAAGCTCTTTGGGTTACAGCACGGCCTGTGCGACATCAGGGCCTTGGGCAGCCGCGACAGACGCAGCGCCGTGCAGGTACGTCCTCGTCCCGGCAGTCTCACGTCAGATCGGGGGTGTGCCTGTCTGAAACTCAAGAGGCCCTGCCCCATGCTTAGAAGCGGATCACAGCGCGTCCACGAATTTCCCTTGCCAGGAGTGGTGGAGCGCCTCTGCTGTCTGTTCGAGCGGAAACTCGGTGAATTCGATGCGGATAGTTCCTTCGGCTATCTCAGGTAACAGTAGCGCTATCACTTCCTTAGCCCGTGCCTGCATGCTTATCAGGCTCAGAGGCGAGATGGTTACCTCCGTGGCCAACCAGTCTGGTAGATCGATCGTAAATTTCGGGCCAGATCCGCCAGTTCAAGAAGGACCTGAACTGGAACGTCGCCTACTAGAAACTGCGCGGGGGCGGTCTATGGCCGGGCACATACGGAAGGGGAGAAACCGCCACCCTTCACGGCACTAGTACTACGCGGCACGTAGTAACCCGCCTTGGGCGGTTACGTGGTGGATGTACTACCCGGCGCCGGCCGCGCCAGTGCTGAGAAGCCGCTGACTTGGGCGGGAGCCAGTTGTTCAGGCAACATTCCCACCGAGCCGGATAGGTTGAGTCGCGAGGCTAGGCGGCGTATTCAAGAATCCTGATATCCACGGTGATGTTGCCGCGGGTAGCGTTGGAATAGGGGCAGATTGCGTGGGCCCTGGCCACCAAAGCCTCCGCCGTGCTGAGGTCAAGTACCGGCAAGGCAACCTCCAGCTCCACCTCAAGCACATAAGCAGTGCCGTCGGGCTGCACAAGGTGGACCTTTGCCGCCACCGCCGAGTCCGTGAGGTCCGCCCGTTCCTTCAGCGCCAACATTCGGAGGGCGGAGTGGAAGCAGGCTGCGTAGCCGGCAGCGAAGAGCTGCTCCGGGTTGGTGCCTCGGCCCGTTCCGCCGAGTTCGACCGGGCTGGCCAGGGTGACGTCCAGCTTTCCGTCGCTGGTCCGCGCGGTCCCGTTGCGGCCTTCACCAGCAGCAAGCGCGTTGGCTGTGTAAAGAGGCTTCTCCACGTTTTTTCCGTCCTGTTCAAGTTGCATTTGTTGGTTTTCTCTAAAGTTGAGTGCGGTGTCGACGTCTTCGTTTACCCGTTCCGAAGGGGATGATCCAGAGGTGCCTTGGACGAGATAATGATCCATCTTGTACTCCTTACGCTCGAACGTGACGAGCGTCCCGCTGGGGGATGGGGCGCCAGAGAGGCTCCAGGGTCCAGCGGTCCATTCAGCGGACCGCCGGATGGTGGTGTTGGAGCCGTTCCACGAGATTGGTTGGTAAAGTCGCCCTCTTCACGAGGAGCACCTATGCCTGAGCCCACAAACTGCTTCGCGTACGCCAACGCCCAACAGGGCCAACTCCAATGTGCAGAGGCAGGAGGAGTGAATCCTGCTATTGCACAGACACCAGGTCGGGGACGATATCCGCGAATCGTGCGGTTGCTAACACCCGCTGGGCAGCTTCACCGGGCTGCCCTCGCGCAGCAGTGAAGCCGGCGGGGATGACGGAGGTGCCATCCCGATACCTAACTACACTGCAGGCGGGGCACAGCCAGCGAGTCGGCCGCCCGGATCCCAGCCATCCGAGCTTGCCTGACCATCCTTGCCTCACTTCTGTGCCGCTTCGCCAACGCCGATAACAAATATTCGGCCAAGCGGCCATTGGGGCGATGCCCGAGGGAACAGAAGCCCTGGGCCGATGCGCGTCGTGCCCCTTGCTTGTTTGTGAGCCCTGTTAGCGCTGCTGCTGGGCCATCCATTGCCAGAGTTTGATTCCGTTGTGGGAGGGGTCGTTGTGGGAGGCGTATATCCATGAAAAGTGCCCGGGGAATTTGTACCCGTTCCATGTGACGTTTTCGTAGAGGCTCATGATGGAGCCGGGGATCAGTTCGTGGGCATGCACGGTGTTGGCTTGCGGGTCGATGATTGTGTCATCGGCGGCGCTGATCAACCAGGTGGGGGTATCGATTGCGGCAAGTTGTTCGTCGGTGACCATCGGGCCGGGGGAGTTAAACGGGGCGACGACGCCACAGATTGGCACGGCGGAGGCGAAAGCGTCCGGGTATTCGACGGTCATCTTTAGGCTCATATAACCGCCGTTGCTGCAACCCACTACATGGATACGGCCGCGGTCCACGTTGTGGGTCGCGCATACCTCCTCAATCACTTCCCAGATGCGAGGTGCGTAGGCAGGTCCGTCTGCCAGCCACATTGACGGGGATTGCGGGGCGACCACGTAGGCTCCGCCGAAGAGATCCTGGGCCTCGTCTGTTGTGAAGCCGAGGGCCCCACGGTTGCCGCGGAGCGGGGTTTCGTTGTCGTAGTAGCTGTATCCGCCCGTCAGCAGGCCGCCTTCGCCGCCGCCGTGCAGCCATACAATGAGTGGCCTGCTTTGAGAGCGGCCCCGGTTTTTAGGGGCGAAAAGACGATAGTTGAGGCCCGAGCGCGCTACGTGGTGGGTGAAAGCATCGACTTCAGGGCTCACGAGTGCGCCTTGGGTGAAGGCCCCGATGTGGGGCGCACCGTCTCCGTGCCGGGGGAGCGGCTGAACCTGCCTGACGGTGTAGGTAAGGTCAAGCATGACGTTGCGCTGAGCATTCGAGATGTAACCCAGGGTGGCGCCGCCGGGGATACCCTCTCCATGCTTGAGGTCCAGGGTAATCAGGCCACGGTTGTCAGCACGCGCGGCAGTTACGGGGCGGTCCAGGTCATAAGCCACCCTGCCAGTGAGCGGGTTTACACCATGAGCGTGGACGGTGAACGCGGAGGCGGGTAGAGGCCCCTCTTTCAGGCCGCCCTGCCGGGAGGCGTCGATGACCACTGAGGTAATCTGCTCTCCGCCGTCGAGCACGGTTGCGGTAAGGGTGAAGGGTGCGGAACTACGGGGCTGGTTGGTGCCCTTGCCGTCGGCGGCTAAGGCAGCGGTCGGAGCGAGGCCGGCGACGACGGCGGTGCCGGCGGCGGTGACAAACGTGCGGCGGGACAGGGTGTTCAATGGGACTCCTTGTTCGTAGGCGGCCTTATGGATAACGAAAACCGTTCGAAGCCCGGCGCTGGCAGGTGCCGGAGGCAAACGGTCCCTTGAAGCGGTGGAGGTGTCCGCGGTTCCGCGGACACCTCCACCTTTTAGCCTTTAGCTGTTCTTGTAGTAAGAAAGGCCGAACCCGTACTTGAAGAGCGGGTTGGCTGTGTCGTTCGGAACGTCGGGTAGCTGGGCCTTGACTTCCTCCATGGACGAGGGGAGTTCGAAAGGCAGGCGCCCCTCCGGTTTGGCCCTTCCCATGATTGTGTCGAGCAGGGCCTTGTCCGATACGCCGTAGTTTGCCAGTACGGCGTCGGCATGCTCCAGTACGTTGCCCAGGATCAGCGGCCGGGTCAGGCTCGGCACGGCGATCGTCTTCACCCCGGCCTTCGCTGCCGCAACGAGTGCCTGGTAGTCAGGTTCAGCACCGGAGAAAGCCAGGTCTGTCAGATCCTCACCGCCACGAGGGTCAGCGAGGCGGATGATGGCGACATCAGCGCTGCCGGCGTCCGCGACGGGCAGCAGTCCGGCGGCTTCGGCCGCGGCCGGGTCCACCCCGTAGAGGAAGGCCTTCTTCCCGGTACTCTTGCGCAGCGGCAGGGTAGTGGCATCATTTTCGAGAAGGGTCAGGGACCGGGCCTGCGTGTCCAGGGCAACGGCGCGTGAGGAGGCGCTGCCCACCACCCGGTCAGCCCTTGCCGGGTCCACGTAGGGATTCTCGAAAAGTCCCAGTTCGAACTTCTGGCCAAGCACGCGCACTACGGCTTCATTGACCCTCTCCTCGGAGAGCAGCCCCTGTTCCACTGCCTGGACGATGTACTGCGGCTGGCTGCTGCCACCGATGATGTCCACTCCCGCGTTCAGGGTGCTGGCGTAGCGTTGAGGGAGGGGCATGTCTTCGACGCCCCACGGCATGCCAAACCCATTCGGTCCAACGAACGACGCGGGCGGCTGCAGTTCCCGGCAGGCGGCCGGGCAGTCGTTGGCGATGCCCCAGTCCGAGGTGATAACGCCTTTGAACCCGTACTGACCGCGCAGCAGGTCCTGCAACAGGTACTCGTTGTGCCCGGCGCCGACTTGCTCGATGACACTGCCATCGCGCTGCAGGTCCTTAAGGATGGAATAGGTGGGCATGATGCCTGCGGCGCCTGCGGCGAAGGCTCCCTCATAGGGGGTGAGGTGCTCCTGGAAGTTGTTCCCAGGGAACGCCGCGTAGCGTCCGTAGTAGTAATGGCTGTCGTAGCCGTTGACCTGTGCACCGTAACCCACCCAGTGCTTCACCACTGCTGTAACACCGTCCGGGGTCAGTTCCTGGGTTCCGCCCTGGAGCCCTTCGACGTAGGCCTGAACCTGGTCTTTCGCTGCCGCGCCTGTGGAGTCGAAGGTGCCGTTGATGCGTGTCCAGCGTGGCTCCGTTGCAATATCCGCCTGTGGAGAGAGCGCCTCCTGGATACCCACTGCGCGGTATTCCCCACGGATGATGTCCGCG
>Ga0307408_100000481_pt1 | contig 34941 bp, 32 predicted proteins | sample 322Cmetagenome_FD_202116 | JGI IMG/M metagenome (GOLD analysis project Ga0307408, IMG submission 202116) | Maize rhizosphere microbial communities from greenhouse at UC Davis, California, United States - 322HYB-C-3 | ecosystem: Host-associated > Plants > Roots > Rhizosphere > Soil | place...
GGTTACGGCTGCCGGAAGTGGATGCATGGCCGCTTTAGAAGCAGAACGCTATCTTGCAGCTAAAGAGCATGCTATAGCAGAGTAATCTTTGTTTTTTATATAAGAAAGCCTCGGAATTTGTAGATCCCGGGGCTTTTTGCTTTTACGAATTCGTATCTCCGGTATTGTTTTTTTTTTATGATGGAAGAGTTATCAGCTAAGCAACAAAATTTCGCTACCGTTGTTAACTATCTTACAATAAAATCATTTAAATATTCTACTATGGGAAAAGGCGATAAAAAAACCAAAAAAGGAAAGATCATTATGGGATCATATGGTAAAAAAAGACCCCATAAACTCGAAAAACCAAGCAAGACAACTGAAGAAAGTAAAACTACTGTTGAAGCGACCACCTAGTATACTGCTTGGTTCTTAAGGGAAATTGTCTTCAAACAAAAAAGCTCAACTTTTAAATCTTAAAAGTTGAGCTTTTTTGTTTTTGTAAGCTTTTATATTTCTACACTTTCTCTTTTTGCAGCAATGCTGGGAAAGTACCTATAATAATTTTAAGATCAAGCCAGAAAGAATAATTAGCAGCATAGTAATTATCTAATTTTTTTCTTTCACGCTCAGACATTTCCTCTTTTCCGCGTTTACTTATTTGCCACAAACCAGTTAAGCCAGCCGGTCCGAGAAAGCGTGTCGTCCATTCATTTGAAGTAAGCATTTCTGCTTCATATAATGGGAGAGGACGATTACCTACCAAGGACATATCGCCTTTTAATACATTAAACAACTGAGGTAGTTCATCGATACTGGTATTGCGGATAAAGTGTCCAATTTTAGTAATTCGCGGATCATCCTTAATTTTAACGAAGGCCGATTTTCCGGTTTCTGTATCTGAGTATTGATTTAACGCAGAAAGAGTCGAAATTTCCTTATCTGCGCCGGTTCGCATAGATCTGAATTTGTAAAAATCAAAAATCTTATATCCTGTACCTACGCGCTTACTTTTATAAATAATAGGACCTTTAGATTCAAGTCTTACAAGTGCAGCAACAATTAAGAATAAAGGCGATAAAAAAATCAAAGCAATACTGCAGACAATGATGTCAAACAGCCTTTTGTAAAGAGGCATATTGTAACGAACATCTACGTGTTCTGAAAGCTCCGCCAGTTTAGGCTTAATTAATTTAAATTTAACCAGAAAACTCAAACGTTCGCAAATATCCTCGCTTGGGAAGGGGTAGGTGTAGAAATCATGAACTCTCAAAGCCATAGCTTTAGATTTCCATGACTTTATAGTGAAGGCCGAAACAACCACTATAATCATCCCTTGTAAAAGTGGATTTTTCTTAATGCGGGCAATCAGTGCTAACCAGTTTTCCTTTTTGTCAGCTTCAAGAATAATAATATCAGGAAGTGTTAATAGCGACTGATCGTTCAAATAACGCTCAATATTTTCGAGTGATAGGCCATCTGATTCTACTTCAAATTGCGCTGAAAGTTCCGGAAGGATAACGTCCTTCAGTTCAGAACCAGCATATGCAATTTTCGCGTGAACGCCTGTTTGATGCGAAAGATTAATTGGAGAGCTCAAGATCATTCTTACGGGCAATTAAATCACTAATTACTCTTTTTAAAGTAGTAGGGTTAAATGGTTTCTGCATGAAACTTTCTACTTTAAAAGACATTTTGCTAACCCTGTCTTCCAGATCATCTGCACCCGAAAGTAATATTACAGGGGTATCTCTATAGTAACCGCTGACTTTCAAATTCCTGATAAAGGAGCTGCCATCAAAATAAGGCATTTGAAGATCTGAAATTATTAATTCGGGGTCATTGCCTTGCTCTAACCAACTAATAGCTTCTACACCACTGTTTTTAATTGTCAAATCGTATTCCTTCGATAAAACAAAATTCAGTAATTTAAGAATACTAACCTCATCATCAACTATTAGTATTTGTTTCTTCATGCGCAAATGCTCCGAATTGTTTTTTAAGCGTCTCTAAAGATATTTTCTCGTTCTACGGTAAAGCCGTTTCGGGGTTACAAATATCTTACTTTAGTTACAGAGCTAAGATAGTAAAAAACTTATAATGAAATTATTGATATTTTAAACGTTTTATAACGATTTCTCTTGTCTGTGGATAATATCATAAAATTTGCTCGGAATCCCTATCTGCTTCTTTGTCTGTCGTTTAAAGCGTGAATAGTCCCCCGAAACGGATAGTTATTCACCTTTTCCTGACAAAATCTTCAATTGGTTTCTGCGAAATCTGTCTTGCATTTAACAAAAACAGATGATTTGGGGAAATTCGTTCCAATTCCCAATACACCTAATTCCAGTGTTTTTCGAAGGGTTCTCAAATACTTTTATTCGCTAAAATTAAACAGCAACGATTCAGTTATCTTATATGTATTTAATTTTTGCAAGCATGAACTATTTCACCTTGCTCTTGTTTATAAATGAACAACTAACACTCACTACCTATGAAAATGAATCCTACAAAATTTATTAGGGCAGCGATAGCTATGCTTGCCTCAATGGCTTGTTCTCAGCTGAATGCTCAGCAAGCCCAAAATGAAAAGATCGTAAGCCTTTCGGTTGGCTTCAGTTCAGGTATCCCTAATCGTTCATCTTACAATTATGCATTGGGAGGCGATATAAGGGCTCAGAAGGACCTTACCCGAAACATGGCAGCTATGTTGTCTCTTGGTTATACAGAGTTCCAGCAATCCACAGGTACGGGCGCGGCTGACTTTGCTTTTGTTCCGCTTAAAGTAGGAGCTCGCTACTTTCCATTGCAGCAAGTTTATGTAACGGGCGAAATTGGAATGGGAGTTAAACAACACAAAGCCCAGCGTTCTGAATTTTTATGGTCGCCAGGAGTGGGGTACTCATTTAACAATGGAGTTGACGTTGGCTTACGCTATGAAGAGTCGAGATGGCGTGGTGTCGGCAGAGGTCAGTTTGCTGTGAGGGTCGCTTATAATTTAAATCTCTCCGATATAATCGAAAGATTTTAGATAGAAAACAGGTGGCGTAATCAATTATAATTGCCGTTTTGGTCTTCTGATATCTTACAGTCCTGATAATTTATCTGACTGATTTTCTTTAGAAAAGGGCATCGTAATTAAAAAAATATCAACCATTTTGACTTTATGTTGTTCTCGCTGAAAATTAACCGTTGTGTTAATGAAAATTTATCAGCTATGAAAACAACTAGATCTAAGTTAATAACAGCTGCGGTAGCTGCAGTCGTATTATTTTTTACTAACGATGTAAAAGCTCAGACGGAACCGAAAGGTGATTCTCATGATACCCGTTTGGGGATTGGTTTGAGCCTGGGGCTTCCTACTACTGATGGTGCAAATTTTGCCATTGGTGGCGACGCCCGTCTTCAAAAGGATTTCTACAGTAATGTTTCCGGATTACTATCTCTCGGCTATACTAATTTTTCTCTGGAAGGAGAGGATGCCGGCAGCATTGGCTTTATACCGCTGAAGGTTGGCTTAAAAGTATTTCCAATAGAGCGTTTCTATATTTCGGGAGAATTAGGTGCCGGCTTCGGAACAGATGACGGTCAAAAAACAGCCTTTGTTTGGGCTCCGGGTATTGGCCTTGGGTTTAATAATGGTTTAGATCTTGGATTGCGATATGAGGAGTTCCGCTGGAGCGGATCTAGTTTGGGGCAGGTTGCTCTGAGGATCGCTTACGGATTTAACCTTAGCAGATAATATTCGGTCGAAAAAAATGACGAAGCCTTGCAAATTATGCAGGGTTTCGTCGTTTTAAATGAAATTATGTGCGATAAGATGTTAAATTATTGTAATTCACTCTAATGAATTTCCTATTTATTTGACCGCTTGTGTAATTTCTGTATCAAAAAGCATGATGCCGGTCATGAAATGTGCTTTGATTTCAAAATAAAATTTCAAAAAAGGCAGATTTGATTATTTTTGCGTGCAACATCCAATATATATGTCAGATAAAGCTTCTATAACCCTCGAGGACAAAACGTATGATTTATCGGTGATAACCGGCACCGAGAACGAAAAGGCATTAGATATTTCAAAACTACGTGATTTAACCGGGTACATTACACTTGACAGCGGATATAAAAATACCGGATGTACTAAAAGTGCAATTACTTACTTAGATGGCGAGCAAGGAATATTAAAATACAGAGGATATTCAATTGAGCAGTTAGCGGAGAAGACTTCATTCCTTGAAGTGGCATATCTGTTGATTTATGGTGATCTTCCCACTCAGGCTCAGATTAGTGATCTACAGGCCCAGTTAAGCAAACATGCGTTGTTGCACGAAGACTTCAAGAAGTTTTATGATGGTTTCCCTCCAAAAGCTCATCCAATGGGCCAGTTGGTTTCTTTGGTAAGCTCTCTTTCTGCATTCGATCCGGAAAGTTTAAATACGCAGCAAACTAAAGAGGATATCAATCTAACGATCATCAAACTATTGGCTAAAATGCCAACAATTGTATCCTGGATTTATAAAGGATCTTTAGGTGAGCCGTTTATCTATCCACAGAATAAATTAGATTATGTTTCTAATTTCATGAATATGACTTTTGGTCAGGTAACTCATGAAATTGATATAGATCCTGTAGTGGTAGACGCAATGAACAAATTGCTTATTCTTCACGCAGATCACGAGCAAAACTGTTCTACATCAACAGTTCGTATTGTTGGTTCCTCTGAAGCAAATCTTTATGCGTCTATTTCAGCTGGTATTTCTGCACTTTGGGGACCGTTACATGGTGGCGCTAACCAGGCTGTGATCGAAATGCTTGAGAAAATTAAGGAAGATGGTGGAGATACTGATAAGTGGATTGCGAAAGCAAAAGATAAAAACGATAACTTCCGTTTAATGGGCTTTGGCCACAGGGTGTACAAAAACTTCGATCCCCGTGCTAAGATCATCAAGAAAGCCTGTGATGATATCCTTAATAAATTAGGTATCAACGATCCGGTTCTTGAGATTGCTAAAAAACTGGAAGAAGCTGCGCTTAACGATTCATACTTTGTTGAACGTAAATTGTATCCAAACGTAGATTTCTATTCTGGTATTATTTACCGTGCATTAGGTTTCCCTACTGATATGTTTACTGTTCTTTTCGCTTTAGGTCGCCTTCCGGGATGGATTGCACAGTGGAAAGAGCTTCGTGAAAACAAAGAGCCAATTGGACGTCCACGTCAGGTATATGTTGGTCATGTAGAAAGAGAGTTTGTAGAATTGGCAAAACGCTAATTGCAAAATACTTTAAACAAAAAAGCCCGGATTTTTAAAAATCTGGGCTTTTTTGTTTATTTTAAATGGAAAGATTCTACCAGTGAAAAGCAATAATAAACTTCTAAACCATCTGGCTAAAATAGTGGCTGTCATTTTTATTTTGATGAATATTATAGCCATATTTCATTCGTATAAGTTTACTCATTTTTCAGACAAAGATCTTCAGAGGACTGCAAGTGCAGATGCATTATCTACATCCGGGAAATTAAAAGCCTTGCTTTTTGGTGTTGATAATCCTCGCCCTGTAAATATAGAGTACCCTAAGGCATACTATCAAACCGTATTTTTAAGAAGTAATAAAGAGATTGAGTGCTGGTATATTGAGAACTCGCAGGCAAAAGGCACTGTGATTATCTTTCATGGGTACTGCAGTAAAAAATCTACCAAACTGGATAAGGCAGCTTTGTATGAAAAGCACGGTTACAATGTGTTGCTTGTTGATTTTATGGGTAGCGGTGGATCCGAAGGGAATCAGACAACCATCGGATATTACGAAGCTCAGCAGGTAAAAACGGCATACGACTATATTAAAAGCAAGGGCGAGAAAAATATTATATTGTCGGGAAGCTCGATGGGAGCGGTGGCAATTATGAAGGCCATATATGATCACAGTCTAAAGCCTCAGAAAATTATATTAGAGTGCCCGTTCGGATCCATGTACAAAACGGTCTGCGCCCGGTTCAGATCAATGGGAATTCCTGTTTTTCCAATGGCTGGTCTCTTGGTTTTTTGGGGCGGAGTTCAGAATAAGTTTTGGGCCTTCGGTCATAATCCAACAAAGTACGCAGAGAAAGTTAAGGCTTCGGTGCTACTACTTTACGGTGCTAAAGATGATAAAGTGAGCAGGGAAGAAATAGACGAGATTTACACTAACTTATCTGGACCTAAAAAGATACGAGTTTATCCCAATGCCGGTCATGAAAATTATCTTAAAAAATATAGCAGGGAATGGGAGCGTGATGTGTTTCAATTTGTTGAGAATGATTAGGTTAGTGAAGATGGTTTTGATATTGGATTTTACAAAAAGCCAATATCTATTATTGGCCTTTTGATTTTTTCCATTGAATGTATCGAGGAAGCTTGTTAAGTTCAATTAACTCTTCTCTTTGAGCTGTTGACGACAGCTTATCAATATCGACATAGCCTATATCTTGTGCGTTTGATTTTTCGCCAAGAATATTGTCTAGTAATAGGTAGGTAGCGGTTAAAAAAGCAGTTTTATTATTAGGGTTATAGTTGTCAATATACAGCCTCAAACCTATTTTTTCGGACGTTCTATTTTCTAATGGGTCAAAAAAAATTGTCTTTGAGTTCAACTGTATGCCCTTATATTCAATTGTGTTATTTTCAATGGCTGGTTTAAAAGCTATTATATTCCAGTAGTCTAATAAGGGCGCTTGTTTTACTAAAGATTCCACTTTATCAAAATATTCGGTATTGCCATCTGCTGTTATTATTAAATCTTGCTTCTCATTTGGAAAGCCTCCTACTTCAAAAAATAACTGATCGCAAAAAGAATGCAACTGTTTCAAAAGTTCGTCTAGTAGTTTTTCTTTCTCAATCTCACTGTCAATCTGATTTAGAAAAAAGAATTGGGCTTCGTTCTCTTTAAACCAATCCCAAAATTGTTGCTCTTTTGTCATGTATGTATTGTCTCTAGTTCTTTGTATTGAAAAAAACTGCTGCTTTATTTTCGGAAAGGCTATCCTGTTCTTCGAGGCCTTGTAATATCTCCTTATTATAGGAAGCGTTGATTCCTTCGCCTGCAAGGTAAGAAAACCTCCGATGGCCGGGCAATATTCTATTAAAATTGCTTCATGATTCATTGTTTGGGTTCTTTTGTGTTTTAGATTGAGTACGGTCAATTGTAGATGGTGAAAGTGAAATCGTTTAATCTATGCAAAAGATGGGCAAAAAATAACTCTCAATGATCCAGAAGATGATTAGTTACATAATCTATATACTGCAACGTGATTTTAGTTGGTTAAAGGGTTATGTCGTTATTTGGGGTATAAATAAGTCCCAGATTATCGCTCTCTTTTCATCTGTCCCCTTGTCAACCTTTTTTTCTTTTTGTTGTTACATTCAATAAGCACATTTTAAACCAGCCGTTATGGAAAATCAATTTACCGGGCAGGAACTGCCTGAAGAAAATGAAAAAGAGCAAAATGAAGATCTTGAAAATATAAAGGATAAAAAGGAGGAAGAAGAAGATAAAGAGCGCAATCACGCTCACCCCCATGTTCATACGATAAATCATAGTAGTCATGGGCGTTCTAATTCACGTTCATTCGGCTCTGATCATGAGCCGGGAACTTTGTAAGGTTTTATAATAAGAGGACGCCCGAAAGACGTCCTCTTATTATAAAGATTAAGCGTGAGCGACTTCTTGCACTTTGTATTTTCCGGGTACAGGACCAAACGATTTGACCAGTCGGTTCCAAGAGTTGATCTGAGCAACGGCAAGGCTTAATACGGCGATCTCATCTTTTGTATAAAACTTATTTAATTCATCGTGAATATCGTCGTTATGCTCATTCGCAGCCATACGGGTTAATCTCTCCGCAAAGGCTAAAACCGCTTGTTCTTCTGCAGAATAATAGGGAGCCTCTCTCCATGCTGAAATTGAAATTAAACGCAGTGGATTTTCTCCAAGATGTAATGCTTCTTTGTAATGCATATCCAGACAATACGCGCAACCATTAAGCTGCGACACCCTGGTACACATTAGTTCTAAAAGCTTGCGATCAAGGCTACTGCTGTCAATAACACTCTGAACCTGCATCATCGATTCATACAGGCCGGCTGGTAATTTGCTAAAAGGTATTCTTTCCATCTGATTGATATTTCCCTAATAACAAAACAGAGGATCAGAACGTGACAAGGTTTTCTAAATTTTTTAATTTATCAGGATTTCGTATAATAAATACGTTCTTAATCAGTCCATTATCGATCGAAAAGATATTACAGGATATTAAAGCGCCATCCTGATAATAAAGAAGAGTAGGCTGATGATTGATGATTGCAATTTTGTAGGGTAAATCCCAATAGAATTTCCTGAAGATACCCGATAAAAATGCAAATGAATGCTCTATTCCTTTAATTGGGTTTATACTTGCGCTAACTTTGCCGCCACCATCAGATATAACAGTTATCTCTTCCATCATTAGTGTCTTTAACTTACCGGTGTCTGCATTTTGGAGAATATCTATATATCGTTTTAAAAAGTCGGGAGTAGAATTAAAGGGTGACTTATTGGTTTGATTCTGTAATTGGCGTTTGGCCCGACTCAGTAACTGTCTTGAACTTTCTTCTGATATTTCTATTAAATCTGCTATTTCCGAATGATCATAATCCAATGCTTCTTTTAAAATGAATACCGCACGCTGTTTTGGATTTAACTTTTCCATCAATACCATCATTGAGTAAGATAAAACCTCCTTACGATTGATGGAATGGTCGGCACTTTCGTCGGCAATCGGTTCCGGCAGCCATTCTCCAGGATAATCCCGAACAAGTTTGTTTAGTCTTTTCTTTTGATTGATGGCCATATTGATAACCATGCGTTTCAAATAGGCTTCTGGCTGTTCAATAGCTGTACTGTCGATTTCAATAAATTTCAAAAATGAGTCCTGAACAATATCCTTGGCATCATCATAAGAACCTAAAATATTATAGGCGTATGTGGTGAGAAGCGGTCTTAAGGTTTCCATTTAATGATAAAAGAATATACAACAATCTGGGGCATTTAAACGTGACAAGAAAAATGAATTTATTCAAAAAAAAAGCCCGCTAAAAGCAGGCCTTCAATATATGCATTGTATTTTTATTCAAACCAAAGCATTACTTCTTCTTTAGATGGAATGGTAATATCAAGTTTTAATTTTTTGCGCATTCCACCAAGATCATTAAATACTTTATTGGAATTTGCTGCTTTTAATTCTTCTATAGTATTAAAACCCATTTTAAGAAGAACTGGTACCCATTCCTGAGGTACACCGATTGCTTTAAAGTCATCTACAGAAGCCACTTTTAACTTCTTCTCCGGACGCATCTGAGGAAAGAACAATACTTCCTGAATAGTGCTTTGGTTGGTCATTAACATCACCAACCGATCTATACCAATACCTAAACCTGCAGTAGGAGGCATACCATATTCTAACGAACGTAGGAAGTCTTCATCCATAGCCATAGCTTCTTCATCTCCTCTTGTGGCCAACAATAGCTGATCTTCGAAACGCTCTCTTTGATCAATAGGGTCATTCAATTCAGAATAGGCGTTGGCTATTTCTTTTCCATTTACAAATAATTCGAAGCGCTCAACAAGACCATCTTTGCTGCGGTGTTTTTTTGCCAATGGAGTCATCTCGATAGGGTAGTCGGTGATGAATGTTGGCTGTATCAGATTCGCTTCAACTTTAGCTCCAAAGATCTCATCGATAAGTTTACCTTTAGCCATTGTTGGATCTACTCCGATTCCCAAATCAGCACAAACTTTCCTCAATCCGGCTTCGTCCATTTCAGAAACATTGATACCTGTATATTTCAAAATGGAATCATACATTGAAAGCTTCTCGTAAGGACCCGCAAAATTAATCTTGTGCACGCCAACCGGAACAACTGTGTTGCCATGAATTGCAGTAGCTACGCTTTCCAGGCATTCTTCCACCATTCCCATCATCCAAATATAGTCTTTATAAGCTACGTAGATTTCCATTGACGTAAACTCAGGATTATGGGTTCTGTCCATACCCTCATTGCGGAACATCTTACCGAACTCATAAACTCCATCAAAACCAGCTACGATGAGGCGTTTTAGATAAAGCTCATTGGCTATGCGCAGGAATAGTGGCATATCCAGGGTATTGTGATGAGTTTTGAACGGACGAGCCGCTGCTCCGCCATGAACCGGCTGAAGAACAGGGGTTTCAACTTCCATCCAGCCCTGATTATCAAAATAGCTGCGCATGGTATTGATAACCTTTGAACGGTTGATGAAAATCTGTTTTAGATTAGGATTTACCGTTAAGTCAACATAACGCTGACGGTAACGGAGCTCCGGATCTGTAAAACCATCATATGTATGGCCTTCATCATCACGTTTTACCACAGGAAGTGGTTTCAATGATTTAGCAAGAATCGTAAATTCGGACGCGTGAATGGAAATTTCGCCGGTCTGCGTAGTAAATACATAACCTTTGATTCCGATAAAATCGCCGATGTCTAAAAGTTTTTTAAAGACGGTGTTGTATAGTGTTTTGTCCTCTTCGGGGCAAAGATCATCTCTTTTTAAATAAGCCTGAATACGTCCGGTAGAATCCTGCAACTCTACGAAAGATGCGCTTCCCATAATTCTGCGGCTCATAATACGGCCGGCAAAGCTTACGTTTTTATAATTGGTTTTATCGCGTTCGTAATTTTCCTTAATGTCACTGGCAGTTACATTTACTTCATACGCTTCAGCTGGGTAGGGTTCAATGCCTAACTCACGTAACTGTTTTAAAGCCTCACGGCGTAAAATCTCCTGTTCCGACAGTCCGATACTCATGGTCTTTTGTGTTTTTCGTATTAGGGAACAATATCCCTGTTATCATCTTTTTTGCAAAAGTACTATTTAACAGAGAAGAAACAAGCCAAGAATAAAGGGAATGTAACGTACAGTTGAAACAATTTAGAGCCGAATCTTTAGTCAATAAGTCCATAAACCACGGCAAAACGAACCAATTGCGCTATCGATACAATTTCAAGCTTATTGAGGATATTTTTGCGATGATTATTTACGGTATGAATGGAGATGTATAGTTTTTCTCCTATTTCGTAACTACTTAATCCATTTGCGATCAATTGTATTATCTCTCTTTCGCGCGGACTAAGCAATTCGAACTTGGGGAGATTCTGTAGTCTATATATCTCTTCAGAGCGAATGTCTCCTATCTTTTTGCCTGCAATTGAAAGATCGTCAACATTTATTGCAATGTGGTTCAAATGACTGATATTGCTCCTTGCATTCATAATTAACCGTGTGGTTGTTAAGTACCACTTAAAGCTTTCATGAGGGCTGAAGCGTATTCGCTGAAAAAATGTAAGTACCTTTTGGCTGTCCTGCTGCATCGAAAAGACTCTTAGTTCTTCCGTTAAATCGATAATTTCTTCCGCAGGGAAAAATCGTTCCAGATAAACAGCGCCTTGCCTGGAAAGTTCATCTTCGCTGTACCTAATTCTGGTGTACTTATTGTTGTTCGATACAGCGTTAGTTACGATATTCATGTTTACAAGGAGGCTTGTTTTATGCCGAATATCAGCTACAGCTATGCTATCGCCTACTGAACTTGTAAAATATGGATGAGTATCTGCTGTAGTGAGCAGCTCTTTCCGATAAAGAAATTGGGGTAATGGTTGGCTTTTCATTTTTAAGGAAATAGATTACTTAAAAATACGATTTCCTATTCGAAATAAATTGCAGTAAAGGTTAATATATTTCCAAAATGTGCACTTTAGCTGCATTTTGTAAAATATGGGAATCATGTTTACAGCTTCCTTAAGGAGACAAGAACGCTTGGTTACTACTGTAAATCACAACAAGACGGGGCTGATAACTGTATTTATAAAACTTAAATTTTTTTCTTCCCTGAGAGGAAGTTTCTTTGTGAAACTGTTATTATGATCAGACTTGTACTTTTAATCTTACTTTTCCTTCTTTCTCTTTTAACAATACTTCCAGCCTGTACTTATCATTTATGGCTCATGGCTATTTTGGCCTCCGAGTTTCCTTTGGTTTTTGTACTGATCACCGTTATAGTTGTAGTTTCCGGAATATGGTTTTTACGCTATAACTTGCTTTGCTTAATTGTAGGATCCTTATCGATCTTACTATTTTTGAGTCCGGTTTTAAGGGCAGGACTTGCGGCTGCAAAGATTCAAAGCATGTTTAAAAGTGAGAATACCTATCCGTTTAACTTGTTATCGATGATTACCGGTAGCGGTACCGCACCCGTTATGCCGCAATATTTTACTTACAATAAGAAGGAAAAACTAACTCTTTCATTTAATAAAGCTGAATCTAAAAAATTACAGCCATGCGTAATTGCTATACATGGCGGGGCATGGCATGGTGGGAACAATGATGAATTACCTGAATTAAATGAACTTTTAGCTGAAGATGGTTATCATGTTGCATCTATAAATTACCGCTTAGCACCCGCATTCAGGTTTCCGGCTGCAATTGAAGATGTTGAATGTGCAATTAGGTATTTGAAGTTACATGCTACTGAATTGAAAATTGATACTAATCGATTTGTTTTAATGGGAAGATCTGCTGGTGCTCAGATTGCGCTTTTAACAGCCTATACAACAAAGCAAGCCGGAATTAAAGGTGTGATTGACTTTTACGGACCGGCTGACATGGTATGGGGATATTCGGCGCCTGCGAATCCATGGGTTTTAAATTCCAGGAAGATAATGGAGGATTACCTTGGTGGAACTTTTAAGCAGATTCCTAATGTATATAATCGAAGTTCTCCTCTGTTTTATGCAAGCAAAAAAAGTGTACCAACTTTAATCATACATGGAAAGAACGATGTTTTGGTATCCTATGAACACAGCATCCGGTTGCACGAAAAGTTAAACCGGCTGGGAGTGAAGAACTTTTTTGTGAGCTTACCATGGGCAACGCATGGATTTGATTACAATATAAACGGTCCAGGAGGCCAACTCAGTACGTTTGCTGTAAAGCGCTTCTTGGAGATAGTTTGCAAGTAATTACTTAAAAGCTATGACGAATAGTTGCAAAAAAAAAGCCCCGTTTCCGGAGCTTTTCATTTATGTATTACTGTTAATCCTTCATTTAAGAGAGAAACTGCTGTGTAACGTGTCCTAATTTAATAAGATTGTACTCGTGAGCAGAAATTGCACCTTTCTCCTTTAGTTCATAAACCTGATTAAGGCTATTTGCCGACTGGTGTTTTTTAACCCTTTTTTCAATTGCTGAAGAAAATTCTTCGTGATTAGTAATGAAAGAGTGGCTAAAGCCCGTGCAATCATCTGCACGGCGGCGGGTTCTGATATGGCCTAATCTGAAATATTTACTTAGTTTATGACCTTCAGCCGATGATTTGTAAATATCGTGCACAGCAATCTCGTGTTTCTTTTTAGCCCAGGGAAGAATGCCTTTTTCCATTATCAAATGCTGATCGGTTAAATGCCATTTCTCGCTTGCTTTGCTAATCGCCCATGCTAAACCCGCTACAACTAAACCAACCCCAAGGCTCTTAATGTTAGTCTCTTGTGAGGCTAATAGAAATAATCCAGCTGTAGTAACTGCTGCCGGAACAGCATAAACTATCCAATGTTTTTTTGCTGTGATCGTGGGTTCCGGACGATAAGTTTGTGTTTTTTCTTGTTTCTTACTCATACTCGTAGAATAGTTTAGTGACGGTTTGTACGACCATTTTAATGAAAAGGTTTAATTTTTTTTACTTCCATTATTAAAGCCCATTAAACTCACCAATAAACTATATGAATTCAAATTTTAATTCCCCTGCGCATCGTTGGATGCATATTTTTTGTAAATCTAAAGATAGTTCGCGTTGTGACGTAATATTATTTGGTATTCCGATGGTTAAGTTTTCAAACGGAGCATAAGAGCAGTTTAAAACACCTGAAAACAAAATTCGAAGTGCTCAATAAAAGCTATTTTCTCGCCCCATTAATTACTCTATTTGAGAAAATATATCTCACATTAAACTCTTTTATCCACATTTCTTTGTCGTGCCAGTTTTATTGAGGGGACAAAATTGCCCATTATGTAAAAAAAAATCCCAAAAAATTTGCTTTCCTTGTCTAAAATTTCTTTAATTTACTTGTGGGAATTTACTGTATGAGTTTAGCTAACGTCAACAGCTTTGGAAATCATTCTTTTAATGAAGTTTACAGGGTACGCGCTGTAAACCGATACCTTCGTGAGGATTTACAAAACCTCAAAAATCTGGACGATATCGTTTCGATAGTGTCCAAGATATGCGGATCCCCCAATGCATATATATCGTTAATTGACGATACAGACCTTACGCTTATTGCTAAAACCGGAATTGATGCTACTAGCGTTGCTCGCAATTCTACCTTTTGCAATGATACAATTGAACAAGATGATCTTGTTGTGATTAATGATGCGAGTAAACATCCCCGATACTCGGACAGTCCTTTTGTAAGCGGAACTCCGTATGTGAGATTTTATGCGGGAATGCCGGTTAAAACTCCCGAAGGATATAATATTGGCACGATCTGCGTAATTGACTCTAAGCCTAAACATCTCAATACTCACCAATTAGAAAGCCTTAAAATGCTTTCAACCCATGTAACTTATCTGTTAGAATTAAGACTTGCATTAAACATGGTAAACGATCAGAAGAAAATCATGGAAAGCTCAGAAAACATGTTGAAAGAAAAATATAACGCCCAGAATAAACATTTGCAATCACTTGCATGTGTAATGTCACATCAGATTAGCGGTCCCGTGGCAACAATGAAAGGTTTAATGTATTTAATAAATACCTTGCCAGGGGAGGAGAGCAAAGAGTACTTACCCTTAATGAATCTTGTTTTAGATCAAATGGACGAGGCTGTTAAGATAGTTACCGCTAATGCATTTGCCGCTGTAGAATTGGAGTAAATGGCGTCTGCTTATATATACCATACACACACACACTTAGATTACTTTTCAAGAAAATCTTCTCTTACAGGCGAAAAGCTATCCACAAGCCTTGCCGTCGGAGTTAATAATTGAATGCAATGCAATTTCCCCGATGGTACGTAGAACAAGTCTCCCGACTTTAAATGCACGGGTTCCTCGTCCTCGATAAAGAACAAAACTTCTCCGCTTGCGATATAACTGGTTTGCTCATGTTCATGGCTATGCATTGGATCTGGTGATGATTGTGGGCCATTTGTGAAATCGAGCACAGCGGTTAATAGTTTCTCTAAATGAACCAATCTTCTTTCAATTCCCGGAGCGGGCCTTTGCACCTTTGCTTCTTCGTATTTTAATACCATAATAGAATCAAAAGTAAGATATACTTCTATAATGTCATCTTTATAATTCCAATTTCCGCCATTGTTAAAATAAGGTGTTGTGCTTATTTTTGTACTTGTATCGCGTTTCTATGACAGAAATTAAAGTAGCATCCACAATCCAGGAAAATAAGCGTAATGCATTTGCCGTTTGTCCGGTTACGTATACCATGGAGAAAATTGGTGGATATTGGAAACCTATCATATTGTTTCAATTGCTCTCAGGAACAAAAAGATATAGTGAAATTAGAAAGGCCATCCCTTTCATTACGGAGAAGGTGTTGATACAGCATCTGAAGCAATTAGAGGCAGATAATTTAATATCAAGAAAGGCAGAACCCGTAGTGCCAGCGTTTGTTAGCTATAGTTTAACCCAATCTGGGAAAGCACTGCAGCCTATATTGGATGGGATGGCAAATTGGGCACTCTCAGAATTTAAAAGGACAGGAGAGGTGGAAGAGCTTTAAGAATGTTAACATATTTCGGTTAGGAAAGCGTGTTGAAAGTTTTGTTGCTTAGTTTTGAATGGGTTTGGGGCAAAATTCATACTTTTGAAAGATAGTTGTATCTATACTGATTCAGGTTCGTACACCATTGGGGATTGACTGTTAAGGCTGTAAAGTTTTCATGAAGAAAAAATCAATTTATGTTATTCTTTTTTTTGCGCTTGCTAGTTCTCCGGTAATTGCGCAAAGTGAATGTGACTTTAATCCATGCGAGGATGCGGATTCCCCTTTAGATGGAGGAGTGACTATGCTCGTAGGGGCAGGAGCCATATATGGTTGGAAGAAATTACGATCTAGCAAAAGAAAAGACATCTAATACTAGCAAGACGCCCTGAAGATTAGCTTCAGGAGGTCCCGTTCAATAAAGAATCACTTTAATTTTCTTTCTGATTCTGCAATTTTCAGATCATTAATACTCGCAAATCTTTTTTGCATATAGCCATTTGTGTCAAATTCCCAATTTTCGTTTCCATAACTTCGAAACCATTGACCATCATCGTCATGCCATTCGTATTCAAACCGTACAGCTATACGATTATCGGCAAAGCACCAAAGTTCTTTTCTGAGCTTGTATTGATGTTCTTTCTTCCATTTGTTCGTTAAAAATTTTTCAACTTCTTCTCGCCCGTTAACAAATTCTGAACGGTTTCGCCATTCGGTGTCTGGTGTGTATGCCAATGAAACTCTTTTTGGTTCTTTGCTATTCCAGGCGTCTTCTGCTGCCTGTACTTTTTGCATAGCTGTTTCTAATGTAAAGGGGGGAATAGGATATCTTTTTTCCATAGTTTACCATTTTTTATAGGGAAGAAATTTGCCTTCCATCGTAATTTTAACGCGATCGCCCGCAGGATTTTCAACCCTATCGATATCCATGGTAAAATCAATGGCACTCATTATGCCGTCACCAAACTTTTCATTTATTAAAGCCTTTAAGGTGGTTCCATATACCATGATTAATTCGTAAAAGCGATAGAAGGTTGGGTCGGTAGGCGGCATGGTTGGTAAAGAACCTCGTTCGGGATATTCCTGAAGCGCCAATTCTACATCCTTACCCAATTCGAGTATCTCCGCTGTTTTGGCGGCTTCATCTGCGTCCATTGAAGCTTGTCCGTGTAATGCAAGGGTAGTCCATACAATGTGACGCCCTACTTTTTCTGAAATTTCCAGATAGGTGATTTTTTTTTGAGAAATTGTTTCAAGAATTAATCTCGTGCAGTCCGTTCTTGTCATAAATTTTGTTTTTGCTAGCTCAATTTATGGTTCATTACTATCTTATAGGTGAAAAATATTAAATCATGACAATTAATGACACATAATGGTGTTTTTTATTGCATTTTATGAAACTTTAAGCGCGAAATAATGGTTATTAACGAGGTTTATGGATTTAGTAGTCGCTATTTCGGTGAATTTAAAGCTAAAGGACGGTGAAATCTCTTATTGCAGCTTTGTAGCAAATAAAATAAATGCGTGCTTTAGGGATCGATCATTTCCTGATAATTTAGCTTTTCTTTAACGATCCACTGGTGTTATGGCAATGCAGTCAATAAGGTGGTTTGATTATTGAGAAAGTTTCAGTTATAAAGCGCAGTATTATGATTCGATTCGGTAACATACACGATAAGAACTGCAGCAGATGTGGTAGCCGGGATTTTGAACGTGTCCGAAAGTCGGCACTGATAAGGTTGATTACACTGGGATCAAACAATATCAGAAAGTATCAATGCACACGGTGCTGGAAACAGTTCTACATAGTGACGAAAAAAACGCCGCTGAACCAGCATTATCAATATCCATAAAAGTATCGCAAGACTTGGAATCTTTCCACATTTAATTCCGACTCGCTTGTTTAATCTGCAAAAAATTTCACGTATAGCCTTCCGTATCCTATATTTGAGTACTAATCATTTCAATCCTTCCGGTTAAAATGTATCATACTTAAATATAGTGAATCAATATCTTTTATTCATAGATACAGAAGCTTCGGACTTGCCAAAAAAATGGAATGAGCCTTATTCCAAAGAAAACAACTGGCCGCATTCTGTGCAAACCTCCTGGCTAATCTTTTCCAAAGATGGGACTGAGATCAAACGCGAAGACCACTACATTACAAATACTAATTTTAAAATTAACCCTGCTTCTATTAAGATCCACGGCATCACATCTGAGTATCTTGCTAGTCATGGGAAGGACCGGAACGAGGTAATGCAACTTTTGCATGAAGATCTCATTAAGTACCAACCATTGGTTGTTGGTCATTTTATTGAGTTGGATTATCATGTTTTGGCTGCCGATTTTTACCGGTCTAATATTGATAATCCTGTTCAGCAATTGCAGCTGCCGGCGTTTTGTACAATGATTTCTACAAGTAAGTTTTCGAGGAATCCGCATAGAAAGTTTCTCAAACTTGGTGAGCTATATGAGTTGCTGTTTAATAAGCATCTGATTAAACCGCATAATGCCATTTACGATGCAAAGGCAACCGCCGATTGTTTTTTTGAATTACTGAGGAGGGGAGACCTAAGTGAGTCGGAAGTAGATACTTACAAGGCCGATCTCAGCATTAAGCCCAAGAGAGAAGTGAAGCGATCATGGGCATTTTTCTCTATCGTACTTCTTTTTATTCTTTTAATTGCACTTACACTATGATCAATCGATTCGACTTTCTCAAATCAGTTAAGCCATTTAATATCCTTCCCGATAAAGTTTTAAGAACAGTAGCAGATCTACTTACGGAAGTTAAATACACCAAAGACTTGCTTATTTATCAGCAGGAAGTTTCTAAAATGAAGGGGGTTGATATCATTGTTGAAGGCGAGTATGAGTCATTTTTTTATGATACAGTTCATAACAAGAGGCTTACAGAGTATCATGGCAGAGGATATTGCTACGGCGGCATTTCTGTTCTTTTAAACAGAAAAAAATCTTTGCGCACTGTGATAGCTAAGAAAGGCACAATGGTATTTAACCTTCCACGCAAGGATTTTAAAGCTTTGTGCAAAGCATCAGAAGAATTTTTCCACTATTTTTCTAAAGAATACGGCCGTAGAATGCTTAATGATGATTTCGCTCATTTTGCAAAGGCACCTGCCACGTTCGAAGAAAGTTATATTGCATCCGAGCAACTCTATTCTCGTCGGGTAGAAAGTGTAGAACCCAGGGAGATAATAAGTTGCGTATCATCAACTCCTGCTTACGAGGCTGCCCGGCTTATGGGAGAAAATAGATTAAGCTGTCTTTTTGTAAGGGATGAAGAGGGCCAAATTATTGGCTATGTTACCGACATAACCCTACGTGACAAAATTATAGCACGCCAGGGAAATACGGCTGAAATAGTGGGGAACATCATGGATAATCCAATTGTGTCCATTAGCAGTCAGGCCTATATTTACGAAGCTATCCTTATGATGTTCAGGACGAAAACCCGCTACCTTTTAATAAAGGATGGTGGGAAATTCAAGGGCTTCATCAGCAGAAACAAACTTCTTAGCGAACAAGCTCAATCCCCTTTAGTCTTTATTCAGTCAGTAAAACTGGCGCTCTCAGCTGATGAATTGAAGGCAAAATGGGACATGGTGCCACAGTTTGTTAACCAGCTGCTTGGCCGTGGAGTAAACTCGGAAATTGCTAATGACGTGATAACGACAGTTGCGGATACCATAGCTGTTAAGGTTATCGAGAGTGTTATTGAGGAAGTGGGACCACCACCAGCCAAATTCGTTTTTATGGTTTTGGGTTCGGAAGGCCGGAAGGAACAGACCTTAAAAACAGATCAGGACAATGCAATTATCTACGAAGATAAAGCGAATGAGCATCGGGATCTGGTGCGTGAATATTTTTTGAATTTTGCAGCCCTTGTTTCTGATAAGCTTAATTATATTGGATTTAGTTATTGTACCGGCGGCTTTATGGCCAGCAATCCGGTATGGACACACTCATTGTCTCATTGGAAACGTAATTACGTAAGCTGGATGCAAGATTCGTTACCTGAGACGGTAATAAAATTCTCTACGTTCTTTGATTGCCGTTTTATTTACGGCGAAGAAGTGATCATGAATCAGCTCTTCGAGTTTTTGGATGAAGAATTACAAAAGCCGATGGAGAAGCTTTTTGTGAATATGGTTAAAAACTCACTGCAGTATGAGCCGCCACTAACCTTCTTTAAAAATATAAAAACGATAACCATTGGTTCTCAGGAAGTATTTGATATAAAGAAGACGATGACGCCCATTGTTGACTTGGTGAGGGTTTATGCTCTTAAACATCGCATATTCAAAGTGAACACCGGCGAACGTTTAAAAGCGCTGAAGGAACAGGGCGTGTTTACAGAAGTTGAGTATATGGAGCTGGTGCAATCATATTATTATTTGATGGGAATGCGATTGAAAAAACAAGCTAGCCAGATTATATACGACAACACTCCGCCCGACAATTATGTTGACCCATATAGCTTAACAAAAATTGAACGTGTTACATTAAAGGAGATCTTTAAAACGATTGATAATTTTCAATCCAAAATAAAGATGGAATTTACCAATACACTTTTCGGCTAAGCGATTTCGATAAGAGTTGTCGAGGCGAATTTGGAACGCTCACTGCCGGCCGACATTTATCAAGAATAAGATTTAAGACATTGGGATGTGCCAAAGTAGTGGACATCCCAATTTTGTTTTTATCAAGTTGCAGTTAGATCTCTATTCTCAATGCTATCGGGCAATGATCTGAACCCATATACTCGTTGTAAATAGAAGCTTCTTTTACCTTATCAAGTAAGGTGTTGTGAACAAGGAAGTAATCAATCCGCCATCCTGTGTTCCGGGCCCGGGCATTAAATAGTTGATTCCAATAAGTGTATTTTATTTCGGTGGGATGGAAATGGCGAAACGTATCTACAAATCCTTCCTGTAATAATTGTTCGAATCCGTTAATTTCCCTCTGGGTATATCCTGCAGATTTATTGTAGTTTTCCTTTGATCGGGCAATGTCGATAGATTGATGCGCAACATTTAGATCGCCGCAAATAATAACAGGCTTTTGCTTGTTTAAGGCAGCTACATAGGCTTTAAAATCAGCATCCCATTTCTCACGATAATCTAAACGTTTTAAGCCCTCACCCGAATTAGGAACATAAACCGTTACAAGGTAGTAAGTTTCAAATTCGGCTGTAATTACCCGGCCTTCCTGATCGTGTTCTTCAATATTCATATCGTAGGTTACACTAATAGGTTGAGCCTTACTTAGTATTGCCGTTCCAGAATAGCCTTTTCTTCCTTTTGATGCATTAACGAAGGTGTTATATTCTGGAAACATAGTGCATAAAGAGCGGACTTCTTCTACATTAGCTTTTGTTTCCTGTAAGCAAAGTACATCGGGATTCATGCTTGCGATATCCTTTATAAAATCTTTTTTCATGATTGAACGGATACCGTTCACGTTCCAGTTTACTAAATGAAGGATCGACATAAATTGATTTATTTTTAGAGGCTTAAAGTAGCTAAAGATTTTTGAAATATGGACTATATGGTCTTGGATTAGTTATATACGGTGGTTTTCATAAATTGATTTTATATTGGAGGAAATAGCTGATCTCCGATTTTTATAAAATTTTTAATACAACATCATCGATGAATAAAGACGTTCGGGCTTATAACGAAGCTCAATCCAGCGCAGACAAAGAAATTTGCGACCTGTTAGCGGCGGAAATTAACATTCATCTTCCCGAAGCAGAAAACAAAATCTGGCATGGCCATCCGGTGTGGTTTTTGGATGGTAATCCCGTTGTTGGCTACAGTAAATTGAAAGGTGAGGTTAGACTGCTATTCTGGAGCGGGCAATCATTTGATGAAGATCAATTGCAAAAGGAGGGAAGCTTTAAAGCTGCAGAAATTCGTTACACAACTGTCTCAGATATCCATACACACGATTTAGCCAGGTGGCTGAATAAGGCTAAGGAAATTCAGTGGGATTATAAAAATATAGTAAAGCGAAAAGGCGTGCTGGAAAGGCTAAAGTAGCGTATCCCAAAAATGAAAAAGCTGCCCTGTAATAAAAGAAGGGCAGCTTTTTTCTAACAAAAATTCTTTATGCCAGAGCGTATAGATCTTCGCGCTGTTTCTTCACTACTTCGCTTTTTATATACTCATCGTACGTCATTAATTTGTCGATAATTCCATTTGGCGTAATCTCAATAATGCGATTAGCAACGGTTTGAGTCAACTCGTGGTCACGGGAGGTAAACAGAATTGTTCCTCTAAAATCGTTCATCCCGTTATTTAAAGCTGTAATAGATTCCAAATCAAGGTGATTGGTTGGCTCATCAAGTAACAGAACATTTCCCTGCTGAAGCATCATCTTGGAGAACATACAACGCATTTTCTCACCTCCGGAAAGGACGTTACATTTCTTTAAAACTTCCTCGCCAGAGAACAACATCTTACCAAGGAAACCACGAATAAATTGTTCGTCTTTTTCACCTTCAGAGTATTCGCGCAACCAATCGATAAGATTTAAATCCTTACCTTGAAAATACTGTGAATTGTCATTAGGTATATCGGCCGGATTAATGGTGATACCCCATTTGAATTCGCCTTCAAAGCTTGTATCCCGTCCGGTTAAAACCTCATAAAAAGCGGCCGTTGCTAAGCTGTTTTGTGAAAGAACGGCAATTTTATCGCCCTTGTTAACCATGAAAGAGATATCGCCGAAAAGCAATTCCCCATTGGCAACCTTTTTCAATTTCTCTACCTGTAAAATCTGATCTCCGGCTTCACGAGAAATGTTGTTAAATAAGATTGCAGGATATTTACGATTAGAAGGCTTAATTTCATCTAAATTGATCTTATCTAAAGCCTTTTTACGACTGGTAGCTTGTTTAGATTTAGAAGCGTTGGCGCTGAATCTTCGGATAAATTCCTGCAATTCCTTCACCTTATCTTCCATTTTCTTATTCTGATCTGAACGCTGACGAAGGGCCAACTGGCTGGATTCGTACCAGAAGCTGTAGTTTCCGGTAAAGATTGTCATCTTACCGAAATCAATATCCACAATGTGCGTACAAACAGTATCAAGGAAGTGACGGTCGTGAGAAACAACAAGAACAATGCTTTCATATCCTGCAAGAAAATCTTCGAGCCAGGCTATTGTATCAATGTCAAGGTCGTTGGTTGGCTCATCCAGTAAAAGGATGTCTGGATTACCAAACAAAGCCTGTGCTAATAAAACACGGACCTTCTGGTTTCCATCTAGTTCTTTAACCAGTTTGTAATGGAACTCTTCTTTAATACCAAGATTGCTTAATAGGGTAGCCGCATTATTTTCAGCGTTCCATCCATCCATCTCAGCAAAAATATTCTCAAGTTCGCCAGCACGTTCGCCATCTTTGTCGGTAAAATCTTCTTTTGCGTACAAGGTATCTTTTTCCTTCATCACGCTGAAAAGTTCTTTATGACCCATCAACACCGTTTCAACTACCGAAAACTCATCGAACTCGTAGTGATTCTGTTTCAAAACAGCCATACGTTCGCCGGGAGTAATTGCCACCGATCCGCTAGAAGGATCGATATCTCCCGATAAAATTTTCATAAAAGTTGATTTACCGGCACCGTTTGCTCCAATAATTCCATAACAGTTTCCGTGAGAAAATTTCAAGTTAACGTCCTCAAAAAGAGTACGTTTTCCGTAACGTAGAGATAGATTAGATACCGATATCATGCATTGTTATTTGAGCTGCAAAAGTAGGTATTAACAATAAGATATACCAGTATGCGGAAAAGATTTATTTTAGGGCAATGATGTCTAAAGAGGAACTGCTAAAGCAACTTGAGCGTGCAATGGGAAAATCGACGGTGCTGAAACTTGCAGCGTTATCATCTCAAAGCACTAATCTGATCAGGGATCTAATTGATCTTAGTTTTTATCCGGAGAAGGTTATAGCATTCCGGGCCAGTTGGATTCTCGAAAACATATTCCTTGAATGGAAGGATTTGTTTTGGGATGAATTACCATTGTTCTTTGTAAAATATCCTCTTCAGAGCAACGATAGTTGCCGACGTCATTTTACCAAAATCATGATGGAGATAACCAAAAGGAGGCAGGATGTTGAAACCGCTGAATGGGAACCAGTTATAGAGGCGACTTTTGGATGGCTTGTTGATCCTGCTTCCCCTGTTGCGGTTCAGGCTAATTGCATAGATATTTTATTCAATTTACGTGATGAGGATGACTGGATCGGAAGTGAGTTGAAGGCGCAGGTTCAATTTCTCCTTAAAAACGGAACGGCAGCTATTCAGGCCAGAGGTAAAAAGATATTGGGCAAATTAAATAAGGAGATAAACGGATAATATCTGTAAAAAGCAAAGGGCTGTTCAATAATAAACAGCCCTTTGCTTTTCGGATCTGCTGAACTATTCGGGGCTGCCTGCACTACTCACCTGAACCCATTTCCCTCCGGAAATGGCATTGATACTGGCATCATACATAGCTTCGCAATAGGTTGCCGGAAGATAAAATCGACCAGTGTACGAGGCATTTAACAACACAAAAAATGTGGCTTCTTTCCCTTCAGATAAGCTAAAATAAGTATTAACCCTGTCATCACGAATATCTTTGTAATCGAAATTGCTTGATTTAAACGCATCCTCGGTGTTTAATAAACGAGTATTGATTATTTCCCAACCCGAAGGAAACAGCTGAGTAAGCGCAAGATTAACATAGCTGCCTCGCTTGCCTGGATTGGTAACGTTTACCTGGGCTATGAAATCTGTGCCCTGCACCAGATTGGAAGGATCTATCAGTTGACCAGCCATTGAAAAATAACCAACCCGCATCGAAAGCACATCGTCATTGTTCGGAGCAAATTTTTCGCGTCCAACAGCTGGCTTTCCTTGTTGTACCAGGCGAATAAACAATTTGGTTTTACCTTTATTGGTGAGCACTGCTTTGTTGTTCGCGGCCGCTTGAACTGGCAATTGCCAAACGTATGAATCTTCATCCACACTTCCTTTGATGGCATTCACTGAATAGGCAAACTGCAATTTTCTGCCAGCGCTATTTGCACCACAATATTTTGCCAGGGCTATTAAACCATAAGCGGTTGATTGTGTACTATACCAGCGTTCCTGCGATAAGCGGAATGCCAACGTTCTTGCAAGAGGTTGCGATTGCTGATTACGTCCCAAAAGAACCAGTGTCTCCAAGATCATCGCCTGATCCCTTACATCAGAGCCGAAGGTGCCATCTGATTGATTATATGGTTTTACATTCAACGACAGGCCGTTTACCAGCTGGCCGGCAACATTGGCTTGTCCGGCTAAGCGGTATGCCGCTGCCAGGCGCCATTTTGCAGGAACAGAAAGATATTTAAACTCCCGCAGCCGGTTCATTGCTCCCAATTCCGGTGATTTAGCTAAGGCAAGTAAATACAAACGATAGGACTGGAGCAGATCTCCCCCATAAAAGTTCAACGTAGAAGGCGTCCAGGAAACAGCTTTTGCTTTCTGGTACTTTTTCCACTGTGTTAGCAGTCCGGCAGGCAAGCTGTATCCCTGCGCTTCGGCTTCTACCATAAAATGGCCTGTGTAATTCGTACACCATTCATCTGCAGTTTCAGACCCTGGCCAGTAAGCAATTCCACCATCAGGGGCCAGATAACCATTCAGACGAGCTATCGCTGCTTTTATATTGTACTCGGTCATTGCCTTTCGTTTATCAGAAAGTTTGAGTAACTGAGCCAAATGCAATTGAGGAAATGCAGCAGAAGTAACCTGCTCGGCGCATCCATGAGGGTATTGTATGAGATAGCTTAATCGTTTATCTAAGTTGAGTGGCGCCATAGAAGAAACTTCCAAGGTAGCTTTGTTAGTGCCAGCTGTGCCATAAGCAGAAAATGGAATACTCATAGATGAGCCTGGTTCCAGCGTTTTTTCAATAACATTAGTCATAACCGGGTTAGGATTTCGGATGTCTAATTCTACATCGAAGTAGGCGCTTTCCTTTCCACTTCGGGCTATTACTTTTACACGTCCAATACCTGCTACGTTTTTAGTAGCGAGATCAAAGTAAATCAACTGGTCGCCTTGCTGGGCGAAATTTACTGTCTTTTTATTGCCTCCGGTGAGGTCAAAAGCATTCGATTGCACTTCCACGCTTACATTCTTTACCGAATTATTCATGGCAAATACAGAAACAGGCATTTTAAGTTGCTCACCGGGACATAAAACACGTGGCAGCGTTGCCAATATCATTAGCGGCTTTTTAACCTTTACCGCTTTTTCTGTAAACCCATAGGCGCCATCCTCACCAGCAATAACCATTACTCTTACAGAACCAACATATTGCGGTAACTTGAAGGTATGTGTTTTGCTGCCACCGTTTGAAGTGAAAGGCCCCAGAAATTTAACTACGGGTTTGAAACGGTTTGCTGTAGGGTTTTTACCTCCCTTACCAGATTGACGATCGCCACCAATGCTGAGGATTCGCTGTAAATCGCCGCCGTAAGCGCCAATCACGTAGTCGAACAAATCCCAGCTTTTAACACCGAGCCCCTCACGTGCATAAAAGGCGGCATGAGGATCGGGGGTAGGGAAGTTGGTGATATCCAACAAACCCTCGTCAACTATGGCTATGGTGTAAGTCATTGCTTTGCCGCCAGCCTCCGAAACAGTTACCGAAGCATTGCTCTCCGGCCTGATCTCATCTGCCATTGAAATAACCGGTTTAAGTATCGTTTCGGGATTTTCAACTTCAATCGGAATTACCCCGTACATACGTATTGGCAAATCATTAGCGGTTTGCGAATGTGGCTGTAGCAGCGTTACGTTCACAAAAACGTTCGGAGTCATTTCCTTGTCGGCCTTAAAACGAATCTGTGTCTGACCTTTTTTCGCTTCAAACCAGAACGTCTTTACAACACGACTGCCATTTTCTATGCTTACTAATCCTCTTCCTGCATTGCCTGTGGGAATGGTAAGCGTAACTTCTTCGCCAGTGCGATATTTGGATTTATTTGAAGTGAACGAAAGCATCGATGCTTCTGTTGGATTTTCATTCTGCATCCGCTCGGCCCAGTTTGGCCAGTCTATGTACACTATTTTGCCAGTGGTGTGCCCGGTTTGCGGATCGCGAACACGGATTAAAAATCTTCCCCAGTCCGGCTGGTCTATCCTCAGATTATACTGCCCATGCCCGTTGCTTAACGTTACAGTAGATGTTTCAAGCAGTTTATTGTATTCATCTTGTGTGAAATTACTTACCGAGCTTTCATCTTCATCCCACCACCATTGCCATCTCATTTTGTAAACTTCCACTTCAACCTCCCGGTTATCAGAGAACAATCTGCCGTTAGCATCTAGTCCAACAAGATCTATCACATGCGTTTTATTGGTTACCAGCATTCCGTTGAAACCGCCTCCCTCTGGTGTTTTGATCCCAACATAGCCCGGGTAAACATTATAAGGCATCGATACCTGATTGATACTGAAATTGCCACCGGGTTCGAATACCTTTACAAGGAAGTTTGCATTTAAACGGCCAGGCGCCTGTTCTTCGATGTTTATTTTGGCATCCAGATTGGCTAAACCGTTTTCATCCAACCGGCCATCAAATACAGTTTGTATCTGCGAGCTGAATTGCCTTATCGGATCATCGAAAACGTATTGCTCAAAACCTTTGAAAATGGTAGTTCCGGAAGATACAAAGGCATCGACTTTTGCACTCAAGTTACGTCCAGCGCCTCCAAATAGCCATTCCGCTTTTAATTGGGCTTTTACATCTGCGCCCTGGGTTAATTGAGTTTTGCCGTCAAATGAAAGATTGATCTTTAAACGGTTCGGCATTATAGTTTCAATGCGCAAACGCTTTTCAAACAAAGCCCCCCCAGCCTTAACCTTCGCGGTCCAGTTCCCGGTAGGAGAGGATTGTTCGGTCGCTGTTTTGAATGTATAAAAGTTATTCACCGACTTTATCTGGCTTAGCTTTTTGAAAAGCTGGCCTTGTGGCGTATATAATTCAAGATCTACGGGATGCCCCACAGGGAGCTTGTTCGCTTTGTCGTCTAAAATGAATGTAAGGAACAGCGAGTCTCCGGGGCGCCAAACACCACGTTCTCCGTACAAAAATCCCTTTAAGCCCTTCTGAACTTGTTCGCCACCAACGTTGAACCGGCTTAATGGCAATGAGCTTCCATCATCCAATTTCAGATAAGCCCGCTCTTCGCCTTTCTTGGCGACAAGCAAATATGGCCTGCGTTTTAAAGCTATTTTCGCGAAGCCTTCACCGTCTGAACTTGTTTTGGCGACAACTTGATGTTGATAATCAAGCAATTCCAGATCAACACCGCTCATTGGCTGGGCAGAGAGGATATTTGTTACGGCGATGAAGATGGAATTATTCGTGCCTTGCTTAGCTATTAAACCAATATTAGAAGCCAGCACATTTCTTGATGCCCAACGTTCACGACTGTAATAGGATTTATTACATGGATTATTTCGTTCTTCCCAATTGTAGCCGTATGGGTAATATTCATCGTATCTACTCCAAAATTCATCGTCTTCATCAATGCTATTGCCACTGTCACTATATTCGTCATAACCCTCGTCATCATAGCCTTCTTCGTCGCTGTCTTGAGCCCCTCCAGATGTTTCTTGCCCGGCTTTGCAACTATACATGCTATATTCCGGTCTGAAACCGATCATAATACGGTAAATTGCTCCCGGCTCCGTTCTAACCAAACGGTCAACATCCAGCATAAACCGGTTCTTTTTATGCAGGTTCAAACTCTTGTCGCCATCCAGTCGAATAGTGGTTTGTTTTACCGGTTTGGCTACCTGTCTAAGGCGGTTTGCGCCGTTAAAATCATTTTCCTGCAAGTATTGAGGAATGTTATTTCCATATATCTTGATGATCGTAACATCTACTGCGTTGAGATTGACCGCCTCAAATGGCATCATCAGCTTGCCGGAGTGTGGTAAAATAACTCCCTTGCCGGGGATGCTGACCATAGGTTCGTTATTCTCGAAAACAATATTTCCCGTAAAAGAAGAGGGCAGTTTTTTGCCTTCAAAATTTTCTATCCCTTCGTTTACAAACACGGTATAGCTACCATCGAGTTTTTCTGTAGGATATAGTTTCACTTCGCTTCCATTGATCGTATAAGCGGGCATGGCCATATTGCTAATGCCAAGAAGCCCCGAAAGTTCCTGCCCGATACGTATGGGATCAGAAAATAAAACGGATATGTATTGCTCTTTGTCCTGAACCGTTTTTACCTGGAGCACTTTGAATGTTCCGTAGGCTGGTACGCTGGCAACCTCGGTTCCGTTGCTTTCCACCGCAATTGAACTTCCATTATAATTTATACTAAGAAGCTTCTCTGTTTTAAAGCGCTTAAGATTGTTGATTGTGAAAGTATGGGTTTTATCCAGCTCATTGTGTTCCCAACTTACTTTAGCATCGTCGTTGTAACTTACGTTAATGATCCTCTCAATCGCAGCACTCTCTTCAACATCTGCAGTCACGATGGTACCTTTAAGTTTCATGCTTTCTGCTGAATTGTTGCTGGATGAACGCAGGCCATCTATCTCGACTGTAAAATTTGGTTTAATAGTACCGAAGTCGAAATTGAACTCTTTAAGTTTTACCGGTACGTCCATAACTTTCGACAGATCAAGAGTAGCCGTGTAATCTTTATCCGCTTCCATTGGCTTATCTGGTCTGAACTCGAGTGTTCGCGAATCACGCCAATAAGCTTTACCTTCCAGCGCCGGACTGAAATGAAATAACTTTTCCTTAACTTCTTCATTATCTGCATGAAGTGTTTGAATATCTGAAGCTAACTTGACGGTGATAGTGGCCTGTCTGGACACGATACCTGTAGTAAAACTTTCTACATATCCGGTAAAAAGTTCGTAATTGCTTTCACTGATTTTTTTTTGTTGATCCTTATGGGATATTATTGCTGCAGCGGCCAGCAGGAATAAAAAAAGGATTGCAATGTTTCTGTAATGTCGGGAGATGAAATTAATGGTACGGGACATATTTAAGGTTTATCAAACGAAAATTAGCAAATATTTGTCTGATAAAACTATGTATTGTAAATAAAATATTTTCCGAAATGGAAATTAGGAGTTTAGGTAGGAGGTGAACAGGAGAGTGGGAAATTGAAGGTGGATGATTTAAAAAAATCCCCGTTTCAATAAATGAAAAAGAGACAGCCTGCGCTATCTCTCCATTTCTTTCCTAACCGATCATAACCCCGGGTTTATTAACCACAGGAATACGGATGATGTTAGAATCAACAATACTTTCCGGTAGGAATATAAATTTTTTATCGTAGAGAATTCCGTCAACATAATAGCTCAAAAGGTATTCGTTAGTTAAGCCAAAAACCTGCTCATCAATGGCTTCTATCTTCGCATATTCATGACTCGCAACGGTACCAATTGAATGCCTTAAAATGGAAGTCTTCACTTCCTCGCCATCTTTAAGTCCATAACCTCTCGAACTAATTAATACAGTTTCAAGAGGAATATTCTTTAAATTGATCAGATAAACATTCCACACTTTTGCCTCTGGCGTTTCTCGTTCAAGCACTACCGCAATGGCTACATCTTCTACAATTCTTACCGGAATGTCCTTTTTCATAACACTAGGTTTCAAGGTTTTCCAACACTTTAAATCAAATATCGGAAAACCAGTTTTTTAATTATTTTTTCTTTGCAGCCTTTGCAGGGAATTTTTTACCGCCTTTTTTAGGTTCTTTTTCAGCAGCCTCTGCCAAAGCTTTAACTTCCTCAAATGTTAAATCTTTAGGTTCTTTGCCTTTCGGGATCTTCACATTCTGTTTACCAAACTCAATATATGGCCCCCAGCGACCGTTCAAGACTTTTACTTCCGGATTTTCATCAAATACTTTAATCAGCTTTTCAGAATCCTTTTTGCGCTTATCCTCAATTATTTCAATCGCCTGCACCTCAGTTACATCATGTGGGTCTACGCCTTTTGGCAAGGAATAAAAAGAACTGTTATGGCGAATGTACGGTCCAAAGCGACCAATAGCTACCGTCATATCCTTATCCTCGTAGTCTCCAACCTTCTTAGGGAGCTTAAATAGCTCAAGGGCTTCTTCAACCGAAATGGTTTCTATCATCTGACCACTGCGAAGACTAGCGAACCTTGGCTTTTCGTCGCCCTCGTTTTCAGCATTTTCGCCGATCTGAACAAAGGGACCAAAACGGCCTATTCGCACCGATATTCTTTTGCCGCTTTCCGGATCTATACCTAAATCGCGTTCGCCACGAGCTTTTTCCGCTGTCTGAATAGTCGTTTCTACTTCCTTATGGAATGGACTGTAAAACGTTTTTAGCATCTCGGTCCATTCTTTCATGCCCTGCGCAATCTCGTCAAACTCCTTTTCTACGTTTGCAGTAAAGTGATAATCAACAATCCCCTTAAAGTATTGAACCAGGAAGTCATTTACAACGGCACCTATATCTGTAGGGAAAAGTTTCCCTTTTTCTGCACCGGTGATTTCTGTTTTTACTTCTTTTTTCAGATCGCCGTTTTGCAGGGTAAGCTGATTATATTGACGGGATTTTCCTTCTCTTTCCTCCTTTATCACATAACCTCTGTTCTGAACAGTTGAAATGGTAGGAGCATAAGTTGAAGGACGACCGATGCCTAATTCTTCCAGCTTTTTAACCAGACTAGCCTCGGTATATCTCGCAGGAGGACGTGAATAGCGCTCAGTAGCTTTAATTTCCTGCGCGCTTAATGTCTGCCCCTGACTAAGTGGAGGAAGAATTGCATTTGCATTATCTTCATCGAGATTAGCTTCCGTTTCTTCGTCTGTAGATTCCATGTACACTTTCAGGAATCCATCAAATTTCATTACCTCTCCATTGGCAACAAAGTTTTCGCTTCTTTCTGAGATACGAATCTTTGCGGTTGTTTTCTCAAATTGAGCTTCACTCATTTGCGAAGCAATGGCTCGTTTCCAGATAAGATCATAAAGGCGCTTTTCAGAAGCATCGCCCTCTATGGTATGTTGTTCGAAATAGGTAGGGCGGATGGCTTCGTGTGCTTCCTGTGCGCCTGCTGCTTTCGTTTTAAACTTTCTTAAGTGATGATATTGAGCTCCATAAGCAGAGTTTATTTCTGCAGAAGCAGCGTTTAAGGCAGTATCAGATAAGTTAACAGAGTCTGTACGCATATAGGTGATATGCCCGTGTTCGTACAATTTTTGCGCAATAGACATTGTGCGGGATACTGAATAACCTAACTTTCTGCTTGCCTCCTGCTGTAACGTAGACGTAGTGAAAGGAGGGGCAGGGCTACGTTTAGTCGGCCTGGTTTCAAGGCTGAAGATCTGATAGCTGGAAGATTTGCAGTCCTCAAGGAATTTTACAGCACTTGCTTCATCTTCAAAACGTTCTGACAATTCAGCTCTGAAAAGTTCCTTTTGCTTACCCGTAGAAAAGATTGCTGTTACTTTATAGGCGGCTGTAGCTTTGAATTTATTGATTTCGCGTTCGCGATCTACAATAAGTCTTACTGCAACAGATTGAACTCTTCCAGCTGAAAGAGAGGGTTTTACCTTCTTCCATAGAACCGGAGACAGCTCAAAACCAACCAGCCTGTCAAGCACCCGGCGGGCCTGCTGTGCATTTACAAGGTTATAGTTGATCTGGCGTGGATTTTCGATAGCCCGCAGGATAGCTGGCTTTGTGATCTCGTGAAAAACAATTCGCTTGGTTTTGTCTTCCTTCAATCCCAAAGTTTCAAATAAATGCCATGAAATAGCTTCTCCCTCGCGGTCCTCATCGGATGCGAGCCATACAGTCTCAGCTTCCTTGGCCAGTTTCTTCAGTTCACTTACAACAGCCTTTTTATCAGCCGGAACTTCATACTTCTGGGTAAAGTTATTGTTTACATCAATCGCGTCATCTGTCTTAACCAGATCGCGAATATGGCCATAGCTCGACTTTACAAGGAAGTCTTTTCCAAGATATCCTTCTATCGTTTTTGCCTTAGCGGGAGACTCGACTATCAGTAAATTTTTTGCCATTAAGAACCCTTAATTTTTTGCAAATAAAGTCAATAATAGAACTAATGCAAAATAGAATTGCTCTAAATACTTTCGCCGGAAGGCCAGAATGCTATTAAAGGTATTGATTATTTGGCAGATATAATTTGCATTGTATAGCTTGAACCAAAATAATCTGTATTAAAATTAGATCGGTGTAGTGCTCTTGCACTTTTTTTAATAAGACCTATATTTTTGGCATATAGTTCTTCAGAATAGTCGTCAGTTAGCAGGTTTTTCTCGTTTATCTGAATAACCAAAGCCGTAGAATCATATTTTACATTGTTAACAGTTTCGGCTTTGTCTAACGTCTGATAATAGTATTCCTGCGTGCCTAAACTATTGAAGGTATTACCATTCCATGTCTTTTGTTTCTCTGGCGGGAAAACAAGTTTAACAAACCGTTGATTATCAATAAACTCTTCGGCCCTGTTACTGGTAATTGTTCTGGAAATTATTTTCTGAAAAACCCATGGCTTATTAGCTTCCTTCTTGTACCGTTCGATGTAAAAGGAAGTTCCTGTTTGAGAAGCAATCTCTGCAACCACCGAATCTTTTAATTGGAAAGAATAATTGCTCTTTATTTTGGTATACTCGTCATAGTAGGTCGAATCCATTTGGTAGGTAAGCGTGTGACCCAGTTTAAGAAAAAAGTATTCTCTTTTAAAATCAGGCAAAACAGCTGTTTCTTTTTTAGAACATGCCATCAGTACAATTAATACTGAAAAAATTGTGTAGAGTAGAATTGTGTTATTTCTGATAGGCAGCATATTTCTATTTTTTGCAGCTAAGTTAAAAGAAGAGTTTTTATAATAGAAAACCTCCGCCAATCAAATCGTTCCCTTCATAAAAAACAGCTGATTGACCAGGGGCAACACCAGCCACTTCATGATGGAAGTTTATCTTCATAACGTCGCCTTCCTGAACTATAGTACTTAAGGTTCCTGAATCTTTGTATCTTATTTTGGTAACTGCTTCAATGGATTCGGTAATACTTTCATATTTAACAAGATTTAGGTCGCGAACTAAAGCGGTACTTTGCTTTAATTCATCCTGAGTGCCCAGCATAACGGTATTACTTTCGGGCATAATACGGGTAACAAACATGGGTTGTCCTAGAGCAATGCCCAAGCCTTTTCTTTGCCCGATAGTATAAAACGGATAACCCTGATGTTCACCTACAACGGCGCCGTTAGAAAGAATAAAGTTTCCTTTACCAATCTTCATATCCAGATCGGGAACCTGGTGGCGTAAAAATGATCTGTAATCGTTGTCAGGTACAAAACAGATTTCATAGCTTTCGCTTTTTTTAGCAAGCTCTTCTTGCCCCATATCCAAAGCCATCTGGCGGATCTCTGATTTACTGAAACTTCCTAACGGGAATTTAGTACGAGCAAGATTCTTTTGGGAAACACCCCAAAGCACATACGATTGATCTTTGTTTTCGTCTTTACCTTTTGATATTACATAACGACCGCTATCCTGTAAACGAATATTGGCGTAGTGACCCGTTGCTATGAACTCACAATCTAATTTATCGGCTCGCTTTAAAAGTGCTTCCCATTTTATGTAAGTATTGCAAAGCACGCAAGGATTCGGGGTGCGGCCAGAAAGGTATTCATCAACAAAGTTATCAATAACAAAGTCTCCAAATTCATTTCTGATATCGAGGATATAATGTGGAAAGCCATAAGAAACGGCTAATGCACGGGCATCATTTATGGAATCAAGACTGCAGCATCCGGTTTCTTTGGAAGAACTACCGGAAGAAGCATAATCCCAGGTTTTCATGGTGAGGCCTATAACTTCGTATCCTTGTTCGTGCAACATAACCGCTGCCACTGAACTGTCAACGCCGCCACTCATTGCCACTAAAATTCTTCCGTGCTTACTCATAACCTGTAAAAAGACGCAAAGATATGGCTTTTAAGTGGTTTTTGAGGAGAATAGGGCGTCAGTAAGTTGTAAAATAGATAATGATATCTGGTACAGGGAGAGAGGT